>Bissell_p1__coassemble_1467_pt1 | contig 12047 bp, 5 predicted proteins | sample Bissell_p1__metabat2_low_PE_026 | metagenome-assembled genome bin Bissell_p1 | reverse complement strand
GGCCCTGTTGAGCCTGTTGCAGCACCTGCACCAGCTCCAGCTAAGCCAGTTAAAGGCCACTTAGTTGAAGATACTCCAAGCGTAAGCGGCTTTAAGCCAATTGTTGAGGACGTACCTAGCGTTTCAGGCTTTGACTCTTTAGTTGAAGATCGTCCATCTGTACAGGGTTTTGAGCCTGTATCAAGACCAATGCACAGCTACCAGGCTCCAGTAGGCTTTGATGTTCCAGCTGTAATTAAGCCAGTACAACCTGTTAAGTTACCTAAGCCAATTAAGAAGCCAGCTCCAGTACAATTACAGTACATCCCTGTTGGCGAGAGCTCTATCCAATACATTGAGGTAGCTCCAGGTAAGTTCCAGGCCGTACAGATGATTCCTGTTCAGCCAGTACAAGTTATTCCAGTAGACATTAAGGCTCCAGTAATGAGCCCTGTAGTTGAGGTTCCAGCTGCTCAGCCAGACATGCGTCCTATGACTCGTCCAGCTCATGCTCCAGCTCCAGAGGAGTTCCACAAGCCAGTAAAGGCCCCTTTTGCTAAGCCTTTACCAGCTCCAGTGCCAACTCCAGTTGGCCCAGCTCCTAAGGCCGCTCCTGCTCCAGTAGCAGCTCCTGCTGTTGCTGCCGCCCCAGAGCCTGTAGCCGCACCTGCTGTTGAGGCTGCTCCTGCTGAGGCTGTAAAGCCAATGACTTTAGAGGCAACTGAGAAGCACGGCCCTGCTGTAGCTGACTTACCAGAGTCTGCTCAGGCTCCTGTAGAGCCAGCTGTTCCAGCTGAGGCTCAGGTAGAAGAGATTCCAGCTGCTGAGGCTACTGTAGCCCCAGCTGTTGAGGCTGCTCCAGCTGATGAAGCTGCCCCTGCTGTTGAGACCAAGTAAGATTCATAGCTTTCTAAGCTAAACCTTTAAAAAGGCCCAAATATTGAACAATATTTGGGCTTTTTTGTGCCTGTAAATTTATATTTAACATATTTATGTTGCTCAAATTTGGTATTTAACATACATTTAACATTACTTCTTGATTGGTCTTAATCCAAATTTAATAAGATAATCGCCACATTAAAAGCAGCTAGCTTATCAATGTATGATTAGACGAAACTGTTGAGCTTCTTGCTTTTGTTACAAGCATTTTGAGGTTTTTTATGATTTTTTATGTAGAAGATGACAATAGCATCCGTGAAATTGTGCTTTATACCTTAAATTCTATGGGATTTGAGGCTCAAGGATTTGCTGATGGTCAAAGCTTTCTTAAGGCCTTAGAAAATCAAAAGCCTTCTTTAATCATGCTTGACGTTATGTTGCCTGATTATGATGGCGTAGAGCTTTTAAAACTTATTAAAAGACAAGCTAAAACAAGTGATTTACCAGTTATTATGGCAACAGCACGTAGTGCTGAAATCGAGAAAATTCAGGCTCTTGATTTAGGTGCAGATGACTACTTAGCTAAGCCTTTCTCTATGATGGAAATGGTAGCTCGTGTCAAAGCTGTATTACGTCGCTACAAAAAAGAAGAGCCAAAGAACTTAGTAGCAGGTACTTTAACCTTAGACGAAGGCAGCCATGTGGTTAAAGATGGTGATCGTATTATTGAGCTCACTTACAAAGAGTATGAGCTCTTAGCTTTATTATTAAAACACCAAGGCCGTGTTTATAGCCGTGAGCAAATTTTAGATTTAATTTGGGGTCACGATTACGATGGCGAAAATCGTACTGTGGATGTTCATATTAGAACTTTACGCTCTAAATTAGGTGATGCTGCTAATCTTATTAAAACCGTACGTGGCGTAGGTTATAAGCTCGAATACTAAATACTTGTTAATAGTATTAACTAATAAGGCCTAAGCTATAATGATTTTGAGAGTCAACGCTGCATAGAACACTCTTTAAAATCACTGTGGTGCTTAGGCCTTTTTTATTAAAGGTCTTTATTGTGCGCAAAAAGATATTTCATGCCTTTTTAAAGTTATCAGTGGGTTTACTGATTATTTTATCTGTTGCCGCTGTTTTGATTCATCAGTTTTTAAAGACTCAAGATGAAATCAAACATCTTGAGAACTTTGGAACTATTATCTCTAGTGCTATTAATAAGCATGGCCCTGACTTTTTAGAAGATGCCACTTACGATTGGGTAAGAATTACCATTATTAATCCTGATGGTTCTATCTTATACGATAGTGAGGTTGATGCTAAGCATTTGGATAATCACCTTAATAGAGAAGAAGTAGAAAGAGCCCTCTTAGCTGGTCAATCTAGTACCAGACGCTTTTCTGATACTCTGCAAAAGCAAACTTTTTATCACGCTATTAAGTTAAATTCAGGACAAGTACTGCGCCTATCCTTTACTAGTGATTCTTTATATCTTTATACCCAAAAATTTACTATTTTCTTAATAGTAATGATGGTATTACTCACTATTGGTTGCTATTACGTAGCTACCCTCTTATCGCGCTCTATTATTGAACCAATCAATAAAGTTAACATTAATGACATTCGCTCTTTATCAGAGCCAGAAAATAACACCTATGTCGAATTGCAACCTTTCTTATGGCGTATTGGCATGCAACAACATAAGATTGATGAGCAATTCCAAGAACTGCGTTTAAGAAGTAACGAATTTCAAACTATTACTAAAAGCATGTCTGATGGCTTAGTGTTGTTAAATGCTAAAGGTAATATTGTTTCTATCAATAAGATCGCCCGTAAGATTTTTGGAGTAACTAAAGAAAACTGCATTAATCAAAGCTATAAAGCTATTGATAACTCCGATTTCATTCAAGAAATGATGGATCTGGCATCAACCGAGCCTAAGCAGACCAAAACTATAGAAAAAGATGGTCGTGAGTTTGAGATTCGCTTTGGTAAGATTAACGACAATGGTACTTGTTTAGGCTATGTCTTAATTATATTTGACGTTACTGAAAAGAATCGTGCCGAACAGATACGCCAAGAGTTTACTGCTAATGTATCTCATGAGCTTAAAACACCACTACAATCTATTATTGGCTACTCTGAGATGATGGCTAATGGCTTTGTACAGAGTGATGACATTAAGCACTTTGCCTCTCGTATCCATAAGCAAAGTTCACGTCTTAAGACCTTAATTGAAGATATTATCTTCCTCTCTCATTTAGATGAAGGCCAGATAGCCATTATGGAAGAATTATCTGTTAAGACTATTTGCCATGAAGTATTTGAGAACTTACAGGAAAAAGCTCAAGAGCGTCAGGTAAAACTTCTTATTCAAGGTGATGATATCTGCTTTGTGGCGGTAAATCGCTACATTTATGAGCTCATTTATAATTTAGTAGACAATGCCATTCGCTATAACAAAGAGCAAGGTAAAGTCACTATTTCACTACACTCTACCAATAACAAATACTTGATAACTGTATCTGATAACGGTATTGGTATTGCCCCTCAGGAGCAATCTCGTATTTTTGAGCGCTTCTACCGTGTTGATAAGTCGCATTCGCGCCAAACAGGTGGTACAGGTCTGGGCCTATCCATTGTTAAGCGTGTTGTCCTCTATCACCATGGCAAAATTCGTATTTCTAGTAAGCTCAATGAAGGTACTGTCTTTACCATTACTTTCTATAAAGACAAATTACATGAGCTTTATGATGAAAATAAGATTAAACAGGATGCTTTTTTACAAAAGAGTCGCAACGAACCTGATCCACGCATCGACATTCACCATCCTTTAGAGTCAGACCATATCACCACTGATGATAGTGCATCTAAACTGGAAACATCAGCTGCAACCAAGGCAGAGGATACTGACAAGGAGAATATATCTAATGCTAAAGAGCTCCAAGCGGTAACTGACAGATAACAATGCCACTACCTTTTTTGCACATAATGACCTGCACACCATATCCCTTAGCTAGCACCTAAGGGCAAAAGGGCTATGAGCCAAGGGCCCAGCGCAGAGAGCGGAGCGCTTTGCGTCCTGCGCTTAGCGCTTGGAAGTCAAAAAAAAGCTCTGATAGTCTTATCAGAGCTTTTTTTCATTAGCTTGGAATAACCATGCCTTCTTCACGCATGCGAGCAATTTTATAGCGTAGCGTACGTGGACTAATACCTAGCTTATCGGCTACTGCCTGACGATTACCTCTACAATCTACCAAGGCCTCTAAAATAGCCTGATATTCTTGTTGCTTGAGCTCGCCACCTAAAGAACTTGGAATCTTTTGATTACGGACAAAGTCCATTGGTGACTCTTGCTCGGCATTTGCTGTATTAGCATCTACTGGAGCTTGTCCAGATGGAGCTTCATTAGGAGCAACGCTGGCTTGATTAGCTGCTCCCATCATATTATTTTGGCTAAAAGCACTAGGGATGAAAGTATTGTTGCCCTGACCAAATCCTTGAATATTTGGGATAAAGGTATTAAAAGGCTGGCTACTAATAGCACTATTATTAGCTACGGCACCGCCGCCCATATTATTAGGCATAGCCCCCTGCGGCATGGCATTAGCCATAGTGCCCTGCGCCATAGTACCCTGCGGCATGGCTGCTCCTGGTGGCATGGCGTTGGCCATGGTGCCTTGTGGCATGGCAGTATAGTACATATTGTTTGGATTAGACTGGACTTGCTCTTGGGCTAAGACTGGGGAAATACCACTCATAGCCTGTTGCTGAGCACTGCTAAGAGCCTCGTCTAAAATTAAATCACTAGCCTCAATCACATTACCATTGCAAATGATTAAAGCACGCTGCATAACATTCTCAAGCTCACGCACATTACCTGGCCAGGAGTAACTCTCTAAACGGGCAATAGCCTCTTTAGATAACTCAGGAATAGCACGGGAATTTTCACTAGCATGACGCTGTAAGAAGAAGCGAGCTAAAGGCAAGACATCGCCAATACGCTGGCATAATGGCTTCCAGCGTAATGGGAAGACATTTAAACGGTAATAGAGATCTTCTCTAAATTTATTTTCTGCAACTGCCTGTTTTAAATCACGATTAGAAGTAGCTAATACACGTACATCTAAGGCAATAGTTTTACGACCACCTAGACGCTCTACTTCTTTTTCCTGAAGTACACGTAACAGCTTGGACTGTAAGTTTAAGTCCATCTCAGTGATTTCATCTAATAAGATGGTACCACCTTGAGCTTGTTCAAACTTACCTGGACAGGCCTGTACCGCTCCAGTAAAAGCACCCTTTTCGTAACCAAAGAGGGTAGACTCAAGCATAGTATCAGGAATAGCAGCACAGTTAATGGCTACAAAAGGACCAGAGGCACGTGGGGAATTATCATGCACATAGCGTGATAATACTTCCTTACCAGATCCAGAAGGGCCTGTAATCATAACAGTAACATCAGAGGCAGCAGCTTTGGCGGCTAGTTGTAACAGCTCACCAGTACTTGGATCTTCCCAAATAGGCTCTCTTTTGGTGATACGTTTAACAGGCACATAACGTGATACTTGGTTTAACAATACCTCTGGGGCAAATGGCTTAGCCAAGTAGTCAATAGCACCGTCACGCATGGCCTTAACTGCGCCATCAATGTTGGCATAAGCAGTCATCAGCAAGACAGGCATTTGAGGGTACTTATCACGAATGGAGCGCAATAAGGTATGTCCATCCATGCCATCCATTTGAATGTCAGAAATTACCATATCAACATTGCGTTTTAGCAATATAGATAGAGCCTCATCTCCATTGCTAGCCTCAATACAAGCATAGCCTGTAATCATGAGGGTATCAACAATAGCCTCTCGTAATTGGCTATCATCATCTACAACTAAGATTTGACTTTGATACATTTTCAATACTCGTAGTTCTGACAAAAAAATATTAGCTAATTAATCTTGTGACGATGTGGAACATCGATCTCAACATGGGTAAAACCATCATTAAGACTATCTGTTTTGGTCTGCTCTAAAGCAGCTTTTTGCGCTGCAAATTGTTGCTGATGTTTGCGAGCATAAGCAGCAAAAGCCTGTGATGTGGCATTATTAGCCTCATTAGCAGCCTGCTTGGAAATACCTTCGGCAGTAGGAGGTAAAGAACCAAAAGATGGTGTCGACAAGTTGTCATTATGACTAAATGCAGAGGAATGAGCAAAACTTGCGCCGCTTTGTAAAGACTTATCCTCAGATATTATATTCTCATTAGCATAATGGTTTTGATTAAAAATAGCAGCAGCCTGTTGCTGCATGGCTATATCCTCAGATAGCGATCCTAATTTACTATTCTCAATATCGGTGTCGCTATCAGCATTAACAACTCGTATGCTTTTAGTGCCCTCAATAGTTCCAATACCAATAATATGGCTATGATGCTCATCTTGAGCAGCTAGGCCCATTTTATCTTGAGCACCACGTAGCATAGAAATTTGCTGCTCATTGATGCTTGACTCATTTACGCCTGCCCCATTGATGCTTGGCTCATTCACGCTTGCGCCATTGGCGCTTGGGCTGTTCATGTCTGGAGCATCTTGATTAGCGCTGGATGCTTGGCTGTTATTAGCAGCCAATTCACCATTATTTGATACAGAATTTTCTGGGGCGCTATTTGATACCACCTGGTCTGATTCAAATAAAGGAATAGCAATATTAAATACGGTGGCAAAAGTTTCATTCCACTCATCTAAAGATAGCACGCCTTGGTGTACTTTAGTAACAGCGCTCACCACAGCTAAACCTAGTCCTGTACCAGAACTTTTTGAGGTATAAAAAGGCTCAAAAATTTTTTCTTTGAGTTCATCAGGAATTCTAGGGCCATCATTAGCCACGCTAAAAACCACGGCCTCTTTAGTACGAGTTAATTTTAAGATAATTCTCTTAGCACCCGCTTCAACTGCATTAGCAATTAAATTACTAAGAGCTCCTGTTAAAGCAGTAGCATTTCCCATAATAGACATTGGCCCTTCGTCTATTTGGGTTGCCATTTGTGCACCACCTTTGGTAAGTACAGCCGTAACATTGTTGCAAGCTTGTTCTACTAATTGAGATGCATCAATAAGAGCAACAGTCTGCTCATTAGAACGAGCAAACATTAAAATGTCACTTACTTGAGCCTCTAAGGCCTCAAGGCGCGATACCAATTTTTCTTGGAATCTCTTTCTGGCCATGGGCTGTAAATTAGCATTACCTAAATTAGCTGCATAGAGCATGGCAGCAGAAAGTGGAGTTCTAATTTGATGGGCTAGGCTTGCAGCCATACGGCCTAAAGAAGATAAACGCTCCATATGAGAGAGCTTATCTTGAAGCAAACGGGTCTCAGTCAAATCATTCATTTGAATTAATTGACCTGAGCTCAAAGATACTGTTGTTACTTGCAGTCTTTTGCCATCACGAGTAGAAATCTCATGACCATCATCGTTGCGTGGTCTAAAAACTTTTGAGATCACCTCAACCCAGCGACGACCCTGTAAAGTCTCTTCACCTAACAAATTTAAAGCAGACTGATTGGCCTTAACAATAACACCAGTCTCACTGACTACAATGATAGCGGAGGTAGTGTTATTTACTACCTCTTGTAATAAAGCATAATCATTTTCTTGAGACTGACTCATATAAATGCCCAATAAATCTTTTGAAGATGAAACATTAGCAGGTTATTGAAAATATCTTACCTACTCTTATGTAGTTTGCCAAACATATTTTCTAGAGAGCTTAGCTTAAACTTTTTTTGTCCATATAGATCTTATTATGCCATCTACTTTGGGTATGTTCCACAAAAAAAGGCCTTAAGATCGTGATCTTAAGGCCCTTAAATAATATGACTTACGAAAAAATTTTAGCTATTAGCCAATGTAACGACGAGCGTTAGCAAAGAGGCGCATCCATGGGCTAAACTCACCCATATCATCTGGGTGGTAAGAGTTAGCAATGGTACGAACTACACGCTCTGGGTGAGGCATCATAATAGTGAAGCGACCATCCTGAGTAGTTACAGAGGTAATACCATTTGGAGATCCATTTGGATTTAATGGGTAACGAGTTGCTACCTTACCATAGTGGTCAACATAACGTAGAGCTACTAAGTTAGCACTCTCTAATGATTGTAAGTGCTCATCAGACTTAAACTCAGCACGACCCTCACCATGAGAAACCACGATAGGCATTAAAGAACCTTCCATACCTTGATAGAAGATAGATGGGCTCTTTTGAACCTCAACCTGAACAAAACGAGCCTCGAAGCGCTCAGACTTGTTAGTAACAAAACGTGGCCATAAGGAAGCACCAGGGATTAAGTCACGTAAAGTTGACATCATCTGGCAACCATTACATACACCTAAAGCAAAGGTATCCTTACGATCAAAGAATTGAGCAAACTCGCTCTTAGCCTGATCATTAAAGAGAATAGACTTTGCCCAGCCCTCGCCAGCGCCTAATACGTCACCATAAGAGAAGCCGCCGCAAGCTGCAAAGCCCATGAAGTCCTTTAAGCTTACAGAACCATCAAGAATTTGTGACATATGAACGTCAATAGCCTTGAAGCCTGCACGAGTAAAGGCGTGAGCCATTTCAGCTTGAGAGTTAACGCCCTGCTCACGTAAGATAGCTACCTTTGGAGCGCTACCTACATTGATAAATGGAGCGGCTACATTTTCCTCATTATCAAAGCTTAACTTATAGGTTAAACCTGGATCCTTCTCGTCAGCCTTATCTTCAAATTCTTCCTTAGCACATACAGGATTATCACGTAAAGCTTGCATGTGGTAAGTAGTAGTAGCCCAAATAGTTCTAAAGTGAGTGCGAGTGTTGTTAATTACATCCTTGCCATCACGAGTAAAGACAATGCGATCATCGCTACGTAAAGAACCAATTACATAGCTAATATTAGCTAAGCCGTGACCTGAAAGGATATTTAATACCTTCTCCTTGTCCTCGCTCTTAACTTGGATTACAGCACCTAATTCTTCGGCAAATAAAGCAGCTAAATTATTAGAAGCTAATTGATCTAAAGCTACCTGAACACCAGCGTGACCAGCAAAAGCCATCTCAGCAATAGTAGTGAATAAACCACCATCAGAGATATCGTGGTAGGCAAGAATTAAATCAGACTTGTTTAAGAACTGAACTGCATCGAATAAGCCCTTGAGACGGCTTGGGTGATCTAAGTTAGCGCAGGTATTACCTAATTGGCGATAAACTTGGGCTAAAGCAGAACCACCTAAACGGCCTTGACGCTCACCTAAATCAATATAGATTAAGCTAGTCTCGCCCTTATCAGTACGTAATTGTGGAGTTAAAGTCTTACGTACATCCTCAGCACGAGCAAATGAGGAAATAATTAAGGACATTGGAGCAACTACGGTGCGAGCTTGACCATTCTCATCCCAAGAGGTCTTCATGGACATAGAGTCCTTACCTACTGGAACAGTTAAGCCTAGCTCTGGGCATAACTCCATGCCTAAAGTCTCTACGGCATCAAATAAGCCAGCATCCTCACCTGGGTGACCATTTGCAGCCATCCAGTTAGCAGAAAGCTTAACACGATTGAGATCGCCGATATAAGCAGCAGCAATATTGGTAATAGCCTCGCCTACAGCTAAACGTACAGAAGCCTTATGATCAAGTAAGGCTACAGGGGTACGCTCACCCATAGCAGCAGCTTCACCATTGAAGCTATCATAAGAAGCGGCAGTTACAGCTACGTCAGCTACAGGAACCTGCCAAGGGCCAACCATCTGATCACGAGCTACTAAGCCAGTAACAGAGCGGTCACCAATAGTAATTAAGAAGGTCTTTTCAGCAACAGTTGGTAAAGCTAAGACACGCTCAGCTGCCTCAGTCTCATTAATACCTTGATCATTAAACTCAGGGCTATTATGAGTTGCATGCTCAACTTTCTTGAACATACGTGGTGGCTTACCTAAGAGAATATCTAAAGGTAAATCGATTGGGCAGTTATCAAAGTGATCATCATGTAATACTACACGGCGCTCCTCTGTAGCTACACCAATTACAGCATATTGAGCACGCTCACGCTTACAGAAAGCCTCAAATACTGGGAACTTGTCCTCGTCAACAGCTAATACATAACGCTCTTGAGACTCATTACACCAAATCTGTAATGGGGACATGCCTGGCTCATCATTAGGAATAGCACGTAACTCAAAACGGCCACCTACACCACCGTCGGATACTAACTCTGGCATAGCATTAGATAAGCCACCAGCACCAACGTCGTGGATGAACATAATTGGATTATCAGCGCCTAACTGCCAGCAAGCATCAATAACTTCTTGGCAACGACGTTGCATTTCTGGGTTGCCACGCTGTACAGAGGCAAAATCTAATTCCTCTGAGGACTGGCCAGAGTTCATGGAAGAGGCAGCACCACCACCTAAACCAATATCCATTGCAGGGCCACCTAAAACGATGAGCTTTGCACCTGGATTGATGTGATCCTTTTGAATGTGCTCACGACGGATATTACCCCAACCGCCAGCTAACATAATTGGCTTGTGGTAACCACGAATTTCAGTACCGTTGAAGCTTGAAACTTGCTCTTCATAAGTACGGAAATAACCACATAAATTTGGACGACCGAACTCATTATTGAAAGAAGCAGCACCTAATGGGCCTTCAATCATAATGTCTAAGGCAGAAGCGATACGGCTTGGCTTACCAAAGTCGTGCTCCCAAGGCTGTAAATAGCCAGGGATCTTAAGGTTAGATACGCTAAAACCACATAAACCAGCTTTTGGCTTAGAACCAACACCAGTAGCACCCTCATCACGAATTTCACCACCAGAGCCAGTAGCAGCACCAGGGAATGGAGAAATAGCAGTTGGGTGGTTGTGGGTCTCTACCTTCATTAAAATAGGCATATCCTCTTCGTGGAATGTCCACTCACGAGTTACGCTATCAGCAAAGAAACGACCAGCCTTAGAGCCTTCCATTACCGCAGCATTATCACGGTAGGCAGATAATACATAGTCTGGGGTGCTCTCAAAAGTATTGCGCACCATGCCAAATAATGACTTATCTTTCTCAACGCCATCAATTTCCCACTTGGCATTAAATACCTTGTGACGGCAGTGCTCAGAGTTCATTTGAGCAAACATATAAAGTTCAATGTCGCTAGGGTCACGGCCTAAACTCTTGAAGGACTCTAATAAGTAGTCCATTTCCTCAGAGTTTAAAGCTAAACCTAACTCAACATTAGCCTTTTGTAAGGCCTCTTTACCACCTTCACTAAGAGGGATTTGCTTGAATGGAGCAGGGCTTTGCTCGCTAAATAAACGAATAGCGTCATCAAAAGAATTTAAAACTACTTGTACCATGCGATCATGGATTAAAGCAGCAATAGTTTGACGCTCTTGTTGTGTAAAGGAAGAACCTGATACTGGCTTAATATAGTAAGCAATACCACGCTCAATACGGTGAATCTGGGTTAAACCACAGTTATGAGCAATATCGGTTGCCTTGGTAGCCCAAGGAGAAATAGTGCCGATACGTGGAACAACTAAGAAAAGTTCACCTTGATCCTCATGAGCACTATCAACTGGACCATAGGTTAAGATCTTTCCTAAGACCTCTTTTTGGCTATCAGTCAAAGTCTCTTTACAATCGATCAAGTGAACATAAGCAGTGCTAATGCCACCTACCTCAACTTGTGCTTGACGCAATGCCAATACGAGTTTATCAAGCTTATAATCGGATAAAGCCGAAGAGCCACGTAAAATATCCATTGAAAAAATCCTGAATAAAAGGCAACTAACAATATTAAGATGCTGTATTTTATCAGAATCGCAGCCTTCTCTCACCCTAAAAGGCACTTAAAAGCACAAATTTAATGTTAAATTCGATTAATTACTAACATAGATCGTTTAAAATAATGTGTTGCCCAAATTAATTTCTCTTAAAGTTAAATGGGAATTTAGTTAATATTTTGATGAGCCTATATTCTGCAATAGTACAGTTCACACTAGATTTACGCTCATACAGTGTTGCTCGCTCGAGCATTGCTCCCTAGAGCACACACTTAACTGCCTTATTATTTTTCCCTTCATGGCCAAAATATTAGTCAACTACTCCATCCTAAAATGAGCCTAGCTCATTTTCAGGATGGAGCTTGAA
>Bissell_p1__coassemble_1422_pt1 | contig 12309 bp, 7 predicted proteins | sample Bissell_p1__metabat2_low_PE_026 | metagenome-assembled genome bin Bissell_p1 | reverse complement strand
TTACAAACTGAGAAACAAATACTTTGCTCTGAGAGCTTTAGTGTGTTGTTTTTTTGTATTGGTGCTAAGAGTGGCTTTGGAGGAGTTTGGTAGTGAAGGTGAAAAAATGCCGCTCTTTGTGCAGAAGAGCGGCATTAGCGTCTGTATGCAAACTCTAATAATCATCAGACAAAGATAGTGCATAGGAAATTATCAGTGCCTGATTAAGTATTAGAGTCAATGGTTTTAAACTTGAAATTAGAAAGCAAAAGTAAAGCGAGCGTATGCGCCTACATTGTTATCAACATCTAAAGTGCCGATTTCATCACCTGAGCCATTGTAGAACTTGAGCTCACGGTCAAAATAGCCAAAGACACCGCCAGATAAATGCATCTTAGGAGTGAAGTTGTAAGTAGCGCCAATGCTTGCACCTTGTGACTCCTCTCTAAAATAAGCATCGCCATAGGAAGAGTCGATGTAATAAGTATCACGTACGGTTAAATAGGTGATATCAGCAGATAAAGAGCGGTTAAAGCGATATTGCAACTTGGTCTCAGGATAAGCAATAGAGCCAGTCCAACCCATATCACTATTATTACCAATCTTTAAACCAACAATAGGTAAGAACACATTATCGGCAGCATTTAAGTTGGCATAAGCACCTAAATAAGCTGTCATATTGCGATAGAAATTCCAGCCTAAAGCTGCACGAGGGCTGATAGAGTAGCTGTCTGATAAAGCTAAAGAGCTCTCAAATAATGCACCTAAATTAAGACCATAGTAAAGCTGAAGATGGGAGCTTAAAGATAAATCCTGGCTAAAATCAAAAGCAATCTTATTTAAAGCATCAAATGGCTCATAAGAACCAGAAAAGTCATACTCGGAGCGCTTATACTCTACAGAATAATCAATGTCGTTGTAAGAGCCGCCCAAAATAAAGCCGAAACTAGAGTTTTGCACATTGCTATTAGTACCCTTGATATCAGCCTCATTAGTTAGCTGAGTGTCTAGCTTTAAAAAATAGTTGTTAGCTAATGCACTAGAGGTGCAACCTAAAGCTAAAACAAGAGCTAAATAAGTACGAGAAAATTTAATGCGCATAGAAAAAACCTAATACTAAAAAAATAAGCTGCACTAGCTAATGTCTTTCATTTAGTCGAGCTAGACAGCTTTAATCATGTCCATAGGGACTCAAATAGAATTTGCCTCATCATCGTGAGCTTAGTTACTCTACTCTATTCTTAGCTTTAAGCGTAGCTTAAGTAAACTTTTCAAAGCAGGTAAATTCTATTTGAGCCTATATGGTCAATTAATAAAAGAGCTTATAAATAAGCTTTTAAACAAGTTTATTTTGTAAGTGCCCGTGATTATAGCAATATAGTTATCAGAAATACCTTTAAAAATGGTACAAATGTCAGTAAACAAGAAAAAATTTACATACAAGGTGTAAGTTACCCCAAAAGAGCATAACCATCACCTTTCTTTACCGACAAATACTCTTATTTTGCAGGTCATCAGATTAAGTTATAGCCTTGATAAGCTCACTTTGAAGTTACCCATAGCCATCACCCTTAACAGCATGACACTACTTGCAATGAGTGTACTGCTAATATGAACTTGTTTATGCTTTGCCCAAGCTCCTGTTCTAAGGTGTATTTGGTATTAGGACTCAATCTTTTGCTCTTTATCTTGGCTTAAGCTTCTATGGTATTGTGAGCTTTAGTATGTGGTGGAGCGCAGCGCAGTTGCGCCAATTTGAGCGCAGCGGAGCTCAGCGCAGCGGAGCTCTGCTAAGCTGTAGCTTAGCTGAGCACAGATGTGTGACTGTTTAGGGTATGACGTACTTTATTGCTTGATTGCTTTATTACTTGATTGATTGCTTGCTTGATATGTTGTGTTTAGCCCCTGGGGCACTTAAATGGGCTATTAATGAATAATTAATGAGAATCTGTTTGTGCATAAATTTGTAAGCTTTAAAAAACTTAATATGAATTAGCTGACAAATGCTATATCTATCAAGTTCACAACCAACTACTACTAAAAGCTTTGCAACTTTGTGAGCACGATCAATCCTACCGTTATTGACAATATTTTTCAGATTAAGAAAATATCTAGTAGCTGAAAAGTTTTTTCAATACTTTATAAGCTTATATGTTGACTATATTTTTGTGAGTGTGGCTTAGCACTTTCTTAAGATAAGATTGGTTTACCCAACTTACCAGCTTATTTACTTTGAAATAAGTTTTGCTCTACTAACAACTAGCAGTCATTTATTTTAATTGGCCCATACCCTATTAATCTTGTGATTACTAAGCAGACTTAAAGTCTACACGCCACTAAAAAAGCAAACAGGGAGCGCATTAAGAAAAATATCTCCTACTGGATAATTTATTGATATTTTTCTCTTATATCTTTTGGATTGATTAAATCTCCTCTACCTCATTTTGCAATGAAGCTTAGAGCCGTGAAAATATTGTTGTGTGTTGATAAGTTTTCGAGGTAGGGATGATACTTGAGGAATTGTTTTATGAAAAATATTTTTGCCAAAGGCAAAAAAAAGGCTCTATTTAAAAGCCTAATTAGTGTTTTAGGGTGCTCATGTTTGCTCTTCACTTTAAGTGCTTGCGGTAATGATAACCAGGCTACCGTAGCTACTACTGATACTACTAGTGCAACTTTTACTAATAGTGCTAATAAAGTTGTCATTAAAGTAGGATATGAGTACGCAAAAAACGGCTCCTTTGATTTAGGCATGCGACGCTGGCAAGAAGAACTAAGAAATATTTCTAATGGTTCTATGGACTTAGAGCTTTTCCCTGATGATAGTTTAGGCGACAAGCAGGATTTGCTACAAAGAATTAAGTCAGGCGAAAATATTGTTTCTCCAGCTTTGGCTGCTGATTTTTATGCTTTAGGTTCTTATGATCTAGGTATTTGCTCTGGCCCTTATCTTTTTAAGAATTGGGATGAGGCTTATCACCTTTCTAAGAGTAAGTGGTTTGAGAAGGAAAACCAAGAGCTACATAGCAAGCATGGCATTCATATTATCTCTACTCTTTGGAATAATAGTATTCGCTACCTATTATCCTCACGACCAATTACTCAATTTAAAGAATTAGATTCTTTAAGAATACGTGTGCCAAATAATGATATCCAAAATAATACTTGGAAGGTTTTCGGCGCCACCCCTGTTGCAATTCCCAACTCTCAGCTCAAAAGAGCGTTTGCCAATAAGGAAATTGACGCAGCTGATTTAACTACTGCCCGTATTTACACTATGGGTCTCTATAATGATGCTAAATACTTGTTACTAACAAGCCATGTCTACAGTATTAATAACATGGTTATTGGTGCCAAGTATTGGGATAGTCTTACCTCAGCTCAACAGCAAATGCTAACCGATAGCTGTAATCGTGCTGCTAAGTTTTACAATGTAGTACAAGAGGCCAATGAATATACCATCTTAAAAGAGATGCAGGCTGCTGGATTGACTATTACTAGACCAAGCCCTGAGATGTTAGCCAAGCTCAACCAAAGAGCTAACACCTTCTATACCTTGCCTGTCTTTAAGAAATGGTCTCCAGGTCTTTACTACAAGGTCTTAGGCGCAAAAGCTATTCCATGGGCCTACTACACCAATGGCGGTAAGATGCCTGAGGGTAAAAAATAAGCAACTAGCCCTCTAAATAAGCTGGTTCACTTAACTTTGAGCCTTGTAATCTTAAGTTTTTCACAGCACTCTTATAGAGCTGTTGTTACCAAATGGCCCCATTTTCGGGGCCATTTTAGTTTGAGTCACTAATAATTAACCTTGCAAAAAAATAAGGGCACGGTTAATTTTCTAAAATTTCCATCAAACCATCTTTATAAATTTGCCTAAGACCACTACAGCTACTACGCCCCTACCTGCTCCGCCTAATACAAGCTAACAGAACTTCAATTTCCGTATTTTCTTGCCATCTACCATTATTCATCCCCCTATCTTATTAGCTATGGCTATGTCTATGCTTTTAGCTGCTCTTCTTGCCAAGCATCATGCCATGCTTTATGTCTTGCTATTGCCAAACTTTAAGACGTGCATTATGTTGCGCTTTATTAGCCTGTGACGAAAATAGGTTAACGTTGATACGCAGGACCCCATGGGCTTACCCATGGGAGTTGGTCAGTACCCATGCACCTGCAATCGACAGAGAGCGACATGGTTGACAGCCATAAGATTAATTTAATAGAAGCAATGCTTTATCCAGCCTTCCATTGACTTTGTTTATATTGTGCTAATTTCAAAGTGGAGCAAGAATGATGTAAAGCTTGGCTTAGCTAAAATTACCTTAAGGAAAGGATATACCTTAGGAGCTTTAATTAAGCTAATGCCCATCTCTGCTTAAGGACTTATAGCCAAAGAGTTAAAGAGCTAGGAGAAAAAGCTGTGGTGGGAGATAAAATCTTGGCAGAACAAAATTAAAAAGCCATAAGAGATGCTTTGGTTAAAAAACAGCTCTTATGGCTTAGATAATGTTTTTGTTGATGTTTGATATTTAGTCTTTAGATCTCATAAAAGACTAATTGGATTTAAAGTTTTAGCCTAAATACTTAACTAAGGTGTTACGTACAGCCTTAGGGCCTACCATCATTTCTTTAAATAAGTCCTCAACCTTAGTGCCAAGACCAATTTCATAAAGGTCAACACCAAATAAAGAGGCATTACTTAAAATTGGCTTGAGCTTATCGCCTACAGTTTCAGTCTTACCAAACTCAATACCAGCCATCTTAGCCTTTAAATCAGGAATTAAAGGATCATCAGAGAGCTCAAAAGCACAGCCTTCGTCATTAATAGCTAATAAATAGCGTAACCAGCCAGCAATAGCTAAAGGTAATGCAACTAAGGAGGTAGCATCTAAACCTTTCTTGTGATAATTCTTTAAGGTTTCGCCAAAACGTACAGTAACCTTCTGTGAGGTATCAGTAGCAATACGCTGAGGAGAGTCAGGTAAGCACTTGTTAGTTAAACGCTGCTCAATAACCTCGGTTAAGAAATCACGTGGGTTTAAAATCTTAGGATCGTCTACTACCTTTAAGCCCTCGTCATAACCAAGCTTCTTAACTAAGGCAACTAACTGAGCATCATCCATCTCAGCAGCAATACGATCGTAGCCTAAAATGCAGCCATAAACAGCTAAAGCAGTGTGTAATGGATTTAAGCAAGTTGTAACCTTCATGCGCTCACATAAATCTACACCAGCGCCATCAGTAAAGAGTACGCCAGCCTGCTCAAGAGGAGGGCGGCCATTAGGGAACTTGTCTTCAACGATTAAGTACTGTGGCTTTTCAGCATTAACGAATGGAGCAATAAAGGAGCCACGAGCAGTCTTAATAGGATCCATGTCCTCAATGCCACGATCCTTTAAAAGCTTAGCAATAGAATCATCTGGACGTGGAGTGATCTTATCAATCATAGTCCATGGGAAAGCTACCTTAGACTCATCCTCTAAGTAAGCAATGAAGCCTGCATCAACAAAGCCCTTTTGCTCCCATGCCTTAGCAATTTCTACTACTGCGGCCTTAAGCTTATCACCATTGTGAGAGCAGTTATCCATGGAAACCATGGCAATAGGTAAAGCACCAGCCTTATAACGCTCTAATAATAAAGCAGCAGTCCAAGACATGGCGTGACCAACCTTAGCAGGACCTGCCTCGATATCCTTTACGATTTGAGGCTGATATTGGCCGTCAATACCACGAATAGCATAGCCCTTTTCTGTAATGGTATAAGAAACTAATTGTAAAGAATCCTTGGTAATTAATGACTTAACCTCTTGCTCATCAGAAGGTGCTGAGCCATTAAGTTTGTAACCATGTACTACTGAACCAATAACACGTAATTCTACATTGGTATCAGGAAGTAAGGTGACCTCCATAGTGAGCTTATCATGAGGAGTAAATACGTCATCAATGATAGCACCGTCATAAACTGACAAAGTTTGAATACCAGAGGTCTGAAGGCCTTTATTTAAAAGATCTTGCTGTAAAGAAGCAACAAAACCACGGAAAATGTTACCTGCGCCAAAGTGAAGCCATACAGGGCTCTCTTTGCTATGAGCTTGAACCTTAGCTACGTCATACTTAGGTAATTCAACTTTAGCTTGTTCAAAAGCTGCAACGTCTTTAATGCCTTCTAAAGTAACCTTCATAATTAAACAATCCTCAAAAACACACTATTTAACAAAAATCTTGGCTCAATCGTTAAAAAGATAGCTACCTCTTTAAGCAAATTAAAAAAGCAGCTATCTAATTTTTCCTAACAATAAGAATTTAAGTTAAAACTCTTACTTCCAAGGAGCAGTAATTGAGTTGATGTTATCAGGATATGGCATACCCTTGCTCTTGCGGATAGCTTCCTCAAGACCGATTAAGTAGTTAGAACCTAATGCACGGTCGTATAAGCCATAACCAGGGCGTGCAATTTCACCCCAGATCTCACGGCCATGATCAGGACGGATTACACCGTTAAAGCCAACTTCAACTAAGGCCTTGATAATTTCATAAAGGTCTAAGCTACCAGTGCATGATACGTGGGAGCTCTCGTGGAACTGGTGATCACCAGTGTGTAATACATTACGTACGTGAGCAAAGTGAATACGCTTGGAAATAATTGGATCACGAATAATGCTTGGAATATCGTTGCCTGGGTTGGAGCCTAAAGAACCAGTACATAAGGTGAAGCCATGTAATGGGCTGTCATGTAAAGCAGCGATCTTTAATAAATCCTCACGGCACTTGGTAATACGTGGAATACCAAATAAATCGTATGCTGGATCATCTGGGTGAACGCCCATCTTAATGTTGTACTTCTCACAAGTTGGCATAATTGCATCTAAGAAGTACTTATAGTTGGCACGTAACTCATCACCAGTCATGCCCTTAAACTTGTTAATCTGGGCAGTGATTTCATCCTTACGATTGAGCTCCCAACCTGGCATTTCAAAGCCATTGGAGTTGTTGGCAATACGCTCAAACATTTCCTCAGCGCTTAAGCCTTCAATTACTTTACCGTCATAAGCTAAAGCAGTAGAGCCATCACCTAAAGGCTGAGCTAAATCGGTACGAGTCCAGTCAAAAACAGGCATGAAGTTGTAGCAAACTAAGTGAATATCGTTCTTACCACAAGCCTCTAATGACTTAATGTAGTTTTCAATTAACTCGTCACGAGTAGCAGCACCGTACTTGATGTCCTCGTGAACATTAATGCTTTCAATACCTAAGAGCTTAAGACCAGCCTTCTCAACAATTGCCTTACGCTCAGCAACTTGCTCTTGAGTCCAAGCTACACCAGCTGGGATCTCATGAAGGGCTGTAATAACGCCTTCCATACCAGGAATCTGACGAATCTTCTCTAAAGAAATGCTATCCTGCTCTGGGCCAAACCAGCGCATAGTCATGTGCATCATATGACGGTATCTCCACTTTAGCAAAGCTCAATTAAGCAAAGCTGCTTGAGCTTGAGCAATGTCAACATCAACTACTAAATAATCACTAAGAGCAAAGTAACAAGCTTATTGTTATGTCTTATTTAAGCTCTGTACCTTGTATGTTTACTAGTATAGGTTATTCCGCTATTGCATACTAGTATGCAAGATAAGATTTTTTCCTTTTCTAGCTCAAAAATTCAAAAATTGTGACGCAGCTTTAAATTTATCAACAAAACTGGATATGAGACGCACATTTGGCTTACTAATGCACGCCATAGAAGTATTATTTACAACTAACACTGGTCGACCAGTTAAGTGTTTTGCCGAAAATTACTTCTAAATAAAGCCTATAAAAGTACTGAAAATATCTGTCCTATATTGCTCTACATTTACGTTTATTAATCTGCCAAACCTCTCAAAAACTTTCTTTGCTTGTCATAGCATTATGCAAATCACCCGAAACATTAAACATCAGGCCCTGCCAATAGCACCAATAACACCAATGGTTTTGTCAGTATTTACCGCCTAACTAACACCTATTGCCTGAGCTAACAAAGCTCTTGTTACTTCCTAATAAGGTTAGTAGCAAGTTAGAAAATCACTACACGCTATATGGAAGCTTGGATCCAAACTTAACCACTATATTAAGCAAATTAATGTCACTACTACTTTAATCTTAAGCTCTAGCTGCTTAAACAGCTTATTTATGGTAAATATCTAAGGAAACAAAGAAACATTGTTAAAAAATGCTGCTAAAGGCGTAATACCAACAATATGAGGGTGTACTCCTCTATATAATTCAACTGACTAGCACTATTCGTATGATTAATTGTGCGATATATATCAGAATTTTATAAATATTCATAAACACCGAAAGATTGTGACCTAGAGCAAATTTTTAATAATCTTAAAAAATATGAAATATTTCTCCACAAATAAGATATATAATTAATGAAAATTTGTAACATCTTTTAATTTTGTTGCAATTAAGAGTTTTACTTAAGGGTTGGCATCTTATGGGTATTTTCGAAAAGCTAGAAGCGGCACAAAAAAGTCTGACTAAAGCAGACTTAGCTTTATGGCGCTATATTAAAGAAAAGGGCCTTGATGTTTGTAATGCCCCTATTTCTGAGATAGCTAAAAGCTGTGGTGTTTCCCATGCTACAGTTACTAGATTTGCTCGCAAATTTGGCTATGAGTCCCTTCAAGCTTTTAAAATTGCTTTAGCCCAAGAAATTGGCCCTAGCAAAGATTTAGGTCACCTCATACCAGTAAATATCTCTTATAGTGAAAGCTCTATTGAGACTGCATCAAAGCTTTCACAGCTGGTGTCATCAACTATTATGCAAACAGCCCAAAATGTTGATCACCAAAGCCTTAACAAAATTACCAAATTTTTAGCAGGAGCCAGACGAGTACTATTTATAGGTAAAGGTAATAGTGGCTTTGTAGCATTAGATACTGCCTTTAAGTTTAATCGCATTGGTATTGATGCTCGAGCTATAACTGATACTCATGAAATGCTCATTTTATGCTCATTGCTTACTAAAAAAGATGTGGTAGTAGCATTCTCTAACTCTGGTACCACCCCTGAGGTGATTCAAGCTATTTCTTTAGCCAAAAATGAACACGCCAAAGTTATTGCTATTACAGCTCAAGAGTCATCAGACCTTTGCTCTTTAGCCAATGAAACACTACTTTATACAGTACGTGAAACCTGCTTAGACTCAGGTTCAATTTACTCAAAGACCGCAGTATTTTTCATTGTTGATTTAATCTTTACTGAACTTTGCAAGTTGTTAGGACAAAGCGCAGTAGATATTAAACATAAAACAGGCAAAGCTTTAGTTAACTTTTGTAAACCAACTTTTGGTAAGGAGCTTTTAGAAAGTGAAACTCCTGCCTTAAGTGACATGGATCGTGACTAGTTTTAGGATTTAAGCGCCTTAAGTGATCAACCACTGAGCGCTAAATATAGCCTCTATGAGATAGTGGCTTACATATGTGTTTAATATCTTCCCTATTAAACACTTGAGGTTTTGTTTTTGTTGGGCTGGGCAGTTTGGTACTTTATTATTACCAAATTGCCAGCTTTTATCTTTGTTGTTTAGCATCTTGCTCTAAGTAAGATGCCTCATGATGCGCCATTGGAGCCAAGCTTGTTTTTAAGTAGCTCTGGTTAAAACCTAGCGCACCTATGCCTTTTTTCGTAGGAGAAACACATGCGTATTTACCGTGCTAATAACTATCAGGAGTTAAGCCGTAAAGCTGCTAACATCATTTCTGCTCAGGTTATTATCAAGCCAAATTGCGTTTTAGGTTTAGCAACTGGTTCTAGCCCAATCGGTACTTACAAGCAATTAATCGAGTGGTACAACAAGGGTGACTTAGACTTTTCTGAAGTTAAGACTGTAAACTTGGATGAGTACCGTGGCTTAGGCAAGGAGAGTGATCAAAGCTACGTTTACTTCATGCATCACAACTTATTTGACCATATCAACATTAAGCCTGAAAACATCAATATTCCTGATGGCAAGAACCCAGATGCAGTTGCTGAGTGCGCCCGCTATGACAAGGTTATTGAGGACGTAGGCGGTATCGATATCCAATTATTAGGTATTGGCCGCAATGGTCACATCGGCTTTAACGAGCCTGGTTCTGCTTTTGAGAAGAACACCCACTGCGTAGACTTAACTGAGAGCACCATTGAGGCTAACAAGCGCTTCTTTGCTTCCATTGATGAGGTACCTCGTCAGGCCTATACCATGGGCATTCGCTCCATTATGCACGCTAAGCAGGTTTTATTAATCGCCGCTGGTGAGGATAAGGCTGAAGCTATCTACAAGTCCTTCTGGGGCCCAGTAACTCCTGAAGTTCCAGCATCTGTACTTCAATTACACCCTAATGTAGTTTTAGTTGCTGATGAAGCTGCTTTAAGCTTAGTTAAGTAATAGTTATAACTAACTTTTCTTAAAAAAATAAAACCCAAGCGAAGCTAAAACTTTGCTTGGGTTTTTTCATGGTAAACAGATGCTTACCTATTAAACTAACTTATCGCCAATTTGAGTAATCCTTATATGGCAATGCAGGAGCTACTATAGACTTAATCATAAGCTTAGCCTCATGGCACAATGGTAAATAGATAGGATTAGGTAGCTCATACTTTTCCTTTCTACACTCACTGATAAAGCTCTTTCGACGCTCTAATAGCCTTAGCTTTTTGTAGCTAATACTACTTCGCATCTTACTACCGTCAAACTTACGAACCTCAAAATAGCCACTGGTTCTAAGACCATAAATAAAGCCAACTTCACCATAAAGTGACACTTTGTCAAAACGCCTAAAACCATTAACTTGGTATCCAGCCTGATTTAAATGACGTTTGCCACCTTTAGTAATCTTAGATTTAAAAATCTTTCGATTATGCTTTCTGACCTGCTTTTGGTAAAGATACTCGCCTCGGCGAATAGCTTTAAAATTACCAGCAATACAGAAAGCATCGGCACAGTGTGTTTTTGGCAAATGCAAATTAATTCGATTACTCTTGGTAATATAGCCAAAAGTGTTTTCTACAGGAATGTTAGGATACTTATGTTGAACTCTTGCTAATAAGTAAGAGCGCATAATACCCATAAACGCAGCATCCCTGAAAGATTGACCTCTCTTAACTTTGAGTTCAATCGTTCCTGCATGCAGTGCTTTGTGACAAGTACTGCACAAAGTAATCAAATTATTCGGTGCATTACCACCAGTCTTGCGACTCTCAATATGGTGAATATTAAGAACTTTGTCCTTAGACTTACCGTGACAGCACTGACAAGTATGGTTATCACGGAAAAGCACATACTCTCGAACATTCCAAAAACCAAGCTGCTCACCATTTTGATACTCTTCACCCTCAATATCAGGGTTTTTAAGCTTTTGAGCATCAAAAGAAGCTGTCTCAATGATAATCTTTGAAACAGGCATCAAATCACATAAAAGCTTAATTCTTGAGATATGAGCATCTATACGATTCTCAATTGAGGGCGCAAGCTTGCCCTTGTGCATTGAGTGAACTCGATTGTTGAATCTTGCAGCACGATATCTAGTCTTCCGATAGCGTCTATTACGACGATATTCTTTCCGATCAGAGATCAGCTTAGTGATATTCTGCCTAAGTTCAACCTCGCCAGCAAACAATTCTTCTTTTTCGGTTGAAGCAGATAGCCCTATATTTTTGGAGCCTGAATCAACGCCAAGAACAACTGGTTGCTTAGTCGCACCTGTAGCAATGGTTAATTGGATAGTAAAAGGACTTCGACACTTAACAATAGCTTTAGAAGCATCCAATAAGTGTCTGGCCCTAGCAGGAGAACAAGGCATCAAAGGCCGCCCCCTGATATTTAGTACCATAACCTTCATAAACACTCCAATATAAATGCAGATACTCACAAGTTCTACATTCTCAGTTAAACACTGAGTCGTCAACCTTCGCCAATGTTAGAATGGGTTTCTTGCTCGCAACACCGCACCTACCCATCAGTGCTTTTAATCACGAACCGCAGAGCGTAGAACTAGGATGTACATTCTACGGTGCCTATACATTCCAAACCAACGTAGCTCACATGCAAAACAATATGAGCTCAGGCTAGTCAGCAAAGGCTTTGCAGCCTACACAAAAATGTGTGGGTTACTAACTCGCACCCTCCCACTCAATAAACAAAATAACCTCCAAACTATTAGAAGAGAGTCGCAGAAAATTTAAAAACCAAACAACAAAAAACTATTAATGTAGATACTCGCAAGTTCTACATTCTCAGCTCACTGCTGAGTCGTCAACCTTCGCCAATGTTAGAATGGGTTTCTTGCTCGCAACACCGCA
>Bissell_p1__coassemble_1386_pt1 | contig 12546 bp, 7 predicted proteins | sample Bissell_p1__metabat2_low_PE_026 | metagenome-assembled genome bin Bissell_p1 | reverse complement strand
AGGTTATTATGATATCATAAGATTAAGATCAATTTAATTAGCTACAGTTCCTAATGATTGCCATTAGCCAGTTGTACGCCTAAACCTCCGTCAACTAATGAATGCATCCTATTCAGTCATGGTTCGCCCGCCCTACCTTAATTCATAGCATTGACTCTTATTGCACCTACGACATTAGTGAGCATTTAGCATAAGGATTAAGTCTAAGAATTGCTTGCACCACCTAACATTGTTTTCTCTAACTTTGCTGTTTCCTATTGGCTTTAGCAACATAGGTAATGTTGTTAGTGCGCAATTAATTCATAAAGAAACACCACCTGCGCTAATAGGATTGGCTAACATTTTTGAAAGGCGGAGGAGCGGGGGAGATTGATGGTTGGTGCGGTTCGCTTGTTTTAAGCAAGAAAAAAGGCAAGGTGAGTGACCTTGCCTTTTTGGGTATTTTTTAAGCCTTTAGGAGGTAATTATTTTTCTTTAACCTCAATCCAGAACTTTTTCTCTAACTCGTTGAATAACTGTTCACAACCATTGTTCTCTTTATAGGTAAGCTTAGATACTACAAAGATAGCAATAGAGGAAAGAATAAAGCCAGGAACAATAGAGTAAAGACCTAAGAAGCTGCCAATTTCCCAAATAATTACAGTAATAGCACCTACAGCCATACCTGCAATAGCGCCTGGGAGAGTCATACGAGACCAGAATACTGAGATTAAGACGCAAGGGCCAAAAGCAGCACCGAATCCTGCCCAAGCATAAGCTACTAACTTAAGCACACCGCTATTAGGATCAAGAGCAATCATATAGGCAATAATAGCCACGATTAACAACATGAAACGGCCACACCAAACTAACTCTCTTTGAGAAGCGTTAGGACGTAACCAGCGACGATAGAAGTCAGCAGTTAAGGTAGTGGAGGCTACTAATAACTGGCAAGATAAGGTAGACATAATGGCAGCTAAAATAGCTGACAATAAGATACCTGCAACCCATGGAGTAAATAATACTTGAGTTACGATAATAAAGATTTGCTCTGGATTCTTAATTGAAACCTCAGGGTGTCTCATAGAGAAGGCTACACCATAGTAACCAATCAATACAGCACCAACTAAGCATAAGGCCATCCAGGTAATAGAGATACGGCGAGCATCACCCATACCACGAACAGAGCCTGCGGCCATGAAGCGTACTAAGATGTGTGGCTGACCTACATAACCTAAGCCCCAACCTACTAAAGATAGAAAGCCAATAACGGTCATACCTTGGAAGAAGTCATCTAAACTCTCATCTTTTTGAGCAATTAGAGCATTAGCTGCCTCTAAACCACCGCAATCTAAAATCATTACGACTGGGGTTAATAACAAGGCAAAAATCATTAAGCTAGCTTGAACAGTATCAGTCCAGCTTACAGCCAAGAAACCACCGATAAATACGTAGAAAATAGTAGATACTGCACCAATGAGTAGAGCATTGTGGTAATCAAGACCAAAGGTTTGCTCGAATAAACGAGCGCCTGACACCATGCCTGAGGCGCAATAAACTACAAAGAAGATCAAGATAATAAAGGCTGCGATAATGGAACAAATACGTAATTTGTCATTAAAACGAGCAGATAAATAATCAGGTAAGGTCAAAGCATCTGAGGCATTGGCAGTAAAGGAGCGTAAACGAGCAGCCACAAACTTCCAGTTACACCAAGATCCAATGGTCAAACCAATTGCAATCCAGGCCTCTCCTAGACCATGTAAGAATAAAGCACCAGGCAAGCCCATAAGGAGCCATCCTGACATGTCAGAGGCACCTGCTGATAGTGCAGTTACAAAACGACCTAAACTTCTACCACCCAATACATAATCATTTAAAGAGTTAGTCATGCGGGCAGCTGCAATGCCAATAATAAGCATGCATAGAATATAAACAATGAAAGTGGTTGTGGTACTAAACATGAATACGTGTTACGAGCTAAGCTCACCTCATATCGCTGTAGACCCAAGCTAATGGAAAATCTCAAAATACCAACACAATTTTTAACGTAGTGAGCTTCTACTATGTAGCAAGCAATCATGCACTCTATAAAACTAAGCCAATAAACAAGCTCATGTAATATTACAAGGAAAAAGACATGGCTATATAGTTAGCTAAAGATTGTGGCTAGATTGAGGCTCATTAGCCCCCATATGCTCTAAAGTAAAATTAAAGCAATGCACTTTAAAGCAAAACGCAGACATAATAGCAAAAATGGAGACTTAATGCTTGTTAGACATGGTTTTTATGCACCATTTCAAGGCAATAAGGGTTTGTTTTTTAGTTTTCTGCACTAATTTGTTAACCGTATGATTCTAAAAATAGCAATATTTTGCAGGGCTTTGCTTGCTAAGGTTAATAGCTTGATAGGAAATTATAGAGCTTGCTCTTCTAATTACAGCCTATGCTAATAGACAGCAATACCCAAAAGCTTGCTTGTTGTAGTTGTAATGCTATTAGGCGAACTAGCGAACGGTGCGGGCGGCAAAACGGGAGAGCTGGCGGGCAAACGAGCAAGTAATCAATCTTTAGGGCTTACAAGCTTATTAGTAGGCAAACCATTTGGAGGACTGACAGGTTGGCAAGCTGACAGCTGGCAAGCTATAGCAATCTATATTAAGAGCTCTATAGCTGTTAAAGTTAGTTTTGGTTGGCTTGATAGTTTGTCAGAGCCATAAGGAAAGTAGAGTGATAGTGGAGATAATGGAGTGGTATTTTTGCAAACCAGCTAGAGCTCTAGCTGGTTTGCTGGTTTACAGGCTTGCTGGTTTGCAGCAAGCTTAGTTGGCAGCTAACGGACGCTTACTAAAGCAAGGCGTTCGAAGTAGTCAGGGAAGGTCTTTTTGCAGCACATAGGGTCATTGATGATAATGCTACGATCTAATGCTGCTAGAGACATAGACATGGCCATTCTATGATCGTTGTAGGTGTCAAAATCAATTAAAGTGCCTTGCTCTTTAATCTTTTGGTAATTATCACCTGTAGCTTGCACCTTAATATAGTCCTGACCCTCCTCTACTTGGCAGCCTAGCTTTCTCATTTCTGTAGCTAAAGCAGCAATGCGATCAGTCTCTTTTACACGCCAGCTTTCAATATTACGAATGATAATTGGCTCTTTGGTAAAGAGAGCCATAGGCACTAAGGTCATAGCTGCATCAGGCATATCGTTCATATCAATATCAATGCCCTTGAGCTCTTGAGCCTGACTTACAGCTAAATAATCATCCCCTATCTCAATGTTAGCGCCCATCTGAGCTAACACTTCAATAAATTTGGTATCACCTTGAATAGAGTCTTTACCTACGCCATAAACTTTTACTGAACCTCTAATAGCAGCCGCTGCTAAGAAGTAAGTTGCTCCTGAGGCATCGCCCTCTACTAAATAATGATTAGGACTAATTAGGGCTTGAGGGTTAATAGTAAAACTTGCATAGTCATTATTAGCCACTTGAATACCAAAGCGCTTTAATAACTCACAGGTGAGGTTTACATATGGCTTAGAGATGAGTTCACCTTTAACCTTTAAGTTCATAGGTTTATCTAATAAGCTACCCACCATTAAAAGAGCTGAAATAAATTGAGATGAGGTATTACCTGCTACCTCTAACTCATAAGTGGCAGCTTGATTGGTATTGTTGTTTTCTAAAGCCTTACGACCAGTAATTAATAAAGGTGGATAGCCTTCATTACCTAAGTACTCAATCTTTGCCCCTAATTTGCGTAAAGCATCTACTAAGATACCAATAGGACGCTCATACATGCGTTCTTCGCCTGTAAGCTTGTAGGTACCATTAGATAAAGCTAAAGCTGCGGCTAAAGGACGCATTGCTGTTCCTGCATTACCTAAGAACAGCTCAATAGTACCCTGCTCTTGAGTATTAAATACGCCACCTAAACCATTAATAATAACTTCGGTAGGATCTTGTTCATTTTCCTCAACCTTAACGCCTAACTGCTTTAAGGCTTGAATCATGACTTTAGAATCATCAGAGCGCAAGATGTTAGTAAGTTTGGTTCGACCTTCACTAAGTGCACTTAAGAGTAAAGCTCGATTAGTTAAACTCTTTGAGCCAATAAGTTTTACAGAGCCACTAATATGGTCGATTTTTTCCAAGGTCAAAGTTTCCAAAACACTAACTCCTATAAACGCCATTAAGCTAAGGGACAATATTATTCCCTAGCCTAGTAATTTTAGTTTTGTTAGTCAAATGAGAGGCTAAAAAGAGCATGATATGAGCCATTGTAGAGCATTAGCAATAATGACGATTTATCAGTCTCTAATTTAAACTTATAAAGGCTTGATCTTAACTATGAGTATGGAAAGCGGTGGCGCTAGAGCTAGCCAAGCTAAGCTTGGCTTAGCTTAGCTTAGCTTGGCTCATTGTGATCTGGTTGGTCTTGGGGCTGAAGGGCTAAGAGAATTTTTTCTAGGCGACGGAGTAGAAAATCATTTTCTCTAGGGTGGCCTAAAGTGATATTGATTAATGAAGGTAATCCCATATAGTTGAGCGGGCGAGTAAAAATGCCTTGGCTTAGCAGCGCATTATAAACATTTAAAGCATGCTCGCCAAAATCAATAGTCACACTAGAGGTTTTTGACTCCAAAATAGGCAGAGAATAATAGGAGCAAAATTCATTGTAACGGCCTCGCTCAGTATTGGTTCTTTCTACTACATAGTTGATAAAAACCATATCTGTCAAAGCTTCACTGGCACAATCTAAAGCTAACTGACTAACGTTATAAGGATCCTTTAGTACATTAATAATGCTACAGATTTCCTCACCAGATAACATATAGCCAATCCTAAGCCCTGCTAAACCATAGGCATAGGAAAAAGAGCGTATCAATACCAGATTTTGGTAGGTGTTTAATAAGCCATACAAATCTTTATAACCATAGCCCAAATAATCAATTAAAGATTCGTCCACTACTAGAATAATGTCACTTGGGATACGAGATAGAATCATCTCAATATCGGCATAAACTAAAAAAGCGCCTAAGGGATTACTAGGATTAGACAGCATAATCATGCGAGTATTTTCATTTACCGCACCTAATAGCGCCTCTATATTAGGGCACCAGTTATCATCAATACCGCTAGAGACCAAGGTAGCGCCACTCAAATTTACAGCTCGCTCTAAGATTAATGAGTTCAAGCTTGGCACCACTACATTAACCTTATCATTTAAAAAAGCACGAGCTATTAAGCTGATTAATTCGTGATAATCAGCGCCTACCGTTATATGATTAATAGCGTAGCCCTTACGCTCTTTGAGAGTTTGCTTAAAAATATAGCCACTAGCATCAGGATAGAAAGGTACTTTATCGACATAATCAGCCATGATTTTGCTTACTTTACGACTGACTCCATAAGGACTTTCACCTGAGTTAAGACGCAATAGATTCTTAGCTCCTAGCTCTTGTTGTAATAACTCAATAGGCTTGCCCATACGATAAGGCAACATCTTGGTAATACCACCATTTACTAATGAGCTAAATTGCATGCCGACTCCTTTGCACAAGCTAAGAACAAATAACATAAGAGAAGCACCAATGTGCGCTTACTATATTAGTTTAACTGATAAGTATAATATGGGGACTAAAATAAGGGGAAAGGAAAGCCTTAGCAATCAAAAATTTTTCTAGGGCCCAAAATGCAAAAAAGACTAGAAGCCTTGCGCTTGTAGTCTTGGGATTTATATATAGTAGCTTGCGATAGCTTTGATTCTTTGTTGCTATGAATTTATTCGATTATCAAAGCATGTGTTTTAGTAGGTTACATTTACAAAACATACTAACAACAGCTATGTAAGATTAAAAGGCTAAGGCGGTGCACCAAGGTGCCCTATTTGCTTATGCTAGGAAACCGCCTTAGCGTCTCACATGCTTATGGTGCTTATTATAAAGATCCAATTTTGCTCTAATAAGATACTAAATTAGCCATAAATTACACTATACTGACCAGTATTTTTAGTATACGTTTGTTTGGAACGATATTTAAGGGATTTGTTACTATTTCTCTCCGTAACATTATTTTTGTGACAAAAGTCACGGTTTTGCAAATAAGCCATTTTTATAGCTATGATTGCTCTATTTACTTATATTTTACATACAATTTGCTCTATTTTATCAGTAAGAGCTTTGACTTAATTTTTAGCTTAGCTTTCGGGTTTTAATTGATACTTACATACAAGTTTTAATAAATAATAATTTCTGATTAAGATCTACTCCATAGCTCAATAAGTTGTACTAGATCCGTCCAAATATTGACGTATATCTATCTTGTTAAATAGCAAATAATTTTTCTAATATTGCTAAAAATATCCAAACTTTTTTACAACAATCGTTTGTAAATAATCTTCTATAGTATTAATGCCAAATTGATTTAATACAAATCCCCATGCTGGTGCACTATGGGCCACTTGCTCTAACTCCCTCGATCGTCTAACTTTGTAAAATCAACAGAGCTTTTATATTCGCTTACTCCAGGCTATCAATTAACGCTACAGCTCCTGTACTTCCGCCGATTAGCCAGGCTTTCTTATAGTTAGTTAGACTGAAAATAATAAAAGCTAACAGCTTCTAACTCTTATAAAGATACCACTCCAGTTTCGACCTTAATCTTGCAGGTATAAGTTAGGCTTTGTCCTTTAGTTAACAAGGTTAGCCCAGTTTTATATGGCAAATTAATAGCATTAACAGCACTCATCTGAGGTTTATTAGGGGCACTATACACTACTAAATAGCTAGAACATGGAGAACTAATAGTAGTTAAGAGCTGATGCTCCTTTTGATAAACATAGGCCCGAGAAAAACCATTGTAATCATGGTTAGTAATACACTCTGTAGCATCCAGATCAAAAGGCTTATAAGCAGACAAGTCATAGCGCCCCTCTAAATAATCAAGAGACTACCTTTGTCCTGTATAGTAGTTTTCTATAGGAGTTTCAACTGTCTTGGCATCAATCCTAATGAGGCCTTTTGTTTTACTAACAACAAAGATTAGGGTGAAAGCCTAGGCCATAGACACAAGGCAGAATAGCGCTGTTTTAGGAGCGCAAGCATTTATGGGAGTGTTGCCTTGAAATGCTATGTTGGCAATGCAGTCAATACATACTTAAGCGTCCAAGCTAAGCTTGGGGCTCTCTTAGAGGCTATATGACAACATACAAGTCTTGCAACAAGTGACAGCTTAGAGCTGATTTGGGGCCGTGATGTTCTGGAGTTTGCAGTTCTTATGTTTTAGAGCTGTTGCCAGGACTGGCACTTAGAATGGGTATTAGGGAAATGCTAGAGATGGAGGCAAAGTGCTTGGTAAAGCCTGGCTTGAGGATGGCCTTTAGGTTTTGGGCTTGGGCTTGGGCTTGGATTGAACTGAGCTGGACTGAGCGGGAATTGCCTTGGGCCATGAATGAATAAAAGGCCTAGACCACTTAGTTGGTGGGGCTAGGCCTTGTATAATAATTTGGTGCACCACTGGATATTAAGTGGCGCAACCAATTAATTAAGCACGACGCTCTTGAGAGTCTGGATCGAACTCATGGTCGATGTTCTTTACCTTTGGCTTGTTTAAGTTCCAGTAAGGAGAAAGCTCACGTAAGCGACCAATGATGTTTGGTAACACCTCTAAGGTACGATCGATTTCTGCCTCAGTAGTGAAGCGAGATAAGGAGAAGCGAATAGTACCGTGAGCAGCTGAGAATGGAATATTCATAGCCTGCATTACGTGGGATGGCTCTAAGCTCTCAGAGGAGCAAGCAGAACCAGAGGAGGCTGCAATACCATACTCATTTAACATAAGTAAGATAGCCTCACCTTCAATAAACTTGAAGCCTACGTTTAAAGTATTTGGGGTACGATGGGTAGCATCGCCCATTACAATAACCTCAGGAATAGTATTAACAATACCTTGCTCAAGCTTATCACGTAAAGCACGTACTCTAGTATCAAGCTCGTTTAAGTGGGCCTTAGCAAGCTCACAAGCCTTACCTAAACCTACAATGTATGGTACGTTCTCAGTACCAGCACGACGACCACGCTCTTGATGACCACCATGTAAGAAAGGAATGAAGCGAGTACCACGGCGTACGTATAAAGCACCTACACCCTTTGGAGCATGTAGCTTATGGCCAGAGAAGGAGAGCATACGAACCTGAGTGGACTTAACGTCTACAGGGATCTTACCTACAGCCTGAACTGCATCAGAGTGGAATACTATACCCCTTTCTGCGGCTAATTCAGATAAGGTTGGAATATCGTAAATATTACCAGTCTCGTTATTAGCCCACATAATAGAAGCTAAAGCAGTCTTATCAGATAAGAGCTTTACGAACTCTTCAGCATTTAAGTCACCCTTTTCATCAGCGTGAAGGTACTTAACCTTAACACCACGAGAGGATAAGAACTCACAAGTGTCGATAATAGCTGGGTGCTCAAGCTTAGTAGTTACGATTTCATCCTTATTCTTTTGAGTCCATAAAGATGTCCAAATAGCAGCATTATCAGACTCAGTGGCACAAGAGGTAAAGATGATCTCATCAGGATGCTCTGCGCCAATTAAATCAGCCACCTGCTCACGAGCACGGTTAATAGCCTTTTCTACAGGAACACCAAAGCCATGTTGAGAAGAGGCATTACCATAGAAAGTAGTTAAATAAGGCATCATAGCCTCAACTACTTGAGGATCGATCATTGTAGTGGCATTGTTATCCAGGTAAATGCCGTTACCTGCACCCATGTTATTAGTATCCATCATCTTTCCTAAATCGATAATTAAGCAAGTGCTTTTGCTTATGCTGTGCTTTTTGCTTAATAGCAGGTCGCATACTCTATACTCTGTAAATTAACTGTTCACGAGCACAAGCAACATCTATATCTGTGCTCAGTTAAGGGTATGAGACCTACTTTGGAAATTCGTACAAGTGCTTATTAATAGGAATCAGCCTGTTAATAAGTTTGGCCTTTGTGCTGTGCGCTAGGCTGTAATATCTAAACAGATATTAAGCTTGGATATTTAAGCTATTAGCCTGATCGCCTAAGAGAGCCTCTAACTTGCTCTTAACGAAGTTTAAGGTCATATCGTGCATCATGCCAGAGGCAATGTTGCCATTGAACTTAAGCTTAACATCATTGTTAGCAATGCCTTGGATCTCAATAGAAGAGCCATCAGTAAAGCCTGCATTTAACTCTTTAACTACTGAATCAACCTTCTCAAAATATGGAGACTCTAAAGTAGCGGCATCTAAAGCAGCGCCCTTGGTTGAGCAGCCACAAGACTTCTCAGTGGTAGTAGCAATCTTAATACCCTGAATTGGGGTCTGAGCAAAGCCAGGACGTGGTACGCCGCAACGCTCTAAATCAACCCAAACCTCATCGATAATCTCTTCGATGCGCATGTGACAGCTTTGGCAACCACCACCAGCCTTGGTATAGTTGGTAACCTCTTCTACAGTAGTAAGGTGGTTTTCCCAAACTACTTTCTTAATCTTATTAGCGCCAACGCCAAAGCAGTGACAGATGATTTCGCCATCCTCATCATGGATGTGCTCGTAGCTCTTGCCATGGTAGTTAGCAATAGCAGCATCTAAAGCTTCACGACCCATTACAGAGCAGTGCATTTTCTCAGCTGGTAAACCACCTAAGTAGTCAGCAATTTGCTGATTGGTGATCTTCTCAGCCTCAGCTAAGCTCTTGCCAATTAACATCTCAGTTAAAGCAGAGGAAGAAGCAATAGCACTACCACAACCATAGGTTTGGAAAGCAGCATCCTCAATGATGTCAGTATTTGGATTGATCTTTAACATCAAGCGCAAAGCATCACCACAGATAATCGAGCCCACGTCGCCTACGGCGTTTGCATCTTCAATAACACGAGCATTACGTGGATTAAGGAAATGATCTTTAACTTTATCAGTGTAGTCCCACATAGCTTAAAGCCTCAATTAAATTGGTGATCGACAGACAAGCTGCGCAAAAAACTGGTTAATTCCACAGCCAAGAGCTGATTGTAGCCCCTAACCAAGCTAATGACAAATTTGATGTCTTAGCCTTTAACAAAATATTAAATTAGATTCTTTAGAATCTCTGTCATTGTTCGAAGTAAAGGAGCTTGGGCCTTTACTTAACGGCTATTAATTGTACAAGAAATCTATTAATAGGTAATGCAAAGATTTAGCAATTGCTAACCTTAATGCAACAATGAGCTAAATCAGCCCTAAATCTGACAAATATTATTGCTAATAAAACAATCAAAAAGCCGATATGTATGCACAATTTAATGATTATTATACATTATTTACAAATAGTGTTTAATATTAAAAAAACATCAATAAGCCCTCAAGCAATCTATGGTCATCCCTAAAAGCCAATCCTACCTCTTTTAGCCTTTACGCTTACACCCTACCTTTTATCTTTAGTTAGTAGGAGCGCAAAACATTGCTATGCCCCACTTTACTATTAGGACTAACTGTATGTCTCAGACAAAGCCGAGCCTCCCACTGAGGCTTAAGCACCAGCAGTGGCTTAGGCTCTTCTCCAGCGGTGGCTTAAACTTAGACTTATGCATAGACATGAGCTTAGAGTGAAGAATATGGTTCATATGTTAATTTTACTTGGTGCGGGCCGTATCTTGGCTTAATAATGAGGAATCAAGGCTAATGACAAACTAAGCTGATAGCCATAATAAAGGGCTATTTGCTTTAGCTAGCTTTTACCTTAGCTTTGGTAGTCGCTTCAATCTAAGCTTATGGAGAGCAAGTGATACAGGTGTTACTTTATAAGTAGCGCTCAACTGGTGCTAGATTAGCGCTAATAAGCGCTATAATGTTGAGCTCTAATTAGGATTATTATGGTAATTTTAGTAGGTTAGTTTCATGGCAGCACAAGGCAAAGCAAAAGAAAGCTTATCTGATATGGTCAATAGAGACATGAGCTTAAAAGAGCAAATGTCTTTAACCGTAAGGCTTAGTATGCCTTCTATCATGGCTCAGCTTTCCTCCATTGTTATGCAATATATTGATGCTGCTATGGTGGGAAGTTTAGGTGCTCTTGCCTCTGCCTCTATTGGCCTGATGATGGCTCCTATTTGGCTGTTTACAGGCATTTGTATTACCTCAGTATCAGGATTTAGTGTTCAGGTAGCTCACCTACTAGGCGCTAAAGATGAGGTAAAAGCCCGTATTGTTGTCAGACAAGCATATGTAGTACTAATGATTTTTGCCTTCATAGTATCAGCTATTGCTTGTTCTCTGGCTAATACCCTACCTAACTTTTTAGGTGGTTCTGATGACATCATTGGCAACGCTGCGGCTTACTTTATGATTTATATGGCTGCCTTGCCGCTCTTTCAATTAAACTTCCTCTCAGCTGCTATGTTGCGTTGCTCTGGTAATATGCTCCTACCAAGCATGATCAACATTTTGATGTGCATCTTAGACGTAATTTTTAATTTTATCTTTATTTTTGATAGCCGCACTATAACCCTTCCACTATTAGGTGAAGTTCATATTTATGGTGCTAATATGGGAGTTCAAGGTGCTGCCATTGGCACTGCCTTAGCCGCTGGTGTAACAGGCATTATCATGACTTATTGCCTGACTTTAAAATCACCATCATTGGCCTTAAATAAAGATCACGGCTCCTTTAAACCAACATTAGAAATTGTCCGCCGAGCCCTACGCATTAGCCTGCCTATTACTGCCCAGCAATTTATGATTAGTTCGGCTCAAATTGTTTCTACAATGATTGTAGCGCCACTGGGTACTATTGCTATTGCAGCTCACTCTTTTGCTATCACCATTGAGGCTATTTGCTATATGCCAGGTTTTGGTATTGGTGATGCTGCTACTACCTTAGTAGGTCAATCCATTGGTGCTCGACGTTTTGATTTAACCAAGCGCTTTGCCGTTATAACTTTAAGTTTTGGCACTTTAGTTATGGCTTTTATGGGTATGCTGATGTATATCTTTGCCCCTGATGTAATGGCCATTATGACTCCAGATATGAGTGTCCAAGAGCAAGCCGTAGCTGTACTTAGAATACAGGCCTTTGCCGAGCCATTATTTGCTGTCGCTATTGTTGGTTATGGTATTTGTGTGGGCGCTGGCGATACTTTCATTCCAAGCTTACTAAACTTTGGCTCCATGTGGCTCATTCGCCTTGGTATGGCCTACTACTTAAGTCTTGACTATGGCCTAAAGGGCGTATGGATTGCCATGGCCATTGAGCTTTCTGTAAGAGGTCTCTTATTCTTAGCTCGCCTCAAATGGGGCAATTGGATCAAGAGCTTAGCCTAAATAGCCCTACGCCCTAAACGCTACTAGCTTGGTAGCTACGAAAGTCTTCAACTTTAAGGCCTAGCCTATTAGGCAGCAGATCTTGAGAGTCTTTTGATGGATTGATCTCCTTGAAGCAACTAAAGAGGAGACTAAAAATTGGCGTATACCCAGACAGTAAGACTCTCTCTTATGATCAGCATGAGCTAATAAAACTAGCTTTGCAATAATATAATTTGCCCCCCACAAGTT
>Bissell_p1__coassemble_1373_pt1 | contig 12660 bp, 7 predicted proteins | sample Bissell_p1__metabat2_low_PE_026 | metagenome-assembled genome bin Bissell_p1 | reverse complement strand
ATATATGCCTTGTTTTTAACAGGAAGAGCCAAGCTATTTGTACAGCTGCGCAGGAAAGCAGAAAATTGAATACCAGAATTAAAGCTTACATGCCATCAAAGGTTCACACACTTTTTGCTTAAACTCTGATACAGCCTCTATCACACGCTTGTGGTATTCTATTTTTGTGATCTTGTTTTTGGAATTATAGTCAACATAATTTTGATTGGTAATACGGTTTGAATAATCTTGATCACTATTATATACAATGTAGTTTTTCAAGCTTACATCATTAAGAGACCATTCGCTTGCAAACTGTTCAATAGCTGTGTCCAACTGATTATTTACCCGACCTTCAATTTCTGCTGAAGCACTCTTGCCCACAAAATGCTTAGGATTTTGTTTGAGATCATCTATTAATGACATAATGATTTGAATGGCTTGATTATTAGTACCACCAAACTCACTGACCATTTGTCCCAAACTTCTAAACATATCATCACTCATAGAGACAAACTCTTGAGAATGGTCATTAGGAATTTGGGACTGAATTAAATCAATAATGTAAGATAAATTTACTTCTATCTTTCTTAAAGATACTAATTCGTAATCAATCTCAAGCTCAAGTTCCTCTTGCTCACCTTCAAGAGATGCAATTTGCTTGATACGTTCAATAATATTGGAATACGGCCCAAGATAGCTCTTAAACTCATCAATAGTAATATCAAAGTCTGTACCTAATTGTTCGGCATTAAACTCATCATAGACCTGAATCACATCCAAAGCCCTATCTAATTTTTGGTATGCTTTGGCAATAGTCTTTAACTCCTCAATATCATTGGAGTTTACAAAAGAAGACATATTATCAGGGTCTTTAATTAATGATTTAAAAGTAGCAATAGCATCATTGAGCTTTTGAGAAGACTCTTCATATGTAGGAGCACTAACATCACTAAGACCGCCCTTTGAATACAAACACAAGGCCTCATCGATCTTTTCGGCATAAAGATCTGGCGACTGCATGGTAACAATATGACCGTAGCTCTTTTCTCTATTAAAAATACGGTTAGTACGAGAAAAAGCCTGAATTAAATGCTGAGGCTTCATAGGAGCTCTATCAATAAAGATAGTTGATAAGCACGGAGCATCAAATCCAGTAAGTAATCTATCGACAACAATGACCAAATCTAACTGCTCACTGCGCTCTTTATATGCGCTATATTTGCGTGCGAGACGATTATTAAGATCCCTATTGTAAGCATCTATATTGGCCAATGAATAGTTGGTGTTAAACATACTATTGTAGTCAACAATAGATTCTTGCATAGCCTCTTGATTAGCTAAGGCACCATCCTCATTTTCACCAACAGTATAGGTAATGGCAAACTTTGGAAAGTCAGGAGCTAACTTTTTAATATTCTCACTAATACGGCCATCATTGATAAACTTCTTAATCAGCCTATAGTAATCTTGAGCATCCTGAATGGATTCTACTGTAAGCAAAGCACAAAAATACTCTCCAGGATTTGCTCTTAAATTAAAGAGCGATATGCTCTGGTTAAGTATGCTGTCAATGACATTATTTTTGTGCTCAGCATCGCTATAAAGACTTTTATCAAACTTTTTGCTATAAGCCTTAGCTACCACCTGCTCTAGGGCGCTAGTTGGCATGTTTTGCATGCTTTCTTCATCAAGAACGTTTAAACCTACAGCAATTTCTTCTAGAGTGTCACGTATCACGCCTTTGCCATGAATCATAAATCCAAGTACTGAATTATCTTTCATGGCATCTTTAATGGTATAGCAATGCAAGCAGCTATTGTCAGTATTGTCCTTTCCACAAAACAATTCGGCAGTAGTCTGCGCTAGATTACCCTTTTGAGCTCGCTTGTTCTCTTGAAAAATAGGAGTACCTGTAAAACCATACCATAAGGTATGTTTAAATAAGCTTTCCAACTCCTTTTTAGTCTCTGGAGTTACTGTTCTATGGCACTCATCAACAACAAAAGCGACACGCTTATTAGAGATTAACTCATAATCATCCTGGCTAAGACGATAACAATAGTTGCCTGTACTGTTTAAACCACTATCCAAATCATCCTCTGGCATTAGTTCTTGAATGCTTGGGTCTTTGGTACAACAAGCAAATGATCTGATAACAGCTTGTAGCTTTTGAATACTGGTAATAATTACCTTCTTATCATGACTTTTGAGCTTTTTAAGCAGTTCACCAGTATTTTTCGTACCGTCAACAACAATATCCGCACTTTTTGAGTAAGAATCAAAGGCAATTGAGGTTTGCTGATTTAGGTCTTTTCTATCAACTAAGAAAATGGTTTTGTCTATGTTAGGCAAATCATCCAGAACTTTTGTCACCACAAAGGAGGTAATAGTTTTACCTGAACCAGTGGTATGCCAAACATATCCAGAACGGCTCTCTTGTGAAGCTTTTTCTATAGCTTCAATGGCATGAATCTGATAGGCACGCAGAATGATATAAGTGTTACTTTTTTGGTCAAGCAGACTATATTTGCTAATAAGCTGATGAGCCATCTGAGAGTTAAGAGCTTCTTTGGCAAAGTCAAAAATATTCTCTACAGGATTATTGTCCTTATCTAACCAACGAGTTAAGAACTTGTCATTCATTCTTGGACAATTGCCATCAATATTGGCAGCAAAATATCTGGTATTAGAGCCATTAGAAACTACAAACATCTGTACAAATTTAAAGAGACCTTTAAATTTACCCTCTGTAGCGTATTTAATAATTTGACGATAGGCATCTAAAAAAGGTTTGTTTGCCTGCTTTAACTCGATATGTATTAACGGTAAGCCATTAATAAGCAAGCTTACATCAAAGCGACGCAAGCGATCGTAGATATTATTCTCATTCTTATCTACGCTAAATTGATTGATTACTTCATAGCTTACGTTCTTACTTAAATCACGTGAGTCAATTACTGTTAAGAACACTTCACCTAAAGACAAATCATCACAATTAATCTTTATGCTGAACTCACCATGCTCACCTAACAGCTTATTTGCAGCCTGACAAGTGGAGTTAACATTATCCAAAATGAAAGACTTAACCTGAGCAAACTCATTATCAGATAAAGGTTTATTATTAAGCTTTTTGCAATTAAGCTGATTAAGCTTATCTCTCAAGTTAGCCCAGAGCTGTTCTTCATTCTTAATATCATTCCTATAAGTCCAATTACACTCTGAACTACGAAGAATATTTATGAGTTGCTCCTCGATTAGTAACTCATGGGTAAAAGTTTGGCTTTGATTCATAATCAGCTCCTTGAGATAAGACCGTAGCTTGATCTGGAAGGAAATATAATTGGCCTAAAACCTTTTAATAGGCAAGACCATTGGCTTTCGCCACTATCTTTGCAACTTGATTAGGTTAATCTTGATATGCTGTCATCACAGGTACTTACCATTGATATTAAGCATAGAATGTTTTTCTGTTTGTTTGGCTGTAAAAAAATCTCCTAAGAGCCAAAGCTATAAATAACTTATCCTCTTGGGAGATTTTAACAGAAATACTATAAAATTGTTACTATTGATTTTTAAGAATTTTAGAACTCTGCTGGGTTTAATAGCACCACACGGCCAGAGCGCTCTGAGAGAGCTTGTTGTAATATTTCTTGGTTAATCTCTGGACGCTTAAAGAATTCTTCTTGCTCTTTAGTAAATTGGAAAGGCAAGTTTTTATCCAAGGTCTCAAACTCTTCTTCATTCATAGAAAGAGGTTGGTGTACTTCAATATAGAGATTGCCATCAGCATCTTCTGCGGTCTTAATTGGCTCATTAATAAATTGAACTCTAGTACCTACAGGGACAGTGTTATAAAGATACTCAATATCCTCATTACGTAGGCGTACGCAGCCATGGCTTACACGTAAGCCAATACCAAAGTCAGCATTGGTACCATGAATAGCGTAAAGACGGCCAATATAAATAGCAAAAAGACCCATTGGATTATCAGGGCCTGCTGGCCATACCTTTGGCAAGAACTCACCACGAGCACGATACTCTTCGTGCATCTTAGCAGTAGGAGTCCAAGTTGGGTTAGCACGCTTACGCTCTACTTTAGTAGTCCAATTAAGAGGAGTATCAGTACCTAATTGGCCAATACCGATAGGCAAGATATCTACTTGATCATCATGGTAATAATAAAGGCGCATCTCAGGGCTATTTACAATAATGCCCTCATGCTTAGTATTAGGCAGCAAGGCCTTTTGAGGAATAATTAAATTAGTACCATTAACAGGCACAATTGGATCAACGCCTGGGTTTGCCTCAATAAGATTGGATAGGCCTAATTGATATTTAGCAGCAACAAACTCTAAAGTTGTAGTGCCATCTCTTTCAATAGAGTAAGTTGTATCATCACCTACCACTACAGTAGTGCTATCGTAAGGATAGGTTGCAGCCTGAGCGGTTGACTGGTAGGCGCTAGCAGTTAAAGCAAGAGCAGCACAAGAAAGAGCTAAAGTTCTAGTTGCCTTTTCAGACAAAATGGGACTAAGAGCATTAAACATGAAACCATCCTACCAATAAATACAGCAGACAAAATAATTCGCTAATAAAAACAGTCTTACCTAAAATATCACAAAATTTAGCATCAAGACCTGATTGTTACAAGCATTTATTACTAAGCTTGCGCACCAGATAAGAGCAACTAGAATATTATGCACCAATATTGGGAACTATCTATTTATCTATCAATAGTTACTAAAGTTGCAATTTATCAGCTTTATTTAGCATCATGATACTAAGATGCTAACTATTATGGCCACTATGATAGCTATTATTAACAGGTATTCCCCCTATCAAAGGGCTTTATAAGTTAAATAAAGTTACGCCTTTTTGCTAAATTTTCTTTACCTTTTGCGACTAATTAGTGCGCTTTTTGTATTGCCATCTTAAATCTTAATAATAAACGTGGCAAAATAGAGCACTTGTATAGTACTAAGGTTTAAATTTACGCCTAAGCTTAGTTGTCTACACTAAGGCTCTTATTAACTTAAGAGCTAACATTCTTTTAGTCTAGACAAGTCAGCTTAGCGCAACCTTAGAGTTAGGTGGAATTTATTGTTCTACCGTGATGATTAATTTTGATTACTTTGGGAGCAAGTTTTTATGGCAACCACTAATGTTGCATACAACCCACAAGAGCTCGAGTCTGAGGTACAAAAGTACTGGGATGAGCACAAAACATTCCAAGTTAAAGCCGATCCAAACAAAGAGAAGTTTTACTGTCTCGTAATGTGGCCATACCCATCAGGTCGACTTCATATGGGCCACGTACGTAACTACACCATTGGTGATGTGATTGCCCGTTACCAAAGACTTAATGGCAAGAACGTAATTAACCCAATGGGTTGGGACGCTTTCGGTCTACCTGCTGAGAATGCTGCTATTCAGCACAACACCCACCCTGCTAAGTGGACTTATGCCAACATTGATTACATGAAGCATCAATTAGAGGCATTAGGTCTTTCTTACGACTGGGCACGTGAAATTCCATCTTGTGCTCCAGAGTACTACAAGTGGGAACAAAAGTTCTTTACTGAGCTTTACAAGAAGGGCTTAGCTTATAAGAAGGTTTCCAACGTTAACTGGTGTCCACACGACAAGACCGTACTTGCTAACGAGCAGGTAGAAGATGGCTGCTGCTGGCGTTGCGGTACTGCTGTTGAGTTACGTGAAATTCCACAGTGGTACTTAAAGATTACCGCCTACGCTCAAGAGTTATTAGACGATATTGAGAAGCTTGAGGGCTGGCCAGAGCGTGTACGCACCATGCAGCGCAACTGGATTGGTCGTTCTGAGGGTTTATCCATTACCTTTAAGATCGAAAACTCTGATGAGACTGTTGAGGTTTACACCACTCGTCCAGATACCTTCATGGGTGTTACCTACATGGCAGTTTCTGCCAACCACCCTGTAGCCAAGCGTGCTGCTGCTAATAACAGCGAGCTTGCTGCTTTCTGCCAAGAGTGCTTAACTCACAAGTTTGCAGAGGCAGATATTGCTACTATGGAAAAGAAGGGCATGCCAACTGGCATTAATGCCATTCACCCACTTACTGGTGATTTAGTACCAATTGTAGTAGCTAACTTCGTAATTATGGATTACGGTACTGGTGCTGTTATGGCCGTACCAGCTCACGACGAGCGTGATCACGAATTTGCTACCAAGTACAACTTACCAATTAAGCAGGTTATTGCTCCATTAGATGGCTCTGAGATTGATGTAGTTAAAGAGGCCTACGTAGAGCACGGTAAGACTGTAAACTCTGGTGAGTTTGATGGCCTTGAGTTTAAGGATGCCTGGGAAGCTATTGCTAAGAAGCTTGAGGGCATGGGCATTGCCAAGCGCACTGTAAACTTCCGTTTACGTGATTGGTGTATTTCTCGTCAACGTTACTGGGGTGCTCCAATCCCAATGTTAACTGTTGAGGAGACTGGTGAGTTAGTTCCTGAGCTTGAGGAAAACTTACCTGTTGTGTTACCAGAGAATGTAAAGATTGATGGTGTAAACAACCCACTTACTACTGATCCAAGCTGGTACAACACCACCTACCAAGGCAAGGCAGCACGTCGTGAGACTGATACCTTCGATACCTTTATGGAGTCTTCTTGGTACTATGCTCGTTACTGCTCTGCACACTGCACCACTGGCATGGTAGATGATGAGGTTAACTACTGGTTACCTGTAGACCAATACATTGGTGGTATTGAGCACGCTGTAATGCACTTACTCTACTCACGTTTCTTCCACAAGTTGATGCGTGATGCTGGCTTAGTTAAGGGCGATGAGCCATTTAAGCGCTTATTATGCCAAGGCATGGTGCTAGCTGATGCCTTCTACTATGTTAAGGATGGTACTAAGGTTTGGGTAAGCCCATTAAAGGCTAAGGTTACCCGTGATGAGAAGGGCAATATTGTTGATGCCGTAGATGATGAGGGTAATAAGCTTACCCACGCTGGCATGATCAAGATGTCCAAGTCTAAGAACAATGGTATCGACCCAGAGGATATGGTTAAGCTCTATGGTGCTGACACTGTACGCTTATTCATGATGTTTGCCTCCCCAGCTGAATTAACCTTAGAGTGGAGACAGTCTGGTGTTGAGGGTGCCAAGCGCTTTATCTTAAAGCTTTGGAACCAAGTTCACGACTTAGTAGCCTCTGGCCCATTTGTCGCTTTAGACAAGAGCAAGCTTGATGCTAAGGGCCGCAAGTTACGTCACGACTTACACGTAACCATTGAGAAGGTAACCGATGATATTGGCCGTCGTCAGACCTTCAACACTGCTATTGCAGCTATCATGGAGTTATTAAACGAAGTTGCCAAGTATGATGGTGATGATGAAACTGCACGTGCTTTACGCTACGAAATTTACAATACTGTAGTAGTAATGCTCTATCCAATCATTCCTCATATGTGCTTCAAGCTCTATGAAATGTTAGGCAATACCGATGAGTTAGACGAGACCGCAACTTGGCCAGTTGCCGATCCAGAGGCTTTAAAGGCTGAGGATTTACTCATCGTAGTTCAAGTTAACGGTAAGGTTCGTGCCAAGATTACTGTTGATGCTAACCTTGGCGATGACGAAATCAAGGCTGCTGCTTTAGCTGATGAGGCTGTAGTTAAGAACCTCGACGGCAAGGAGCCTAAGAAGGTTATCTACGTTAAGGGCCGCTTAGTAAGCATTGTAGTTTAATGCTTTAGCTCTAGCTTTAAGCTACTAAAAAACGCTCGTTTGTTTTACCTTTAATTAGGTATTACGAACGGGCGTTTTTAATTTTGGTTGCTTTGTTTTAAAATATTGTCGTTTGCACCACTGCTAAGAGCAAAAGCTGCATATTATCAAGGAGCGGTAATGTCTATTTTCAATAAACTCAAGCCTAATAAAAGCTTAAAGCGTCAGTTTTTAAGTGCTGGCATCTTATGCTCAGCCCTAATTCTTAGTGCTTGTGGTTTTCACTTACCTAACCAAGCCAAGCTTGATAAGACTATTCCTGAAATTAACGTCATTGGCGACTACCATAGTGATTTTTATAAAATGGTAGTTACCCGTCTTAAGGCCAATGGTGTTACTGTTAATGCCCAAAGTTCTGATTTTTACCCTAAGGTCAATCAAGAGATCACCACTTTAATGATCCCTGAGCCTACTATTACTGACAATGTAGTTTCAGTAAACTCTCGAGCTCAAAGTATTGAAAGTGCCATTGTAGTATCAGTAGCAGCCACTTTATCTGTTCCTAACCACCGCCCTATTGTGATGCGCAACTCTACTACTCGCTCGGTTTTAAATAAACCTGGCCACTCATTAGCCTCCGATGTAGAAAAAGAGTTTGTTGTTAAAGAAACTCAAGGACAATTAGCTGATGCCTTAGTGTTACGTTTAGGCTATTTAGGACGCTCCTCAGACCCTGATGCCGTAGCTCCACAACCTGGTGAATTGGTGTTAACCGATGAGGAGAACATTCAATTAACCAATCAAAGAGCTGGTATGACCTTATTAGAGGCGCTACAAGCCCAAGATAGCTATGAAAGTGCCACTGCCCCAAGCGTTACCCTTGATGAGCTTAATAATGGTACTCAGATCTTAGATAAAGAATACCAGTTGCCAAAAGTTAAAGTTGAGCGCCTGCATAAGGCCCCAAATATTAGATATTAGTAATCTAATTTTTGTTTTTGGTTTTAAAGGCCTCCTTAGTTAAGGAGGCTTCAATTATTATAAACACCAATCATGGCTGCTTAAGATCATGGCTGCTTTATAGCAGCAGAGCAGCGTTGCTTGATTAGCGTTTTTATTTCTCCTTTATTTTTTAAGTTATAGGTTATTTTTATGGCTCCTTCTAACAATAATGCCGCCACTAGCGATGTATACATTATTTGTTCTGATGATCCTATGCTTAAACTGGAGCGTTCTAGCGCTTTGATTAATCAGGCACGCAATCAACTCCCTACCGCTGAGTTCTTACTTTATACCTTTAGTGAATTACAAGGTAATGGTGGCAGCCCTAATCTTAAAGATATTGAAGGCCAGATGAGCGATCCTGGCTTATTTGGCGGCGATCGTATTATTAAAGTTATTTTAAAAGACTTTGATGAATTGGCTATTGAGCTTTTTAAACTAATTGCTTGCAGCTATCGCCCTGGACTATTTATTATTGTTGAAATGCCACGCATTGCTAACACTTATGGCAAAGTTGAGGCTAAAAGCAATGCTGACCTTAAAATGTTCTCCAGCTTCTTACCAGGCTCTGATGGTGAAGCTGCCTTATTAGCTCAAGAGAGTAAAACCACTAAAAAGGGCACCAAAAGCAAGGCTAAAACAGTTAAAAAGCCTAAAAGAGCCACTGGCTTAGAGGCCAGACGTAAAGAGTCTTTTGGTTATTTAAAGGGTATTGGAGCTCATATTGAGTTTATCTACACTCCAGAGGGTCGATATTTACAAGAGTGGATCTTAACGCAAGCACGCTCTTTTGGGCTAAGCGTAACTCCCGAGGCCTTGGACTTTATTATTTCCTCTTGTGATAACAACTTACTAGTGATGTACCAATCTTTGCAAATGATGCAATTGGTGCGCTCTGGCAATAATGCTCCTTTAACCTTAGAGGATGTCGAGAACTACTTTACCCAAGATGCCCGTTATACAGGTTTTGAAATTTCTGAAGCCATCTTAATGGCTAACCATAATAAAGCCTTAAATATCATTAATTCATTTTGCTCAGGTCAAAATCAAGGCTTATCACAAGCCATTGGCTTTTTAATTAGCCGTCTCGATGAAAGCCTTAATATTGTTTATAAAGGCAAACAAGCTAAGATAGCATCAGCCCCTATCAACGAGCGTACTGCCTTCTTTATGCAAAATAAGATTAAAGTTAGATCGGCTCAAGAGGCTCACTTAAAGGCTATTCGTGATATGCCTGAGCATATGTTGGTGTATTTAACCAAGAACTTAGCTCAAGCTAGCCGTGCCTACTCTCATTATGATAATGATCAAGCCCTACTAGCCTTGCAGCGTATGGCTTGTGTTAAGTATCCACTTAGTTATGGATTAACCGATATTAGCGAAGATTATTGCTAAATTTTGATAAAGGTAATTAAAGTGAAGAAAGTAGCTTATTTTGGTGGCTCTTTTAGCCCTGTACATCTTGGACATTTAAAAACAGCTAACTTTCTAGTAGACAAACTATCTTTAGATGAACTCTACTTTATGCCTAATGCCACCCCACCGCATAAAGATAGGGTAAGTTTACCTTTTGCTACTCGCTGCCAATTATTAGAGCAAGCTATCAAGGATTTTGGCCAAGAGCGTTTTAAGGTCTCATATTTTGAGCAGGACGATAGTATCACTCATTATACTTATGAGACTTTAAGCATACTCCATGAACAGCATCAAGGCGATGAGCTCTTTTTTATTATGGGCATGGATTCTTTAATTCACCTTAATACCTGGAAAAACTGGGATCACTTAATTGATAAAGCTAATTTAGTGGTATTAGCTCGCCCTAACTATGACCTTAAGGATTTACCTCAAGATATTTACCACCATGTCTTAAGCGTGCAACAAAGTTACCCTCACCAGCGCCCTTATAACTTTTACTTAGAAAACAATCCTGTTGTTGATATTAGTTCCACTGCCTTGCGCCAAGCTCTAGCTACAAGCACTAAAAGCCCACAAGATGAACAGTTTTTAAAGACCCATCTTACCTTGGGTACCCTAGCGCTTATCCAGGAGCACAAGCTTTTTACTAAAGCTTAAAGTCATTAATTATGGCCAATGGCCTCAAGCCTTAATTAAACTTACTCTGTGCTATCATATAGCAAGTTTTTTTATTGGAGCATAACTATGGAGACTACATTGAACAGCACCACTGAGTCAGCAGCTTTAAATGACAACATTAACCTGAGCGCCAATGATTTTGATAAACAGCTCCTTAATTTTGTTAAAGATTTCTGCACCCCATATGAGAGAATGCGTGAGAGCTTAGGTCATGTTCGTGTAGCAGCTACTGTTGAAAAAGCCACCCAAGGTAAAGACCTACCTTTATGGCCAGTAGATACTAACTATGTCAGCATGGATGGTATCTTATCTTTATATAATCTTATGTATGGCCAGGCTAACAGAGCACAAAGTCCAGCTCCTGTTAATGAAGATGACCTACTAATGGAGATGATTTTTAACCCATCTATCCTCTGTGGTTGCTTTGCTTGGGAAAAGGTTCGTAATATTGTTCATGTTAACAATAAGCAATTAGACAGCTCACTTTTAGACTGCTCTTGTGCTAGCTTAGCTAAATTACCTCAATGGGCTATTTGCTTTAACACTGTTGAGCAAAACCTTTTATGGAATGAGCGCCCTGTTGCTGGTGTAATTTTCTATCGCTACTTCCTATCTAAGCAGCCATCAGCTATTACAGGTACCCCATTTAACTCCAATAATGGCCTTGATGGTGAGCCAGATGCTACCATTAACAATTTATCTACTATTGTTATTTACCACAATGGTGAGATGGATATTGGCCCTTATATTGAGATTAATGCACCAGGCTCTATAAATAGCTATTTAGATAATATGGCCAATCGTCTTCAAGCTAGCTCTGATGTCATTGAGATGAGCGCAGATCACTCTAATGAAGAACTACAAAAGATGGCTATGGACTCTACCCAGCGCTCACGTGAAATCTTTACTCTCCTAGCTTACTTGTTTAAAAACCTTGATCAGCTTAAAAATGCTAAAGGCGAAAAGGTAAGCTTTGCTCCTAACCCTGAGCCAGTTAAAACCAAGAATGGCTATCGCTTATTTGGTGGTGATAGCAGCCGCTCTTACTATCTTGATTAGCCGCAAGCTCAAAGCCTAACTACCTTATCAGGCCCTACCATTAGCCTCTTGCCTAAAATATAGGCAGGAGGCTTGGTAGGATAAAGAAACACATACCCAGCTTAAGAGCTTTATTTAAAGCTTAAGTTTCATTAACTTAAGCTTTTAAGCAGCGTATATGATTGTGGCGGTAAGATATTCCATGGAAACAAGATAAGGCCCCATTTCTTAACTGTTTGTTGTGTGATTACTCTTTACTTTCGCTAACGTTCCAACCAAAGTCTTTTTATTAGAGCAAAATTATTGGAGACTAAATTGAGCGGCATTCAAAAGTCATCAGTTTTAAATAATGAACCTACCCTGAGCGCAAGTGATTTTGATAAACAACTTTTTAAGTTTGTTAAAGACTATTGCTCTCCTTTTGAAAAGATGCGTCAAGGCTTAGCTGATGTGCGTATAGCTGCTACTGTTGAAAAAGATACTAAAGGTAAAGACATACCTTTATGGCCTTTCGATAGCTGCTATGTTCACATGCAATACTTAATGCATTTATATCAGCTCACTTATATAGACTCTAAATTGCCACAAGATCAATATCAGTTAAAATATGAACCCTCAATAATAGATTTGATTGACAAACCAACTATCCTAGGTGGTTGCTTTGCTTGGGATAAGGTTCGTAATATTATTCATGTTAACAATAAGCAATTTGACAACTCACTTTTAGACTGTCCTTGTGCTAGCTTAGCCAAACTACCGCAATGGGCAATATGCTTTAATACTTTAAAGAACGACATATTCTGGAATGATCGCCCTGTTGCTGGTGTA
>Bissell_p1__coassemble_1368_pt1 | contig 12703 bp, 3 predicted proteins | sample Bissell_p1__metabat2_low_PE_026 | metagenome-assembled genome bin Bissell_p1 | reverse complement strand
AAGGGTAGTTGGAGGGTAAACATCAATACGCTCAGCCTTAAACTGTCGGCCATATTCCTTACTAAAAACCCAAAAGCCATGGGCAGTAACATACTCACCAGGGGTAACACTAGAGGCATGACCTACCACAGTAATCAGATCGGTCTCGCCTTTTACCTTAATACGCAAAACGCAATACCCCGTCTCCTCATTATGATAGGTTACTCGCTCTAGCAATCCCGACAGCTCATCCAACCTGCCCTTGCGCTCCTCCTGCCCAGCCCCCTGAACAGTTCCCTGGACAGCCCCCTGTCCAGAGCGCTGCCCAGAGCCCTGCCCATAGCCATAGCCTTGGCTATGCCCCTGGCCAAGGCCCTGGCCCTGGCCCATGCCACGCCCTTGCCCCTGAGCATAAGCCATATTCTGACCACGACCACCAGCATTACTCTGGTTATATCCTGTAGCCTGGCCCTGAACCATGTTCTCTTTACGAGCCATATTACGGCTTTGTCCCATAGCTTGACCATTATTCATAGTGGCACCATAGGAATTGCCCATATTCATAGCCTGCTTATTATCCCAAGCAGAAGCGACCGCCCTATTAACTGCGCTTGATGGCTGAGCATTACCCATATTAAAAGCCACATTATTCATCTGTGGGCTCTGATAGTTACCAGCAGTCACTCCCGCACTATTATTGCTATAAGTACGACCCTGATCCTGACTGGCATTATGGTTTGCTCTAAAGTCTTGATTAGCTATTCTGCCACGCTCAACATTATTACCATAACTATTACTAGCAGCAGCACTTACCCCAACCCCCCTATTGCCATTAGCAACTTGGCTATAGTTTGGGCTATATCCTGTACTATTATTAGGTGCTACCTGTAATGAATTAGGGGTTGAAGCTCTAGTATTAGCACTAGCCGTGGCTATAGCTGGAGCTGGAGCTGTAGCTTGAGCTTGCGCAGGACGCACGCTTCCCTGGCCATAACCTTGGTAATTATTGGCCATGTAATCATTATTAGTGGAAGGCTGATTAGCTCTTGAATATGAGTTTTGTGAAGTTCTACTTTGCTTACTTACGGCTCTATTATTGGCATAAAAGTCATTACCAGACTGGTTAGCCGCAGCATTAAATTGGCTATGATTGAATTTAGTCTCATTATCATAGTGGTGGTTTTCTTTAGCAAAACCTGAATAAGCTGTAGGCTCCTGTGTGCTCTTTTTAGACTTATAAGCCGTACTTTTATAGCTGCCTTTACCACCCGAACCAGCTCCAGCGCCCGCACTAGCACTAGCGCCAGCTCTGCCACGAGCACTATAACCAGAACGAGAGCTAGATTTAGTGCCAGTTCTTTTTCCAGCACTAGTACGATTGCCATAGCTATCCTTGCTATCTTCCAGGGATTTGTCTGATGATTGAGGATCAGAGGCTTTTTCTTTCTTAGGCTTATAGAATTGCCATATTACTTTTACCCCATTAGGTAAAATTTCAACTTTATCTTTATTTTCAAAGTTTTGATCACTCATCATATGGCTCACAGCAGAAAAAGAAAAACACTTGTAGTATATCATTCCTAAATAAAGCCAGAAATAAAGCCTCTATCTTACAGCTGAGCAAAATCACAAGTAGCAGCCAAGATTCTCGCTCTTACACTCAAGCTAATACCACCCACCATTTAGTACATCATTTATTATTGAGGAGCAATATTGGAAAGGATCTTCTGTAGATATAGTGCGGCCACACTGGCTATACTTATACCTATTCTTTTTGAAGCAGATTAGAAAAATTTTATTTTTACTAATTGGCTAGATTTTTATCAAATAATCCCACAAGATTTTCAATTGATCCTATCACCTATCTTGTTTATCGCCCGCCCCTTTGCTTATACTGTTAAAACTCAGAGAGTGTTGCTTGGGAATACACTATCTAACAAGGTTTTATGCTTTGCACTTCTGCCCTCATCAATACATGATGATTTACAATAGTTTTTATATTAAACGTCTTAGAATAGGCGCTTTGCCTAGCATTATTGTAGATTTCTGTGAAATTGACTTTTTAACGTACATATATTTAATATTTGCTTTTTTTTTTGCTATAGTTTTTATTATAATTTGACGTAAATAGCACATAATAACAATGATAGAAATAATATTTTATTATTTCTATTATTTTTCTAACAAGTTTTGTCTTTAACACAAAAGCAGCTTTGTTGGGTTAGCACATAATTAAAAAAGTGCTAGCAAATTTATGGCTTCTAGCCTTATAACGCAACTATCGTGTTGCTCAAGTGTTTTACTTAAGATAGCCTATCTTTATGCTATCTTTTGGTATAGGTCAATCATCTTATAGACGATATTCTATATCCTATGCGACTCCTGTACGCACTTCCAAGAGTACAGGCTTATTGACCACTACGCTTTATCTTTGCCTGAGGCTAATAATAGATCATTAAACAATCTATAGATAATACCTCTCAAAAATAGCGAACAAAGCTATTGTGGTTTGTAAGTTTAGTACCCTTTATTATCCGCATTTAAAGGCCATTGTAGTTACCAGATAAAGCCCTTAAAAAGACAAAGCTTTCCAATCTTATTTAGAATTTCTAAAGAAATGAAGCAAACAAACAATGCCATTAAGTTCTTAATGGCCCAATATCGTGCTATTTTCAATCATGCTTATTTCAAGGGCTTAGCCACCGCCGCCCTAGTCACCGTTGCCATGGCCGCAGGCCAAGCCCAGGCTGCTTCTGGAGATTTAGCTGATTTTATCAGTGGCTCTAGCAAGACTGATGTAAAGGGTGACTTTACTACTACTAATGCCAGCGAAACTCTTAGTGGTACTGGTGGTTATTTAACCAATTTAACTATTACTAATGGTAAGACTCTTACTTTTGGTGTTGATGGTACTGCAAGTACTGATCACTTACACGTTTATAAGACCTTATCCGTACAAAGCGGTGGTATTTTAAATCTAAAGGGCCATGGATCTACCTCTGCTGGCTGGGGTGTAGTAGGTGCCACTAATGAGGCTGGTAAAGATCTTACTGATTTCAAACCTACTTCAAAATTATTTGTAGATGGCGGTAATGTTTCTATTGATAAGTCTCAGATTCAGATGGCATCTGTTGTTCTTAATAATGCTATTGTAGAAATTAAGAACAATCTCGGAGATGTTTCTACCTCCAACTTTGCCGATAATGCCCAGCTCACAGCTAATGCTGTATACAATGATAAAGAACAGCATATTGAAGGAACTGGTGTATTCACCGTTACTGGTGACAAAACAAAGATCACATTAGACTCTGGCTCAATCTTAAACGCTGCTGTATTTAATTTTGATGGCGGTGCCATTGATATGAAGGGCGATGAGGCTGCAAGTAGTGGTGCCATGATTAGAGCTTATTCTAATGGCGGTAAAGTAGCAGCTGAGATTAACTTTAAAGGCACTGATTTAAATATTACTGATTCTGGTAATTACATTGGTGGTAAGGTAGTAAATCTTAAGACTGGCTCTGATATTAAGTTAGCTGATAGCGCTGAACTTCACTTATCAGGCATTTTAGAAACTGCTGGCGACATTGCTGCCTCCAACCATGCAGGCACCATCAATTTAGACGGTGCAGCCATTACTTTATCTGGTTCAAAAAGCAAGTTAATTATTGATGTTGAAGGCTCTGTATTCAATGCCAATAGCGGCTCTATAAATAACAAGGGTGAAATTAAGTTTAACAACAAGGTAGTTAACACCACTGCTGAGCTCTTAGAAGGCATGGCTGGTGGCAAGATCACCATGGCTAGCGGCGGTGAAATCAATGTAACCTCTGGCGCTGTTGACCTTTCTACTTCTGGCCTAAAGTTTATTAAAGATGATGGCACTTTAGACAATGATAAGTTAGTACTTTCAGCAGCAACCACATTCAATGCTAATGATTTAACCTTAGGCACTAAGTTTGATGTAGATAAGCTATCTTTAGATGTTGCTTCCTTAAAGGTTGGTGATGCCTTCACCCAGAATAAGGGCTCTATCTATGTAGATAATACCTTAACTGGTTCTGGCGAATTTACTGTAGGAGCTAATGGTGGAGCTGCTAAATTTGAGTTAGGAAACTCTGAAACAAAAAATGGTACCATTTCTGGTATCGATACCATTAATGTAGGCGGTGATGCTAGCAACAGTGGTTCCTTAACTATTACAGGCGACTGGTCTGGCCTTACCAACACTGCTATTAATGTACAAAGTGGTGGTGCTTTCAATTTAATTGAGGTTCGCGAGGAAGACTCACTAACTGTTGAGAGCATTGAAGTTGCAGATGGTGGTAAATTATATTTAAAAAATAGTAATTTAACAGTTAATAACACCATTAAGAATGCCAAAGCTGAAGGCGTTGAGCTCAAAGAGCTTTCTTCTGTAAGCGCCTCTTACGCCAAAGTAACTGAGTCTGATGTTCTCAAGAGTGATATCAAGAACTTTAAGTTAGATGGCTCCTCTAAGATCATTTTAACTGGCCGTCAAGCTGGTGTAATTGAGAAGACTAAGTTAGACGCTCTCAAGAAAGCTTTATTAGGCGATGGTGGCAATGGCTTGTTAGAAGTTCAAGGTGCTACCCTATCTGATACCGATTCAGGTATTTCTGGTGGCAAGGTTAACTTTGCCACTGCTCAAGGTAACTCAGGTCTTAGCGGTATTTACGAGAATGCCACCGTTACAGGCGCTAATGCAGCTGTAACTGGTGCAAACTCTTGGGGTTCTGTACAGCTAGCTGAGAGCAAGAGCGATCTTGAAATTGCTAGCGGTGGCACTGTAACCTTAAATGGTGTAAATGGTAAGCTTGTTGCCAAGAATGATAGCTCTATTGGTGGCGTAGCTCTTAACGGCAATGCTGACTTTGTAGTTAATGGTAATGGTGGTACTTTAGCCAATATTACAGCATCAACTAATGAAAAGGGCAGAGCTTCTGTAAATGCTACTGTAAATGTTCAGGGTGATATCGGTGCTAAAAATAAATCTTTACAGACAGTTTATGTAATGACCAATGGTCAGTTGAATACTTCTGGTGATATCTACACTAAAGAATTAGTTAATGACGGCTCTCTGGTAGCACAAGATATTACTGTCTCTGATTATATTAATGTTAGCAACGGCTCCCTCACTGCCGATAAAATTACTACTAGGTCATTGGATATTTTTTGCGGTTCCGTAACAGCTAATAAAATCATTGCAACTAAGAGAATGTCTATTGCAGGCTCAGTAAAAGCTGGTAAGGTTATTTTATCTGGCTCTAATTCAGTGATTGAAGTTGGCAATGAAAATAATACTGGCGTATTAGAGGTTGGCTCCTTAGATCTTAAGGGTGGTAAGTTAGTACTTGACCCTGAGTACGGTCAGCCTTCTACCATCGTAGCTATTACCGAAGTTACTAATGAAACCGATGGTGTAGTATCTGTTGGCGGTGACATTGGTGTTGGTAAGAACTCAATCTTAGCAGTTGGTACCACAGCTGATGAGGCCAAGGCTTTATTAAACAAGTTAAACTTCTTTGATGGCGTTTCATTAAAGGAAGCTAAAGGAGCTGTTTTAGTAGCTAATGAGTCTTTACATATTGCTAACGGCGATCAGGTAATTCTCAACTCAAAGGCATCTAACGATGATTTAACTGCTGCTTTAACTGGCGGCAACTCTTTTGCTTTAGGTGCTGATTCAGCCTTAGTAGTAACTGATAACTTAGCCTCTAAGACTAGCGATGGCTCCAAGGCAATTATTCAGTTTGCAAACTCTGGTACTGCAACAGTAACCTTAGCTAGTGGCTCCAAGCTTGATTTTGAGACTGCTTTATCTGAGCAAAATAAGATCACCTTATCTAATGCAACTGCACAAAATACAACCAACAATGGTGTTGTTATTTCTGCTGCTGGCGGCCTATTAGATGGTAAGTACGACCCAACAACTGGCAAGATTAGCTTTACATTAAATCCAGATAAGCTAGTTGCACAGACCTTTAATATGTCTGCCCCTGTACAAGAACTAGCTGTTGCTGCCTTAAAGGGTAATAAGGATTACGTTGAATTAGATAAGGATGGTACTAAGTACATCCAGACCATGACTGGCTTAGATGGCGGTAAGGCTGTTGAAGAGACTGCTCGTTTAGCAGTTTATGGCGGTACTGTTCAGGCTACCAACTTAGCTCAGCATGCTGCTACTGATGCAGTTGTAGATCGTATGTCCCGTGCAAATCCTAATGGTTCCTTAGTATTTGCTGACAATGCTCAGGGCAGCGGCTTATGGTTATCTCCAGTTTACAAGAGCCACGAGTCTGATAGCTTTGGTGCTGATGGCGTTAGCTACGGTGTAGATGCTAACTTAGCTGGCCTTGTTTTAGGTGGTGATTTTACCTTTGAGCCTGGCATTCGTGCAGGTGCCTACTTCAACTTTGGTTCTGCCTCTATTGATGGCCAGGATATTGGTGATAAGGTATCTAATGATGCAGATTACTTTGGCTTAGGTCTCTATGCTGGTATGACTTTTGGTCAGATTAGCTTAGTTGCTGATGCAGGCTTCACTCAATTATCTAATGATATTGAACAAACTCCAAGTGCTAAGGTAAGCAAAGTAACTGCTGATGTTGATAGCAATGCCATAACCTTAGGCTTACGTGGTGAGTACAAGCTCAATTTAGCCTCTATGGACGTAACTCCACACTTAGGCGTACGCTACACCCGTTTAGATGTTGATAGCTACGATGCTAAGGCTGATGGTCTTGTAGTTGCTAATACCGACTTCGATACTATGCAGATGGTCGCTATCCCATTTGGCGTAACTATCTCTAAGAATATTGCTGTTGGTGATTGGACTGTTAAGCCAGTATTTGACTTAACCTTAACTGCTAACGCTGGTGACACTGAGGCTAAGCTCGATACTACCTTTGTTGGTACCAAGACTCTTGATTTAACCTCTGATGCTTTTGATAGCTTCACCTATGGCGCAACCTTTGGCATTGACGCTAAGTATGGCGAGAAGTTATCCGTTGGCTTGAACACCAACTATGTTGGCTCTTCCAATGCTGATGAGTTCGGTGTAATGGGTAATGTACGTTACATGTTCTAATAAGCTCCTTTAGCTTATTGAGAGCGGGTGGTTCTTAGTTTTAGTGAAAGGCAAGCCACTATTAAGAGCCGCCTAAGAACAATTTCAATGCTTAATTAAATGAGGGCAGGTCTTCCGATTATGACCTGCCTTTTTACTTTGAGCATCATCTCTACAGCCTAATCAAAGTTTATAGAGCTTGTCGCCTGTCCTTATCCTTTATTGATTCCCCATAAGTATGATGCTGATATGTTAGTTGCATTATTTTAGTGCAATAATTGAGTGCTTTATCGATTTAAAAATGTAATAGCAATTTAATGCACTATTTGTGTGCGCACACTTAGCTTAATATTAGTGCGTGCTATAATTGCGGCGTTTTTTACTACCTTGCACCTGTTTTAATTCATATCTAGCAAAAGCAAGTTGTGAAAGCAGGGCTTAATTATTAATTTTATTTACTAGCAGGCAAGTCCTTAACTTAGGTCTTGCTTAAAGCTATTTATAATCTACAAGATTTTGACTTTTGATAGGAGAGGTCAACGAATGGAACCGTATTACGCAGGTGCGCTATCCATTTTGCCGCCAATTATTGCGGTTGTGCTCGCACTTATTACTAAGGAAGTATTCTCTTCTTTATTAATTGGTATCTTATCTGGTACCTTAATTTACACTGTCGGCATGGGCCAAGACTTTTTAATCGTCAGCACTGTGCAAAATGCATTCTCTGTGATGGTTAACAAGGTTGACTTTAATATCGTAATCTTCTGCTCTTTATTAGGCTCTTTAGTCTATGTAATTGCTATGGCAGGCGGTTCCCGTGCTTATGGCGAGTGGGCAACAAAGAAGATTAAGGGTCGTAAGAGTGCTTTACTTTCTACCTCTCTTTTAGGTGCTTTCATCTTTATTGATGACTATTTTAACTGCCTAACTGTAGGCACTGTGATGCGCCCTATCTCTGATAAGTATCGCATTAGCCGTGCTAAGCTTGCGTACATTATTGATTCTACTGCTGCCCCTGTTTGTATTATTGCTCCAATTTCCTCTTGGGCTGCAGCCGTTGGTTCTAACTTAAAGTCTACTGGCGCTTTTGAGTCTGAGATGGAAGCTTTCGTAGCTACTATTCCATGGAACTTCTACGCTTTATTATGTATTTCCATGGTAGTTTTAGTTGCTATTGGTAACTTTGATTTTGGCCAGATGCGTCGTGCTGAAATTGATGCTATTAAGAATGGCTCTTCTGGCATCAGCAACAGTGATCATGAGAATATTGACGTTGTTACCGAAAAGGGCGGCGTATTAGACATGATCGTACCTATCTTAGCCTTAATTGTATTTGCAGTTCTTTCCTTACTATACGTAGGTGGCTATTGGGGTGAAGATCCTGCTTACCATTCTTTAGGTGGTGCTTTTGGTAATACCAGTGCAGGCCCTGCATTAGTATTAGCCTCTTTTGCTGCTTTAGTAGTTGCTTTTGTTTTATTCGTAGGCCGTCGCTTACTTACCTTAAAGCAATTTATGAATGGTGTCTTAAAGGGCATTCAAGCCATGATCCCTGCTAACTTAATCTTAGTTATGGCTTGGACTATTTCTGGTGTATGTCGTGACCTTTTACAAACTCCATTATTCATCTCTGGCATTGTAGAGAATGATATGGGTATGTTAGGTAACTTCTTACCAGCTATTATTTTCGTAATTGCAGGCTTCTTATCTTTCTCAACTGGTACTGCTTGGGGTACTTTTGGTATCTTAATTCCAATCGTAGTAGTAGTTGCTCAAGCTATTGATCCATCAGGCGCACTTATTACTATTACCTTAAGTGCTACTTTAGCTGGCTCAGTATTTGGCGATCACTGTTCACCGATCTCAGATACGACCATTCTGTCCTCAGCTGGCGCAGGATGTGTCCACATTGAGCACGTTGCCACCCAATTACCATTTGCTTTAATTGTAGCCACCTCTGCATTTAGCGGCTATATTGTGGCAGGCTTTACTGGTAGTTTAGTTTTAAGCTTAGGCACAGGCTTTATTATCATGGTTTGCGTACTCTCCTATCTTCATATGCGCAACCTTAAACGTGAAACCTATGCTGATCACGAGGCATTACACCCAACTAAGTAATTCCTTAGCAACAAGCTAAAATTACATGAAAAAAGCCAGCGATTAAGTAATTAATTGCTGGCTTTTTAATTTGCTAGAAGTTTTTTCTTCTCAACAGAATTTCTTCAAGACGCTTCTCATTTTCATACTTACTTAAGCTATATACAGACCAAATAGCTGCAATAGGCCAGCCTATCACACAAAGCTGTAAGATTAAGCAAATAATGCCTGTAAATGGTCTACCTATGGTGAAAAAACCTAACCAAGGTATCAAGATACAAATCAATAATCTCATGTGGCCTTACCCCAATTAATTAACAAAAGAAATCATATTAAGCGCCAGAGGTGGTTAGCTAATAGCTAATATAAGCTATATATCCTTTAACACTTTACATCTCAAGGCTTAGCTTAAGGCTAGCGAACAGTAAATCACAACAACAACAACAATGCCATTCTTATCTGCTATAGCCCTACTACCCTGATGTGAGCTCTTAAGTATAGCTTAAGCTTTTAAATAGGCTAATAAAGGCAATAGCTAAAATATAGCGTTGTTAAATAAGCTTATGAATAAACCTGACTAAGTTCATTGTAATTTACAGAGGGTCAAACCATTAAAAGCTTTTAGTTTAGTTTGTGAGATCCGCAATAAGTTTCTTGTTTTTCCTTATCCAAACTATTGAGCGCCCATAAGTAGAAAGACAAAATAGTGGCACGAGAGCTTTGTAGAGCTAAGTGCTCATACTTATCCATCAGTGCTGCTATTTCTTTAGGACTGCATTCACTTTCATCTACATCATTGAGCAGCAACACTGCCTTCTTGATACCCAAATCATTTTTAGCAAAGACGTTCTTATTCTTAAAGACAAACATCTCTATCATATTAATAGTCCAAGGGCCTATACCCTTAACTTCTGATAGTAATTCAGCCCTACCCGAGCGATTAAGTTTTCTTAATTGGTACTCATTCCATACATTTGAGGCAAACTTATGAGCTACACCTTTTAAAGTAGCAACTTTTGAATTACTCAAGGGAATGATCCTTTTCCCATTTTTCTCCAAGAATAATTCGTGTTCTTTGATAGAACAAATAAGGCCAACTGGATTACTGAAAAATGACTGAGGTAATTTTCTTAAGATGGCCTGATAAGCTTTATCTGAAAGCTGTTGGCCTATTATAGTGGCTATTATCCCTTGGTAAATGTAATTAAAACACTGCCGCTCAATTAAGCCGCAATCACAAGCTAAGCGCTCCATAAACTTAAAGCCACTTAAACTAAGGGCTTGAATATCAGACTCTTGTACACCAAAAGGGGAATAATATAAATTTGCCATAAACTTACCAGTATTATGAACCTTGCTAGAGCTTAAGCTGAAACTTGAGCTTTAGCTTGAGCAGGAGCTGTAAACCAACTCTACTGCTGCGCTTGCTTACAGTGAATCATCAAACCTTGCCATAAAGCTTCCGCCATTAAGATCCTTGCTAAAGCTGAGCTTTTCATCAGATGCTTCTGGCAATTTACTTAAACCACCGACCCAGCAATTATCTCATAAGTATACTTGTGCTAGAGCTTGAGCTTGAGCTGTAAATCACCTCTACTGCTATGCTTGTTTATAGCGAATAATCAAACTTTGCCATAAAGCTTCCGCCATTAAGATCCTTGCTAAAGCTGAGCTTTTCATCAGATGCTTCTGGCAATTTACTTAAACCACCGACCCAGCAATTATCTCATAAGTATACTTGTGCTAGAGCTTGAGCTGAAACTTGAGCAGGAGCTGTAAATCAACTCTACTGCTGTGCTTGCTTATAGTAAATAATCAAACTTTGCCATAAAGCTTCCGCTATTAAGAACCTTGCTAAAGCTGAGCTTTTCATCGCTTGCTACCAGCTTACTAAACAAAACCAATGCATTCATAGCCATTAGATCATTGCTCTAAAGTGCTAAGGCTTAAGCTACAGCTTAAGCAGGCGCAAGAGCAAGAACGAACGCAAGATCTTGAGCAAGAGCGAGAATGAGAGTGAGAGTGAGAGCAAGCGCTGGTGCTTGAGCTGTAGCTGGGGATGGAAGGCTACAATAATGCTGTTGCTTTGCTTATAGAACGTAATTTTTGATATTCATTATATACATAGATTTGCACCTATAAAATTGTTAAGTAATCAAGCAAAAAGGATAAATTTACCTTTAAATATCGCAGAAATTTTGATACTCTAGATACTCCTTTTTAGAAGTATTACTTATACAACTTAAGTTATTACTTTTAGAGTATGTTTAGGTATTTTTTGATTAAATTTAAGAAAGTGTGAGTGCAAACGTTGCCTATCAGCGTTAAGCAATTGGTTTTGTTTATCCAAAAGTTTATAATTTTCTAATAGCATTGGTAAAAATTCTTTTAATACTTGGTCTTAAGTTTAAATAGAGTTTACTAACTAACTCAGTACTTTTGAACTGGTTAAACTTGGGTAAAAACTCCACCATAAGTTTGATTTCATGTTATCTAGAATATGCCATTCTAGATGTATTTATTTAATTTCACAGCGCTTATTTTTTCTAATTTTCTATTCAGAAGATATGCTTTTGCCGTAAAAGGCAGCGTTGTGTTTAAATACAAGGTTTCAAACAATTTGGACTATTATCTAATAGTTTTCATTGCTGGTGTGTTTACCATCTTAATAATAAGGAGAGCGTTAATCCTAACTTTATGAGCTACGTTTTTTAGCTTGTTATGGTTAGAGAGACGCTATGTGACATCATGATTACATTTTTGCGCAATAAAAGTACCAAATTTAAAATCATTGCTGGTTTTATGGCTGTGATTTTTGTTAACGTGGTGGTTGTTGGTATTTCTATTTACAACTTAACCATGGCTCAACGAGCTGCTTATACTATTGATGAAACTCTTTCTACTGCTTTCCAGCGTATTAAAAAGGTAGAGGATGCCTTTTTAATTGCTAACCAAAAAGCTATGAAGGGTCTTAATTTAATTGATAAAGATTACACCCCAGAACAGCTTAAAAAAGACATACCTACTTTAGTAGCCAATCTTCGTAAATCAATTATGGATTTACACGAAGATTTTATTATTGATCCAGCCTACACCTCTGCCAACCAAGAATTACGTACCGCAGGTTTTGGCTTTATTCGCCAATTAGAAGACCAAATTGTGCCATTGCTTGACTCTGACATGGCTGATTTTGCTCTTAATCTTTACATTAGAGATGTAATGCCACTACGTGCTACTGCTTTACGTTGTACAAGTCGTATTGAAGAGCTTCAAATGAAGCAGTGTTTAGATGTTTCATCAGCCGCTGCCGATGAAAACAGCTTGTACTATATTTACGCTTTAGCCGTATTAGGTATCAGCGTAGCAGTAATCATGTCTTTCTTTATTGCTACCTATATCAACAAACAAATTATTGATTTTATTAAGCAGCTTGAACGTATGAGTACAGGTGACTTTACTCAAGAGGCTAAAGTTAAGTCCAAGGATGAGTTTGGCCGTGCATGTGCTTCTTTAAATCAATTACGTTCTTCTGTAAGTAAG
>Bissell_p1__coassemble_1346_pt1 | contig 12841 bp, 8 predicted proteins | sample Bissell_p1__metabat2_low_PE_026 | metagenome-assembled genome bin Bissell_p1 | reverse complement strand
TAATAGGTTTGCTTGGATCAAACTGTTTTAAATCGATGGTAAAAGCATTGTCCATCATTTACATTTATGAGCCAACTGTTAACTGTAGGTTTAGGCACTTTCATAATAAAGATGTGGTGTATCAATAGGTGGTGCGGGCGATGGTGAAAAGTAGGGGTGAATCTTGCATTAATTTAGTGCGTTAATAAAAGTAAGGCTAATTTAATGGGTAATAATGGTGCAAAAATGACCTTGTAGCTAAAAGTTGCACTTGAAATAGGCAGGGAAAAACACTGTCGATGAGGGGCTAGCAAACCGCTTAATTATCGGCTTTGATTGAATGGCTGCTAGGTATTTTAGATTTTTTTATCACTAAATCCTGTCTTATGTTTATCTTTTCTAGATTCTATAATGTTTAGCACAATCAAACATACTTAATTGTTTGTATAACTCTTAATCACGGGCTTTTAAGAGGGCAATCAAGAGAGCTTGCATTTTGCATGTTTTGTTGATTGCCAAAATCATGGTTTAAAACTTTAAGCCATGGCTCTTAGGGCCCTCCAACAGAGGTCTAATCTTGTTTTAGACACAGCTTTGCTGAAGATGGTTTTATTATGAATTTACACGAGTATCAATCTAAGGAGCTTCTCCGCTCTTATGGCTTACCTATTGCTGATTTTCGTATTAGCACCAAAGCTCTTGGTATTGGTAAGTTTGCTTATGAATTAGCCCCAGGCCCTTTTGTTTGTAAATGTCAGGTTCACGCTGGTGCTCGTGGCAAAGCTGGTGGTGTAGCTGTGGTTAATACCCCAGCAGAGGCTGAGGCTTTTGCTGCTAAGTGGTTAGGTGCTCGTTTAGTAACTAATCAAACTGGCCCAGAGGGTAAGTTAGTTTCCCGTATTTTGATTGAGCGTGCTACCGAATCAGTACGAGAGCTTTATGTAGGCGCAACTATTGATAGAACCAGCTCTAATTTGACTATCATGGCCTCAGAGGGCGGTATGTCTATTGAGGAGCTAGCTGCCAAAGATGCCTCCAAGATTTTAAAGGTTAATATTGATTTATTAACTGGCCCACAACCTTATCAAGGTAGAGAGTTAGCTTACAAGTTAGGTCTAAAGGGCAAGCAAGTTAACGAATTTGCCAAGATCTTTATGGGTATTGCCCGTGCTTTCTTAGATAAGGACTTATCTTTAGTAGAAATCAATCCATTGGCAGTAACCACCGATGGCTCATTATTATGCTTAGATGCCAAGATTAATATTGATTCTTATGCTCTTTATCGCCATCCAGAGTTTTTAGATCTTGACGACCCTTCACAAGAAGATCCTCGCATTGCTCGTGCTGTGGCTTCCAACTTCTCTTACGTTCCATTAACAGGCTCGATTGGCTGTTTAGTTAATGGCGCAGGCTTAGCCATGGGTACTATGGATATTATTAAGGCCTGTGGTGGCGAGCCTGCCAACTTCTTAGATGTAGGCGGTACTGCAACTAAAGAGCGTGTGATGGAGGCCTTTAAGATCATTCTTGAGGATAAGAATGTAAAGTGCATCTTGGTTAATATCTTTGGCGGTATTGTACGTTGCGACTTGATTGCTGAGGGTATTTTAGGCGCTGTTCATGAGGTGGGCACTCAGGTACCTGTAGTGGTTCGTTTAGAGGGTAACCATGCTCAAGATGGTGCAGCAATTCTAGCCAATAGTGGACTAGATATTAGCTCTGCAACTGGTTTGCGTGAAGCTGCTTTATTAGCCGTTCAAAAGGCATCATTATAGTGTTGGGCCGTGTAAGATAAGGTTTTTTCATCATGAGTATTCTCATTAACAAAGATACCAAGATTATTTGCCAAGGTATTACTGGCTCTCAAGGTACTGTTCATTCTGAGCAATGTTTGGCTTATTGTGATACCAAGCTTGTAGGTGGTGTTACTCCAGGTCGTGGCGGTGCTACCCATTTAGGCTTGCCTGTATTTAATACTGTTCGTGAGGCTATGGACGTTACTCACGCAACTTGCTCTATGATTTTTGTGCCACCTCCATTTGCTGCCGACTCTATTTTTGAGGCTATTGATGCAGGTATGGAGCTGATTATTTGTATTACTGAGGGCATCCCTGTACTTGACATGTTGCGTGTTAAGGCCCGTTTACGTCAATCAAACTCTATGTTAATCGGCCCTAACTGCCCAGGTGTAGTAACTCCTGGTGAGTGTAAAGTAGGTATTATGCCTGGCTCTATTCACTCCAAGGGTAAAGTAGGTATCGTATCTCGTTCAGGTACCCTTACTTATGAGGCAGTAAAGCAAACTACTGATGCAGGTTTTGGTCAGTCTACCTGTGTAGGCATTGGTGGTGATCCTGTTCAGGGCTCTAACTTTGTTGATATGCTCAAGCTCTTTGAGCAAGATCCTCAAACAGAGGCGGTAGTTTTAGTAGGTGAGATTGGTGGTACCTCTGAGCAAGAGGCTGCTGCTTGGATCAAAGACAATATGACCAAGCCAGTAGTTTCCTATATTGCTGGTGCCTCTGCTCCTGCTGGTCAAAGAATGGGCCATGCTGGTGCTATTATCTCTGGCGGCCAGGGTACTGCTATTGCTAAGCAGCAGGCACTTCGTGATGCTGGTGTCACTGTAGTACCAACAGCAGCTGATATTGCTGATGGTCTACGTGAGGCTACTGGCTGGAATTAATAGTTTAATCATTTCTAAATATGTACTATTCAAGCCCAAAGAGTATTTCTTTGGGCTTTTTAGCTTTATGGAGCTCTAAGTTTCTTTTCATAGATGGCTTATCTGAGCTATTTATCAGCTAACAATAGTTGTCTTAGAAAAGAAGGAGCTAAGCTCTTAACAAAAATGAAAAGGTAGCCTAATAGGGTCACATCTTCCCCTCACCACAGTGATAAATATGGTGTTTTTTAATTGTTGATAAAAACCATAGCCAGGGCGCTGTCAGTTTGTTTTGTGGTTTGTGGGTTGATGTAGTCAGGTGTGCTTTGCGGTGTTTGTGGTGTGTCTTGTGCTTTGGCACAACAGTATTTTTAGTTGGCTTAGTAATACTGTTAGAAAATTCGATAAATAAGGTAAATAAGCTCCTTAATAAAGTCACTTGATTTTTGTGCCTTTTCTTGTGACCTGCGTTAAAGTTTTCTTAATTAATCGCAAAACTGATTATATTTATCGCATTTTATTATCAAGATGCTGCGATAATAGATAGATATTACAACACCATATTTTCTTCCAATGCAACATTTGATGTAGTGTACTATTTGTGGGTTTTTTTAGTGTTGATTTAGTGCAGTAGCGTCAGAGGCTGCTTGCTTTGAGTGCATAATAGAAGAATTGTGATGGTTTTTTATGAAATGAAGTGTGTTTGCTAGTATTAGCGTTTAAACTAATGCTACAACATGCTTACATTAGTGGTAATTTCAACTTTTAAGAGCTCTGCCTTAAGGCTAATTTTGCTTAGCTAAACTATTTTATAGGGCATCTTAGTTCCTTGTTTTAATCCATCCAAGCGTCGTTCTTTAAAGGTTTGGTTAATGAGTTAACACTACTTTATGGAGTTTTCAGCTATGGAAGATCCATCCAATATTCGCAATCAATATCATGGTTCATATGAGCAGTCATTAAACAGCCAAAATGAGTCACAGTTTGACTCATCTTATGGTGCAGTAGGTTCCAAGCTAGTAAAAGGCTTGAGTTCCTTACGCTCATGTATGGATATGGATGGTTTACCTAAGCAATTAGGTCAAGCTACAGGCAAAATGCTTGCTATAGCCAAGGACTCTCTTAATGATAGCTTGCCACAACAAAGCGCTGGTGCCTTGGTTTATGCCTACCATGACACTAATGAGCCTAAATTATTAGCTTATAGCCCAACTAAGATCTCTGCCAATGCGGTAATTCCTGGTGGTAGCTGGGATCAGATCCCTATGCAAGCACAACGTGATAGCGCAACCTGCGCTAGCAGCAATTATGATTTCCACCATATTTCATCACAAAATATTTGGCAAAAAGTGCGCTCGGCTAAGCGTACCTGGTCTCAATCAAGTAACAATAGCTCTAATAAAGCTAATTCATACTGGACACGAGGCCGTCGTACTTTAAAAGAAACAGCTGATTTCTTTAAAAATTTACCACGCTTAAATTCTAATGAAGACAGTGCTTATTTGGATTTTAATGATCCTGTGCAGACTAATGATTATCCATTAGCCCAAGATAGTCAGCTGATTGTAAATCAGGTGTTAGCTAATCCTTATCAGCCTCCTTTTGCCAAAAAAGAGGAAAGTGATTTTTGGGTAGCACCTAATAACGATGATATTTGTGTGCATGGCAGCTCTGATGATAGCATTCGCTCCTTATTATCTTTAATCGAAGATGAAATTGAGGATGAAAATTGCCAGCGCTTAGACTTTGTATCTCACTCTACAAAGAGTGCCACTCAGTCCCATAGTGCTTATGATAAGGTATCAGCCTCAAGCACTAGCGCTATTTTTGATGGCCAAGAGTGCTCTGTCATATCAACTAAGCAACAAAAGAATGCTGTCTATTCTGCTACCGCTGCGTCAGATTCTGCCATTACTAACGACTCTGCCTCTGACCATGAGGTTGAAGTTGAAGTAGTAGGGTCAAGTAATTGGTCTAAACATTGGCATCAAAGATCGGCCTATCCTAATCAAGAACGCTCTCAGGTTGCTCCTGTGTTGAGCCAAGACCAAAACCTTGGCTTTGGCCAAGGTCTGGGCCTTGACCAAGTTCCAGGCACTTACCCAGGAACTGGGCATAACTATGGTCTTGATGCTAGCTTGGCTAGCAGCTCTCAATTGGCTAATAACAAGCTTGCTAAGGCTGATGTTAATTGTAATGTCCAGGCTCAAAGCAAAGAGCGACATAAGACCAGTAAGAGCTGGGGTAATAATTTATATGTGCAATTATGCGCAGAAAATGCTCCTCCCAGTAGTAGCCAAAGCTCCACTTTTCGCCAGACTGCCTCTAAAGCGCTTAGTGAGGTATCACAGGCATTAGCTTCTTTACTGGGCTTTAATGCTATGCATGAGGCTTATGCTCAGGTAGCTAATAGAGATGAGGTAGGGCTGTTTACCCAGGCTTTAGTTCATCGACCTGTAGCTCAAGGCTTATCACATTTTGTACTGCACCAAAATCCTTTACAATTTAATACTGGACAACTATTGGATAATAAGAGTTTGGCTATGGATTTTACAAACAATAAAGAGCTTGTAGAGAAGCAAGCTGCTAACCAAACATCTAGCTCCTTATCGCTAGCAGATAAGGATAGCCATGAGCTCAGTATGAGGGCTTTTAGTGGTAAAAATGATCTTAACTCTATGAGTAGTGAGCAGGCCTTAAGTAGGGTTTCTGAAAATGATCGTCGCTCTGAGCGCTCAATATGTTCTTACTTTATGCCTAATGATTTAAGTGATCATGGTGCCCTTAAAGAGCAAAAAAATATTCGCCCAGCAGACGTGCTGGCCTATGGCATATTTAAGCAGTGGATGCGTCGCAGGGCTTCTGTCCTACGTCCTGATGGTACTTTAGAAGAGGCTAATGAGTCTGCCTTATACGATACTGTCTTAGTTTTATTGCAAACTATGATTTTTGCTATGAGAGCTGATGGTCGTATTGAAAATGATGAACATCAATCACTAGTAGACTTTTGTAGTTCTGTGGCTCCTAAGAGCTTGTTTAACAATATTAGAGGTGAGATTGATAGGCTCTTAACTATAGATTTAGATCCAGCTTTATTAGCTAAAAAGGTGCGTTTCCCTGAGGAAAGTTTAGATATTTACCTACTCTCAGCTGTGTTTTTAAACAATAGTCATTTTTTAGAGTTAGGATATTTGGAGAACTTGGCTGCCTGTCTCGGCATTGACCCAAGTTTAAGACGTAGTTTGGATGATAATGCTCACAAGCTGATATTAAATTATCCCAAGCTGAATGAATCCTGCTCATAGAACATTAAAGCCTTATTTAGACCTCTAACTAGTACTTACCAGTTAGAGGTCTTTTATTTTGTAAATAATCACCTCTTACTTAACAATTCCCTCCCAAAGCAGCTAAAACGCAAGCTTTACTAAAAGGGCTGATATGGCCTTAACCTAAGTGAAAATTATTATTTGTGTAAAAAGTGTGATGGATATTGCAATGGGGTGCAATTAGTGTATACTGTCTTATGTAAGCTAAAGCTAACCAAGGTTAGCCTTGGCTTTGGTCGAGTTTCTAATTGATCGACTTTAAGTTCAGCATAGGTCTGGGTGCTTATATTCAAAGTAAGCACCTAAGTTTCTAAAGACGAGACTGACTACCTCCTAACAATTGTTAGTCCTTGTCTAAGCCTGATGCTCCTAGCACCAATAAAAGGCTGCCTCTTAGTTTGTGATACCGCTAAAGCACCTTTTAGTGCCCAGTTTCTTCATCATTAAATAAGTTTTTTGCCCAAAGGTAGTTTGGGCAAGAGACTTTACAGATTTCCCTCTAAGAATATGTGTCATCTCAAGCTGTTCTTAGAGTTTAAGCCAAAAATTGGCGTATTTATCCTGAGATATTCATTTTAAGGAAAAGACATGAGCGCAATTGCAGATATTAAAGCCCGTGAAATCATTGATAGCCGTGGTAACCCAACTGTAGAGTGTGATGTTTTATTAGAGACTGGCGCTTTTGGCCGTGCTAGTGTTCCATCTGGCGCTTCTACTGGTGTTCGTGAGGCTATTGAGTTACGTGATGGCGACAAATCACGTTACGATGGTAAGGGTGTGCTTAAGGCTGTTGCTAATGTCAATACCGAGATCCGTGATGCCTTAGTAGGTATGGAAGCAAGTGATCAGGTATTAATTGACCGTACTATGATTAAGTTAGACGGTACTGAGACTAAGGCTCGCCTTGGCGCTAATGCTATTTTAGCTGTGTCTATGGCTGTTGCTAAGGCAGCAGCTGAGGACGCTGGCTTACCTTTATACAAGTACTTAGGCGGCTGCTCCAAGATGGAAATGCCAGTACCAATGATGAACATCATCAATGGTGGTGCACACGCTAACAACAACCTCGATATTCAAGAGTTTATGATTATCCCTGTAGGCGCTCCAAGCTTAGCTGAGGCCGTACGTATGGGTGCTCAAACTTTCCACGCTTTACGTAAGATCATTAACTCCAAGGGCATGACTACTGCTGTGGGTGATGAGGGTGGTTTTGCTCCTTCTATCGATTCTCACGAAGAGGCTATTGAGCTTATTATGGAGGCTATTAAGGCTGCCAACTATGTTCCAGGTAAGGACATTTACATTGGCTTAGACTGCGCCTCTAGTGAGTTCTACAACGCTGAAAAGAATGTTTACGAGTTAACCAAGCAAGGTAAGACCTACACTATTGACCAGTGGATCGACGTATTAGAGTCCTGGGTTGATAAGTATCCTCTTATCTCCATCGAAGATGGTGCCGCTGAGGGTGATTGGGATGGTTGGAAGAAGTTAACCGATCGCTTAGGCTCTAAGTGCCAATTAGTGGGTGACGACCTCTTTGTAACTAACCCAGCTATCTTAAAGGAAGGCATTGTCAAGGGTGTAGCTAACGCTATCTTAATTAAGGTTAACCAGATTGGTACCTTAACTGAGACCTTCGAGGCTATTGAAATGGCAAAGAGAGCAGGTTACACCGCTATTGTTTCTCACCGCTCTGGCGAGACTGAGGATGCTACTATTGCTGATATTGCTGTGGGTACTAATGCTGGTCAAATCAAGACTGGTTCTATGTCCCGCTCAGATCGCTTAGCTAAGTACAACCAATTAATTCGTATCGAAGAGGAGTTAGAGGGTGCTACTAACTACGGTGCAGCCAACTCTTTCTACTCTATCTCTTTAAAGTAAAGCAATGCTACTACTGTAAGGTTAGGCTTTTAGACCCCTTAGTTTAGCTTTACAGTAAGTGGCGCTATATTTTCCAAGTCCAATTAAGGCAGAGCCGTAAAGTTCTGCCTTATTTGTCTTTAGCGTTGATAGGATGGCTTGCTAAGCGCTATGGGCTCTAAATTTTTTGCTACCCATAAAACTGCTAAATGGCATAAGCTATCTAAAAGATCGAAGTCAAAGTCGCCTGAGGCCTTAATACTATGGCTAATAGTTTTAGCACTTAATAATTGACTCTCATCCAGACTATTATGACTCTTAAGGTGCTTTAACAAAGCATTAAGCATAGATCTATAAGCTCTATCCCAATTAGCCCCGCCATTTTGGAAAAATTCGTGTCTTACCCGTCCTGCAATACGAATGACCTCTCCTTGTACTGTCGAAGCAGGCCCATTATTAGGCACTAATAGTTCCCAAAGATACTCATATTGCTTATCTAAAGTCCCCTTAGGCAGAGTAATTTTAGTACCAATACTTGGCTTAATTCTCTTAGCTACAGGCTCAACCCCAAAAAGCTCATAGAGCTTAGATAGGGCATGATCAGTGTCTTCTAAAAAATTAGGGTTGAGATCGTCCCTATAGTGCTCAAATTGCTCTCCAATATTTCTCACACTCTGACGCATATTAGGGCTAATCACCATGCCTCTATCGAGCATCATTTGAGAGATTTGAGCCATAGCAACAATATCAATGTTTGAACATAGAGACAGGCCATACTCAAGAGCATTGAGCTTGAGTTGATTTTTAGCATTAATGTTAGCGCCATGCTCTAAAAGGATCTTGGTGGCTTCAACTCTGTGTGCTGCTACAGCAGCTATCAACGGGGTGTTGCCCATACTATCAACACACTCGATTTGAGCTCCCAACTCAAGCAGTACAGAAACTAAATTAGTGCTATAGGAGCTGTGAGCATGCAGGGGACGCTTGCCGTAGGCATTTTGGCTCTCAATATCAGCCCCTTGTGCGATTAGATATTTAAGCAAGTCTTTATTGAGATAGTAATTGTGCAAGGCTGTATTTTTAGCATAGCCTCTTTCATAAGCATCTAAAGCACAAAGTTTGAAAACCTCTTTTTGCTCCTCAGGGCTTCCTTGTTGTAAGATTTCATCGAAATTTTGTGGCAATGTCTTTCGTTTCTTAGTGGCCATAGTTTAACCTCACTCAATAGAAGAGATGCCTTAGCAATAGCAGTAAAGTAAAAACACCTTTTGGGGCTAAAAGCCACCTAAGACAACCCATACTCGTTAAAACGGCCATCAACAAGGTATTGGATAATTACTCAGCCAAGCTCCCCAATATCATATAGTGCCCTCTTATTAGTAGCAAATAATCCTCATGCTAAAGTAAAGAGCAATAAAGTACAGAGCTAATTCCCACTTTTGCGTGACCTAAAGCAACCCAAGACAAGCTCTAATCATTGCCACAGCGTTAAATAGGCTGCTGGTAATTATCTGACCATAGCCATAGTGGCTGAGCCCTTATTAGTAGTAAATAGGGCTCATGCTACAGTACAGTACAGTACAGTACAGTACAGTGCTAATTTCCCATTTTTAAGAGGCCAACAGCCGCCTAAGACAAGCGATAATCATTGCTATAGCGTTAAATATGATGCTTGATAATTGTTAGGCTATAGCCATAGTGGCTGAGCCTTAGTATTGTTTTGGGAAAGGCTACATGTGTCTTAAGAATAGGGCCAAATTAGTGCAGGTTAGGGGAAATTTAGCTAGTGTAAAAAATTTGCGCACTTTTTGGGGGCGTAAATTAAATGCTCTGTTTGCTAAGATTTGCGCCTTAAGTGGCTTTTAATAAGGGTATTTTTGGTGTTTGAGGTGCTTGGTAGGCTTAAATTGTCTGTTAGGGATAAAGCGCCAGCGGTGTGCAATCAGAAAAAAAGCTACTAATGATGCTATCTTATTAGCTATGTTTATAGCGACCTAAAGATATTATGGTCGTAATTGAGGATATGTTTATATGAGCGCAACTACCTTAGTAAAGGTGTGCGGTCTCAAGAGGCCTGAAGATATTGAATTTGCTAATAGCTTAGGTGTGGATTACATAGGTTTTGTTTTTGCTCCTCAGAGCAAGCGCTATGTGACTCCTGCTCAAGCTTTAGAGCTTAAGAGATTGCTTAATAAGCAAATTCAGGCTGTGGGTGTGTTAGTTAACGAGCCAATTCTATCAGTAGTTAAATTAGTTGCTAGTGGCACCATTGATGTCATTCAATTACATGGCAACGAAGATAGCTTCTATATTGCTTCTTTAAGAGAGGAGCTGGAGCGTAACCATTTAGGTAATACTCCAATTATTAAGGCCTGCTCGATTAATAGCCCTCAGGATATTGAACAAGCTAAAACTTGGGATTGTGATTATGTGCTGCTCGACTCTAAACAGGGCGGCAGTGGCACTACCTTTGATTGGGCCCTCGTGGCCAGCATGGATAAACCTTACTTCTTAGCAGGCGGCTTGAGTTTAGACAATATCAAGCAAGCCATTGCAACCTGCCACCCTATGGCAGTTGATGTCAGCTCAGGAATTGAGACTGATGGAGTTAAAGATTTTACCAAAATGCATGACTTTGTTTGTTTAGTGCGCAACGCTGCCTAAACTGTGGTCTTGTATTGCTGGTTTGTAGAGGGATCTGAAAGTGACCAATCCTAAAGGACGTTTTGGCGTTCATGGCGGACAATATGTACCTGAAACCTTAATGAATGCTATCTTTGAGCTCGAGCAAGCATATGATCATTACAAAAATGATCCTCAGTTTAACCAAGAGTTAACTGCGCTCTTTAATGATTATGCTAATCGTCCGTCAATGCTTTATTTCGCTGAGAAAATGACCAGAGATCTCGGCGGTGCCAAGATTTATTTAAAGCGTGAGGACTTAAACCATACTGGTGCTCATAAGATTAACAATGTGTTAGGTCAGGCCTTGCTTGCCAAGAAGATGGGTAAAACCCGTCTGGTAGCAGAAACTGGTGCAGGTCAACATGGTGTAGCCTCAGCTACTGCTGCGGCTTTAATGGGTCTTGAGTGCGATGTTTACATGGGTCGTGAGGACACAGAGCGTCAGGCCTTAAATGTCTATCGTATGAAGCTTTTGGGCGCACGTGTTCACCCTGTTGATAGCGGTACTGCAACCTTAAAAGATGCTGTATCTGAGGCCATGAGAGAGTGGTGTACTCGTATGAGTGATACTCACTATTGCTTAGGATCTGCTGTAGGCCCACATCCATTCCCTACTATTGTTCGTGATTTTCAGGCTGTAATTTCCAAAGAAATTAAAGAGCAAATCCTTAAAAAGGAAGGTCGTTTACCAGATGCCGTGCTTGCCTGTGTAGGCGGTGGCTCTAATGCTATTGGAGCTTTTTACCACTTTATCAATGATACAGGGGTGGCGCTTATTGGTTGTGAGGGTGCTGGCCGTGGTGTTGATACTTTGGATACTGCCGCAACTATGAATGTAGGAAAGGTAGGCATTTTCCATGGTATGAAATCATATTTCTGCCAAGATGATTATGGCCAAATTGCACCTGTTTACTGCATTAGTGCAGGCTTGGATTATCCAGGCATTGGACCTGAGCACTCATATTTGCATGATATTGGTCGTGCCCAATATGTTTCTATTACTGATGATGAGGCTGTAGATGCCTTTGAGTATTTATCAAAGACTGAGGGTATTATTCCAGCCATTGAGTCTTCTCATGCTGTAGCTCATGCTATGAAACTAGCTCCTACTATGTCCAAAGATAAGATTATTGTGGTTAATTTATCTGGACGTGGTGATAAGGACGTAGCTGCTATTGCTCGCTATAGAGGAGAGGAAATTAATGAGTAAGATAACCCAGGCTTTTGCTAATAATAAGGCGTTTATTCCATTTATTACCTGTGGCGATCCTGACTTAACCACCACTCATAAGCTAGTTAAGGCAGCTGTGGATAATGGTGCCGACATTATTCAATTAGGCATTCCTTTTTCAGATCCTACAGCTGAGGGACTAGCTATTCAGGCAGCAAACTTAAGGGCGCTCAAAAAGAAAATTACCACTGATGACGTGTTTAATTTAGTTCAAACTATGCGTCAGGATATCAGTGCACCTTTTATTTTGACCACCTATGCTAATGCGGTCTTTTCTTATGGTATTGAATCTTTCTTTGAGCGCTGTGCCCAAGTAGGGGCTGAAGGTGTCTTGATTGCTGATGTACCTTATGAGGAAAAGGATGAGTTTGAAGGCTTAGCCCTCAAGCATGGCGTAGAGCTCATTAGCTTAGTTTCTCCTACTTCTGAGCATAGAATTGCTAAGATTGCCAAGGAAGCTCGTGGTTTTGTTTATATCATTTCCAGCCTAGGCAATACTAAAAGTCGTGATGAACTCCTGAGCGATATTAAGCATATGGTCAAGCTAGTTCGTGAGCACACTGATTTGCCATGCGCAGTAGGTATTGGTATTAGCACTCCTGAGCAGGCTAAAGATGTAGCGGCTATTTCTGATGGCGCTGTAGTAGGATCAGCTATTTTAAATGTCATTGCCCAATACGGCAAAGAGGCTGCTCCTCACGTAGGTAGCCTAGTCAAGTCCATGAAAGATGCCGTTAATGCAGGAGCATACGCAGGTGCGGGCGCTTAGTACTTTAAGCCTTACTTAAAACAATCAATACATTCAAAAGCATAATCTAAAGAGCTAGGTTTCACCAAACTTAGCTCTTTCTTATTGCGTCTGCGCCATAGCTAGAGCTAGCACCAGCACAAGCTCCCGCACCAATGCTAGCGCTTGCGGTCGCACCCGCACCAGCGCCCCATCAGTGCTCTCTGTAGCACTTCCTTTTACAGGTTAATATGGCTTTATGGTTGAGCAAATTCCTAAGTGATAAATATTGAAAAAACTATAAGTTGAGTAAAGCTTATAAGGTAAACACTCGTTTAATAGTGGCTTTATGACATTAGAAGGGA
>Bissell_p1__coassemble_1106_pt1 | contig 14731 bp, 10 predicted proteins | sample Bissell_p1__metabat2_low_PE_026 | metagenome-assembled genome bin Bissell_p1 | reverse complement strand
TTTTTTTACCAAAATTGACTTGTAGCCACTAGAGCTTATGCATTTAACACTTGCTGTAAGTGGTGTTATTCTGATATCGCTCGCTTGTTTAGAGTTGAGTTGGATGTCTTGCTAATATCTTAAAATAGTTTTATAAAGATCCTCTTGATCTTCTAAGTCAGGTATTACTTTTGAGCTTTACTTTGTTAAGTAAGCTATTAAAGTAGGGAATAATCGTTTCATGGGTAACTTGAGTAATGCAATGTTAAAAGGTGCCAAGGCCTACCAAGGTCAGAAAGTAGCTGACCGCAACTCACTGGTAGTGAAGTATGCACCGCTCGTGAAGCGAGTGGCTTTGCACCTTAAAACTCGTCTTCCATCTTATGTTGACGTTAATGACTTAATCCAATCTGGTATGATTGGATTAATGGACGCTATTCAAAACTATAAAGATGGTCATGGTGCCACTTTTGAAACTTATGCTGCTATTCGTATTCGTGGTTCCATTATTGATGAGTTAAGACAAAGCGATTGGACTCCAAGATCGGTTCATCAAAATACCCGTGCTATTCGTGAAACTTTAGCTCGTTTATCCCATACCTATGGCCGTCCGCCAACTGATGCAGAGATGGCGGCAGAGTTAAAAGTTGATATCAATAAATATCATCAAATGATTTTAGACAGTAACACTTCACAAGTTATGTGTATTGAAGATACTGGTCTTACTGATGATGTTATAGGGGAGCGTCCTTTTTCTGATATCAATGCCTTAGGCCCTGATGATAAGCTCTTTGAATCTGTCAATGGCGAACAGTTTAAACATGCTTTAGCAACATCAATTCAGAAATTACCTGAGCGTGAGCGCACCATTATTGGTCTATATTATGATCAAGAAATGAACTTACGTGAAATTGGCTTAATTATGGGCATTTCAGAGTCACGTACCTGCCAAGTGTTATCTCAAGCAGTGGTTAGACTACGTAATGCTTTAGATGAGTGGGCTTACGTTCCTAAAAAAGAGCAAGTACTAGCTAACAACTCATATCGCCAGGTTGCTCAAGAAGTCACTAAAAAAGCACAAACTCACCTTACTAAGCGTAAATCTTCATTGTTTGATGATAATGGTGAGGTGGCAGATAATTATTTTGGCTCAACAGCAAATGCTATTGAAAGTTCAGTCAAAGTATCAAATGCTTATAGCAATACTGCTAATATTAATGCTGACAACAAGACCATAGCTGAAAATGAGAATATTCCTGACCAAGCTCCTGCTTTAGAGGCTAAGCCAATTAAAGCACCAGCTCGTCGTGGCCGTCCAAGTCTCAAGAGCAAAGCTAATAGCGTAAATAGTGTTAATAGCGCCAATAGCAATAGCAGCAGCGATAAAGAGCTAATGATTCAAGATAAGTCAGAGAAGAGTGAGCGTAAGAGTGCTCGTTCTAAAGTTAAGGCTGAAGGTGCCTCTCGTACTCGTGGTCGTCCAAGTGCTAAACCTGTGGTTATGTCTATGGAAGAATTTGAGGCGATGCAAAAGGCACAAGCTATCAATGCATCTAATAGCTAAGAGTAATGATTAAAGTTTCTTACTCTATAGCCGTTTATTAAAATAGTAAGATGCTTAAAATTTAAAATATTGTTTTTGAGCAATAGTGGTTAATTTGTTCGATCTTTTGTTAAAATGGCGGCGCAATAATTATAAATCTAAGGCAATCGGATAACTTTGAGGGGTTTGCTAATTGGTTTGTGTTGCTAACATAAGGTCAGACAATTATCTGGACAAAGGAGATAGGGCTAAGCACTAAAGATTAGTGATAGCTCATGCAAGGTCTTATTTATAAGAGCTTGTCTAACCACGCTTATTACTGCGTCGAATTTGTTTTTCGGTCATGCTCATTTTCTGATTGTGGTATTTGGTGGTTGTGACCTGGGCTTTTGTTCACAGCGAATACCTAATACTAGATTTTATTTTAGTTGCCATTCTAGATATTTATTAAGTCCTAAATATGGTGTTTTTTGGCATCTTGAAAGTTGTAAAGCTATCAACTTTTAAGATTTTCCTAAAGATAAAGCACAAAATAACAAGCTTATATTTGCTTGAAAAGCTGAATGGCGCTAATATTAAGGTTTGAAATTGACTTTAGGTACATTGCTATCATTAAAAGCAATTATCTAAATAAACCGATTTGTTTATGTATCAAAGATTTAGAGGATACATGCTGTAATACAGGGCATGTATGCTTTTTGTTTTTATAATTATTGCTATAAAAGCTATATCTGACAATACGTAAATTTTGTCACTAGTCAGTGATACAGGGTAGAGCAGATGTGTTTAACACTCTTTGCCCCATGTCAATTCAGGACCAGACATATCAAAATTTATTAGTAAGATATGTTATGGGAATTTGTCCTGAAGACCTTTATGCAGTTAAGGAGAGTATCTTGGATAAAGATATTAAGATTTTGATCGTTGATGACTTTTCTACCATGCGACGTATCATCAAGAACCTATTGCGCGATCTTGGCTATAACAATACTTTCGAAGCTGATGACGGTGCAACTGCTCTACCAATGCTTGAGACAGGCGACTTCCAGTTCGTTATTACTGACTGGAACATGCCAATCATGCAGGGCATTGAGCTTTTAAGAAAGATTCGTGAGAATCCAAAGCTTAAGTCACTTCCTGTGTTAATGGTTACCGCTGAGGCTAAGCGTGAGCAGATCGTAACTGCTGCTCAAGCTGGCGTTAATGGTTATATCGTTAAGCCATTCACCGCTGATATCTTAAAAGATAAGTTAGATAAGATTTTCGAGCGTATTGCTAACGGTGAAGCATAATTTTTAGGTGGAGCGGTTCATGTCCGATATTAGTCAAGCCCCAGCGATGTTACATGAGTCTGATAAGCCTTTAATTTCATTAGAGGACGCTCGTGAGATCGTAATGTTGCTTGAGGCTGGAATGCAAAAAGAAGCTGATCGCAAGTTGATTGCTGTAACGCAACAACATGAGGAAAGCTTCTATCAGCAAGTAGGCTATTTGACTCGTGATTTACACACAGCAGTTCAAAAGTTTGCCTACGATCCAAGATTACGTGAGATCACTGACGAAGAAATTCCTAATGCATCTGAGCGTCTCCGTTACATTATCTCGGTAACGGACAAGGCCGCAACCCGTACCTTAGATGCAGTAGATAGATGTACTCCAATTGCTTATGCCCTTAAGTCATCTATTGATGATTTAATGCCAATTTGGAAGCATCTTATGAACGGTCGTATCGATCGTTTTGAGTTCGTATTTTTATGCCATCGTATTGACGATCTTTTAAAGAAGACTGCTGAAGATGCCTCAGATCTGTCCAATCAATTGAACGAGATCTTGATGGCTCAAGACTTCCAGGACTTAACAGGTCAGATGATCCAGCGAGTAATTGGATTGGTATCTGAGGTTGAGTCTAAGTTGGTAGAGTTCTTACGATTCTTCGGTCAGTACACCCCTGAGCAAGATCAAGAAAGACTCATGCAGAAAGCCATTGAAGCCCAAGGTCCAGCTCTTGATAGTCAAATTGAGGCAAACACTGCCGCTGCTTCGCAGGACGAGGTAGACGACTTACTAGCAAGTCTCGGCTTTTAGGAGTGAAAGATGGATGAGGAAATTCTACAGGACTTCCTGGTTGAGGCTGGCGAAATTATTGAAAAGCTCGATGAGCAGCTGGTTCAAATCGAGAAGACTCCTGATGATAAGGACCTTTTAAACTCTATCTTCCGCGGATTCCATACCGTTAAAGGTGGTGCAGGATTCTTGGAGTTAAATGAGTTAGTTGATATTTGTCACGCAGCAGAGAACGTGTTCGATATGTTGCGTAATGGCAAGATCACTTTAAACTCTGACTCTATGGATGCAGTTCTTCAGGCTTATGATGAAATCACCCGTCTTTTCTCGGCTGTGCAAAATCGTGAGCCTTTAGAGCCTGTGCCTCAGGAGTTAATCTCTCGTTTACATGATATTGCTGATGGCAAGTCTGGTGCTCCAGCAGCCGCTGCTGCTCCTGCAGCAGCTCCAGCTCCAGCTCCAGAGCCAAAGGTTGAGGCCGTTGCACCTCCACCTCCACCACCTGCTCCAGAACCAGCCCCAGCTGTTGCTGCAAGCTCCTCTGATGGCAGCGATGATGGTCATAGTATTGATGATATCACCGAAGAAGAGTTCGAAGCTTTATTAGATCAATTACACGGCAAGGGTCATGCTCCTGGTGCCGCAGGCGATTTAGCTCTTGAAGAGCATAGCGCTCAAGAAAAGCCTGCTAGTGTAGATGAGACTGATTTAGAGTTTGATAAGATGCTACAGGCTGCTGGCCATAATGACAGCCCAGCAGCCCCAGCTGCTCCTGCACCAGTTGCAGCTCCAGCTGCTGCTGCGCCAGCACCAGCTGCCGCACCAGCTGCCGCTGCGCCAGCTCCAGCTGCCGCTGCCGCACCAGCTCCAAGCAAAGAAGAAAAGAAGCTTACTGCTATCCAAGAAAAGATTGCAGCAGCTACCAAGGTTCCTGCTCGTGGTAATGCCGCCGCTTCTAGTGGTGCTGCCGCTGATGTTGAGACCACCATGCGTGTTGACAGCAAGGTGCTCGATGACATTATGAACATGGTAGGTGAGTTAGTACTAGTACGTAATCGTTTAGTATCAATAGCTGCTCATCGCTCTGATCAGGAGATGAACAAGGTAATTGCCAACTTAGACGTGGTTACTGCTGACTTACAAGGCTCAGTCATGAAGACTAGATTGCAGCCTATTAAGAAGGTATTCGGTCGTTTCCCACGCTTGGTTCGTGACCTTGCTCGTAAGCTTGATAAACAAATTAACCTTGTCATGGAAGGTGAAGACACCGAACTTGATAAGAACTTAGTAGACGCATTAGCCGATCCTATGATTCACATGGTTCGTAACTGTTGTGATCATGGTATTGAATTACCTAATGAGCGTACTGCTAGGGGCAAGCCGGCCACTGGTACTGTTACCTTATCAGCAGCACAGCAAGGCGATCATATCTTGCTTCGTATTATTGATGATGGCGCTGGTATGGATCCAGATAAGCTTCGTCAAGTTGCTGTACGCAAGGGCGTATTAGATGAGGAAGCAGCTGCCCGTATTTCTGATGAAGAAGCTTACAACTTGATCTTTGCTCCAGGCTTCTCTACTAACACTGTGATTACTGATATTTCAGGTCGTGGTGTAGGTATGGACGTGGTAAAGACCAATATTTCTAAGCTTAACGGCTCAGTACGTGTGCTATCAGAGGTTGACAAGGGTACTACTATTGAGATTAAGGTTCCATTAACCTTAGCTATTTTACCTACCTTAATGGTTCAAATCTCAGGTCGTACTTTCGCTCTACCTTTAACCTCAGTATCAGAGATCTTCTATTTGGATCTTTCATCCATGCGTAATGTGGATGGCCAAAACACTGTAATTATTCGTGACAAGGCTGTACCACTCTTCTTCTTGAAGCAATGGTTTGAAAACTCCAATATCTCTGAGTACTTAAAGGGTAAGGCTCATATCGTCTTAGTACAAGTTCCAGCATCTAACTTAATCGGCTTTGTTGTTGATGAGTTAGTTGGTCAAGAAGAAGTTGTGATTAAGCCATTGGATAGTCTATTACGTCATACCCCAGGTATGTCAGGCGCAACTATTACCTCTGATGGTGGTATTGCTCTAATCTTAGATATTCCAGCCTTGATTCGTGCTTATGCTCGTAAAGGCGGCAATCGCTTCTAATATTTGAAGCCTAATTAAGATTATGCACTCTTATGGTAATGATTGCATAAGAGTGCTCTATAGTTTTGTCTTAGTTTTGTAGCATGCTTAGTGTTTAATACTTAAAAAGCGTCCTGCAAATTATTAAGGATAGCTCTAAAGCCTTGCTTTATTGCGTATAACCGACTTAACTGCAATTATTGGAACGATTCATTTCGTCCATCAAAAGGGAGGCTTCTTGTGGGGCCTCCTTTTTATTTTTTGACTGTTGCACTAAAATTAAGAAATTTTTGCAAATAGATACAAGAAAGACTTAATTGTTATATATTTTTTGAATGCGTAATATGGGCGCAACTTACATAGGAGAGAGCCTCTAAGGTGAGAGTCTCTAATTTTGCAAAATTAAGGAGCCATTCATTTTGTCTGCAAGGGGATTTCCTTATGTTAAGTCTTAGAGCCCAAGCATGTAACAACAGCACATTAAATATTTCCAAGTTCAATTAGATAGACAAACTAGACAGAGCATAATCACAATACTTTTTTAAGAACTTGGACACACATTCAAAAGTTGCAAAACATATAGGGCTATAATCAATAACCTAAGTTGTTGGCTATAGATTTAGTAAATGATTAAAAGTTAGTGCTAACTTTTTATTAAACAATGACAACTTACAAGACTGCATCAAGTGATTAAGAACTTATTTTCTTAATTTTGTCTAAATATAAGAGAGCACTTAACAAAAATATTACCTCAAATGGGTTTTCCCTTTGTAGGTCGTGGATTTAAGAGGTTTTTATGGCAATTAAGGTACTCATCGTTGATGATTCTACCTTCTTCAGAAAAAGACTTACTGAGATTATTAAAGGCGATCCTGCTTTTGAGGTTATTGGTGAGGCCAAAGATGGTAAAGAAGGTGTAGAGAAGACTTTATCCTTACACCCTGATGTAATCACTATGGACGTAGAGATGCCTGTAATGGACGGTATTACCGCTGTACAGGAAATTATGAATAAGTGTCCTACTCCAATTTTGATGTTCTCTTCTTTGACTTTTGAAGGTGCCAACTCCACATTTAGAGCTTTAGAGGCTGGTGCAGTTGACTTCATGCCAAAGAACTTCGATGATATCGCTCACCGCCGTGAAGACGCTCTTAATACTTTAAGAGCAAGCATTAAGGCTGTGGCCCGCTCACATATTCGTCGCAGTGTTCCTCGTGCTTCTTTAAGCACTGCTGGCAGCAGCAGCGCATCTGGCGCAAGCGCTGCTAGCGCACCATCATCTTTAGGAACTCGCTCTACTTTAAGTTCACGTATTGGCGGTGGTATTCCAAGCGCTCCTAGCACCTTAGGTACTAGCCGTTTAAGCTCATTAGGAACTAACCGTAACTCAACTTTAGGTTCAAGTGCCTCAAGTGCTGCAAGCACCTCAAGCACTAGTACTCGCACTTCAACTTTAGGCTCACGTCCTGCTCCAAATATTGCTAATTTAGCTATTAACAGCCCAGCACCAACTGCTGTTACTAGCACTTCTGCTCGTGTGCGTGATGATTTTGAGAAGGTCTATTCTTCCATTTCTAACGTTAACCAGGGTCGTCCAGCTGCTGCTATTAGCTTTAGCTTTGGTAATGCCAAGGGCGTATCTACTAACTTTAAGGTCTCAGGTAAGGCTCACGAGTTAGTTGCTATTGGTTCTTCTACTGGCGGCCCAGTGGCTTTACAGAATATTATTCCAAAGCTTCCTCGCTTAAATGTGCCAATTATTATTGTGCAGCATATGCCTGCTTCATTTACTAGCACCTTTGCACAAAGACTTAATGGCCTAAGCCAAAACGAAGTAGTTGAAGCTCAGGATAATATGATGCTTGAGCCAGGACATGTTTATATTGCTCCTGGTGGTCACCAGATGATTTTAGAGCGTGGTGCTGGTAAGACTAGAACACGTATTTTGCCTGCTGATCCACGTGTGGTCTATCACCCTTGTGTAGACGTAACCTTTGCCTCTATTGCCTCCGTTTATGGCGGTAATGTCTTATCCATGATTTTAACTGGCATGGGCTCTGATGGTTGTGAAGGTTGCCGTATCCTACGTCAAAAGGGCGCTGTAGTATGGGCTCAAAATGAGGATACCTGTGTAGTATATGGTATGCCTCAGGCTGTGGTTAATGCAGGTTTAGCAGACCAAATCTTACCTTTAGATAAGTTTGCCGATTGCATTACTCAAGAAATGCGCCGCTCATAATTAAGAGTTCATTAAAATTAAATAAACCCAAGACTAAATTAGCCTTGGGTTTATTTTTGCCTACAATTCAGGCAAAGCATCAAAGTTTAGCATTAGCATAATTAGCAAAACTAATTAATGTGCTATCATTGGTCATTGGCAGTTTTTTGGCTAAGACTTTTGGCATAATTTTAGCAAAGGTCTAAAAAACTTATCTTTACTAGCCTTGTTAAACCTTAGTGTGGAGCAAGAAATGGCTTATCTTAAGTAAAATTAAGACTTGCTATTAGTAAAGCTAGTTTGCTTAATTATGCTTTTGCTTTTAGTTAAGTAAACTGGAGAGTAGATTTATTCTTAAAATTTGCTTGTGATTAATAATTTTGTTTCTCCATGCTGATTTTTAGAATAAGTGCCATAGGCACAGCGCATCACGTATGTGATAGGAGGGAGGATCAACACTTTGGGCTGGCTCTTGCTGCTCAAGGAAGTTTGGTGTGCCCTATTTCGTCAGTTAGTTATTTTGACTAAGGAGACACTAGGACACTGTTCTTGTAGTTTTACAAGCAATCTGAAGTGCTTTTTAATCCTAAGCTGATAAGCACTGTGTTGATTAATATTGAGCTTTGTTCGGTGTAATAATTTATGAACTTACTAGGTGTAGTAATTGCGATAGGCTGTATTATTGCCACTATGTTGCTAGAAGGTACCCACCCAACAGCACTGGTTAACTTCCCTGCATTCTTGGTAGTAGTAGGTGCATCCTTCGCTGCTTGTATTGTGCAGTTCTCCTTCCGTGAAGTTTTAACTGCTTTAAAGCATGTGTTGTGGTTAGTTTCAGCTCCTCGCTTAAACTTCCAATCACAAGGTGAGCTTTTAGCTGGCATGTCTACTATTGCCCGTCAACAAGGTCCATTGGCTTTGGAAAACTCTGTTGCCTCAGCAAATGATGACTTTACTCGTACTGGCATTCAAATGATTGTAGACGGTGTAGATAAAGATGCTTTATATGCGCTTTTAGAAAACGCCATCGAGTTAGAGCAACAAAAATTAGAGCCTAACGCTAAATTCTTCGAGTCCATGGGTGGTTACTTCCCTACCATGGGTATCGTGGGTGCGGTATTAGGTTTGATTCACGCTATGTCCTTGCTTGATCGTCCAGACTTATTAGGCCCATCCATTGCGGTGGCGTTCGTTGCTACCATTTATGGTGTGGCAGGCGCTAACGTATTCTTAATTCCTGCTGCTAACCGTATTCGTTCCATTAACGCAGAAATTGCGCTCTTTAAGTATATGACCTTAGAAGGCCTAGTATCCATTGCTAGCTCTGAGAATACCTTAATGCTTAAGCGCAGAATTGGTGTTTACACTGGTAACTTAAATGGTGATTAGTATTTAATACTAATAACTCTAGTGACAGTGAGTTCTTTGAAGGCCCTAAAAAATTAGGGTCTAAAGTGTTAAAAAGCAATAAGGCACAGCTTATAAGTGAGCAAGAGCCTTGAGAGTATTCAAGATGCTTTATTGCTTTTAAAGGACAGGAAAAATGGCTAGAAAGAAAAAACATGCAGGTCACGAAAACTTAGAGCGTTGGCTGGTATCCTACGCTGACTTCATGACATTGATGTTTGCTGTGTTCGTGGTGCTCTATTCCTTTGCTATGGCCAAATCTGTAGATGCTCAGTCTATGATTAAGGGCCTGATGGCATCATTTAGTGAAATGGGCATGGTGTCAGCTGTCCCTGGTGTTATTGCGTTGCCAGGCCCAGTTGCTAATTTAATGGCTGATGCTTCTTTAGCATCTGCCTCTAGTGCCCAAGGTGAAGTTCAGACTCAAGCCCAAGGTGGCGGTGGTGTTATGGACTTTGGTGTCACTCAGCAAAGTATTGAAGATGCTGGTGCAACCGAGCAAACTGCTAACTCTGATGAAGAGGCTGAGGCCATTACTCAGGGTGAATTAGAGGCAAGTGAAGTTACCGAGGCTACTAATGGTAGCTTAACCAATGTTACTCCTGATAGTGAAACTAATAAGAGCTCAGGCATGACCAAGGGTGGTAAGCTTGACGAGGTTTCTGAGGGCGGTATAGGCCCTGCTGATAGTGAGTACGAGGGCGACTATGAATCTGGTCAGCCATTTAGCACTCTGATGCGTTCTATTTCTGAGACTATCTCAGCAGAAGGCTTAAGCGGAGATATTATTGTTGAGCATGATCCTAATTGGATTACTATCAATATTTCTTCCTCATTATTGTTTGCTTCTAACTCAGCATCAATCTTGACTCGTTCACGTCCAGTTATTGCAACTATTGCTAGCGCTCTTAAGGATGTTAATAACTATATTCGTGTACGTGGCTATACCGATAATACTTTTGTTCCAAGCGCTATTTACGCTAATAACTGGGATTTATCATCCAAGAGAGCTATTAATGTGCTTCAGGAACTTGAGACTAATGGTATTGATCCTCAGCGCTTAGCTGCCGAGGCTTACGGTCAGTACTCACCTTTCTACTCTAATGCAACTCGTGCAGGTCGTGCACAAAACCGTAGAGTAGTAATTGCTATCTCTCGTGAGGCCTTAAAGCCAGAGACCTTAGCAATTGTTCCAGGTAATAGTGATCGTATTATCCCAACTCGTCGTGCTGGACAAGGTGGCTTTAGCTTCCAGTCTAATGTTGACGGTTCGGTAAGCTTTAAGGCCGATCCTGTAGAGGACAATATGGGTAACCAAGGTGCAGCTCCAGCAGCTGTTCCAGGTGATGATGGTCAAGAGGGTGGTAGCACTAGTTTTGAAATCCCTAACTTTGGCCCACAAGCTAATTAGTCATTAAAACTTTTATACGCAAAAAGGCGCTATCGAAAGGTAGCGCCCTTTTTGTTTACTAATTCAGATTTAAAATAGTCAATGCAAACCCCAATTCAGGAGTCGCTAACAAAGCTCGCCTTGACTGTTTCATTTGAAAGTCCCTAAAAGCCTGTTAAAATATTTAGCTAATCTGGTAGGTATTTCTTAATACTGGCTTAGTAATAGTCTAGTCTTTAACCAAGGAACAGAGCACTTTATTTTTACTATTAGGTCGTGGCACATTCCAAGGGTTATATATTATTTAGGAGTTATCAGTGTTAGTTTGGGCAGTTGCAAGTCAGAAGGGTGGTGTGGGAAAGACGACCACAGTGGCAACACTAGCTGGCTGGTTACAAAAAGAAAAGCTCCGTGTATTAGTTGTTGATACCGATCCGCATGCCTCATTAACCTCCTATTTAGGTTATGAAGATGAGCGCTCAGAGCAGTTTAACCTCTTTGATCTTTATGCTATGAAAGATCTTAGCCGTGAGGGTGTATTAAATTGCATTACTCATACTGCTCATGAGGGATTGGATTTAATCGCAGCTTCTATGACTTTAGCCACTATCGATCGTCATTTGTCTGGTCGTCAGGGCGTAGGTCGTATTTTGGCTCGTTCTTTAAAGCTAATTGAAGATTGCTATGATGTAGTGCTAATTGACTGTCCTCCAGTCTTAGGTGCACTGATGGTTAACGCCTTAGTGGCCAGTACTACTATTATTGTTCCAACTCAAACAGAGTTCTTGGCCTTAAAGGGCCTTGAGGGTATGGTTCGAACCTTTACTGTAATGCAAAGAGCTAATCAAAGTGTTCATTTTGAGTATTTGATTGTGCCAACTATGTATGATCGTAGAACTAAAGCATCAGTACAAAGTTTGAGCTACTTAAAGACCCATTATCGTGATCATATATGGCAAGAAAGTATTCCTGTAGATGTTTCTTTTAGAGAATCATCTGCAAAGCGTTTGCCTTTGCCTTTAATGGATGAAACAAGACAGGGTGCTGTTTCTTACCATCGTCTTTTAAAATATATTGTTGAATTTGAGTTAGAGCGTCACCCTCAAAGAGTAGGTAGCAAATTATTGGAGATGCTCGAAAGACTCCAATACATGCCAGACCAAATTTAACTAACTAAGCGTCTTTTTTATACAGTAGGTACTCCCAAACTTACCTCTGTTTAAAGATATTCACCATGGTTAGGCTTAGTATTTTTTAGATTAAGTAAGCACATTATCAGATTTAGGATCTTGCTAGTTAAGATTAGTGTAATTACTTTTGATAGCTTATTGAGACCTAATTTAGGCTCATAAAAGGAGTATTTTTGATGTCAGTAAGTCATCACGATCGCGAAGAGGAAACTCTCATCGCTTATTTCCAGCAAATGCTGGCAGATGTAGATGACCAAGAGTTCGATGGTGAGCTTCAAGCTCAAGGCGGAGATCTATACGCCACTCCTGCACATAAGTCAGCTTATAGTGTTGAGGCTAATAAGCAGGTTCTAAGTAGCGCTAATGAGGCAATCAAACACACTCATGATGAGTCACCTTATTATGAGGTACCACCAACTAAGAGTGCCTCTAAAGATAATGTAAGCTCTAGCTATAGCCAAGATTACTATCAAGAGTACTCCCCTAAAACTAAGGATAGTGCCTCTGCAAATGACTTAGGATCAGGCGCTAACAATGTAACTAGCATTGAGTCTAAAGTAAGTCCTATTGAGCAAGATTATACTCCTGAGCCTCAAATGCAATTGGCTCCTCAAGCCAAAGTTGCCGAGAAAACCTTAGACTTTGCCTCTCCTAGCGATAGTGGTAGCTTACAACGTCTCTTAGCAACAGTAGAGACTCATACTGAGACTGAAACCAAGGTAGAAACTAAGGCCGAGCCAAAGCTCGAAACCAAGGTAGAAACCAAAGCAGAGCCACAGGTTGAGGTTAAGGTTGAGCAACCTAAGCTTGAGACCAAGGCCGAGCCAAAGGTAGAAACCAAGGTCGAGCTAAAGGTTGAGGCTAAGGTTGAGCAACCTAAGGTAGAACCAAAGGTTGAGACCAAAGTTGAGCAGCCTAAGGTCGAAACTAAGGTGGCTGCCCCAGCCACAGCTGTAGCCCCAGCTGTAGCAGCTGCTCCAGCCGCTGCGGCACCTGTAGTAAAGAGTGCTCCTGTAGTTGCAGCTACTAAGCAGGCTGCAAAGGCTGTAATTAAGACTCCTCAGCAGCTGGCTCAAGAGCGTATGGCTAAGAAGCTCGAGGCTATTGCCGCTGAGTGGAAGAATGTCGATTTGGGCGAGCAGTTCCAAGTATTATTCTTCTTAGTACAAGGCGTTCGCTTTGCTGTACCTTTAATTGATTTAGGCGGCATTTTCGAGTGCGAAAAGATTACTCAATTATTTGGTAAGCCTTCTTGGTTTATGGGTATTACTGATGTTCGTGGCGATAAGATCAATATTGTTGATACTTTACGCTGGGTAATGCCTGAAATTAAAGACAGCCCAGATAAATATCCATATTTGATTTCACTTGGTAATACTGAGTGGTCAATCGGCTGTGATATCTTAGAGGGTAATCGCACTTTAAATAAATCTCAAATTAAGTGGCGTGAAATCCCTGGTAATCGCCCTTGGCTTGCTGGTATTGTGACCTCAGATAAGTGCGCTGTGTTACATGTGCAATCCTTAATTGCCTTGTTTGAAGCGGGCGCTGATATTGAAGATCTCAACAAAAATCTTAAGACTGACAAAAAGTAAGAATTTTTGTTGGTAAAGAAAGAGCTAATAGAGCCGTAATTATTTGTTGTTTGTAGCTATAATTAAGCTCTAAAGTGCGATAAGGGCCGATAATTTGGCTATAATTAAGAGAAATATTGCTTATCTAATATATAATCAGTTAGGCATTATTTTTCAAAATAGATTTCATTAATGCGCTTTAGCGCAGACCAAAATCAGACTGATAAGGAACCTTAAATAAGGGGCCATAGTAGGGGCTGAATAAGCTCAACATATCAGTTGCTCTCCACCAGTTGTTGTTATGGTTGGAGATTGAGTTTAGAGGACTTTATAAAATGGCTAATGAAGCAGCAACTTCATCCTCAATTTACGAACCAGATAACAATTCCCAAAACGAAGTATTACGCTGGGTAACTTTCCAATTAGATAAGGAAATTTATGGCGTAAACGTAATGCAGGTTCGTGAAGTTTTACGTTACTCTGATATTGCTCCTGTTCCAGGTGCACCAGCTTACGTACTCGGCATTATTAACTTACGTGGTAATGTAGTATCTGTTATTGATACCCGTATGCGTTTTGGTTTACCTCCATCAGAGATCACTGATAACACTCGTATCATGATCATTGAGTCTGAGCGTCAGGTAGTTGGTATTTTAGTTGATTCCGTAGCTGAGGTAGTTGATCTCAATACTGCTGATATTGATGATACCCCTAATGTAGGTACCGAGGAGAGCGCTAAGTTTATTTGTGGTGTTTGCAACCGCGATGACGACTTATTAATTCTTATCGATCTCTACAAGCTCTTAACCGAAGAAGAGTGGCAAGATATCGCCAATATTTCTAACTAATAACTAGATAGTAATTAGTTTTAACAAAAAAAGAGCCTCATTATTATGAGGCTTTTTTTTTTTTATTGTAGGTTTTTTTATAAAAGATATAGTCTCTGGTATGAGGATTTACTTTGGTCAAAAGCTAAAAGCAGCACTCTATCTCACCTAGATAGGCCTTATTCAAGCCTACCAACATGCGTCCATATCAAATGTTGGTTTTTTCAAAGGCCACTCAATAAGTTAATACAGTCATAGCCTATGTATTAGGGTCATGGCCTTTGGCCAGCTCTCTGGCACAAGCCCCGCAGGCCCTAGCCTGGCTGGCCCATAGCCCATGGCTCTGGTTCTGAGCTTGCTGGTCTGGCAGCATGCCTAAGAAAGCTCTTCATGGCAGTAG
>Bissell_p1__coassemble_1034_pt1 | contig 15419 bp, 9 predicted proteins | sample Bissell_p1__metabat2_low_PE_026 | metagenome-assembled genome bin Bissell_p1 | reverse complement strand
CTGATTCTCAAAAAAGAGGTCATGCCTCCGCCTTTAGGCGGTGGATGTTAGTGACATCCTAGCCCCAAAATTCGAGGCTTTATTACAACTAATATAGCACAGGCATTGATCGTTAATTTCCTAATACCATGCCAACTGACTAAAAATTGTCATCAACGTGATCTTAGCTACATACACAAAGCACTCTGCCCCATTAAAGAGCCTAAATTTGCACTATTTACTCTATTTGAGCACCATTTTGATCCAAAGAAAAAAGCGCACCGCCCTAACTGGTCAATGCGCTTTTTTTAAAACCTAAAGAGCAAAAATAAGTGCTATTACTTAGTACGCTCTACTACACCATCATCAGTAGCATATAAAACTACATCAGCACCACGGTGAGCGAATAAACCTACAGTTACTACACCAGGAATGGCATTGATTTTATCTTCGAGCTCTTTGGCGTTAGTAATAGATAAGCCATGAACATCTAAGATCTCACAACCATTATCGGTAATACAACCCTCACGTAATACAGGATTACCACCTAAAGTACGTAAGGTACGGGCCACCTGCTCACGAGCCATTGGAATTACCTCTACAGGAAGAGGGAATTTGCCCATAGTTTGTACTAACTTGGACTTATCTACGATGCATACAAAGCGCTTAGCCATAGAAGCTAAAATCTTTTCACGGGTTAAGCAAGCGCCGCCGCCTTTGATCATTTCAAAGTCGTCGTTTACTTCGTCTGCGCCATCAATATAAACATCATATGGCTCACAGCTATTTGGATCTAAAACCTTAACGCCAATTTCCTCTAATAGAGCAGTAGTAGCATTAGAGCTGGATACAGCAGCTTCTACTTTAATTCCTTGAGCTTGAATGGCCTTAATAAACTTGACCACTGTAGAGCCAGAGCCCACGCCTAAAATACCATTTTGTGGGATGAAATCTAGAGCCTTAAGAGCTACCATCTCTTTTAATTCATCCTGAGTCTTAGCCATGTCAAACCTCAAATTTAGCTAAATAAAAATTAAAAAGCCCACTACAAATTAATCATAATCTATAGCGGGCTATATTTTAGCGCACAATTTGCTTATATACGCTATTTAATAAATTTTGCAGATAATCTTACTTAACAGTAATGCGAGCAAAACGACGCTTACCTACTTGGTATACCTTAGTGCCAGGCTCAACAGTAGCCTTAGGATCGCTAATAACCTCGCCATCGCACTTAACAGCATTTTGCTTTAACATACGCATAGCCTCAGAGGTAGAAGCTACTAAGCCTGCATCCTTGAGCATATTTGGTAAGGACTGAACATTCTCGAAGGTAAACTCCTCAATGTCCTCAGGAATAGCGCCTTTAGCAAATTGGTTAATAAAGCCATTTACTGCATCTAAACCAGCTTGCTCACCATGATAACGAGCAACAATCTCTCTACCTAATTCCATCTTAGCATCACGTGGGTTCATCTCACCACTTTGACACTTTTGCTTAAGCTCATTAATTTCAGTTAATGGACGGAAAGATAAGAGATCAAAGTAAGACCACATTAACTCATCAGATAAGGACATAATCTTGCCAAACATTTCGTTTGGAGCATCATGTACACCGATATAGTTATTAGCAGACTTAGACATCTTCTTGACACCATCTAAACCTACTAATAAAGGCATCATTAAGACGCATTGCTGCTCTAAACCAGCATCCTTTTGAAGTTCACGGCCCATTAATAAGTTGAACTTCTGATCAGTACCACCAAGCTCAACATCGGCCTTAAGTACTACAGAATCATAACCTTGGAACAATGGATACAAGAACTCGTGGATGGCAATTGGCTGACCAGACTGATAACGCTTAGTGAAATCTTCACGCTCAAGCATACGAGCAACGGTAAGCTTAGAGGCTAATCTAATTACACCATCAGCGCCTAAAGCATTTAACCACTCGCTGTTATAGCGAATTTCAGTCTTCTCTTTGTCTAAAACTTTGAAAGCTTGCTCAGCGTAAGTCTGGGCATTAGCTAAGATTTGCTCACGTGATAATTGAGGACGAGTAGCATTCTTACCTGATGGGTCACCGACAGATGCAGTAAAGTCACCAATAATTAAAACTACTTTGTGACCTAAATTCTGGAAGGTACGTAACTTGTTAAGAATAACTGTGTGACCTAAGTGAATGTCAGGTGCAGTTGGGTCCATACCAAGTTTAATTACCAGCTCACGACCACTCTCAAGCTTCTTCTTAAGCTCATCTAAAGGAATAATTTCCTGAGCACCACGAGCAATCTCGGCAAGTGCCTGTTCCACAGCTACCATTGAAACTCCTGTCAGCAGCAAATGCTGTTTAAAAGCATATTAAAAAACCAGTCCTAAACACTATATTTAGGACATCTACACAAATTCTAGAGCGAAAGTATAGCACATTGGAACAAGCCCTCAGTAAAACTCCATAAAGTGGCCTTATCTTTTACCAAAACAAAGCCCCCAAATATAGAATTTGAGGGCTTTGTTTAAAGAAAATTAAAAAACAGACTTACATAGTCATGCTTTGGCTTAAAGCCTCAATCTGGGCATTAAGCTCTTCAATTTCCTTTTCCTTTTTAGCAATAGACTTAGAAGCAGCGCTCTTAGTGCTCATCTGAGCTACCTTACCCTTAAGACCATCGATTTGTTCCTGTAAGTCTACGCTTAAAGCCTTTTTCTTGGCTAACTGACTTTCAAGCTCCATCAAATCGAGCTTAGTCTTATCCAGAACCTGTAAACGAGCAAAGTAATCACCCATCAAGGCTCTATTTTGAGCCTGGATATCACGGGTCATTTGATTAAGAGTCTCAACCTCAGCTCTTAAATCAGCAACTCTTTGTTGTTTAGCATTCACACGAGCCTCGTATGAACCAGTAACAACGCACCCCATTTTGCCAAAGAATCCTTGATCTTGACTAGGATCGCACTCCTCTGGAGTAGAGGCGCAAGCACTTAATAACAAACAGCTAACTAAAGCTATTCCACCAACTTTGGCTGATACATAATCTTTTAACATGATTCTTACCGACTCAGATAAACAAATCTATATAGAGCAATAAGCTAAAGCCCAGGCCCAGGCCCAGTCCACTAACCTAGGCATGAGCCTAGGCCTAGAGACAGGCCATGGGCCTGCCTGGCCTTGGGCCTTTGGCCTACCTTAAGCTTAGGCTTGTGCGTTAATTTCAACGCCCTTTTCTAAAGCTAAGTTCAAGACATTGCGATCGTCTACGTTAGAGGAATAAACACTGCGTAAATCATCGACAGTCTTTTCTAAGCTTGCAATTTGGCGATCCAATTCCTTGAGCTTTTTCTTCTCTTGGGCTGTTAGCATTTCTTTGCCCACTAAACCATCACGCACTTCTTTGTACTTATTGACGTTTTCCTCATGCACTTCAAGGTTTTCTTGTAACACCTTGATATTAGCATTGTACTGAGCAATGGACTTTTTAACCTGTTCGGCTGATACCTTGTTGGCATTAATGTCCTTTTTCATTTGTAAGAACTTAGCATGATCATCTTGATAAACACGATGAGCAGCAGCATTCATTTGAACAGCCTTTTGGCGATTAACCTCAAGCTGATCCATAAGGGCATCTAACTGAGCTTCCTTGGTGTGATAATTTTGACGAATATTATCCAAAATAGCATTCACACCCATAGAGGCCATACAGCCAGCTGCAGCAGCTGCAATACATACGGCTCTTTGAGAAGAGCTAGCAATCAACATGCAACCTACACCAACAACACCAGCGCCTACTAAGCAAGAGGTAACATAAGAGCTCTTTTCAACATTAAAGTCTTTGCTAATTAAACGAGCATCAGGATCAGCCCCTCCCACGCCTCCAGTAGTTGAATTACAACCGCTCAAAGCCATAGTAACTATCAAAGCACTTACTAAAGCAATTTTTTTCATGATCTTACCTTTAGAAACTTATAAAGCAGCATCAAGTATCAAGTGGCCATATAAAGCTCACCTGATACTTGTCCTTGTACAAGAGCCAAGACAATCTCAATTGTCCTAGCTCCATTAAACTTTGTTAGTTTTGGTGGAAAGTGATAGGGAAAGTCTGTGATCCTACTTGTCCGTCACACTTAACCATGCCATTTCCTTGATCAGTACAGCGAACTTTTGGCAGTTGGTAAGTACTTTTATCTGGACATACGGCACGACCGCTATTAGTGATCTCAATGCCATTGTTAACTACAGCGGCACTTGAAGGTGATACACATTTAGATCCATCTGGTCTGGTTACAGTTACCTGTCCTTTACCGTCTTTAAAATTATAACTCATTTGTAAAGGACGGCCATTGGCACTATCCATAAGTGGTGACTTAGTTTGCCAATCGCCATCAAAAAGCTTTACACCCTGAGAAGCTACCGAGCCGTTAGTCTTACTCATACCCAAAGCAGGTAACTCAGGTGGCACAGCCCCTCCTGCTGCTCCACCTTGGTTTTCAGCAGCACGGGCAGCATCAATACCAGCTTGTTGCTCAGCGGCACGAGCAGCTGCAATAGCCTCTTTTTGAGCTTGGCTTAAATTATTGTTAGCCATAATATCAGGCGGAATCACAGGCGCATTTTGTCCATTGCCACCAGCAGTAGCTGGTGCTGGAGCTGGTGCTGGGGCAGCAGCACTAGCATCAGCTGTAGGTGCACCAGCGCCTTGCTCAGCAGGAGCTACGCCCAGATCGCTTGCATTAGCCACAGGAGGCACACCTTGGTCACTAGCACCTGGTTCTGGTGCAGGTGTACCAGCGCCAGTGCCAGCTTGCGCACCATCTTGTGCTCCAGCTGGCGCACCGTCTTGCGCAGGAGCTGCACCTTGCTCACCAGGAGCAGCAGCGGCAGATTCGCCTGTACCGCCCATAGCAGCATCACCACCAGTAGCACCAGGGGTCATGGATAAATTACCACCAGAGATTGAACCGCCCTCTAAATTGACATTAGGCAAAGTAACATCAGGAAGAGGAATATCCAAATTCATAGGATCTGATGGAGCTGACGGCTCAGCAGGAGCCTCTACCACAGGGTCTTGAGGTTCTTGAGGAGGGTTCTCAGCTGGAGCTTCAATAGCTGGTGGATTTACATTGGCACTAGGCAGCTCTGGGGCTCCAAATAAAGAGGCAAAGAGGCCAAAGAATTTCCATAACAGCCAGAGTAATAATGGAATTAATAGTAATAACAATAACAGCCATAACAACCATGAAGGTAAGAAACAAGCATGTTTCTTTCTTGGCTCTTGAGGCTCATTATTAGGCGCAGGCTCAATATATGGTGGCTGCTGTGGTGGCTGAGGTGGCTGTTGCACAGGAGACTCAAAGTTAGAATTTAAAGGTGGGCTAAAAACTGGAGCTGTTTTTAACATCGCTAAAGGACTACCTGCTGGAACATCTGGTTCGTTGGAAAAGCCCCAGAAAGTAATAACAGGAATACCGTCTACAATAAAGACACAGTCTTGGTTAGGAAAGTGAATAGCTGGTAGTTCCTGAGCTTCCTTATCACCCAGTAAATAACTAGCTAATAAAGCGCTACTACTATTTTGATCTTGGCGGCGATTCATTGACCTGCCATATTGGTTCAAAGCTTGAGTAAAAGCTTTTAACTCCTCATTAGCCTTCTTCTTTTCCTCTGCGCTAGCCTGAGCCCAAGGAACAATTTCATATTGATCATTAGGATTGAGACTTTCAAAATTAATCATCCAATCAATAGTGCGGCTTTCCTTATGGACAATAGGCTTGGCTAAATATTTACTGGCGTTTCCATTTTGGCCAGGAAGATGAACGTTATTATCGATAGCATCTAAAAAGGAATCTGCGTTTTCATAGAAAGCACCGCCTTTACCAAGGGGTTCAAAATCATAAATCCCACCGCTTTTTAAAATAACTCTTTTCATACTCTTATGGCATTAGACTAGTAGAGACTAATCTAACTACCTCCTCCTTGGTAATTAACAAAAACTACTGACAAACCTTTTGCAAGCTCTTGCCTGCATTCTTTAAATCTTCAATTAAGGCTTTGGTATTGCCTGGCTTATAAACTTTGCCCCCAGTAATATCAGCGATACATTTAGCATCAGGAGCATCCTCTCCAATTAAGACCACATGAATTTTCAAGCGTGGTTTACTTTTATGGATCTGACGTGCTACCTCACAAAGGTTAAGATCCTCAGTGCCATCGCAGGTATCAACACCATCAGAAATTAACACGCCAATAGAATCAGCATTCTTAGGAGCAGCAGAGGCCATACCTCTCATACCACTAACTAAAGGAGTTAGCACTTGAAAAGGAATGCTCTGCAACATAGGATTGGTCTGAGCTACAGCAGCTTTTAAGCGTTGGCGCTCATTACCTGAAAAAGTGCCATAATCACGAGCCAGAGGACAACCTTGAACACCAAATAATCTAATTGGCACATTCTTATCTACTTGATCAATTAAAGCATGAGCAGCCTTGATAGCAGCATCAATACGCATTGATCCATCAGAGAGCAAGTTAATCATGGAACCAGAGCCATCGGTTGCAATAATTAAATTAGGCATCTTTCCTTGCTTAACAATGGTCTCGCACTTAGGTAAAGTGACCTTACCAGCGCCTTGAGCAAGCTTAGCCTCCTCCGCTGCCTTAGCAGCAGCCTCAGCCTCAGCTGCCTTAGCAGCAGCCTCAGCCTCAGCAGCCTTAGCAGCCTCTTCTTGAGCCTTTGCCAGTTCCGCATCCTTTATCTGTTCATCTTTATCATTGACTAAACCTAACAGACGCTCAATTTCTTTAAGAGTTTGCTCATCCTTAGCTAAGGTAGCTTTTAAGTTAGCAAGCTGTTGCTCTTGTGCATCTTGCTGTCCTAAAGCAATTTTCTCTTGGGTCTTTTCAATAAGCTCATTAATCTTATTTAAGTTAAGCTCATCCTCAATTACTTGCTCGTTTAATTGATCAAGCAACAACTCTTGCTCATTGGCCTTATCAAAAGGCCAAGGATAGAGCTTAAAGAAATAAAAGGCCAACAAAGCTAACAACAGCAATAAAGCAATTAAGCTTGGAATTAAACATCCTCCCAAGCTCCTCCCCGCAGCAGCCGCACCAGCCCCAGCGCCCGCACCCGCTGCACTTGCGCCAGCAGCGCTTGCGCCTTCGGTCCCTACTGCGTTTGTGCCAGCACCTACTGTGCCTGTGCCAGCTGCGCCTGTGCCAGCATCACCTGAGCCCTCAGCACCTGAGCCTGCCTCTGATGCGCCCGCACCAGCACCGCCAACAGTGCTACTAGTGGCGCTAAAGTTGGCGCTATCGGCCTGTTCTTGAGAGGCCTCTGTATCTTTACTACCCTCTACTGATGGTTGAAGGCCTGGGTCAAAATTTTGATCAACATTTGAGCTGTCTGCTGCTGTTGATGATTGGACATTAGCTGCGGCAGCTGAGCCTGAGGCAAAAAAGCTGGCTAAAATGGCACTAGTAACACCTACGGTTTTAATAGCATTTAAGCGCTCTTGAGGGTTGTTTAAGGTGTTATTACAGTGCTCTTGCGAAAAGAAAGGAATAATTACAGGCTCACGATCATTAATCACGAGCATATATTGAGGCTGGCTAATTAAAGCATAAAGAAACTCAGGGGCACTGAGATTTTGCTTATTGGATAACTGTAAAGAGCCATCCTCACTAGTTAAGGACGGATATTTATCTTTTAGAACCTCGATGATTTTATTGGCTCTAAAAGAGTAATTTTGGGCCGCATGTAATTGCTCTTTATAAAACTTAGGAACACCCTGCTCTATAGTTAGCTCTTTGATAGAGCCAGACATATTAGAGTTAAAGTTTAAGTAATCGCCTGAGTGGCTACTCATAGCAATTAAAGAACTAGTAGAGGAATCAAGCTTAAGCTCTTGTAATAAAGTGCCCAGCTCAGACAAAGCATTAGCTACCTGTGGAGCCAAATCATTGGAACTCAAGCGCATTAATCGTATCATCGATCTCTTCCTTATATCCGAGCTTAGGACTATATCTTCCAATAAGAGTTAGTTACTTAACTCTTATTAGGATGCTCCTTAGATTGAAAATATGTGACCCAAATTTTTGCTATTAGTGCTTTAAAGCACGGCATTGCTTAATCCAAAGCTTTTTATTGGCCTCTAAATCACGACCTGCTGTTTGATGCTTATCAAGGTCGTTTAAGAATTGGGCAATATACTCACTTAAGGTACCTTCATTCTTACCTAAGGATTGTTGAGCATTTTTAAGCTGCTCTTTAATAAACTTGTAATCAAAGGTATTCATAGTGTCGGTAATATGATCAGCATAGTAGCTTACATAGTAATCAACCATATGATCTACTAAGGCACGATCTTGCTTAAACTTTAGCTCCTGTTGTTCAGTAGCCTTTAAGCACTCTTTACTTTGACTATCTGCACGGCACTCTTTTAGAGGCACCTTACGTAAAATTTCCTCTCTTTGGGCGTAACGCTCACGAGCAATCTCTTCACGAGCAATAGTGGAGCACAAATAACCGCCTAAGCGTAAATTAGAGACAATAGCACGATCACGCATTTCCTCCTTTTTAGCATTGGCCTCAATCATATTGGCACGCAGCTTATGGAGATTTTGTTGCATAGACATTAAGTAAGTGCCTAAATCATCACGCTCCTTTTGAGCCTTGGCCACTTCCTGTTGGCTAAGCTCAAGCTCTTTTTTACTAAGTTCTAACTCCTTTTGCAACTTATCCTGCTCAAGTTTTGCTTGCTTGATATCACTATCAGCTTGCTTTTGTGCAAGTTCAGTTGCTTTTTGCACTTCTTCTTTAGCGAGCGCAGCTGCTTTTTGAGCCTCTTTGCGAGCCTGCTCTGCGGCATTTTGTGCTGCCTTACGATCTTGTTCGGCCTTTTGCTGGGCTTGCTTTTGCTCTGCGATAATCTTATCGAGCTCAGCAATAGTATTTAAATTACCACCGCCCTTGGTATCAGAATTATCGTCATTACCAAGCTTAGCTACCTGCTCTTTTAAGGTTCGCACCTCTTCAATAGAATTAGTAAAAGGGATGGACAACACTAGACGCATACCCATATCACGGCTTTTAGTTTCATTGCCTTTAGTAAAGTAAGCACGCTCAGAGCGATAAGCGGTGATCATACCATCCTGACCACTAAAGATACTGCCTCCACGTACTATATAACCACCGCTTTGGCCATGTAATCTACCTGTTCTGGTGGCATAGAACGGATCAAGCATCATTTCAGAGACATTACCTAAGATATCGTATATGCCCAATGGATTAGGTAGTTTTGCGCCGATAATCTGTACTCTACCATCCATAGAGCTACCTTTGCCTTTATACCAAGCATAATCTGCAATAGTTTTTCCATTTTCAAAAGGAAAAACATCAGCACTAAATTGAGAGGAAGTTACACGATTACCACCACGGGCGGCAAACTCCCATTCACTATCAGTAGGAAGACGAGCAAAAGCTACGGTCTTGGCACCATCACTTGGAAGTTGACTGCCCTTTACCTCTGTAAGTGCTTGCTGCGCAGCTTTACTTGCTAAAAAGTGGGAATATTGTCTGGTAATTTCTACAGCATCAAACCAACTAATATTGCTCTTAGCAATACGATCTTTAGGCGCAAGCTTCTTATCTGAACACTTGCCTTTACCAAGATCATATGAGCTTAGAATATCGTATTGGGCGGAATTGAGCTCATATTTACCAATAAGATAGTAATAGCCTTGTTTATCTTTAAAAGCACCTTGAATGTAACGACTATTAGGAGCTTGGGTCAAAAGTGAGTCAGCGTTGTTACTACCAGCACTAAAGCCCTTATCATGGAGTTTATCTTCATTAGAGGTATAAACCTTTTTAAACACCATAAAGCCCTTGCATGGCATAGGAACTATGACATCATCATCTTGAGGCTTAGGGTTAAAAAACATGGCACTATCTTTTTCTGCTGCCGCATATGCGTTACCAGTGCCCAGCACTAAAGAGCAACCGACACCTATTATCACGGCCATACCAGAACCAGTACTCAAAACTTTTGCCAATGCTTTACTTAACAAAGAAACTGCCATAGCACTAACTCCTAAAATCTTGTTAGCATTAACGATAAATAGTAATACATCTTATCTTTACCTAAGATGAGAATCTTACGAATATTTGTTGGTTGTCAGAAATATTATTATTATTGCCCCAAAATAGCGCTCTTTCCTGCCCAAATTTACACCCTTGTGCCTAAATTCGCCTGTTTTATCAAGACTACTACCAAACCAACCTACACACTACTCCTTTAAACTTAACTATAAGCAGTTTCACAACCACCTTTGATTGATTGCTTGGTTGATTTATTGCTTGCTTGGTTACTTAGTTGCTCGGTTACTTGCACAGCTCTACCGCTTATGTCATCCAATCTCATCTCCCGACCAGTACTATCCAGAGCGCCCACAAGCTCACAAGAGATCACACAGCTCCCCCTGTCTTGCAAGAGAGCGTCCTAAACTGGGCTTGATAGCACTGATCTTTCTTATGGGGTTAAGCAGCACGGGCTAACATTAGGCTATGGTTTTCCAGTGTTTTTTCAAAAAAAAATAATAGGCTTAAGAGCACGACTAACTATTAAGGCTAGAAAGTCCTTAAGGGCACTACATAGGCTAATTGTAGAGTTCTCCTTATTATGAAAATATCAAGATGCAGTAAAACGTGTTTACGCAGTAAAGTGTTCTGCACAAAGCAAGGATGTTTTAGCTCAGTGCTAAATAATTAGTTTTCCAATAGGTAGATGATCCTTTGACAGGTCACTAGCCCCAAAAGATTAAATACTACTCTATGATTAGTGCTACACAGCACTGCACTGCCTTACAGTGTCGTACCATGCCGTATTGAGCTACGCTGCACTGTGTATTGCAGTAATGAAGTGCGCTATGGCTAAGCTTGGCCTAGCCTGGCTTAGCCAGGATAATTGCAGCGCAGCTCAGTTTGGCTGAGCTAGGCCATAAGGCCTAGCACAGGCTATTAGACCTAGCGCAGGCTGCTAGGCCTGGCGCAGGACATCGGAAATATTTACTTTTAAGATCACAAACTTAGCTGCGATTAAGGCTACCAGAGCAGAGAGTAAGAAAGTTCCAAATAAGAAACCTGCAATATGGAGCAGAGTTAACTTACTTACTACGCTACCTACTAAGATGCTTTCAAAATAATAATTAAATACCCATGAGCCAAGATAATAGAGCATAAAAGCCAGCACAAAGCCAATAGTAGCCACAATTAGAGACTCTATGATGACAATAAGATAAATATCATTATAGGTCTGTCCCATAAGTCGTAAGAGCACGATATTACGTTTACGGGCTTTAAGTGAGCTTAAAATTAATCCTGCTAGCGCAATAATGCCTCCTACAATGGAAACACTAGCAACTACACCAAAAACAAAGTTCAGCACGCTACCAATGGCTTTAACATTCTCAATATCACGCATCTTAGAGGTAACATTAAGGCGCTTTTCTACTAGGTCGTAATACAAAGGAGTAACATCATCTAAGCTTTTAGCATAGAGACGAAATTTAGCGTAAATACGCTCAGCGTCATTTTCATAATTACCACTAGTTAACAAAGCAGGATCATAACCATTACGGTAATAATCAATGGCATCTAATACTTTCATATTTACCAAAATGCAATCATCATTAACAAAGCGCTGATTAATGATGCCTTTGACCGTCATTTTTAAAGTAGTAGCTTGCCTTCTACCTTGTTGAGTACGAGACACTACGACATTGATTTGATCTCCCACTCTAATATCACGCTGAAAAGCAAAGCTCTCATTAATAAAAACCTCATCATTCTTAAGAGCTTGATCATCTGTGTGATAGCTAATAGAGGAACCTACTACAATAGGATCGCCTACCTTAGTTGGGATCACCTCAACTCTTTTTACTCCTCCTGGAAACTTGATGTCCACTATGGCGTTAAGAGCAGTAATCTCAGGAATAACAAAACCTACATGTTTATTATTTTGTAGTTGATTAAAGAAATTTTCATTAAGATGGTATGAAGTATCTAAAGTTAAAGAGAGTACTTTAGGATCATTCATTAAGTTGTTCTTTAGCTCTTCTAAAATACCGTAACGTAAAGAAAACAAGAGCAATAAAGGCGCAATAATGCTAGCAATAGCCGCTATTTGGCAAATGCTCATCATGCGGTCAAAAGTTAACTCTTTATAAGCCAACCTCCAGTGCATTATGCGTCCCTCCCTGATTGATCTTCATTCTGACTATTGTTTTTTCTAAGCAAAGTCTGCAAGCGATCTGTAGGGGTTGAGTAATGGCTAATACGATCATTAATTTTAATATAGCCACCTAAATGCTTAGAAACTTTACTTTGATAGTCATTAGCCTCTAGATTAGTAAGCATATTGTTCTGGTAGTGATTGGTATGATGGGCATAGCCATAATGTAAATGGTGCCCCTGCTCATAAGCGTAACCATTATTTAAGTGCTCACCACGATTATGCTCAACTATATGAACAATCTCATGATAGACATTGTCTTCACTCTTTTGCACAGTATTATTAACACTAATTTCATTATAAGAGCGGTTTAAGCCACTAGCAGCAGGATAATCAATAGTCATTTCTGCCATGAGAGTAATATCTTGATCCATGACGCTATCAAGCTGAGCGTCTACCCTATTATCATTAGCACTGACAAACACAGAATGTTCAGGCTTAGAGTTAACAGTATCGTACTCATAGCGACAATAATTACTTACTGCCTCAGTATCATGAGTAATAATCAAAACACTAATATGGGTTTGACTGGCTATCTCTTCGATTAATTTAAAGAGCACCTTAGCATTATCAGGGTCTAAAGCTGAGGTAGGCTCATCAATAAGCAATAATTTAGGGCCATGAGCAATGGAGCGGATAAATAAAGCACGTTGACGCTGACCAATAGAGAGCTCATGTGGCAGTTTATCTAAATGATCTGTTAATCCTAAGCGATCGATATAAGTATGTAAAGAATCAAACTGGGACTGAACTCTTTCTTTGGTATATTCATTAGAAATCTTTATGGAACGAGCATAGTGACGCTTCTTTTTAGGAATCAGTGCTAGCTTGCGATCTTGCTCTTCTTGTGAATTGACAGTGGCACCATCTAAACAATGGGCATCAATACTGTCCCCCACCTGCTCCATGTCCTTAACCATCATTTCATAAGGACTTACATATTCATGTTTTTTAGCTTGCTCATGCTCTTTTTCGAGCTTTTCATTGACCAACTTTACTGGCAATAAACCATTATTAAAGCGGCGGAACAGCTTTTTGGTTTTACGTAAGCCTTGCTCTTTTTTTAGCTCTTGGGCTTGTTGGTGCTGCATAGCCGAGCGCTCATGAGCCTCTTGTAGCGCTACTGTAGTATTAGGTATAGGTTTATCCTGAGCAATGTTAGGATAAACAGGAACAATTTTTTTCTTTAAAGCCAACTCAATTTGCAAGGCAATATTTTCACGAATAGTTAAGAAAGGTAATAAGCCACCTACTTGCGGCATAATACCAATTTCACTAATACGCAAAGCGTCTTGATCTTTAGGACTTAGTTCGTCAACAGCTATGTTGTCTAGGATAAAATTATCTAAAGATAAATAAGGAGATAATAAGCCTATAGCTTCCATTAAAGTTGATTTGCCAGAACCAGACACGCCACACAAAGCCACACATTGCCCATCAGCAATATATAGCTCAGGTAAGGCAACATTAAAGTCACCTCGTATAACTTTCAGTCCTTTAATTTCTAACATGCTTATCCGATCTCAATTTAGCTTGCTTGTTTTGGCTACTAAAAATTACATCTGCTCTTGATGAATGGAGTAGTTGACTTGCTAATTATGGCTTAAACATAATTAAAGATAAACTATCTTCATCATAGATACGAAAAATCAGGCACTGTACTCTTTTATAAAAAAATACGCTCATTATTTTATGCGCAGTTTTTTTCACAGCGAGCCTATATATGCGAATAAGCCTAGCATGATCACACATACTAGGCTTAATATCAGCAAAATCTTTACCTTATAGCAAAGCTTTATGGTAAAGCATCTAAAGGAATAGGATAAACTTCCTCTGAGCTATCAGCCTCTTCATTGAGCTTGATAAAGCGATCGTTATCGCCAGAACAATGCTGAATGTAATTTAAAGAGTTTTCCAAAGCTCTAACAATACGCTCTTGCTCTTGGGAGCCTAAGTTATACCAATCCTCTGGAGTAATATTGCTAATTAGAGACTTATAAGGCAAATCATCTAATAACTCACCCATAATACCCATATCGCTAATACTCTTGCTCTTAGAAAGCTGATTAGGATCACGGCCCATTTGAGCAGCTAAAGCTTTTAACTGAGTAAACATGTCATCGCTAGAGAGCTGACCTGCAATACCAGACTCTAATACGCCCTTAACCAAAGTATATAAATCACTTAGCTGATTACGGTTTACCAGCACAATTGGGGTACATACTTGTTTGTTATGGTCGTCCACGTCACGATCGGCCATCCAGCCTTTTAAGAACTCAGGGCTCTCGGTACCTTTAACACGTCCTAAATAAGCAAGCTGCATAGCAAGGCCTAGTTTACGGCTATCGTCAACTAAGTTTTCCTCTTGCTCGGCTGTTTGCTGGTCATTACTTTGAGGCTTTTGTATTTCCTGAGTAGCTGACAAAGATGAGCCTGCTGACATTTGGCCCATAGTAGCTAATTGCACTTGGTTAGTTAGAGACTTAGATAAAGTATCAACCATATTACCAAATGACTCTACTGAGCCTGCGTTTACTGGATAGTACAGTGGCTTGCCTAAAATTTGGTTATAGCTTAAGACCTCATATTGATCTTTGGCATGCTTGTGATTCTTTTTGCCTGAATTAGTAAGCAAGTGTAAGGTATAAATAGCTGCACCATAGTGCTCAGCCTCTAAGCGTAAGGCATTGGCATCTAACTTAGTGGAGCTTTGCTTATCATTGGCATCAATAGCGCCCGCATCAGTAATCAGAACAATATAGCGGCCACCATATTCATTCCAATTAATATCCTGTAGGGCTAAATTAATACCAGCATAAGAGTCCTCATCAAATTGAGCACTAGAAACCTTAGCCTGGTCTAAACTTGCAACCTTAGCATTAAAGTCCTTGGCATTGTTAACCTCACCTGGACGTAAGAACATCTTAGCGGTGTACTCCAGTCCTGGAACATTGCGCACATCAGCACGGAAAGACACAATACCAAAATTAACACTGTCGTTTAAGTTAGAAGCTTCAATACTCTTATAAATAGAGTTAATAGCTTGCTTGGTACGCTCAATATAAGGGCGCATTGAAATTGACGAATCAATAACAAACACTACCGCAGACTTAAAGCCCACAATAGCAGGCTCAGCGCCTTGCCCCTGCCCC
>Bissell_p1__coassemble_968_pt1 | contig 16143 bp, 8 predicted proteins | sample Bissell_p1__metabat2_low_PE_026 | metagenome-assembled genome bin Bissell_p1 | reverse complement strand
GGTGATTTATGTTACCAAAGATTAAACACGATAATCCTGATGCATGCATCAGCTGTAATATCTGTCTGACCTCCTGTCCAGTGGCCAAGGCATCTAGACTTTATCGTGGCCCAAAACTTAATGGACCTGCACTGACTCGTCTTCGTAAATTAGTAGAAGACGATGATCCAATGGTTAAGTATTGCTCTAACTGCAAAAACTGCGATCGTGTTTGTCCATCAGGCACCTCTATTTCTGCCTTTAATATGAAGGCACGTGCCGAGTACTTTAAGAACAATAAGCATGATTTAGCTGACTTGATTCTCGGTAATAACGAGAACATGGGTAAGCTTATGACCTCTATCCCATTTATTTCTGGCCCAGCTGCCAACTTGGGTATGAAGGTCGCTCGTGTAACTAAGATGATTGAGCGTATTGGTGTAACCTCAGACGCTCCACTTCCAAGTTACGCTGCAATGAATTTTGCTACCCGCTTTAAGATGATTAAGCAGCCTAGCTGCTCTACTAAAGTATTGTTCTTCCCAGGCTGCTATGTTAACTACAACGAGCCTGAGTTAGGTGTGACTTTAGTTGAAGTCTTAAATCGTAATAATGTTGAAGTCATTTTAGATAAAAGACTAATGTGCTGTGGCTCTCCTATCTTATCTACAGGTTATTTAGATAAGGTGGAAAAGCATGCCGTCAATAATGTAGCAATCTTAAAAGAATATGCTCAAAAGGGCATCGACATTATCACCACTTGTACTACTTGCTCCCTATTCTTAAAGCAAGAGTATGAGGAGCTCTTTAACTTGCCTGAAATTCATTATTATAAAGATCATGTATGGGATGCTATGGAGTATCTAATGATGCGCAATAGTAAGGGCGCATTAGTTAAGAGCTTTGGTGCTGTTAAAGCCAATGTTGCCTATCATACCCCTTGCCACTTAAGGGTTCAGGGTATGGGCCGTCCATCTTTAGATCTTTTACGCTTCATCCCTGGTGTAGAAGTTGAAGATCTACAAGCTGGCTGCTGTGGTTTATCTGGTGTTTATGGTTATAAGAAAGACACCGCCCCTATAGGTAAGATTATTGGCACTACTTTGCGTAATAAACTTACTGATTCTGATGCTGATTTTGGTATTTGTGAGTGCAACATTTGTCGTCTCCAAATGCAAAATGGCACCCATAAGAGCGCTAAACATCCATTGTACTTAGTTTTAGAGTCATACAAAAAGCGCTCAAGCTAATATGAATACTCCTGATAAGTAAGTGGTGCTGAGCTTACTTATCAGTAATTTAACATCCAACTAAGAACTAAGTTAGGCTTGGTTTAGGTATCCAAGCCAATCTTGCATGTTGGATGAATTGTGCTGATTTTGAGACCAAGCCAAGTCTCAAACTAGTAGCAATAGGCTGTGCGCCTAATTCGTTATTTTTGTTCCTGTTAAATAACTGTTTTGCGTATAGCTTATTTGCTGCTAGCCATTACTCCGCTAATACGGGGTTGTTGGCTGTTTCTTGTTGTTGATATAAGCACCCTATTTAGATGCTTAGTACTATAAAGTTTTACGCTTTAGTTCAAAGCCAAGCTTTATCAATAAAAACTAATGAGCTTTATGAGATCCTCTTAACTCTAATGTTTTTATCAATAAGGCGATGTTTTGAGGCACAGCGCAACTCTTACGAGCTTTATATCTAAGTTCTTTTTTGTCCTCAGAGCTTAATTTGTAAAGTTCACTTATGCCTGAGCATAAGGTAGTTATAAGCATTCTTCTGCTTGTGTTGTTGATTATGGGTGCAAAGGAGTAATTCATGCTCAAATTCTTACAGCCTGCTGCTCATATCGCAAGGCTACCAGCAGATCAAATTGATCCTGTGTATAAGAAGCTGCGCTGGCAGATCTTCATGGGTATTTTCTTTGGTTATGCTGCTTACTACTTAGTACGTAAAAACTTTGCCCTTGCTATTCCTTATTTACAGGAAGAGGGCTTTACCAAAGCCGACCTTGGTTTTGCTTTATCAGCAATTTCTATTGCTTATGGCTTCTCCAAGTTTATTTCAGGCTCTTTCTCTGACCGCTCTAACCCAAGAGTGTTCTTGCCTTTAGGCTTGATTCTCTCTGGTGGCATTATGCTCTTAATGGGCTTAGTACCATGGGCCACTTCATCCATTACTGTGATGTTTGTGCTCTTATTCTTATGCGGTTGGTTCCAAGGCATGGGCTGGCCACCATGTGGTCGTACCATGGTTCACTGGTGGAGCCAAAAAGAGCGTGGTGGTATCGTTTCTGTTTGGAACTGTGCTCACAACATCGGTGGCGGTTTACCTCCATTACTCTTCTTATGGGGTATGTATTTATTCTCCGATTGGCATAGTGCTTTCTATATGCCAGCTATCGGTACCTTCATCGTAGCCGTATTTGCATATATGACTATGCGTGATACTCCACAGTCTTGTGGCTTACCACCAATTGAAGAGTATAAGAACGATTATCCAGCTGATTACTCTGCTAAGAGCGAAGAGGAAATCAGTGCAAAGCAGATCTTTATGACCTATGTTTTACCTAACAAGGCCTTATGGTTGATCGCTATTGCTAACGTATTTGTTTACTTATTACGTTACGGTGTTCTTGACTGGTCTCCTGCTTACTTACGTGAAATTAAGCACATGACCTTAGACACCTCATCTTGGGCTTACTTCTTCTATGAGTATGCAGGTATCCCAGGTACTTTATTCTGCGGTTGGGTATCTGACCGTGTATTTAAGGGCAACCGTGCTGTAACTGGCGTATTCTTCATGGTTCTCGTAACCATTGCTACTGCTGTGTTCTACTTAAACCCAGCTGGCCACGCCACTATCGACATGGTATGTATGATTACCATCGGCTTCTTAATTTATGGCCCTGTTATGCTCATCGGCTTACACGCTTTAGAGCTTGCCCATAAGAAAGCTGCTGGTACAGCAGCTGGATTTACTGGATTATTTGGCTACTTAGGTGGCTCAGTAGCAGCCTCAGCCTTAATGGGTTGGACTGTTGAGCACTTCGGTTGGGATGCTGGCTTTGGTATCTTAATCGGTGGTTCAGCCATCAGCGTAGTATTACTTTTAATTGTTGCTTTCACTGAGAAGTCTCACAAGGCTAAGCTCGAGGCACAACATGCTGCTGAGCAGGCTGCAAAGCAAGATAATCAGTAATAATTTGCCAAAAATACATCATTAACCTAGGTGGTTCCAATACCACGTTCCCTGAGGCTCACGCTACAGCCTCAGGGTTCTACCCATAAAGCTTTAGCCTTTATCAAAGTAGCGCCCCATGTCTTTTTGCTCTTGGTTTTTTTAGGGAAAAACATTAAAGATGCCAAGAGCAAGAGGATATAACTCTTGAAAATTCATTAAATTTACATGCTTAATGAAAAAATACTAAGGCTTAAGGAACCTTAGTATCAGCCTATAACTAGTATCTTAAAGCTTTTATAGGCTCATATTCATCTCCCTGATCTTCATATCACTAGTAGCGAAGGAGATGAGTTATCTATGGATTGTTTATTTTTGAGGAATCACTATGGCTAAGTACGTAATGGCTTTAGATGCCGGCACCACCAGCAATCGTTGTATTTTATTCAATCAAAAGGGTGAAGTTTGCTCAGTTGCACAGCGTGCTTTTACACAATACTTCCCTAAGCCAGGTTGGGTTGAGCACGATGCTGATGAAATTTGGGCATCTCAATTAGGCGTGGCCGTTGAGGCTTTAAATAAGATTTCCGCTAAGGCAGAAGACATTGCAGCTATTGGTATTACCAACCAGCGTGAAACTGCTATTGTTTGGGATAAGAACACAGGTGAGCCAATCTACAATGCTATTGTTTGGCAATGCCGTCGTACTTCAGCTTACTGTGACTCTTTAAAAGAAAAGGGCTTAACCGACAAGTTCAGAGAGAAGACAGGTCTTGTTATTGACGCTTACTTCTCTGGCACCAAGATCAAGTGGATCTTAGATAATGTTGAAGGTGCTCGTGAGCGTGCAGAAAAGGGTGAGCTCTTATTCGGTACCGTTGATACTTGGCTTATTTGGAAACTTACTAAGGGCAAGGTTCACGTAACTGACTACTCCAACGCCTCCCGTACCATGCTCTTTAACATTAAAGACCTTTGCTGGGATGAGGAAATCTTAAAAGAATTAAATATTCCTCGTTGCATGCTTCCTGAGGTTAAGCCATCTTCTTGCGTCTATGGCTCTACTGATTACTTTGGTGGTGAAGTTAAGATTGCAGGTGCTGCAGGTGACCAGCAGGCTGCCTTATTTGGTCAAACTTGCTTTAACGCTGGTGAGGCTAAGAATACTTATGGTACTGGCTGCTTCTTACTTATGAACACTGGCGAGAAGCCTGTATTCTCCAAGAATGGCTTAGTTACCACTATTGCTTGGGGTATCGATGGCAAGGTTAACTACGCCTTAGAAGGCTCTATCTTCGTAGCTGGTGCTGCTATTCAGTGGTTACGTGATGAAATGCGCCTCATCGATTCTTCTATCGACTCTGAGTACATGGCCTCCAAGGTATCAGACACCAATGGCTGCTATGTAGTTCCAGCTTTCACTGGCTTAGGTGCTCCACACTGGGATCAATATGCTCGTGGTACTATCGTTGGTATTACTCGTGGTGTTAATAAGTCCCACATTATTCGTGCAACCTTAGAGTCTTTAGCTTATCAGACCCATGATGTTATCACTGCTATGAAGGCTGACTCCAACATTGATCTTCGCTCCTTAAAGGTTGACGGTGGTGCTAGTGCTAACAACCTCTTAATGCAGATTCAGTCTGATATTATTGCTGCTCCAGTATTACGTCCTAAGTGCGTAGAGACTACCGCTATGGGTGCTGCATACTTAGCTGGTCTTGCTGTAGGCTATTGGTCAAGCAAGGAAGATGTTATCCAGAACTGGGCTATTGACCGTGTCTTTGAGCCTTCTATTGGTGAAGAGGATCGTGCTAAGCGTATTAAGGGCTGGAACAAGGCTCTTACCTATGCACACGGCTGGGCAAAAGATGAGGATTAAGCCATGTTACCATACGTTTCTGAGTTTGTAGGTACTGCGCTTCTTATCCTTTTAGGTACCAGCGTAGTAGCTAACGTTAATCTTAAAAAGTCAGGCATGAGTGGCGGTGGTGTAGTAGTTATCACCATTGCATGGGGTCTTGCAGTTATGATCCCAGCCTATATCTTCGGTGCAGCCTCTGGTGCTCACTTTAACCCCGCTTTAACTGTTGCTTTAGCTGTTAATGGTACCTTCCCTTGGGAAATGGTTCCAGGTTACTTTGTAGCTCAAATGGCTGGTGGTTTCTTAGGTGGTGTGTTAATGCACAGCCTCTTTAAGGATCACTTAGACGCAGAAGAGAATGTCAAGATGAAGCTTGGTGTATTCTGCACCTCTCCATCAATGCCAAACATGTTCCGTAACTTCTTATCTGAGACCATCGGTACCTTTGTTTTAGTATTTGCTATCTTAGGTATTGCTCAGGTTCCAGGTTTAGCTACTGGTTTAGATAAGATCTTCGTATTCGGTATCATCGTGTCCATTGGTATGTCCATGGGCGGTTTAACTGGCTATGCTATTAACCCAGCTCGTGATATGGGCCCTCGTTTAGCTCACTTTGTATTACCAATTAAGGGCAAAGGCGACTCTAACTTCCGCTATGGTATGGTTCCTTTTACCGCTCCATATGTTGGTGGTATCTTAGCTGTGATTGTATACAACGCAATCCCATGGGCTCCAGCAGCCTAATAGATTAACTACTAAGTATAAGAAACTTATTTTTAAAAGAGGGACTCAGGTCCCTCTTTTTTTATCTTTAAAGCCAAATCACATGCTCGCTTTGCGACACTATATGATTAAAGTCTTGATAAGTGATAGCATTTATAAAAGGCAGCTTGTGCAACAGCACAGCCAAATTATCACTACTTTGATCATTGACAGTACAAGCACTACAAGGCACCTCAAACAAATCAAGTTGTTTAAACTTTTTAATCAAACTTTCATCATCAAGAAAGCTACTATTCTTATCTATCAAAAATAGCCCCTGCACTTCCATTTGCACATCAGCAGCATTTAAGAGCAACATCAAAGCATGCTCATAATCTAAGGATAGCTCAGACTCCCACCCCCAGTTTTGCCCAGCACCGCCCTGTGCTGCAGCGCATGGCAAAGTGCCACTTGGCGCTGCTACGCCTGACGCTGCTACGCTTGGCGCTGACCAAGCAAGTTGTGCTAAATCTTGTGATAGCCCAGAAAAAACTACACAAAGCTTTACCATATCACAACCTCCTCAATAGGTCCGTTAATCACAGACAAGACCTCCATATAACCAGTTAAAGCTAAACCATCAAAAGTACTAAGCTTACTATCTTGATAAAAACGCTTGGCTGCCATACCACAAACCAATAATGTAATGCCCTCTTGTTGAGCCCATTGCCTATAGCGCATCCCCAGCTCGTCCAGCACCTCAAACAGCTCTTGCCCCTCGTGGGCATAAGCACCTGCCATAGCACCTGTGCTAAAGTCAGCGTCAGCCCCTGGGATTGCGCTAGCACTAGCAGCTGCGCCAGTGCCAGTGATAGCAGCTGCGCTTGCGCAGGTGCTATCTGGGGCTGTGGCGCTTAAATATGAGCTTAGCAAGGCGCTAGGCTTTATGGCTGCTAAAGGAGCTGATGAGCCCATAAAAATGATTTTGCTAAATAAACCATGGTAGTTAGGCTTAGTAAATAAAGCTAACAAGGTCTGATGAGCCTGTGGAACATACCAAGGGGCATTAATAATTAAGGAGCGTTGAGGAGCCATAGTATTTTCCTTAGATAAAAAAAAATGACCATGATCGTAACTGACCATGGTCATCTTAAACCATAAGTACCCCCTAAGCTAACTTAGGGGCACTTAATTAGATGCTATCGGCATTAGTAGAACCTAAAGCGCTAGCATAATTTAAGCTATCTAAAGCCTCACCAATTTGCTTTTCTACCTCAGCATTGCTTACGTTTGGATCAATGCTTTCATTTCTAAGCTTGGTACGAGCAATCTCTTCGCGACGCTGCTGGTGATACTTAAAGCCAGTACCTGCTGGGATTAAGCGACCAACAATAACGTTCTCCTTAAGACCACGTAACTCATCAACCTTACCAGCAACAGAAGCCTCAGTAAGAACACGAGTAGTCTCTTGGAAGGATGCAGCAGAGATAAAGGACTCAGTAGATAAGGAAGCCTTGGTTAGACCCATCAAGATATGACGGTACTTAACTTCACGCTTGCCCTCGGCACGTAAACGCTCATTAACAGTGCGTACGTATGCTACCTCAGCCTGCTCATCCTTGATAAACTCGGTAGAATCACCTGGGTCCAATACCTCGCACTTGCGGAGCATCTGACGAACGATAACTTCAATGTGCTTATCGTTAATCTTTACACCCTGGAGACGGTAAACGTCTTGAACTTCGTTAACAATGTAGTTAGCAACAGCGTTAACGCCACGTAATCTCAAGATGTCGTGTGGTGACTCAGGGCCTTCAGCGATCATTTCGCCCTTCTGAACCTTTTCACCTTCGAATACGTTGAGGTTACGGTTGAGGTTAATCATTTCCTCGTACTGCTCAACTGGCATACCAATCTCATTGACGGTGCCTGGCTCTGGAGTAATGATTAAGCGACGCTTAGACTTGGTTTCCTTACCGAAGGATACAGTACCAGAGATCTCAGCCAAGATTGCAGGCTCTTTTGGAGAACGAGCTTCAAACAAGTCAGCAACACGTGGAAGACCACCAGTAATATCCTTAGTACCACCAGCCTGTTGAGGAATACGAGCGATAATATCACCGATATTAATCTCAGCGCCGTCAACTAACTGAACAATGGCCTTACCCTGAAGCATGTACTGAGCAGGAACAGTAGTACCTGGAATCATTACATCATTGCCATCTTGATCAACGATCTTAACGGCTGGACGCTTATCCTTACCTTGAGAAGGACGTGCACCAATTTCACGAACTTCAATGGAGGAAATACCTAAAGCCTCATCTTCCTTCTTATCAACGGTAATACCCTCGATAATATCGATGAACTTCAAGCGACCATGCACTTCAGAAATAATTGGGTGGGTGTGAGGGTCCCAGCGTGCTACTACAGTACCAGCCTTAACCTCTTGACCATCCTTAACCTCAAAGATAGAGCCGTATGGAATCTTATGGCTTTCCTTAGAAGCGCCAAACTCATCCATAACTAATAACTCACTTTGACGTGAAGTTACAACTTCCTTGCCATCAGTATTGGTTACAGTCTTAGAGTTCAAGATACGGATAGTACCTGAATTCTTAACTGTAGCACCAGACTCAGCTACTGCACGAGATGCTGCACCACCAATGTGGAAGGTACGCATGGTAAGCTGGGTACCAGGCTCACCAATGGACTGAGCAGCGATAACACCAACAGCCTCACCTGCGTTAACAATATGACCACGAGCCAAGTCACGGCCATAGCACTTAGCACAAACGCCGTACTTAGTGTTACAGGTAATTGGAGAACGAACCTTAACACGCTCGATCTTGTACTCTTCTAATAAGGTACAGCACTTCTCATCTAATAATGTGCCAGCAGGTAATAAGACTTCCTTAGAACCTGGCTTTAATACATCATCAGCTAAGGTACGACCTAATACACGATCACGTAAGTTCTCAATTACGTCACCACCACTTACGTGTGGAGTGATCTCTAAGCCCTCAGTAGTACCGCAATCATCCTCGGTAATTACTAAGTCTTGAGCTACGTCTACTAAACGACGGGTTAAGTAACCAGAGTTTGCAGTCTTAAGAGCAGTATCAGCAAGACCCTTACGAGCACCGTGGGTTGAAATGAAGTACTGTTGTACGTTCAAGCCTTCACGGAAGTTAGCGATAATTGGGGTTTCAATAATGGAACCATCTGGGGTAGCCATCAGACCACGCATACCAGCTAACTGACGAATCTGAGCTGGAGAACCACGAGCACCAGAGTCAGCCATCATATAGATGCTGTTAAAGGAAGCCTGCTTCTCATCTTCGCCTAAGATATTGGTTGCAGTCTCAACGCTAAGGTTAGCCATCATAGCCTTCATAACCTTATCGTTAGCGTTAGACCAAATATCAATAACCTTGTTATAACGCTCGCCTTGAGTAATCTGACCATTATCAAATTGCTGTTGAATGGACAATACTTCCTTTTGAGCAGCAGCAATAATAGTCTGCTTCTCCTTAGGAATTAACATATCGTCAACGCAAACAGAAGAACCTGAAATAGCAGCGTTACGGAAACCAGTGTACATGACACGGTCAGCAAACATTACAGTGTCCTTTAGACCTAATAAGCGATAGCAAGTATTTAACAAGCCAGCAATACGCTTCTTACCTAAAGGCTGGTTGGAAACCTTAGTAAACCAATTTTCTTGGGTTAAGATTTCCTTAATGTTGGCACTCTTAAGCTCATCTGATGGAGGATCGATGAAGTCATAAGACATACCACGTGGCAAGATTAAAGAAAGAATAGCACGACCAATAGTGGTTAAACGAAGCTCATTCTTATCCTCGTACTCGCCAGTTTCTGGATTCTTAACAGAATAAGAGATACGACAAGCCACACGAGCCTGCATATCAGCAACACCAGACTTGTAAACACGCTCAGCCTCATAGGCATCAGAGAGGATCATACCCTCACCCTTTGCGCCAACACGAGACTTAGTCATGTAGTAAAGACCTAAAACCACGTCCTGTGCAGGAACGATGATTGGGTCACCAGAAGCTGGAGATAAGATGTTATTGGTTGACATCATTAACGCACGAGCCTCAAGCTGAGCCTCAAGAGTTAATGGAATGTGAACCGCCATCTGGTCACCGTCGAAGTCAGCGTTGAAAGCTGGACATACTAGAGGGTGAAGACGGATAGCCTTACCTTCAATTAAGATAGGTTCGAAAGCCTGAATACCTAAACGGTGTAAGGTCGGAGCACGGTTTAATAATACAGGATGCTCTCGAATTACCTCGTCAAGTACGTCCCATACTATTGCATCCTCACGGTCTACCATCTTCTTGGCAGCCTTGATAGTAGCAGCATGACCACGGATCTCTAAACGACCATAGATGAATGGCTTGAATAACTCTAAAGCCATCTTCTTTGGAAGACCGCATTGGTGTAAACGTAAGTTAGGACCACAGGTAATTACAGAACGACCAGAGTAGTCTACACGCTTACCTAACAAGTTCTGACGGAAGCGACCTTGCTTACCCTTAATCATGTCAGCTAAGGACTTTAATGGACGCTTGTTAGAACCGCTAATAGCGCGACCACGACGACCGTTATCCATTAAAGCATCAACGGACTCTTGTAACATACGCTTTTCGTTACGTACGATAATTTCAGGAGCCACTAAGTCTAAAAGACGCTTTAAACGGTTGTTACGGTTGATCACACGACGGTATAAGTCGTTAAGATCGGAAGTAGCAAAACGACCGCCATCAAGTGGAACTAATGGACGTAAATCAGGTGGAAGAACTGGCAGCACAGTTAAGATCATCCACTCTGGCTTGTTGCCTGAGTGAACAAAAGCTTCCATAAGCTTTAAGCGCTTGGCATACTTCTTACGGTTGGACTCTGAGGAGGTTGTATCTAATGCCTCACGTAAGACAGAGATTTCCTCTTGTAAATCCATGTTCTGTAAGATTTCTAAGATAGCCTCAGCACCCATCTTAGCGGTAAAGTCATCACCGAAGAGCTCAAGAGCATTCATGTACTCTTCTTCGGTTAATAACTGACGGCTCTCAAGGCCAGTCATACCAGGATCGGTAACTACATAGCTCTCGAAATAAAGTACGCTTTCAATATCACGTAACTTCATATCAAGAATTAAACCGATACGAGAAGGTAAGGACTTTAAGAACCAAATATGAGCAACTGGGGAAGCAAGCTCAATGTGACCCATACGCTCACGACGTACCTTGGCCTGAGTTACTTCTACGCCACACTTATCACAAATAGTGCCACGGTGCTTTAAGCGCTTGTACTTACCGCAAAGACACTCATAATCTTTAACTGGGCCGAAAATCTTGGCACAGAATAAACCATCACGCTCTGGCTTAAAGGTACGATAGTTAATAGTCTCTGGCTTCTTAACCTCACCATAAGACCATGCACGAATCATTTCTGGGGATGCCAGACCAATCTTGATGGCGTCAAAATCCTCAAGCTTTTGCTTGAGTGCATTGTTGCTACGATTTGCAAGCTTGCCAAAAGATCCAGCAATGCTTAGATCAATGTCAAAATCGTCGTCCTTCTTAGCGGCCTCAGCTTGGTTATTTAAGCTCTCTAATAGAACTTCATCTTGACCGTTTTCTTGGATACTCACAACAGTTTCTCCTGCGAAGTGATAATCGGAGGTAATTATGCTTTGCTCAATAAACGCATTGCTAATTAACCTCTGCAAAAGAGCGCTATGACAATAGATTAATCACAGCGCCCCTAAGCCCCCTTAATCAGCTACTAAAACAGTTAACTACGAGCTAACTACAAGCTAATTAAGGGGCGGTGGCAATTAGTCTTTGCGAACTAGGTCAATATTAATACCTAGTGAGCGGATTTCACGGAGCAATACATTGAAGGACTCAGGGATGCTTGCCTCCATCTTATATGCGCCATCTACGATGTTCTTATACATCTTGGTTCTGCCGTTTACGTCGTCAGACTTAACAGTCAACATTTCACGTAAAGTATAAGCAGCACCATATGCCTCAAGAGCCCAAACTTCCATCTCACCAAAGCGCTGGCCACCAAATTGAGCCTTACCGCCTAATGGCTGCTGGGTTACTAAGCTATAAGAGCCAGTGGAACGAGCGTGCATCTTGTCATCAACTAAGTGGTTGAGCTTGAGCATGTACATGTAACCAACAGTTACCTTACGCTCGAAAGCACGACCAGTGGTACCATCAAATAAGGTCATCTGGCCAGACTTAGGAAGACCTGCAAGCTCGAGGAGCTCCTTAATAGATTCTTCAGAGGCACCGTCGAATACAGGGGTTGCTACAGTCATACCGTTACGTAAGTTCTCGGCTAAGACCATAACCTCTTCATCAGACATAGCACTAATGTCTACCTTCTGAGAGGTGTCGCCAAGGTCATAAACCTTTTGCAACATGGCTCTTAACTCACTTAAAGCACGTTGCTCGGTGAGCATCTTATCAATTACTTGACCAATGCCCTTAGCAGCTAAGCCTAAGTGAACCTCAAGAACCTGACCGATGTTCATACGTGAAGGCACACCCAATGGGTTGAGCACGATGTCAACTGGCATACCATGCTCATCAAATGGCATATCCTCGATTGGACAAATCTTGGAAATAACACCCTTGTTACCGTGACGACCTGCCATCTTATCGCCTGGTTGAATGCGACGCTTAACAGCAAGATAAACCTTAACAATCTTAAGTACGCCAGGGGTTAACTCATCACCATCGGTTAACTTATGACGAATTACGTCATACTTTTCCTTGTACTCAGCACGGTATTCATCGATACGGTTAGCAATATCTTCTAAGTTGCGGTTGGCCTTATCGTCATCAATACGCTGGTTGAAGATTTCAGCATCAGTGAAAGTATCAACTTGCTCACGCTTGAAGCCTACCTTAACTAAGATATTACGTGCCTGGTTTAATAAACCTTCAGTTAAGTAAGAGAACTCCTCATCAAGGTCCTTACGAGCCTTGGCAAGATGCATCTCTTCAATTTCCTTAGCACGACCGTCCTTTTCAACACCCTCACGAGTGAATACTTGAACGTCAACTACAGTACCAGATACGCCATTTGGTACACGGGTAGAGGTGTCCTTAACCTCGGAAGCCTTCTCGCCGAAAATAGCGCGTAATAACTTCTCTTCTGGGGTTAATTGAGTCTCACCCTTTGGTGTTACCTTACCAACTAAGATATCGCCACCAACAACCTCAGCACCTACGTAAACAATACCGCTCTCATCTAACTTAGATAATGCAGCCTCACCTACGTTTGGAATATCAGCAGTGATTTCCTCAGGGCCAAGCTTAGTATCACGTGCAATACAAGAAATTTCTTGAATGTGGATGGTGGTTAAACGATCCTTAGCAGCAACACGCTCGGAAACTAAGATAGAGTCCTCGTAGTTGTAACCATTCCATGGCATGAAGGCGATACGTAAGTTTTGACCTAAAGCAAGCTCACCTAAATCAGTGGAGCTACCGTCGGCTAATACGTCACCAGCCTGAACACGCTCATTAATGTTGACACATGGTCTTTGGTTAATGCAGGTGTTCTGGTTAGAACGGGTGTACTTAATTAAGTTGTAGATATCTACACCTGGATCAGCTACGCCCTGAATTTCGTCCTCGTTAGCACGAACTACAATACGTAAGCCATCAACATGCTCAACTACACCACCACGGCGAGCAATAATTGCCACGCCAGAGTCCACAGCTACAGCACGCTCCATACCAGTACCAACGAATGGCTTCTCAGAGCGAACAGTTGGAACAGCCTGACGTTGCATGTTAGCACCCATCAAGGCACGGTTAGCGTCATCGTGCTCCAAGAATGGAATCAAGGCAGCAGCAACGGAAATAACCTGCTGTGGTGAAACGTCCATAAACTGAACATCGCTAGCACGACGAACAGTAGACTCACCCTTGTAACGGCACTGTACGTACTCATCAATAATGTTGCCATTCTCATCTAAATCAGTGTTTGCCTGAGCAATAACATACTGACCTTCATCGATAGCTGATAAGTACTCAAAGTCCTCAGAAACGTGGTTGTTGTTAACACGACGATATGGAGTCTCTAAGAAGCCATAGTCATTGCAACGAGCAAACACAGCCAAGGAGTTAATCAAACCAATGTTTGGACCTTCTGGGGTCTCAATTGGACATAAACGACCGTAGTGAGTTGGGTGAACGTCACGTACTTCGAAGCCTGCACGCTCACGAGTTAAACCACCAGGGCCTAAAGCGGAAATACGTCTCTTGTGGGTAACCTCAGATAATGGATTGTTTTGATCCATAAATTGAGATAACTGAGAAGAGCCGAAGAATTCCTTAATAGCAGCAGAAATTGGCTTGGCGTTAATTAAGTCTTGTGGAGAGATGCTATCTAAGTCACCTAAAGATAAACGCTCCTTAACAGCACGCTCAACACGTACTAAACCAATACGGAATTGGTTTTCGGCCATTTCGCCTACGCTACGGATACGACGGTTACCTAAGTGATCGATATCATCGATAGTCTCTTTACCGTTACGGATACGTACTAAGTAACGCATTACCTTAATAATGTCGTTATTAGATAAGGTACCGCGATAGAGCTCATCACGCTCACGCTCAAGAACTAAGTCCTTACCCTTAGCACCAGATACGCTAGCATCAAGTTTAGCTACGTTGGTGGTACGGCCTACTAAGGCATCTAAAGGTAAAATTACGCAGCGCTCAAGCTCAATAGCCTCGCCATCCTTAGGAGCAATAGTAACGTTCTTAAATACAAAACGCTCAGAGGCCTTAACCTTAGGATCTGGATTGGCCTTGTAGAGTAGACCATCTAAGAAGTCTAAGAGCTTATCACCACAGCGAGCTGGGGTAGCTGCTGGGATGCACTGAGCATCTGCAGCATCTAAATTAGAACGAATTACGCTAATGAAGTTGGCATAGTTGATATAAACATTGTCATCAACTACATAAACGCCAGTCTCATCGCTGTTAACAGCAAATGTTTCATCAGCAAAAGCACGCTCTAAAGCACTCTTAACACGACCGATCTCAACAAAGCGAGAATCGAACTTCATACGACCTACAGAAGATAAGTCGTAACGGTCTTCTGCAAAGAATAAATTGTTAAATAAGGTCTCAGCAGCCTCAGCGGTAGGTGGCTCACCTGGACGCATCATCTTGTAGATTTCAAAGAGAGCGGCCATGCGATCATCCTCATCAGAGGTAAGATCACGTGTGGTGTCATTGCGTAAGGTATCAGCAATGAATGAACCCTCATCAACCTGAGAGGTAAAGAGAATCTCAAATTGCTTTAAGCCTAAAGAAGCAATTAAAGGAAGCTTATCTAAAGTGATTTCGCTATTGGCACCTAAAACTACATTGCCCTCAGAGTCAACATAGTCCTTGGCGATAATCTTGCCAATTAAGTAATCAGCAGGAATTTCGATAAACTTCTGGCCAGCCTTATTAAGTTCACGAATATGGCGAGCAGTAATCTTCTTACCAGACTCAACTAAAACCTTATCGCCTAACTTAATTTCAAAAGAAGCAGTTTCGCCACGAAGTCTCTCTGGCACTAACTCCATAAAGAGCTTGCCATTTTGAATCTCAATAGCAACAGTATCAAAGAAGATGTCTAAGATCTGCTCGGTGTTATAGCCTAAAGCACGTAATAATACAGTGGCTGGTAACTTACGGCGACGGTCGATACGAACGAATAAGCTGTCGCGATGATCAAACTCAAAATCGAGCCATGAACCACGGTAAGGAATGATACGAGCGGAGAATAAAACACGACCTGGGTGAGTCTTACCTTTATCGTTGTCAAAGAATACACCAGGAGAACGATGTAACTGAGAAACAACAACACGCTCAGTACCGTTGATAATGAAGGTACCATTTTCGGTCATTAATGGGATTTCGCCCATGTAGACCTCTTGGTCAAACTTCTCTTTAACAGTCTTTGGAGCATCCTTCTCGTAACGGATCAGACTTAAATTAACCCTGAGAGGAGCAGAATAAGTGGTACCACGAATCATGCACTCTTGTACATTAAACTTAGGTACACCTAACTTAAAACTATTGTAGCAGAGCTCAGCATTTCCCGAGAATGACTTAATAGGGAACACACTCTTAAACGCAGCAACTAAACCATTTTCATTTTGTGGATCAGAGCTGATAAATTGTTTAAAGGAATCAAGCTGAACGGCAAGGAGATATGGAGTGTCTAGCACTTTAACTCTCTTACCAAAATCCTTACGGATGCGCTTTTGCTCAGTATACGAGTAGACCATGGAATGGGGATCCTCAGGTTGATCTTTGTCGCGGTTGAGGGGCTGATGCAGCCACCTGCCCTGCTTGCTACAAGCTAGC
>Bissell_p1__coassemble_931_pt1 | contig 16551 bp, 9 predicted proteins | sample Bissell_p1__metabat2_low_PE_026 | metagenome-assembled genome bin Bissell_p1 | reverse complement strand
TTTTAACAAAGGTAAAGTCAATCTAACTTTTAGCATACTAAACAATTCCAAAACGGTTATTTAAACCTCTTACTAATTTTTGTAGCTGCTTTCTAGTTAGCTTGTTCTTATACCTAAGCTTGTTTATATTAACTCCAAGCTGCCTAACATAGGTTTTAGCCCATGGTATTAACTGAACTCCACTTTTTACCAACTTACTAATTGAAAGAAACTGAGTTCTCATATTTGTAATAAGATTACAGCGCTCTTGTAATTTTGCATCATAATCAAAAGACCAAGATCTAGGAGCTGCCATATTATCATTAAAATAATCAAGCCACTCTCTTGATCCATTGATAAGATGCTCTACACTTGTCCATGATGCATGCTTCAAACAGTTGTTAGAGTACTGGCTAAAAAATGATTCTATTGGGTTACACCAAGAAGAACATGTTGGTGTAAATATAAACTTAAATTGAGGATTGAGATCAAACCATTCTTGATCAAACAAATGAGTACTTAGATTATCTAAAATAACAATGACTTGCTTATTCTGTAGCTCTTTATTATTTTGGATAAGTCTTTCAAAGAATGATTTTAAGAACTCTCTGTCCTTTTCATTACTAAGCTCATAATAAACTTTGCCTGTTTGAAGACATTGGGCTGCAATTAAGTTAACATAACCATGTTTATGATATCGACATCCAGAGCTTACCCCCATATTCGATGTCATAACAATATCTTTTTCGATTGCTTGAATACATGGCTTCTCATCAAAACTTAAGACTACTGTATCTTTATAGTCATAGTGTGCACACAAAATCTCGTGAACAATTTTGAGCTTTGTTTCATACTCAGGATCAACACTAAAACAATAAGAGCCCTCAGGTCTTATATTACCTACTTTAAATTTCTTGAAAGCTCTACATACAGTTGATTGAGACATGCCAAAAACAGCACCAATGTTACTATAAATCCATTTACTGCCCTTAATCATTGGTACTTTTGCATTATCAGAAATAATGTTTGCAAGCTCTGATTGGTCAATTGATATCGGCTCATTAGACAACTTTTGGGAGGCAATTTTATTGATAGAGTCGGGCGTAAAAATAGAGATTTTTCTTACATTTTCTGCAAAGGAATGATCAAACAATGAAGGCCTACCAGATCTTGGAGAGTCGTACAAACCATTGAAGCCTAAATCACAAAATCTATTTAGCCAATTCTTGATATATCTCTTGCATTTGCCTGTTACTCTTACCATTTCGTTAATGGAATTTGAGTCTAAAGCTGTAAGGATAAGTTCACATCTACTTTTAATCCCATACTCATCAATCCTTTTATTGCAATAAGAACGGCATTTATGGATATCTTCAGAATCATTATTAAATTGTGATTGAAAATTAGATAAAATGCTAGGTTTGCAGGCACTAACATTATCAGCCTGTAGTGCAGGGGCTTTTTCGGTAATATTCATAGCCCCTGATTATAATCTAATTTTTATCAAAGCTTTTATAAAAATCGACTATAACTATAACTTGCCTCCTATACTGTATGGGGGGTGACGAACTTTTGAAATCTAGTACTAGTTAGTCTTTGTAAGTAGCTGCAATTTTATAAATTGCTTCACAATCTTCTGGGGTAAGATGGACAAAATTACCTACAGACTTTTTAGAAAGGTAAAGAAGCTTTAAGAGCTTAGGAATATCATCAATGCTAGCGCCAATTTGTTCAAAGTTAAGTGGCATGCCTAAGGATTTAAAGAAGCTTCTTAGTGCGACTATACCAGCTTTGGCAGTACGCTTAGGATCTTCAAAATCCATGCTCACACCAAAAACACGTGAGGCAAATTGAGCAAAACGCATTGGATTATGAGCCATAGTGTATTCCATCCAGGCTGGGAACATCACCGCTAAACCAGCACCATGAGCCACATCATAAAGAGCACTTAATTGATGCTCTAAAGCATGAGTAGCCCAATCCTGTTCACGTCCTACACCGCAAATATCATTATGGGCTAAAGTTCCTGCCCACATAATATTGGCACGAGCTTCGTAGTTATTAGGATCATGAATTACACGTGGGGCAGTTTCTACAATAGAACACAAGACAGCTTCACACGTTCTATCAGTGATAGAGACCTCTGGAGTATTAGTAAAGTAACGCTCCATAACATGGGCCATCATATCAACCACACCACAAGCGGTTTGATAAGCAGGCAAGGTCTTAGTAAGCTCAGGATTCAAAATAGAAAAGACAGGTACATTAAAGGCATGGGAAAGACCACACTTAAGAACATTACCGTCTACTTCCTTTTGAATTACAGCACTATTAGAGCCCTCAGAGCCAGCTGCTGGAATAGTAAGCACTACACCAATACCTAAGGCCTTAGTAGGTGCTCTCTTTTGTAAGAAGAAATCAAAGAAATCACCATTATCTAAAATGCCTATGGCTACAGCTTTAGCAGTATCGATTACTGAACCACCACCTACAGCTAAGACAAAATCAACCTGCTGCTCTCGGCCATAATCAATCATTTCATAGACCAGATCAGCACGAGGATTAGGCTCGACACCACCTTTACTTACAAACTCAATACCCTCTTGGGCTAAAGACTTTTCAACTCTCTGCAATAAGCCAGAGCGGACACAAGAGCCTCCACCATAAATAACAAATACTTTATTTACCTTAAGGTTTTTGACAATTGAGCCTACTTCATTTTCTCTACCTGCACCAAAATAATAGGCAGTAGGCTTATGAAAGTTAAAATTATCCATGACATTCCTCACTTACAAAGCAAATCTATTTTTGCGCCTTAGCAACATCAGGGGTTTGATTTACCTTAATCACACACTCGCTATCGTAATAACGACCACTATAAGGCATAAAGTCCTTGGATACGGCTCTATTTGGATAGTCACACTTACGAGTAATGCTTTCTACCCCTAAGAAAGACGCTAAAATCTTATTAGTCCAATAGTCAGGATTAGCACGCACATCAGCAACATAAACATACTTGTAGGTATATGCATGCATTGGGCTAACTACAATATGAGTTTTGCCAGCCTCAATCTGGGACAAAATCTCAGCATCTCGAGCCTTTTGATCATTATTTAAAATAATGGTGCAGTAGATAGCATTAATCATGGCGCTAACCATAAAGAGAGTGCCAAGAATTAACAATGCTTTACTAATTTTTGGAGGCAATAAATTATCAAAACGCTCTAGTGCAACCTTAGCTAGACCAATCACACCTACGATCATAAAAATAGTAAAAGGAGTGGCTGAGCGAGCTGGAAAATTAGGTGAAAAGATCATTAAAAATAAAGCAAAGACACCTGTATAAATGAACCACATACTGCCATGATATAAAGATGGCAAAGAGTATTGGAGCATGGCTGAGCGCACTTTAAAGCGTAAATAAACAGCCATAATCACTAATACAAAACAGGCTAATAAGCTTTCAAAGAAAATATCAACCGAACTAATGGTATGCTCTAAAGCATCAAAGCCTTTCTCCTCCATACTGTCTAAGCGTGCTTGATTGCCAGGAGCAAAGATTAACAAAGCAAAACCAATTAAAAAGCCTGTATAGCCCACACATTGCCACAGCTTTAAACGGTGCATTCTTAAATTAAAAAGCAAATACAAGCCCAGGCCAGTTGCTACAGCTGCTGCGGTGTTTTCATTAGACCAACCAGCTAGCACACCTAAGATAAACATCATAGGAAGTAGTACTAAGATATGAGTTTCCAGATCACGCTCCATAGAAATGCGATAAGGCAACAAAAAGATTAGTACTATAGTGGTTGTCCACAAATAATTGGCTGAGCTGACAATATTAAACACTACCTCACCATAAGCTCTTAACTGCATAAAGAGCAATAAAGAGAGAATGAAAATAGGCATGAGGCGTAAGCGCAAGGTAGGCTTAATACCATAAGCGTTATAGTAAATAAATAAAATTAGCGTGACGTAGCATAATGCTTGAGCTACAGCAGATGCAGGCTTACCCCACCATAATAATGTCTGAGCAATAACATGAGCTACAGAGCGCCCGCCCCACTCAAAATAGTGGCGATATTGAGATACTAAAATATCACTAAATGAGCTTACAAAATCTTGAGTTCCTTGAACTAAGAAGTAGCGGTAATCATTTGCAAAATATGGGGTTAAATTTGAGCCCAATGCAATGAGGCCAAACCAAAATAATAAATAACAATAACTGCGAGTGCTTATTTTCATGCTACTGTCCATAATGCTTTGTTAGGAACATTAACCTAAGAGCCTAGCCTAACTTGCTCTAAAATCCCTTGCCTGCAATCTATATGCCCGTATAGCTTAACAAAGCTAACTTAGCACAAATTCAGTAGTTACCACTAAAAATAGTGAGAATAATACTAACCCAGCCCCTGCTCAAACTATAAACTTGGTTATCATTACAACTAATAAATTAGCTAGATCTTTACTATAATTTGCCACTACAATGCTATTGCCATTAGATAATTACACTCTTAACTTAGCTTTGAGCAGAGTCTTTGTGTGGCTCTAAGGTTAAGAGTAAAGAGTCTAATGAAAACTTGCCTAGGTGAGGCTTATCCTGAAATTATTTTTTATTACAAGGTGAGGTTTAGAAGTTATGGATCAATCGCAACTACTCATGGGAGCTCTTAGCACCCAAAATATAGTGCTTAGTAATCTTGTTGGTAGTGCCCTTGCCTTAGAACTAAGTGCCATCAAAGCGCAAACTAAAAATCCTTTAGTGATAATTTGCTCTGACAGCCAAACTGTTATTCGCTTAGAGCAAGAGCTAGGTTATTTATGTCACCAAGAACCATTGTTGATCTTTCGTGATTATGAAACCTTACCTTATGATCAACTTTCTCCTCATCAGGACATTATTTCCTCACGCTTAAACTTTTTAGCGCAAGCACCAAACTTTACTAATGGCATTATTCTTACCTCCGTTAATGCCATTATGCAAAGACTTGCTCCTGTAAGCTATGTAGGTCAAAGCTCTTTTGCTATTCATACAGGCGATAATAGAGATCTAACCAATTTTTGCTTAACTTTAGCCGATCAAGGCTATTTACAGGTTGAGCAAGTGCTATCCCATGGCGAGTTTGCCGTACGTGGCTATATTCTTGATGTTTTCCCAATGGGTCTTGATGAGCCATTACGTATTGAGTTTATGGATGATGATGTTGATAGTATTTCTATCTTTGACATCCAAAGCCAACGCTCTGTACGCAAAATAGAAGGCGTAAACTTGCTATGCGCTAATGAATTTCCTTTAGACTCAGAGTCCATCTCTTTATTTAGAAGCAATTATCGTAATGCTTTTGATAAAGTAAATGTTGCCTCTCATTTGGTTTATAAGTCCATTTCTCAACGCACCATACCTGCTGGTATTGAATATTATCTGCCTCTGTTCTTTAAGGAAACTAACACTTTCTTTGATTATTTAAGCTCTAAATGCTCTTTTGCTCTTATAGGTGACTTTAGTAAAGCTGTAACTGACTATAGCCATTACTTACATCAAAGAGCCAATAGTCTTAGAGGCAATAAAGATCGCATGCCACTACCTGTAGAGCAAGTATTCCTAACCCCTGAGGAGGTACATCAGTCGCTACAAGATAAAAACTGCATTACTTTAAGATCCGATATCTTAGATCAAGCAAAGCTCTCTGAGCTTAATAGTAATGCTTGCTTGAGTGCTCCTTGCGCTGCAGTGCACAATATTGCTTTTGACCATCATAATAAGAATAGCGCCCAAAGTCTTATTGATTTTGTGGAGGAATTTTGTGGCCAACAACATGGCCGCATCTTAATGAGTGCGCTATCTGAAGGTCGTAGACAAAGCTTAAAAGATCTTATTCCAGCTTCTTTAATTAAGAAGTATGGTTTAACCGCTGCCTCCAACATCAATGAGTTTTTACAAAGTAAAGACCCTATTATGATGACTATTGCTCCTTTTGACCAAGGAGTAATCTTTGATAAGAGCTATGCCCTTACTTATCTTAATGAACAACATAGCGCCTTAAAAGAGGAGCAGCAACTTGCCAGCACTACACTTAAAACCCCAGTCGCCCTACTTACTGAAACTGAACTTTTAGGATTTAAGGTAGTAAGACAGCGCAAGAGAAATAGCCGCTCAGGAGCCCTGGATCAAGATACCATTATCAAAAACTTAGCTGAACTTACCGAAGGTCAAATCGTGGTACATATTGACCATGGTATTGGACGCTATCGTGGCTTAAAAACTGAGGTAATTAACGGAGTTGAAGGCGAGTATTTAACCATTGAATACTTAAATGGAGACATGCTTTCTATACCTATTACCTCCTTAAATAAGGTAGCTCGTTATTCAGGTGAGGAAAACCCTACTCTCTCTAAATTAGGTAGCGATGCTTGGAATAAGAAAAAAGCTAAGGCTGCTCAAAAAGTTTCAGACGTAGCAGCTGAGCTACTAGACATTTATGCCCAAAGAGAGTTGCGCTCTGGCTTTGCCTTTAAGATAGATGAACACGCCCTTGAGGAGTTCACCTCTAGCTTCCCTTATGAGGAAACAGAAGACCAACAAAAAGCTATTGAGCAAACTTTAGAGGATATGAAAAAGCCTACTGCTATGGATCGTTTGGTCTGTGGTGATGTAGGTTTTGGTAAAACTGAGGTGGCACTAAGAGCTGCTTTTGTTGCGGCTATGAATGGTAAGCAAGTAGCTGTACTTGCTCCTACTACCATTTTAGCTGAGCAGCACTATCAGAACTTTAAAGAGCGCTTTGCCCCTACCGCCATTAATGTTGACCTCTTAAGCCGCTTTAGAAGTGTTAAAGAGCAAAATAATACCCTCAAGCTTTTAAGTGAGGGTAAAGTGGATATTATTATTGGTACCCACAGTCTCTTATCTAGCAAGGTTAAGTTTAAAAATTTAGGCCTCCTTATTATTGATGAGGAGCACCGCTTTGGTGTTAAACAAAAAGAAAAGCTCAAGGCTATGCGAGCTGATGTAGATTTACTCACGCTCACCGCTACTCCTATTCCACGTACTTTAAACATGGCTATGGAGGGCATGCGAGAGCTTTCTATTATTGCAACTCCTCCTGAGCACAGATTAGCTGTTAAAACCTTTATTTATCAAGAAACAGATGATCTCTGCCGTGAGGCTATTATGCGTGAGCTACGTCGTGGCGGTCAGGTATATTACCTACACAATGATGTAGCCACTATGGAGCTCAAAGCTGAGCACTTAAGCAAAATTGTACCTGAGGCTAAAATTGAAATAGCACATGGTCAAATGAATGAGCGTCATTTACAAAGAGTAATGCAAGACTTTTATCGTCAGCGCTTTAATGTATTGCTCTGCTCTACCATTATTGAAAATGGCTTAGATGTTCCTACAGCCAACACTATGATTATTGATAGAGCTGACCTCTTAGGTTTAGCCCAGCTTCACCAAATTAGAGGTCGTGTAGGCCGCTCTCACCATCAAGCATATGCCTATCTCTTTACCCCTCCTAAGGAGTACTTATCTAAAGAGGCTAAGTTGCGCTTAGAGGCTATTGAGAGCATAGGTGAGTTAGGTGCAGGTTTTGTACTTGCGTCTCATGACTTAGAAATTCGTGGTGCTGGTGAGCTCTTAGGTGAAGACCAGTCAGGTCAAATTGAGTCTGTTGGTTTTTCTTTATATATGGATATGCTCAATGCTGCCGTTAACGCCTTAAAAGAAGGTCGTGAACCAAGCTTAAGTGAGCTTACCTTAAATGAGTGCGAGATTGATTTACATCTCCCTGCTCTACTACCATCAACCTATATTAGAGATATCAACACTCGTTTATCCTTATACAAGCGTATTGCCTCTTGTATGAACGAGGAGAGCTTTAGTGATCTTAAGATTGAGCTTATCGATCGCTTTGGTTCTTTACCATTAGAGGCAGAAAATCTTTTTGAGCTCTCACGTCTCAAGCGCTTAGCAGGACGCTTGGGCATTAGCAAAATTAGAGGCGATGAAAAAGGTGCTTTAATTGAATTTGAACAGCACCATAAGGTAGACCCAAGCTACATCATTATGTTGGTCACTAAATCTAAACATAATGAATATCGCATTAGCCGTGAAAATGCTTTGCGCTATAACCTACCAGAGAGTCCAAAAGCCTCACGCCTTAAGATCTTAAAAATGATCCTTAATGCCCTCTATGCCCACAGCACCTTAAAAGCCGAGGACGAGGCCCAATCCACCAACTAAGCCACCATCCTTAAGCTCACGCTAAAACTTTAGCGTGAGCCCCAAAGGTCAGGCACTGCTTTTGCCAGTATCTGGCCTTTATCTTTGCCCAGTGATTTTTTGCAGATACTATAGCTAATATCAATAATTGAATATTGTCTATTAATGTAGACATTCTATCTTTGTTTTCTAAGCTAGAAAGGAAATGTTTAATGCTTATTACAATCACTCGTGAACTTAACGCTCCTAAAATAGATAGCGCTGACCAGTTCTCTGTTGCTCAAATTGTATTCAGTGCCTTTATCGCTATCTTAGCAGGAGCTAGATCTTGGCAAGAAATTTCTAGCTTTGCTGAAATAAAGTTGCCTCTTATACAAGAATTTATGCCTTTTAACAAAGACATACCATCTCCTGAAACCTACTATCTATTAGCTCGTTTGCTACCAACGCAAGAGCTAGACAAAATCTTTGTTGCTTTGGCAAAGGATATAATTGAAAAATCTCAGGAAGGACAGCTTAATACCAAGAGCAATGAAACATTAAATTCTGTTGTTGCTTGGTACTCCAACTTGAAAATTTCATTAGGCCAATCAAAGTCTGATACTAACAGTCATAATATTATTGAGCTACCACAATTACTTGATAGGCTAGACCTTAAAAAAGCAGAAGTATTTATTGATGATATGGGTACAACAGCAACAGCTATAGCAAAGGCAGTTCACCAGAAAAAAGGACACTATCTGCTAGCCTTAACCGAAAATCAAGAACCTATAATCAATGAGGCTCAAGAGTTGTGTGAAAAATATGAGCCAATTTCTTTCTATAAAAACACTCATACAGCTAACGGGCAAACTAATGCTCGTGCTGTTGAAGCCTTTAAGGTCAATAAAAGAGTGGTTACGACCAAAGACGAATGGGCTGGACTAAAGCAAATTCTTAAGGTGTCAACTACCAAGAGCTATGAGACAAAGAAAGAAGTTGTCGAAGATACTCATTACTATTTAGTTAACTCAAGCTTTGAAGCCAAGCATTACTTACATTTGTTAGATGAGCATGGTTCTAAACAAAATAATTGTCATTGGCAACTTGATTTAACCTTTCATGACGATAAAGTACAGCAAACCAAACAAGCAGCTGCCACCTTCTCAAGACTACTAAAATTTTGTATGAACTTAGTACGTACTGTAGACTTTGGTAAAGACAATAGTTCGTCAGTAAAAATAAGAGCTTTTGTTTTATCCAACTCAGATAAGTTTTTAATGCAGCTGTTTAACAGTAAGGCTAATGAAAGTTAATTGCGGTTAACCTTGATACGCCTGACCTCAATTGGCTTGTCCATAGTGGTTGATCAGTTAAATACTGGACTTATTGTATTTCTAGCACAAGGGCTGGGCTCAAACTATAGACCCCAGCCTTTTTTAGTTTAAAAGAAGGAAGCTCTTATCGCTTGGCTGAGCTCATGCCTGATAGCATGCCTGACAGCATGCCTCTGCAAAGGAGAAGGAGTATGCCCAAGGCTTGCGACACCCCAAAGAGCTCAAGGCTTGGGACAAAGCCTAAAAAAATAAGGCCTCTTAGCATGCGTCCTTTTAAGGGACATGTTAAGAGGCCTGGCTTTAACTTTAACTTTAACTTTAAAGAGCCTGCGGGGTTAGCGCTGAGCTAGAGAATTAAAGCCAAAATAGGAATAGTAATGATGGAGAGCAAGGTACTCATAAAGGTGCCTTGAGACATAACCTTTGGATTAATGCCTTCTTTGAGGCAAATCATGGTGCCATAGGAAGCAACTGGCATAGCACTTAAAATTACCAACACATCAGTGTACTTCTTATCAAAAGGAGTTAAAGAGTAAATTACGTAGATAAGTGCTGGAATGGCTAACAACTTAAGTAAGCTCATGACATAAATACGCCAATTACCAAACATCTCTAAAACTTTAATATCAGCTAAGGTTGAGCCAATAACTAATAATGATGCAGGAATAGTCATATAACCTACTAAATGAATAGCCTCACCTACTAGCTTAGGAGTTTGAATTTGGAAAAATACCAGAATAATAACAATATAGGTTGCACTTAAAGCAGGAGATAGCACCATACGCCAATTAAGCGTTACTTTACGCTCGCTCTTATCTTTATTACAGCTAGAGATAAAGATTTGTCCTAATAAGAAAATCAGCAAGTTAAAAGGAATAGTAAGCACTGAAATATAGAAAATAGCGTAAGTACCAAACAGAGAGGTAGCCACAGGAATACCAATAAAGTTGATATTACCAAAGGCAAACATAAAGCGATAAATACCTTCTAAATCTGAATGTAAAATCTTGGCACAAATGGTTCCAGTAATTAATAAGAAGACTAAGGTTGCAGTACCTAACAATAGTACTGGTAAAATTTCAGATCTCGCAGGCAGAGTATCGCCCATTACCGAGGACAGAATGATACAAGGGGCGGTGACGTTAATAATTAATACTGATAAAGAGCGATTAAACTCGTCATTCATAAGCTTAAGCTGATTACAGATAAAGCCAATAATCACCAACAGGAACAATACGCCCATCTGGCCAAAGGTATCTAAGAAACTCATTACTATCTCTACTATGCTTAGCAAACAATAAGCATGCTAAAGCTAACAACTAAAAAAAGAGTGTGTCATAGCGCCTGCCTTAGCACGAGACAGGCAACCATTACCAACTAATGGCCTCTTGCACAGAAACCAAGGAACGAGAAAAACTAATTGCTCTTTCCTAGCCCTGATTTAAAGGCCGTGTTTTAAATCAATAAACAAAGCCAAAATTAAAATCAGTAGAATTTAATTTGAGAATAAAATCACATAAAAAACCTTATAAATAAGCCTTTTGTGCAATTTTGCTGTAACTTATGCGTCTAGTTTACCAAAAGCACAGTTCAATTAAATAATTGATTTCCTTTTCGCACCTTTTTTGCACACCATGTTCTTTATTGCCGAAAATTATAGCTTCAACCCCAATCATTCACTACAGCCACAAAAGCGCTTATTTTTCTTATAAAACTACTACCAAGGTACAAATTTACCCCCTAACGCCCAACTTATCTCCTCATGTAACTTTGCTTTTATTGCTTACTACAACCAGCCCTCAATCAGCTTTACCCTCTATCATCAAGAAAGCTCACCTAATAAAACTGCCAATAATATTGCTATCTTGCAGCCAAGCGCTAAGCGCCAGAGCTTGCGCTTTGCGCAATGGGCTTTGCGCCATGAGCTGTGCGCCATGGGGTTTGTGCTTTGTGCACTTTGTGCACTTTGCCATGAACTTTGGGATGAGGTAATGGGTAAGGTGATGGCTTTTTAGAGCAAGAATTGGTCGATGGGCGTGCACCTAAGCTTTAGCTATATTTTGTAAGGTATTTTTAGGCAGGGATAGCTTGTTTTACTTTGGTAGGCAAGACAACAAAGGTCTGCTTCGTGATTAGCGTGCGCTTTGAGCAAAATAGTACTTTTAGTGTAGTGGCGAAAAAATCGCAAAAAGATACTTTTTTTCTTACAATTCCGCATATATACGACAAAGTAGATTATACTATGCAGTCTTTGTTTGTTAAACATGCTTTAAATTTTGCCTAAGCTCTAAATCTTGTGCAACATATTATCTTTTTTGAGCTTAGTGTAGTTTTATTGAATAGGGCTAAATAGCCATTTACCAATATACGTTTATAAGTTGTAAGCCTAAAGACAAGTTTAGAATACAAGCCATCTAAGTTGTTAAATCTTTTATTCTGTCAGTTCATCACAAAGGGGGCAGAACAAGAACTTCTCTTAACCAACAAATTAACTTGATAGCTAAACGCTCTAGTAGAGTGTTTGCTGTATACTTGTCGATTAATTTTTTAGCTAAGAGACCTCATTTAATCTCTGTTGGCAATATCAGCCAACAATATAAGCACTTTTATTTAGTTTTTTTATGTTTGTCTGCTATTTGTAATAGCAGTTGGTATTTATTGATTGTTACAGGTTCGTTTCGACCATGATCAAAATTAAGGACAGTAAACTTAAAATGAAGGCCATACATCTTGCCTTTGTCTCTGCTTTAGCAGTTTTTGCTAGCTCTAATGCTCTAGCAGCTCCTGATAACGATCAAGAGCAACCCTCCAATGCCCGTTTAATCGAAATGAAGGGCCAAATCCAAAGTATTAATGAAGAGTTATCAGATCAAAGAGCAACCTTAAGATCTTTAAAGACTGAAATTGTTGCTCAAAGAGAAGAAACTGATGATTTCCGTCGCTCCTTATTAAGCGAAATGAAGGCTCTCCGCCGCCAAAACCAATCATTAGTAGACTCTATTTATGATGACGGGGTTTTAAAGAGTAAAAATAATATGGATGAAATAAAGCCATTACGTAACTACGATTTACAGACTCCTGATGGCAAGATGTACTTTGGTGAGGACGAGTACGTTTATGTCAAGGAAGCTGATGCTACCTTTGATGCCCGTATTGATACAGGTGCTGCCGTATCTTCCATTTCTGCTACTAACATTACTGAGTTTGAGCGTAATGGTAAGCGCTGGTATCGCTTCACTGTTGAGGCCAATGACCACAATATTGAAGTTGAGGCACCTTATGTACGTACCTCTACCATTCGTCAGGTATCTAAGCACACCACCACTGAGCGTATAGTAGTAGCCTTAAACGTTAAAGTTGGTGATTACTCCACTACTAGCGAATTTACCCTCTCAGATCGTACTCGCTTGCAATATCCATTATTAATTGGTCGTACCTTAATGCAAGATATTGCTGTAGTAGACGTAGCTCGTGACCATATCCAAGGCCGTAACAAAGATACTTTCTTAATCTTATCTCGTGAAGATTATCAAAAGGCTATGAAGCAGGGCAAAGACCCTAATGCTGAGTATCGCCAAAAGAAAGAGGCTGCTGATGCTGTAGGTCAAATCGCCCGCCCATCAGACGAGTATGGCGCTAACTTAGGTTCTAACTCTGAAAATGCCCTCCCAGCAGTACGCAACAAGAGCAGCGCTGATGATGAGGAGAAGCAAAAGAACTCTAATGTGGTAAAGGCCACACCTAAGAGCCCTGCTGGCACCATCAAGGAGGCCCCAAAGGCTGCTGATAACAAGGAAGTAGCTAAGGACAAAGAGACCTCTAAGAAGGCTGACTCTCAAGAGCAATCAAAGGATAAATAATAATTAACTGTGCTTTAAGGCTCTTATGACCTTAAAGCATTAAAAACCGACCTATCAGGAAAAATTTTCGATGGTTTCACGTGGCGTTTTCTATGTGGTAACTGCCATCCTGTTTATTACAGGTATTTTATTAATGGCTTACCAACATGTTACTTTTGAAGTTCCTTTTTTACCAGGCGAACAACGCACTGTTTGGCAAGTAGAGGCTAAAGTTGAATTTGAGCCTACAGGCACTGGTGCTGCTACTGTTGATTTGGTGATCCCAGATGTTCAGCCAGGCTTCTTCCAGCTTAGCCAAACCACAGCCTCTTTAGGCTATGGTGCTACCTACATTCAAAAGCAAAATAGCTCCTATGTAGAGTGGACTAAGCGCAATCCAGCTGGTTTACAAACTCTTTACTATCGTGGTGAGTTCTTAAGTGATACCAATGCTAAAGACTCATCTATGATTGTTCCAGCTATTCCAGAGGTAGTTATTCCAGAGCCTTATGCTACTGCTGTAGGTGAGATTGCCTCTAAAGCTCGTGAGCGCTCTTCTGATCCTTTCTCTTTTACTGTACAAGTAATTAATGAGATTGACCGTCAAGAAGAAATTCGTACTCTCTTGTTACAGAACTTCTCCCGTCCTGAGTTAATTTTAAACATCTTGCACTATGCTTCAGTTCCTGCTCGTATTGTGCATGTTTTAGACTTAGAAGATGGCCGTCGTAACCGTACTTTAACCCAGCGTATTGCCGTTTTCCAAGGAACTCACTACGAAATCTTTGATCCAGTAACTGGCACCTCAGGCATTCGTGAGAACCAATTAATTTGGAATAATAATGGTGGCTCTTTAATGGATGTTCAGGGCGGTAAGAATGCTCGTTTATCCTTCTCTATCATAAAGAGCTCTGTACCTGTAGCCCAAGCTGGCTTATTAAAGGTTATGACTGAAAAGGCTCAGGGTAACGATGTTGTTAACCTTTCTATTGAGTCTTTACCACTAGAGGAACAATCCTTATTTAAAGGCATTTTAATCCTCCCTATTGGCGTATTAATCGTAGTATTCTTACGTGTTTTAGTTGGTATTAAGACCTCTGGTACCTTCATGCCTGTGCTTATTGCTATGGCCTTCTTACAAACTTCTTTAGTCGTAGGCTTAATTGGCTTCGTTTCTATTGTTTGTATCGGTCTGGTAGTACGTTCTTGGCTATCGCACTTAAACTTACTCTTAGTAGCTCGAATATCAGCGGTTATTATTGTGGTAATTGCTATTATTGGCGCTATCTCCTTAATTACCTATAAGATTGGTCTTACCGAAGGTATTAAGGTAACCTTCTTCCCTATGATTATTCTTTCCTGGACTATTGAGCGTATGTCCATCTTATGGGAAGAAGATGGCTATAAGGAAGTTCTAAAGCAAGGTGGTGGCTCCTTATTCGTAGCTGTTTGTGCCTTCTTAGCAATGGATAGCTTAATTATTCAGCACTTAACCTTTAACTTCTTAGGTCTCCAATTAGTAATCTTAGCCATTGTGCTCACCATGGGTAACTACACTGGTTTCCGTTTAAGCGAGCTTAAGCGTTTCAAGCCATTAGTAGTTCAAATGGAAGGTAATTTAAATGGTGATGAGACTGAGCCTGAGCATGTTCGTTTAAAGCGTGAAATGAAGACCTTAAAGGCCAATCCACGTGCTTTTGACGATGAGGTCAACGCAGCCGTTCGCAAAGAGAACCAAAAAGCTGTAAGCGACTCTGCCGAGGCTAAGAGCAAGGAGTAAGACGTGTCCTTTGTTTCTGATTTTTTCTCCCGTTATACCAGCCCTTTAGCGCTCATGCGCCTTGGTATTATGGGCATGAACCAGCGTAATGTTAATTACATTGGTCGCTATAATAAGCGTCGTCTTTACCCTTTGGTTGATAACAAATTACTCACCAAAAAGATGGCTTTAGAGCACAAGGTTAATGTCCCTAACTTGGTAGGTGCAGTGCGCAACCAGGTAGAGGCTCAAAATATCATCAATATTCTTGGTGATAAAAAAGAGTTTTGCATTAAACCTGCTCAAGGCTCTGGTGGTAAGGGTATTTTAGTTATTACCAATCGTGAAGGTAAGAGCTTCATTAAAGCATCAGGTCAGGCTATTAGCATCCATGACTTACGCCGTCATGTTTCTAATATCCTTGCAGGCTTATTCTCTTTAGGTGGTAAGCCTGATATTGCCCTGATTGAGGATTTAATCCACTTTGATCCTTGCTTTGAGGGCTACAGCTACGAGGGTGTTCCTGATACTCGTGTTATCGTGTTCCAAGGCTTCCCTGTAATGTGTATGATGCGTCTCTCTACTGCTGCCTCTGATGGTAAAGCTAACTTACACCAAGGTGCAGTAGGTGTGGGTATCGATATTAGAACTGGTCGTGCAGTTCGTGCAGTACAGCATAACGACACTATTGAGTTCCACCCAGACACCAATAAAGACCTCTATCAATTGCAAGTTCCTAGCTGGGATGAAGTATTACACTTAGCTTCCTCTTGCTATGAGATGTCTGGTCTTGGTTATATTGGTACCGATATTGTGCTCGATAAGTTCCGTGGGCCTATGCTCTTAGAGCTTAACGCTCGCCCTGGCATGGCCATTCAAACAGCTAATAACGCAGGTCTGTTACCTCGTTTACGCTTAATTGAATCGCTCAATCGTCGCTCTAATATGTCTGTTGAGGCCAAGGTAGCCTTCTCCAAAAAGCACTTTGGTGTCTACAACAGCTAAAGATATCACCCCATGCTAAGGCCGCCTGGCCTTGAGCATGGGCCAAGCCATAGCCCCTAACACGAGCCGTGGCTTGCTCATGCTCCCCTAGGTCATGTCCTAAGATCATGGCCTAGGGCAGAGCCTATAGGCAGATCCTTCGGGCGTAGCCTATAGGCATAGTCAGGGCTTTGGTTTGGTTTGGTTTGAACCATAAGTTTGGATAGCGATTAATTAGCTATCAAATATAATTTTTTGCAGCTAAGTTAGCTATAGCTTGCATGAGGCCAGAGAAATCTGGCCTTTTGTTTTTGTAGAGGCTGCAGCCATTTTAAGCTGTTTTAATTTGCACTTTTTGATGGCAATAGCTACATAATTACCAGGGTCGACGTATATTATTTTTCGATAGCCTTGTTGTAAAGTAGCTTCATCAAAAGATCTTTGGAATTT
>Bissell_p1__coassemble_842_pt1 | contig 17687 bp, 10 predicted proteins | sample Bissell_p1__metabat2_low_PE_026 | metagenome-assembled genome bin Bissell_p1 | reverse complement strand
CAGGGTGATTATGCTATATATTTTGTTTTACACTTATTTTGGTAGGGAAGCCTACACTTTAACCTGTGTCTTTGTTTTAGCTATACCATCCCAGCATGAGCCTGTAGCAGAGGCTAAGGCTGAACTGAGACTAATAGCCTGAGCACTAGTAGCCAGCACCAGAGCCAGAGCGATAGCGCTAGCGCCAGTCCATTCGAGCTAAGACTGAGCTGGTGCTGAGCCATTGGGGCACTTTAAGGGCTTATAAAGATTAGTGCACGGTGTGGATGCTTGCAGGGAGTACTGCTTTTTTTGTGCTTAAGGCTGGATAACTTTTTGACTAAAAGTTTGAGCTGACATTGACTGGGACGAATCTAATTTAGCCAATGGGAAATTGTCGGTTAAAGTCTTTTCAATACTAAAAGCTGATATTTATCTTGTTTAGTGGCTGGCCTTGGGTTAGGTTTATGCTTAGAGTTTTTTGGAGTTAGCTATAAAAATTATATTAAATGTCTTGTGTTTGGTTGTGTTTGGTGATAAATATAATAATTATTATACGTTTATTTAATGCTATAGCTTATTTCTCATAAGTCTACTGGCAGGGAGGACAATATGGATTACCAAGACAATAAAGAATCTACTTTCTTAGCCTGGATTGTAAGAATGTCTTTAATTAAGCGTTGGGCTTTAATGTATAGTTTCCGTGAGGAAAACGTCTCAGAACATAGCCATCAAACAGCAGTTATTGCTCACATGCTATGCATCATTAAGAATCGCCTCTTTAATGGCCATGTTGATGCTAACCAAGCAGCAGTCTTGGCTTTGTACCATGAGGTCTCAGAAAGTAAACTTCAAGACCTTAACAGTAAGACCAAGTATCTTGATCCTGAGTTTACCCGCCAATATAAGTTAATTGAGCATCAGGCTGAAGTAGAATGCCTCAACACTTTACCTAAAGAACTGCAAGCTGATTTTGAGCACTTAGTAATACAGGATAATACCGACCCTGAGCTTAAAGATTTGGTTAAAGCTGCTGATTGCATTTCTGCCTATATCAAAGCTAATGATGAGTTACGCTTTTCTAATCAGGAGTTTACTCATGTCAAAGAAGGGCTAGATATCGTGTTAGATAAGTATTGTGAACGGCTACCAGAGGTTAAGTACTTTATGGAGGTATTTGTACCTTTATGCTGGACACCAGCAGACAAGCTTGCAGGCATTGATCGTGAGAATCATCAAGCCCACCAGTCTCAGCAGGGCCAGCATAGTAAGTAGAACCAGCTGGGCGGCTCGCTAGGCCAGCTAGAAAGCTGGGCCAGAAGGGTGACCAACGGTAGCTAGCAAGCAGTGATTAAGAGTTAACTTTGGTTGGCCTGATCGGCTGGTGATGGGCAAGAAAAAAGCTCCTATTTAAGGAGCTTTTTTTCTTAGCTGTTAGCTAAGGTTACGCAAGTAATCATGAGCTGTTAAGTAAGTGTATAACTTCTTTAAAACGCTACAAGCACGCTTAGCATCTTCATCTACAATGGCGCTAATTAACTTGGTATGCAAGGTTAAAATAACCTGAGATGAAATAGTTGGCTGTAAGGCAGCAACCGAGGTTTGTAGTCGAGAAATAGCCTCTACTACTGAGTTTCTTACAAACTCATTCACAATAGAATTGAAAATCACAATATGAAATTCAAAACAAGATTGTAAGAAAGCAGCTTGATCGGTATAAGCTAAAGATCTTTGAGCCTCAACAGCATGATTAAGCTGACGCTCTAATCCTTTAAAACACTTATTAAACTTTTTAATCTCTAAGAAAATAGCTGTTGGTGCCACAATCTTTAAAAATTCTAAAATCTGCACAATCTCTTTTTTGACTGCCATATTCTTGCCAGTCTCTTCAAAGATAGCCTCATCATGGAGTGCAGAAATAACAAAAGTACCAATACCTTGTTTAGCCTTAAGCACATTCAAGGCTGCTAACTGCATAATAGCACTACGTAAAGAAGTACGTGAAACGTTAAGTCGAGTACGCAGCTGGTTTTCAGATGGTATTTTACTACCTACTGGCCACTTGCCAGAACTTATCATGCGTCTCATGTAAGTAACTATTTCGCTCGTTACTGCATCTTGTCGCAAGGATTCTGACATAAGCCCCCCGTTAATCAACATTCAAAGAAAATAACCTACCAACTAAGAACCTGCGCTCCTTATATTTGGCTCATCAGCCAAGCAAGCTCTCAATTAAATAATATGTAATTGGCACAACCAATTTTTTTAGCAAAAGCAACATTATAGCTATCTTTTGCCTAAACTTTAATAAAGGCCCAGCACAGCCCTTAAAAAGTTAAAACAACAATATATTAAATCTAACTTACTAAACTTAGTTAGGTAAGAGTATCCCTATTAATTTGTGAGCTTTTCATCATAAAGAAAAGTGTTTTAAGGGATAAATATTCTAGTAGCCTTTATTATCGCTAAAAATTTGCTTTCTCATCGACAATTAACTAATTTTCGCAATAAGCTTAGTAAGATTGCACATTTATGCGCCATATATTAATCATATCAACACATTTTTGTTAAACAATGAAGTACTGTAGCCAAAAGTGCGTTCTTAAGCGTCCAAGACAACAAAGTGTGATCGACCTCATAATTAGCGTTTGAGCCCTGTTTTTCATGATATAATTACCCATTGTTTTGGTTTTCCAAGCAACCCCCAGTCATAGCCCAGCTCAACTAACAAATCTCAAGGCTTACAACCTAGTCATTTGCATCATGCGTTCACTAAAGCCCATTTTCTTTAGTTCATCAATAGCTATTAACTAGAGCTAGGTTAACAATTTTTGTTTTTAATAAGAATGCCCCTTAGTGCGTTCTTCTTTTTGTTTTAGTCAGGATTTTACGATTTACTATGCCATTTGATGCCAGTACTTCTAAGCGTGTAAAGCGCTCTTCATTTAGCGACAAGTCACGCGCCGCAAACTTTAACAAGTCTGAACGCCCAGCCAAAGGCCCTTTTAAAGGCGCTAAAGGCTCTAAAGCAGAGCCACGCAGCCGTGGGGTATTTCGTGACGGTCAGAAAGTTGGCAATGAAAGCCATCATGGTTTTGTTGATCATGACCAATCACATAGCAACGAGCACTCTCGTGATATGAATCGCTCTCGTGACCAAGAGCGTAACTCTCGCTTTTCTAAGCGTCGTGAGGGCCATAGCTCTGAGAGCAATGGTGCTCGTAATATGCGTGCAGGCATGCCTAAGCGTAAGGAAATTGTGCCAGAAAAGCCAAGAAATCAACCAGGCTTTACCACTTTCCAATTGCGTCTAGTACAAAGCATCTTGACCTCTACCTTAGTGGACAAGAAACCTTTGGATAAGTCTTATGCTCTTTGGTTTAGCAAGGTTAAGATCCCTGCTGTAGAGCAAGGCTTTATCATTCGCCACATCAATGCCATGTTCCGCCGCTTATCCTATTTTGCTCACGTAGCAGGATTAAAGCGTCCATCTGACTTTGAGCGTCATGTTAATCGCTTGATTCTTTCTTATTATGCCAATGAGCAATGGCCTCTACCTGAGCTCAATGCCGAGGGCTTTGACCGTACTGGTCTTAAAAAGCGTATTGCAGCTGCCCAAGAGCATCCTCTACTCAATGAGGGCTGCCCTTACTGGTTAGAAGAGTTGTGCTCTCGTGAGCTCAAAGAGCAATGGCCTGCTGAGCGTAAGGCTTTAGGCGAGGCAGCTCCTCGCTTTATTCGTGTTAACACCTTAAAGACCAACCGTGATGACTTGGCTAGCACCTTGTCTCAAGAGGGTGTTGTTACTAAGGCTGTTAAGGGCGTGAATACTGCTTTAGAGGTGACCTCTAATGCCGCTTTATTCCGTACTGTTGCTTTTAAGGATGGTTTATTTGAGCAGCAGGACGCTGGCTCACAATTGATTGCCCCATTCTTACAAGTAGAACCAGGTATGCGTGTAGTTGATGCTTGCGCTGGCTCTGGTGGTAAGACCTTACACTTAGCTGCTTTAATGCAAGGTAAAGGCACCTTAATTGCTATGGATATTGAGGCATGGAAGCTTGAGGATCTTAAGAAGAGAGCTAAAAGAGCTGGTGCTTTTAATATCGACACTCGTGCCATTGATTCTACCAAGGTCGTTAAGCGTCTCTATGGTGAGGCAGACCGTGTCTTAATCGATGCTCCTTGCTCTGGTTTAGGCGTACTACGCCGTACTGCTGACTCTAAGTGGTCTGATATGCAGCAAAGATTGGTCGAGTTAAAGCAAATTCAAGCCGATATTCTTGAGCGCTATAGCAAGATGGCTAAGGTTGGTGGTAAGGTGGTTTACTCAACTTGTTCTATCTTACCTAGTGAAAACCAAGAGCAGGTTAAAGCCTTCTTACAAAAGCATGGTGATTGCTTTGAGTTAGAAGAGGAGCAATCCATTATGCCATCTTCTGGTTTTGATGGCTTCTATATGGCTCGCCTCAAGCGCATTGCTTAAATAGGAAAAAATACCCAAAGATTATTCTTTGGGTATTTTTTTACTGATTATAAATCAGGATCTTCTCCAGAGAATCCCACCTTAGTGGTATCTAAAGAGTAAAGAGTGAGCATATCTTCGTTACTGATTGAAAAATCAAAGATATCTAAATTAGCGCTCATACGATCCATAGAAGCAGACTTAGGAATAGGAATAACTCCTAATTGACGAGCAAAGCGTAAGCAAATTTGCGCAGGGGTACGCTGATACTTTTTCGCCAAGTCATTAACTACATTGTTACTTAGCACAGTACCACGACCAAAAGGACTCCAGCCTTCGACTACTATATTGTTATCTTGGCAGAACTTAATGAGCTTGCGCTGTGAGTAGCCAGGGTGAATTTCAATTTGATTTACCATTGGCTGTACTTGAGTCTCCATCAGAGCACCTAAATGCAACTCTTTAAAATTAGAAACACCAATAGTACGAATATATCCGTCTTGATAGAGCTTGATCATGGCTTGCCAAGTTTCTAAATTCAAGCGCTCCCAATTAGGATGCTTATAAGGACTAGCTGGCCAGTGAATTAAATAAAGATCTAAGTACTCTAAATTTAACTCACGCAGTGACTTCATAAAGGCATCAATAGTTTTTTGATAACCCAAACTATCAATCCACACTTTAGAAGTAATAAAGAGCTCTTCTCTTGGAACTCCTGATTGAGCTAAAGCCTGACCTACACTGATCTCATTGCCATAAAAGGCTGCACCATCGATTAAACGATAACCACTTTGTAGGGCACACTTAACTGCCTCTACAGTATCAGTACCAGGAGTTAATGCCCAGGTACCAAAACCAATAGCAGGAATATTATGACCAGAGGAAAGCTTAAAACCAGCCTTACAAATTTCTAAAGCTTTTGCTTTAGCCTCGGCTCTTATTTCAATAGTCATCCTTACAAAATCCTTAAATTCTTAGCAATAGCTAAACCTTATTCTGCAAGATTATATCTAGGATGGCCCAATAGAGATCACTACGATCAAAGAGCAAATCTTTAAAATCTAAGCGCTCTATTAATGCGCTTTATGCTGAAAAACCACACTATAGCCTAAAAAGAGGCTATTTAAATCTTACGCCACAATGACTAGTACTATTTTGCCTAAAAGCTTATTAAGCACCAAAAATAAACTTAGTACTTTCAATACAACTCTTGGCAAGAGAGCACCAGCTCTTTAATTATGAACTGAGAACTACAAGTTAATTGTAAGAATATGACAAGCACAACGTTTGCGCAATATAGTTTTTCAAAGCTGTGCGCTATGACTGATTTTTTCTGCAAAAAATGTTGTAAAGAGACCTCAAATGATATGTTTAATAAATTACCAGCGCCCGCCCCTTAATAATTACCACCTAAAACTAATTAAACAAATACTTTCTTAGATTAACCATGGGGTAAATTTTTTTGACCTGACCTTAGCACAACTAACCCAAAATTAGCGATAATGAGCACTGATGTGAGCGCCAGTATAGTTGCTAACGATTGCAACTAGCTTGGCTGTGTTTAATCGACTGGCAAATTACACAAGATTTACCAGTGGATACTAATTAATTCCTAAGCTCTGATTGTATTTTTGTTTTGCTTTGATAGCTGTTTTGCGATTGTAGTGAATACAAGCGCCTTGATCTGCGCCTGCTATTAACAGCTCAAGACCTTTTTATGTCTCGAGGTTTTTATGCAAACTCTTGGTGCCAATAAGAGAGGCAATACTGCAACCTATATTGCTATGTGTCTTTTAGTGTCGGCTGCAAGTTCTCTTTTTAACCCTGTTTTATCTCTCTTTTTTAATACCAAATTAAATTTCAGTCCTCTGCAAATTTCCATTTTCTTTATCTTGCTACCTATTGCCACTATTGTCATTGTGCAAACCGTAGCTAAGTTTTCTGATATGGGCTTGCAGCGACCTTCTATTATTTGTATTTCTGCTATCTTTGGTATTTTAAGCTCGATTGTTCTCTATTCTTACCCAAGCTATATAGTACTTTGTACTATTGGCTTAATTTGCTTAGGCTCTTATCCTGTATCGTTCCCACAGATCTTTGCCTCGGCTCGAGAGTACTCAGTTAAATATATGGGTGGCTCTATTATGTTTGCCACCTTCTTAAGATCTCTTGCCTCCCTCTCTTGGGTAGTAGGCCCTCCAATGGCTTATGCTCTTGCTATTGGTGTTAATTTTGAGACCTTATTTATTGTTACTGCCGCTATGTTTGCTCTAGTGTGCATTGTCTCATTTTTCTTTTTGCCAAATGTCTTAGATAAGAGTATTACCAATAAGGATAACCATATCCAATGGTGGAAAGATCGCTCAGTAATGATGCTGTGCTTTTCGAATGCCTTCTTATTTACTGCCTTTTCCGCTTATATCACTACCATGCCTTTATACGTATCCCAAGAGCTTCATATGAGTGAGAGCTTGCCAGGATACATTTTAGGTTTAGCTGCTTTTATTGAAATTCCTCTAATGTTTTTAGCTGCTCGTATGTCTAAGGCTATTGGCCTAAAACCAGTAGTTATTATTGGCGCTATTGGCATGCCTGTGTTCTTAATTGCTTTTCTTTATTCCTCTACTGCTGGTCAAATGCTCGCTAGCACATTCTTTGCAGCTTTATTTATTGCCTTTGTTGCCTCTATGGGTATGGTGTTCTTCCAAGAGCTACTACCAAGCATTCCAGGACAAGCAACCTCACTTTATATTAATTCCTCAACTGCAGGACAAATTGCTGGTGGTGGTCTGATTTCCTTAGCTGAAAGCGGCTCTTATGTCATCATTTATCAAGTAGGATTAGTAATTTCCGCCATTGGCGTGATTTTCTTATTCTTTGTTAAAAAGCCACCTCGCGTTAAATAGCAAAATACCAAGGGCTATAACAAGGGCTCATACAATGAGCCAATACAAAGGGCTATTATCAACAAGATAATAGCCCTTTGTACTTTGTAAGAGTTGCTTGTAGTAAAGCTTAGATCCCTAATCCCACCAGAAATACCATACTGTAGATTTGGTTAGAGCCTGAGCGTGAGATGAGATAGTAATACCATCACTCTCTTCAATTAAAGATGGACAAAATGCATATTGCTTAATAGCTAAGTCCTTAGCTTCACTTTCATCTACTGGACTCTCAAGCTGATACTCTAAAGAATCACCACTTACTACCGCAGGCACAGCTCCATATTTCTCTTCCCATAAGCGAGAAATAGCAATCAGAGCTTCATTACTTGGACAAGCATTCCAGCCGCCCATTGGTAAGTAGGCAAAAATCTCATAGGCATGCTCAACAGGAATCTTAGCTAAGATTAAGTGATGGGTCATATTGGTTTCATAGTCCCACCAAGTAAAGAGACGATCATGAGGCTCAACTGTGCCACCTTGCTCGTTAATCATATCCTCAAAAACTCCAGGATCAGCTAAGACCTCTTGAGTAATATTGATTAAATCGCCCAAAGCTGTAGCACCATGAGAGCTATCAATCTCAATCATAGCCTTGCGATATTCATCGACACAGTCGCTATCAAAGTCATAGAACTCCCCTTCATTGCTCTCATCAGAGTTCATGACTAGAGTCTCCAGCAAAGTTTCAGAAGGGATAACAAAAACTGGAATAAAACCACCCAGATCCTTGCTCTCTTGCCATGCTTTTTGATAAGCCTCTACTAAAGGCTGATCATCAATCATAGGAGCAAAATATGTACATGGGCAATTCAGAAAGTTTACTACTGAGCTTACTATAGCTGTGGTTGGTTCTGACATGTTTTCCCTCCTCATCTAAGACTGGGCTCTAAAATAAAAAATTACACTATTTAATCATATTAAATTTGAGCATAAAAAAGATGTGGCTAAAGTATTAGATTGACTACAAATGGCATCACAATCAATACTTTTGCCTATTTTTTGCGAACAATCTCGCATTAAATTTTTACCAAAGAAAAAGCCCTATCTAAGCACACTTAGATAGAGCTCTATTTTTTCTTCAATTGCCGCCAGTCCCAGCACAGCGCCACTGCGCTGCGCCCTCTGCACTGTGCTATTGCGCTGCGCCATTGCGCTGTGCTGCGCTATGGCCATGCAGCTAAGACGCATGGCTCCTAGCGCCCACCATTCGTAAGCCAAGTCTAGTCTTGGCACTGCTAAGACTTAGTTTACTTAAGTCTTAGGGCAAACTGGCGCAATCGCTAAAATGGGTTAAAAGCCTCTACGGGAGCTGCCTAAACGTGGGCGTGGGCGTGAGGAGGAAGCACCACGACGCTTAGGAGAGCGGGAATCAAAGCTTGGACGTGAATTAAGCGCTCACGAGAGGAGCCACGGTAATTAACGCTATTACCATTAATATCACCCTTTTCATGGCGATACTCGCCCTCATCAGCAAAGCTATAATCTTCACGATGTGAAAAACGCTCACGACGGCGCTCGGCACGATTGCCACCACGCTCGCCACGCTCACCACGCTCAGAGCGGAATGAGGAGCGCTCACCCTTATCAGAGCGGTCAAATCTATCAGAACGCTCACGACGTGATGGAGGGTCTTGAGTATAAACACGTAAATCTAAAGAACGGCCACAGACACGAGCACGGGCTAAAATTTCCATAGTTTCACCTGGCATACCATCAGGTAAGTCCACAGTAGAGAAACTATCATAAATAGAAATTTCACCAATATACTTGCTGTCTAAATTAGCCTCATTAGCAATAGCGCCTACAATCTGACCAGGCTTTACACTGTCACGACGGCCTACGGCTAAGCGATAGCGAATCATAGAGATATCAGGGAAATCTCTTAAAGGCACAGCCTCGGCAGATGGGCCACCATGACGACGCTCGGAACGCTCCTTGTCATCAAAAGTACGCATTTTTGGCTCTGGCTCAGACTCATCTAAAAGTAAGGAACCATCTTTTTGAGCCATCTTAGCTAAAGCAGCGGCTAATACTTCAACTTCAATAGTATCGTCAGAAAGAATATCTGAGATAACCTCTAAATAGTCGTCTAAGCCACCAGCTTCAATGGTTTCCATAATTTGATTACGAAAGTTTTCTAAACGGCGCTTATTAACATCAGCTACTGTTGGCATGCGCATTGGTTCAATACGCTGACGAGTAACACGCTCAATTTGGCGTAAAGCACGGCGCTCACGAGGAGAGACAAATAAAATAGCCTCGCCAGTGCGACCAGCACGGCCAGTACGACCAATACGGTGTACGTAAGACTCAGCATCATATGGAATATCATAATTGAATACGTGAGTAATACGATCTACGTCTAAACCACGAGCAGCTACATCAGTTGCGATAATAATATCTAAGGAGCCATTCTTTAAGCGCTCAATAATTTTCTCACGCTGACGCTGTGGAATATCACCATGTAAGGCAGCACAGGCTAAACCACGACCAGCTAACTTGTTAGCAACGTCCTCAGCATCGGTCTTAGTGCGCACAAACACTAATACGGCCTCATAAGACTCTACCTCAAGCATACGAGTCATAGCATCAATCTTATGCACACCAGATACTACCCAATAACGTTGACGCACTGTGGTAGCAGTAGTAGTGTGAGACTCAATACGTACCTCTTGTGGATTTACTAAGTGAGCCTTGGCAATACGCTTAATGACAGGAGGCATAGTAGCGGAGAATAAGGCAGTCTGATGGCCAGATGGAACTTGATCTAAGATCCAATCTACATCATCAATAAAGCCCATACGCAACATTTCGTCGGCCTCATCAATAACAATATGCTCTACCTCAGAAAAATCTAAACGACCTTTTTCAATTAAATCAATTAAACGGCCAGGGGTAGCAACAACAACTTGAGCGCCATGACGTAAGCTACGAATTTGGCTCTCATAAGAAGCGCCACCATAAATAGGAGCTACTCTAAAGTTATCAATGTACTTAGCAAAACGAGAGAATGACTCTGCAACCTGAATAGCAAGCTCACGAGTAGGCTCTAACACTAAAGCAAAAATATTCTTTTGGCGCTTTGGTAGTTTAGATAAGATAGGCAAAGCAAAGGCAGCAGTCTTACCAGTTCCAGTTTGAGCCTGACCAATCATGTCATGGCCTTCTAAGAAGGTAGGAATAGAGCGCAACTGAATAGGAGTTGGCTGCTCAAAGCCCTCATGCTTAATGGCCTTTAATACAGCATCACTTAAGCCTAAGCTATCAAAGGTAACTAAAGGCTCCTCATCTAAGTCATCGCCATCCACTAAAAGCTCGGACTCACACTCACCCTCGCTCTCGCTCTGGCATGAGCTTTCGCTCTGACACTCGCACTCAGACTCGCTGTCGCTCTCAGCACTATCATTGGAATCAGCGCTAACTTCTTGATTTAAGTTCCATGGGGAGCTTTCATTATTAGCTTGCTCACATGGGAAATCTTGATCTAAAGACTCGTCATCATCACCTTGTAATAAGAGGCTTTCTTGGGCACCTGTACTTTGAGCAACTGAGGCAGCATAGCAATTATTGGCCTGTACTTGCTTGGCTTCATTAACCAACAAATCTTGCTCTTGATTCAATTCAGACATTATTTTTCAACCGTAAAAATAGACTAATAAGCTTGATAGCTCTGTAACTAAAAGCCCCGTGCTTTTAAGCCTCAAGCGTGACTAATGCTCATAAAATGCCCCTACAGTGCCTCATTACCAAATTAACGAGCCCGTAAGCCCACTTTTTTCTGAGCTTTGTAATTATTTTTGTGAGCAAATTTAGGTGCGTTTCACCTATAAACTTACCTACCCATACATCCCCTAACATGTGTCTTATACGTACAAGGAGCTAGCTCTATGTTCAAACCTACAATAGACACAGACACAAATATCATTAACAACCAACATTTTTAGTAGGGCATGTTTAATACTTTTTTAGACATCCTAAATGCGCAATTAATATAGCCCGAATATGCACTACCCTAAAATTAGCTACTATTACTGGTAGCAAATCACACCAAAGTACCACTATCTAGACAATGCAAACCATTGCATTTTGTTTTAAACAACAAGACAGGGTTAATCTTTTTTAAGATAAAAACGGCTTTTACTTGTGAAAAAAGCATTTGCTCTTAAAGGCAGTCGAGCTGTGAAAATTTAACGCGTGCCTATTATACAGGCTAAATAGATTAATACAAAAACAAAAATTAATTAGATTCGATATTTAAGCCATGAGAGCTCCATTAATTGCTATCCAATCATGTATTTTTCAGACAAAACAGTTCTACTAAGCGCTCTACGCTTATAATGTTAAGAGACAAGTACGTAATCTACATAAGGGAGAACGCTCTTAGTTAAGGTCTCTTTTATGTTGGAAATTTTTTATACAGTATTTAGAGTTGTTAGTTTTTTAATTGAGAAAGGTTGACTATGAGCGATATTTTTCCACAAAATCCAAAGCTTTTTACCCTTACTAATGCTCAGGGCATGCAAGTAGTAATTATGGACTGGGGTGCAACTATTCACTCCATCTTAGTTCCTGTAGGTGAGGGCAAACTTCGTGAAGTTATCGTAGCTCCAAAAGAGCCTACTGATTATCACAAGCAGTATTGCTATATGGGTGCTACCATTGGCCGTTATGCTAACCGTATTGATAAGGGCACTTTTGAGGCCAACAATAAGACCTACGTAGTAGGCGGTGGCAAAGATGTAGTACTACATGGCGGTGATGTAGGATTTGATAAGTGCCGTTTTGAGGTTGTTGAGTCAAGCTCCAATTCCTTAGTATTAAAGCACCACTCTCCAGATGGCGATGAAGGCTTCCCAGGTAATTTTGATTTAACTGTAACCTATAAGCTTGAAGATGATGGCGCTTTAAATATTGATTACTATGCTACCTGTGATCAAGAGTGCCCAGCATGCATTACCAATCACTCATACTTCAACCTCAATGGCCACCACTCTAAAGTTTTAGGCCATATTGCTAAGTTTAACTCTAAGCAAATTTTAGTTATTGACTCTCGTGCTATTCCAACAGGCGAAGTTTACGACGTTACTAAGCGTACTGATAAGGTTGATAACTTTAACTTTACTAGTGAAAAGAAGCTTGCCAATAGCGTAGCTGACTTTGCTGACGATGAGAACATGAAATACACTGGTGGATATGATCATGCCTTTATTATCAATGATTTTGGCAATGATAAGATCCCTTGTGTCACCATGTTAGGTGAAGTTGTTGAGGGCAAACAAGTTAAGATGGAGGTCTTTACCGACTATCCAGCTTTCCAATTCTACTCAGGCAATGCCATTAACCAAGGCACTCCTGATGTAGCCATTGCTCGTGATGACGGCCAAGTTTATGGCATTCATGACGGCTTTGCTATTGAGCCTGAGTTCTTCCCTGATGCTCCTCACTTAACTCAATTTGCTCAGTACAACCCAATCGTAACCCCTCAAAAGCCTTTAAAGCGCTTCATTACTTATAAGTTCACTGCTGTTTAATGCATTAAAGCTGGTAATTTACAGCTCACGAAAAGGGCAACTCTTAGGATCTTAGGAGTTGCCCTTTTCATTTAATATTAAAACTCTGCATCTTCACTTAATGTGGACTGAATGCCATCTCTACTGTATCTTGAGTTTAAGATCGCCTCTGACTGGCAAGTTATGGCAACGCCTAAGACAAACTCACTTTTCCATAAAGGAATACGATTTTTGGTAGCAAGATTTTTAGTATAAAGCTTGAGACTATCGTAATACTTAGCCCACAAATCATTTAGCTTTTTGAGCTCTCTAGCATCTTTACTAGAAACTTGTGCAATTGCCGCTATTGTCTTTCTTAAATCACTCGAATAGCTTTCATAATAGTTATTGGCCTCATAAGCGCAAATATCACTATCACGAGAAGAAATACATTTGTTTAATAAGAAGTAATCTCCAAAGCCATAATTCTTATATAAAGATAATAAAGTTAAAGCCAAGCTTGAGCGCAAATGCTCTCCTACTGCATCTTGTCCATCAGTATGATAAAAGTTTGATTTAGTCCAAGCCTTGGCAAAAGCATCCCAACAGTCTAAAACCTGATAATAGTCATTATTAATTAATCCTAAATTACGTAAATCAGTGGCTATGCTTTTTACACAGTCATTGCTAGCAAAAAAGAATTGATCTCCATTAGAACCCTCAAAAATAGAACAGCGTGCCTCTAAAGGCTCACTAGTGGTAGGTTTACCATTGGTTCCTTGGACAAAGGCATATTTAGGACGCAAGTGAAGGGGCTCTGGAAAGCCTGCTAAACGCCAAATTCTCATTAGCATTTGACGATAGAGTACGGGGCGGATAGCCTGAGCTTTGCTAATAGGAGGCAGGACTAAACTTAACTCTTGGTAAAACTGATGCCAAGCACTAATGGCCTCAGAGGCATTTTGACGGGGCGATAAAAATCCTGTTAAGCGCCGTGCTAAAACCGAGGCATATTTAACGGTCTCAAGTTCATAACGATTATCCATGGTATATAAGAAAGTCGAAGGATCTTCTTTAAGCTTAAGGATATCGTAATAGCTTTGAGGATATTGAGAGATCTTGCTATCGCTAAACAAGGAAAATAGCGTCAGATAATAATCAAAATCGCTAAGTGGACTATCTACATACTTAAAGTCCATACGAGCAGTATCACTTAGCACATTGTTCCATAGCATCATATAGCGCTGGTAATTACCTGTAGGATCTTTAAATAACTCTGGCAAAAACGATAAGGACAATTTGCCTTGAGCTTCATAAATATCATCTAAAGCAGCTTTGCACTCTTTACTTGGATAAAAATAAGGCATGCTATCTTGGTCATGAATGGAACTAACTAGACCAGTGACCACCTTTTTATAAGGCTTTCCATCCTCATTAGAGCGCAAACACAAGCTCTCAATATTGCGATATTTAGCTTCCCCCTCAAAAGCGCCAGCTCCTGCGCCAGCAGCGCCAGCTCCTGTGCTAGCGCCTGCGCCTACATTTTCCTTTGATAAGCTATTGAACCCCTGACGAGGCCAGAGAATGCCTGATAATAATTGCTCATTGCTTTTGAAGTTTTGCTGCTCATGCAAAATCACACAAGACTTAGCCACCTCAGATAACACCATATCAGAATTGCTCATGGAAAAAGATAAAACTGATGGTATTTTTAAATAAGAAGCATCCTCTTTGGAAAATTCCATTTCAAAGTTAGGACTATCAGGCAAAGTAATTAAAAAGGCTGTTCCAACCTGAAACTCTAAAGAATTGCCAGAAATCTCAGCATAAACATTAGTAACCTGACCATCGACATTAAGTCTAACAGGAATAATACCTGAGGCCTCATGCTTATGAGGCAATAACACACTCATACGAAAAGCATAAGGCTGATCTTTAGAGCATAAAACTATTTGCAGCTGGATCTGGTCTTTAGTGTTAACAAAGGCTGCCACCTCTGCTCCACCATAAGCATAATCTAAACGCCCTGCCTCCCAGACATCAATTCCCAGACCTAAAGCATAACTTTTAGCACCACCTAACATTATTAGGCACAAACAACCTAAACTCTTAATGGTTTTACCAAGACACAAAAATCCCCTTAGTAAAACAAGCATATTTACCAAGCTTAACAAAAGTGCTTTGCGCTTTATAACAAAGTTAGTAAAAACCACATACATAGCCATAGAGCTCTCGGCTAGAAAAAACTTTCTAATCTACAAGTAATGCCTTTGTATATCTTACTCGATTATGAATCTTACGCTGATTTAAAAAAGCTAATTTTTCATAAAAATAGCATTAAATCTCTTAGCCCCACCTCAAACGCAGTTACAGCCACAACCAAGCCAGCTAGAAAGATAGCTACTTTGCACCAAACAGGCGCTATCTTCGTTTATTAAGGTATTCATGCTTGCGTAAATAAGAGCTAATGTTGCTCTGCTAATAAAGACAGTCTTAATGGCTCAATGAAGCATGAAGTGCGAGGCAGGAATAAACAGGCAAGAACAGTACAGCGCAGACTTGACTGAACAGCGACAGGCTGGGCAGCACAGCATAGCATAGTGAAGGATGGACGGGCTTGTGCAGAGTTGAGCTGAGCCAGGCTGTGAAAAGGCAATATTTAGGTAAGGAGAGCAAAGCCAACCAATAATATAAGAAGGCTCTCTTATATTATTGGTTAAGTAAGAAAGACTAGATTTTTAGTGGAAGATTTCAAAATCTTTACTTAGAGCTTGTAGGGTAAGCTGCTTGGTCTTAGTTGCCTTGGTACGGTTGAAGGACACAACTAAAGTATACAAAAGCTCACAAATATGAATTTGGGCTGTTAAAGTAGCAGCACTATCACCTTGGAGTGCCCCCTCTTCATTGCCATTAAAAATTACGTAATCGGCAAGCTCAGTAAGTTTGCCCACAGGATTATTAGTAATAGCAACAGCTAAAGCGCCTGTCTCTTTACCAATAGAAAAAGCTTTTAAAGTCTCATAACTGCCACCCTTTTGAGAGAGTGCAATTACTACATCGCTAGGGCCTAACATAGCTAAAGAGGTGTACATAAAGTGGCTCATAGGCTCAGAAAAAGCCTCAATACCAATACGACACAACTTATTTTTTAAGAATAAAGCACTTAAAGATGAGTTTCCCACACCAATAATAAATACTTTGCGAGCCTTATAAATAGCATCAGCTACAGGATAAAGAACACGCTCATCTAAATTATGGATATTCTCATTTAGTGAGTGCAAAATAGCAATTTTTAGCTTCTTGGCAATTACATCATGTGTATCACCATCAGCAATATTAGAGTCTAAGATTTGCTCTTCTAATTGTTGAGACTTACCTGCAGTTTCTTTAACTAATTCAATTTGAAACTCTTTAAAGCCAGGAAACTTCAAAGTTTTGGCTAAACGAATTACAGTAGCTTCACCAACTCCAGCGGCATTAGCAATATCAGTGACGTTTTTAACAATCACTTCATCTGGACTTGAAATAATATAATGGGTCAGACGCTTTAATGCTGTAGGCAGATCACTTTCAATTGCTCTAAGTGTGCTTAATATTTTTCCACTAACATTGTTAGGGATATTTAACTTACCCATAGTTAAATCCTTAAAATCATCCCTTGTCATCACAGAGCAAAGAAAACACGAAAACACTTATCTTAGATAAGCGCAAAACTGTCATTATTCAACATTAAACTTGTCTTAATTGGTCTTATGCTTGTTTAAATAAGACCCATACCAAAACTGTTTTCTATGCTCTAGTCCTTAAATTGAAGGGCTAACAAAACTAACAAAACTAATACAACAAGTATTCTCAACTTGTTAATAAGCGTTTCAATGGTGTTAATACATTAAGGCAGTACTTTTGTCTGCTCATACCAACCTAAGATTTAGTTAACACCTTCTAACTTAGGATCACACACCTACTTTCAGCAATATGTCAGGGGCGGCTCTTACTAATATTATGATGAGTAGTTTGTTATTGGCGAACTACATAGTAGATATAGGCCTGACCTTTACTTTAATATATCCTACTCTATTAGAGGGCATAATTTGAAATTTAGTTCTATTTTTTTGAATAAATTCTCTAAATCCAATTTATTGCTTAAGTGCTTTTACAAGGCATAAAAAAACGCTTTGAAGATCATAAAAATCTTCTGAAACTACTCTGAAATTACATTCCAAAAATATGAAATTTTAAAATAAATTTTTAAAAATTCATATCAAACAAGATATATAAGCCATTTGCATGTGAAATTCTTCATTTCATCATACTCCATATTTATTTGAAACTATACATAATTAACTACGTTCAGCTATTTTTCGCTCTGCCAAGTAATTTTGTGATCTAAAACTAGCTCACTAAAAAACTCAACTATTGGAATTTTGCTCCAAATCACAATATTGATTGCTAAACTTCCTCACAAAGCTAGATAGAATCGGGCTTGCGTATTTTTCTCAACTTTATCAAGCACAAACGGCATATAAATCACTATTTATCATTATCACGTGATATAGATCGCAAAATTTAAAAGCTTTAATTGTGAAAAATTTTTCTTTCATTATCATTAGACATGAAATTTAACTCCAACTTATCAACTTTAGACTTTGTTTAACTATCCACTATCCCAAATATCCCTCAGTTAAACAAAGAACGTAAGTCTGTGATAAGCAAGCAGCAACGTGCTTTGAACAGAAAAAATGCTTTTAAAGTTAAGCAATCTTGGAGTTTGCGTTTTTAGGAGTTTTTGTCTATGAAGATTAAGCATTT
>Bissell_p1__coassemble_757_pt1 | contig 19328 bp, 10 predicted proteins | sample Bissell_p1__metabat2_low_PE_026 | metagenome-assembled genome bin Bissell_p1 | reverse complement strand
CAAATAAGGGCGGTGAACATGGCTATGCAGATGGCTTTACTTTAAGTCCTGCCTCCTCATATGAGGATGATATGGCTGGTGAGTATAGCGATGAAGACCAGTCTGTAGAGGCGGTTGAGGCTGCTGAGGCAGCTGCTAATGCTAGCAGTGCTAAAAACACCACACGCTTAGTGAAGCCTGGTGCTTTAGTAGTATTTTTATTAAAGAACTACATTGATCGTGAAGACGATAAGGTTTTATTTGAGTCCTTAATCCGTCAAGAGCGTGAAGTTGAGGAATTCTGCCGTCGTCTATTCTTACGTTTAGTAGTAGACCAGGACGCAGGATATGCTTATGTACGTTCCTTAACTGATGAAGAATTGCCTACTGATGCAGGCCAAAGACCTCCTCAGCTATTAAGCAAGCGACCATTACCGTTTTATGAGAGCTTTATGCTTATCATCTTACGCCAAAGACTATTAGAGTTTGATATGTCAGGACAATTTGGTCGTTTAGTATTAGAGCGCTCTGAGATTATTTCTTTAGTAAAAACCTTTGTACATAACATTACCAATGAGAAGCGTTTAGACGATAGCTTAAACAAGGCCATTGATAACTTATGTTCTTTAGGTTTATTAGGTAAGAACAATTCTGGTAATAGTGCCAGAAAGGAAAATAAGCTCTTAGATCGTATTGAGATTAAGCGCATTATTAGTGTGATTGTTACCCCTGAAATTCTCAAGCAAGCTGATGACTTGTTAGACAGCTATGTTAAGCACATTCAAGATGGTGGTCGTGCTAAGAATCGCCTTACTACCGAAAATGATGCTGTTTATGACTTTGGCTCTTTAGAGGACTAGTACAGGTTTTATTTATGCAAGATCAATCTTTAATTGGTGATGAGCCTATGGCTAAGTCTAATATGGGGGCATTAGAGCTTGATTTTAGCTCTAATGAAGCAATTGAGATTCAAAAGGCAAATGAATCCCATACCACTAGCGAAGGCGGTGATGGTGCTAGCGATAGTGCCAGTGCCAGCGCTGGTGCTGATGCTACTAAGATGGTAGAGCAGGAGAGTGCTCAGGAGCAGGGTGTTGCGGATGCTGCTGATGCAGCAGGGGCTGCTGAGCAGAAGGGCAGTGAACAGATGGTTGAGGTTGGAAGTGATAGCTTGCTTGAGATTGCAGATGGGCAAGATGTACTTTCTTTATCTCAAGAGGAAATTGAGCGCTTTGCACGTCGCCCTGTTAATGTCGATGGCTTTAGATTAGAGCGTGTTGATGTTTATAACTGGGGTAGCTTTAATAATAACGTTAAGACTGTATATTTTGGTGGTCAAAATGTACTTATGACTGGTGATAACGGCGCTGGTAAGTCTTCTATTATTGATGCTATCACCGTATTGTTATATGACGTAAAGAAGATTACTTTTAACCAGGCAGCAGGTGCTGAAAAGGGTGAACGTAATCTGGCATCTTATGTGTTAGGTCTTTATAAGAACGACAATAGCTCTGGCGTTAAGACTGAGCTGGGTTTACGTTCTAAAGATAAAGCAGTATTAACCATTATCATGGCATCTTTCTACAACCAAAAGTTAGATGAGCATGTAGTGTTAATTCAGTGCTTGGTCATGATGAAGCCTAAGACCAGCCCTTCACGTTATTACTTTATTGCCAATAAAGACTTTAACTTACAGCAAGATATCTTGCCTGTTAAGGACATACGTGAGCTTGGTGCAAAGCTTAAGAAGCTCGGTGCTACTCGTTTTGACCAATTTGGTGAGTACTATAGCCAGATGCAGCGCCTCTTTGGTATTGAGAATACCAAAGTTTTAGACTTGTTCTATAAGACCATTTCCATGAAGTCAATTAGCAATATTTCTGACTTCGTACGCAAGCAAATGCTTGAGGACTTTAATGGTGATGAGTTAGTAGAGCAATTAGTTGAGCGCTTTAATGACCTTGATGCCTCCTACAAGAGCGTAGAGGAGGCTAAAAAGCAGGTTGAAGCTCTAGAGCCTATTTGCCAAAAGGGTGAAGAGTATAAGAGCATCCAATCTCAAATTGAGTTTTTACAAAAGTGTGATGCGGGTGCTCCTCCATACCTTTACAAGAAAAAGTCTGAGTTCTTACAAGTAGAGATTGAGAAGAGCCAAGAGCGTATTGCCCAGCTTAACAGTGAGACTCAAACTATCAATGCTGATCTTGAGCGCCTTGATAATCAAATTATTGAGGCTAAATCAGAATTAGAGCAGCAAGGTGGTCACCGCTTAGATAGCTTAAATCAGGATTTAAAGCAATATCAGGCTGATAGAGACCGTATCCATAACGCTTATGAGAAGTTTAGCCGCTTATTAGCTCAGGTAGGTATGCCTCCTGTTGATACTCAACAGAAGTTTAGTAAGTTACATACTGATCTTAATGCTCTGCATAACAATTTAGATGAAAAGTTAAATAGCTTTGAGAATCATACTGCTGAAAGAACAGTGGAGCTTGATAAGCTAACTACTCGTCTAAATGAGTTAGGCTCTGAGATTAGCTCTTTAGTTAATAGAAAAAACAATATCCCTGCACGTTATATTGATATTCGTAAAGAGATTGTTTCCCATATTGGCTGTAAAGAGAGTGACTTGCCTTTTGCTGGTGAGTTAATGCAAATCAAGGCCGAGGAAAAGGCGAAGTGGGAATTAGCTATTGAAAAGGTCTTACATAGCTTTGCTATTTCCATGTTGGTACCTGAGCAATACTATCGTGCTGTAACTGAGTATGTTAATAAGCACGATTTAGGCATGCGCTTGGTATTCTTCCGTATTAAAGAGAATGACTTTAATAACAAGAATACTATCAACACTTCCTTGGGTTCTCAGTTTGCCGGTCAGCTTAATGGCTTTGGCCGTCGCAGTGGTTCTGAAACTTTACCAAGAAAGATCGAGATTAAAAACGATCCTACTTTCCAAAATTATTTAAGACAGTTTTTAGAGCGCTCTTATAACTTTGTTTGTACCGAAGATCTTGATGAGTACCGTCAAGAGCGTATGGCTTTAACCCCATCAGGTATGAACAAGACTGGCGGACGTAACGAAAAGGACGATAGACGTAGCCGTACAGGCAATGATTATGTCTTAGGTTGGACTAACGAAGATAAGATTAAGTTATTAAAGAGCGAATTTAGCGCACTTAATAATCAGCATATTACTGCCAAAGAGGCTCTTAAGAACTTAAGACAGGAACGTGCTACTATCTCTAATCAGATTACTGTCATCAAGAACTTACAAGATTATCAGTCTTACAACCAGATTGATTATCAAAGCATTGATGAGCGTATTGCCCGTGTTAGGGATGAAATTGCCGAGTTGCAACGTACCAATGATGTATTTGCTACCTTACAAAAGCGCTTAGAGCAATACAATCAAGATCGTATTATCTTACGTGAGCGCCTCCAGACTAATTCTAAAGAGTTAGGTCAGGTGCAATCTCGTAATGAGACCAATGTGCGTGAATTTCAAAACGCCATGGACTTATCTGAGCCTGTTAAGTTCTTAAGCGACAACATTAAGCACGGTGTTGAAAAGTTAATTGAAAATGCCTTAAGACGTCTTCGTCACTCTACCTTAGAGTATGAGTATATTGACGTAGTTATGTCTGAGGTACAAAACAACTTAAAGCAAGAAATTGGTAAGCTTAAGTCCAATGAGTCTAGCATTGCTCAAGAGCTGGTTAATATGCAAAGCCGCTTTAGCCAGACCTTTGTTGTGGCTGCTAGAAATCTTGATGCTTCTCGTGCTGCTGCCTGGGAGGACTTTAAGGTCTTCTTAGATAAGTTAATGACTGATGATTTACCACGCTTTGTTGATGCCTTTAAGGACAAGCTCAATCGTGAGACCATTGATCAGCTCGGTACTTTAAATGCAGCTTTAATTACTCATTGCCGCAAGATCAAAGAGCGTATTGCTGATATTAATATCATCATGAAGGATGTGGACTTCAATGTGGATCGTTATATCCAAATGGAGGCCCGTGAAAATCCTGATGTAGAAATTAAGCAATTTAGAATTGACCTACGTAACTGCACTAGCACCTCTAATGCTGACGGTAGCTTAGAAAATGCTGAAAGCCGATTCTATCAGGTTAAAGCCTTGATTGACCGCTTTAAGGGTGAAGTTAACGGTGCTGACATTGATCGCCGCTGGAGAAATAAGGTTACCGATGTTAAGCAGTGGTTCGATTTTGCAGCCTCTGAGCATAGCCGCATAGATGATAGCCAAACTGATTACTATGAGGATTCAGGTGGTAAGTCTGGTGGTCAGAAGGAAAAGCTTGCTTATACAGTATTAGCTTCTTCTATTGCTTATCAGTATCGCTCTAAAGCCCGTCAAAAGGGTGGTCTATTAGTTAATAGCGCACTTAATAGTGGCATGAGCGTAGATGAAGTACATGGACAGCAAGATAATTCTTCATTATCTTATAACTACGCTGATCGTTCTTACCGCTTTGTAGTTATTGATGAGGCCTTTGGTCGTGGTTCTCCACAGTCTGTAGACTATGCTTTAACTTTATTTAGTAAGTTTAATTTGCAGCTGTTAATTGCTACCCCAATGCAAAAGCTCGATATTATTGAGAAGTATGTTAACCATGTAGCTTTTGTTTATCGTGATGAAGAAAGTCACGAGTCTACAGTAGTTAACTATGAGCTCGATGATTACATTATTAAGCGTAAGCTTAAAGAGCAGGTAGCAAAAGCTCCGTTCATGAGTGCTAATGCTAAGTCTCAAGGCGATGCTATTAGTGCTTTAAGTTCCGAGGAGGCAGATGAGCTCTATCAGAAGCTGGATGAGCGCATTTTAAATGAGCAAGGCAAGTTTGCAGGCCCTCGAGCCACACAAGATATTAGTGATGAGGCTAAAGCTATTATTACTAAGAGTGCTACTAAGGCCAAGGGTAAAGACCAAGCTAAAGGCCAGTCAGACAGCCAAGAAAATAGCTCTGAGTTGACTCAACAGTCAATGTTAGGTTCACTCTTTAGCGATGACGATATGGTAGAGGCACAACCTCAAACTCAGTCTAAGTTAAAGGATGCTCAGGGTCATTATTTTGATGCTGAGGCTTATGCTACTAAGATTAAAGAACAGCGCAAGATTAGTGAGCAACAGCGTACTGAGGCCGCTTTATCTAAACTTGATTTCTTAGAGTCATTACATCAAGAAGCCCTAGTGGAAGATGAAAATGACGTGGTGGTAGGCGTAGTTAGTGACGAGGAAGTTGAAGTTGCTAATGTAAGTAAGCCAAAACGCTCTAAGAAAAAGAGTGAAGAGGAAGAAGAGCCTAAATATGCCCATTCTCTTGAGGACTTAATGGTCATCGAAGAAGATGAGTAGGCTCATTAAATAATAAGCAATAGGCACCTAATAAGTATTGTTAGGTGCCTAAATTTTAATAAAGCTACTAATGAGCAGCGGTTCAATAAGCAATTTGGCAGCTCTTAGCCAAACCAACTCAAGTTACAAAGCTAGCCAAGCCAATTAAGAGCAAGCTGTTTCCAGCACTAACAAGCTATGCAATCTACGCCATGCTCTGCAAAGCCAAGCTCAGTCAAGCTTTGCCATGCTTCTCCTAGCCAAGCGCATTAAAGCTAAGTTTCACTTAGAGAGTGCAAACAAGGTTCAAGCTTATTAAAGCCATTCAAGCTAAGCTAATCTTAGCTTAGCTGAGAAATGCTTACGCTAAGGTGGCTAGGGCTGGTTGTCTGGGCAGGGCTTAGCTGAGCATGGAAAGTAAAGGGGCTTGATTGGTTGGCTGGGGATAGCACAAAACTTGGGAGTAAGTTTACTTGCTTGTTTGCGTGTTTATTGACTGGCTGGCTATCTGACTGGCTATGGTGCTGTAGGGCTTAGTTAAGTAATGCCGATCTAGCTCTAACAAAGTAAAGCAAGGAATGGCTAAAATTAGCTCTTGTCTAAACCAAAGTTACATATAGGGCTAACTCTTAGTTTTAGTTAAGATCGGGGCATTAGGGGCTAAATAGTGAACATAATTAGCTCTTAGTTAAATGTTTGGTCTTAGTTGCTAATATTAGGTTTTAGTTAAGTAGATGGATGGAGTGCCCCTAATCAGGGCGCTAAGAGCCAAAATGTAGCAAAGTAGAGATTTTTCCTATAATCAATGGTTAAAACTGATATTTTACTTGTTTACAGTTTTATTGCTCCATTAATAGGAACACTCGTAAGCTACGATGGTAATGGTGATTAATATGTTTAAGCGATTTATTGGAGCAAGCGCTCTGTGTGCTACTTTGTTAGTGTCAGCACTTAATATTCCTAGCGCTCAGGCGGCTCATGGCAATTACAATCCTATGATGCCAAGACAGCTTAGTGCTCAGGCAGCATCTGCTGATTATACTTATGGCTATAGTATTCTCTCAGGCCATGCTATTGATACTTTAGAGGGCCCTAATCGCTATATGTGGTACTTAAATTACGATATTTTAGACCACTATGTGTTGCGTCCTGTAGCTCATGGTTATGCTATGTTGCCTCGTGGGGTGCAAGATTCCATGGGTAATTTCTTTAATAATCTTTCTGAGATTAATAACGTGCCTAATAATATGTTAGTAGGCCGTTTTGCAGACTCTGGTACATCTTTAGCCCGCCTAGTGATTAACAGTACTATAGGCATATTAGGATTTTTTGATGTCGCCTCTCATATTGGCCTTAAGTACACTCCTATGGCTATGACTACAGTATTAGGCAAAGGCAAGGTTGACCAGGGCCCATTTATAATGGTGCCTTTTTATGGTCCAACTACAGCACGTGATATCCATGGTGATACTATTGATGGTTTACCTTTCTACGCTCTTTCTTGGCCTGTAACTGTGGGTAAATTTGTCCTTGAGGGTGTTCATAACCGTGCTCAACTAATTGATCAAGAATCAGTAGTTGATAATGCTGTGGATCCATACATTCAAACTCGTGATGTGTATTTAATGTATGGAGAAAACAAGGTTAATCCTATTGCCGAAGGCGAGGTCGAAAGTAGCGACGACTTTGATGAAAGCCTGTTAGATGAAATTGACGGCTAATAATTACTAATGCCCCCTAAGAGAACGCTCTTAGGGGCTTTATTTATCTGTTAGATCCTAAAAGTTGAGGAGAGCTCTTAGTGGGAGCTACTAATCAAAAAGATAAAAATGTCCTATCCAAAGTTCAATTAGACGAGCTAAGAGGACAAATTGATGCTATTGATGATGAAATTGCTTGTCTTATTCAAGCAAGAATGGCCTTGGTGAGTTCAGCTGCTTCTTTAAAGTCAGTATCTGGCGAGGGAGCGGTAAGTCCTGTGCGTGAAAAAAGTATTTTAGAGCATGGTGCCTTTCTCGAGCAAAAATACCACTTGCCAGCTTCTTTAATGCAAGACTTACAAAGACGTATTTTACGTGAGTCTTATGTACAAAAAGGCTCAGGTGCTTTTGCTCAAGCTCATATTTACCCTGCCAAAGTTAGCTCCGACCAAGTAATGGTTTTTGATAAGGCCCATACTGAGCATAATTTTAAAGTTTGTATCGTCGGTGGCAAAGGCGCTATGGGTCGCTTTTTTGCCCGTTATTTAGCTGCTGCCTCTTATGAAGTCAGTATAGTAGATGTGGATGACTATACTGTAGATTTGGATGGACAAAGTGTTAGTGATATTAAGCTTTCTAAAGCTGCTTACTACTTATCTCAAGCCCAATGGTGCATAGTTAGTGTGCCTATTGATGTTACTGTAGCTGTTATCAATAAAGTAGCACCTTTACTTAAGAGTGATTGTGTTTTAAGCGATCTTACCTCAGTTAAAAGTGACATTATGCAAGCCATGTTAGGCTGTCATAAGGGCCCTGTAATGGGCTTGCACCCAATGTTTGGCCCTGATACTTTTTCCTTGGTAAAGCAGGTAGTAGTAGCTGTCTTAGGTAGGGACAATGAGCGCTGTGCTTTTATTGTGGAGCAATTAAAGCTCTTTGGTGCTCGAGTAGTAGAATGCTCTGCTCAAGAGCATGATGATGCCATGAGAGTTATTCAGGCATTGCGTCACTTTACAACCATTGCCTATGGTAATTTTTTAAAAGAAAGTTTTGGTGCTAAAAAGGACAATTCCTTTATTGAAAGACTATTAGAGTTAAGCTCTCCTATTTATCGTCTAGAGTTGATGATGGTAGGCCGTCTGTTTGCCCAAGATCCACGCTTATATTGTGAAATTATTAGCTCTTCACCAAAGAATTTTGAGTTAATTGAGCGTTATGTTACTTGTGCTCAACAATGTTTAGATAAGCTCAAAAATGATGACAAAGTAGGCTTTGTGCAAGACTTTAACGATACCACCCAATTTTTTGGAGAGTTTGCTAAACTCTTTTTACAAGAAAGTGGAGCCATCTTAGCTTTGGTACAAGATACTTATCATATTTAGCCCAAGCCATAAGATCGATTTTTACCCATGCCCATGCCCATGCCCTTGGCATGGCCTTGCACGGCCCATGACCCATGGCTCATGCCATGGTCTTGGCCCAGCATCTGCGGTCAGCAGCCCATGGCCCTGGCTCATGGCCCATGGCCACGGCCACGGCTCTGGTCATGGCTCTGGCCCAGAGCCCCTTGGCTGGACATGGGCTTAGGTTAAAGCTTGGGTAAAAAAGAGTGATGCTGTTGAATGAGCCCTATTAGGGAAGATTAAGATAGGGGACTGTTGATATCTCAAGATAGAGGCATCAGCTTTGGGGATTTAGCTTAATCATTGTGTTAAGATTTGTTGGATTTTTTCTTTAGAATTTAGCTTTTGCAAAGGAAGTTGCCATGTTTAATTTGGCTTTGCTAAAAAAGATTTTATTTTGGTCTCTAGTAATTTTAGCGGTATGCTCACTGCTCCTGGTAGCACAAATTAAGGTCGCAACTTATCTTTATGACAGCAAATTAGATAGTGTGTTGGATAAGATTGAGCGCAAAGTGCCAGGACTATCTTTGCAATACACTCCAGGTGAGGATAGCTTTACTGCTCGTCAGGGTAGATTGTTCTATAAATTGCCATTAAAGAAGGGTAATAACTTAGGCGTAGATGCTATCTCAGGTGCCGTCGACGTACGCTTATTATTTGGCCCACTACGTATCTCAGGAGCCATGTCTAGTGTAGCTGGAGTAGGTAACTTAGAGCATATTTTAGCTCAATATAATGTAGAGCCTATTGCCTTTACAGGTGCTTTTAAGGCTACAGCTGTTAGTCCTAAAATTGAAGGCAGTGTTAAAACCGACTCCTTTTTAATGCCTACTGCTACAGGTCTTTGTAAGTTAGGACAAAATGCCTTAAGTTTTCATGCTACTTCCACAGAAGATGTAGATATAGCATTTAGCTCAGCAGGTGTGGTTTGTGAGGGTGCGGAGCGCTATAACGACAAACCTAATTATCGCTTAGATTTATTAGGCTTAGATGTTAAGTTCTTGCCACGTATTATTGATAAAAAGCCCCACTTTGAAAGCTTAATTGTTAATCTTAAGCAATTAGATTTTAAGTTTTCCACTCTCTATGCTATTGGCTTTAGCCCTGATGACGAGGTAAGAGATCCATCGCTGCAAGATGCTATTTCTTTTTCTAATATTTCTACCATGATTACTTTATCTCAGCCTGATAGTGAAGGTATGGCTAAGCTATCTTTTGATAATAGTGGTAATTATGGTTTTGCTTTCCCTTACATTCGTTATGATGTGGTACAGCCTTTTTATAGCTTAGATAACTTTAAGCTATCAGGATCTTTAGAGCGTATTTCCATTCCTAATCTTTATAATGCCTCTAAAAATATCTTAAAGGGAGCTGGAGAGGAGTTTGAAACTAATAAGGTCTTTAAAGAAATTTTAAAGGGCTTTACCGATACTATTGCTATTACTATTGATAACTTTGGCTACAGCCATAAAAATCAAAGTTTTGTTATTAATGGTAAAACCTATTTAGCTTTTGATGAACATAGTCCTAAGCCAAAGATTTCACGCTTTGATTCAGAATATAACATCGAGGCTGACAAAGTCTTAGTTGAGGAGATTGCAGGAGAGGATTACTCCAAGCCGTTAATGGCAGCTTTATCCTCAGGACAGATTACTGAGAAAAATGGCAAGTACTTCTCGCTCATTAAGCTTGAGGGCAAGCAAGTTAGCATGAATAATATTCCTGTTAACGACCTAGTATCTCAAGATGACATGCTTTATGAAGAGGAGCAAAAAGCCTTACGTGAGCAGCAGGCTCAACAAAAGGCCGATGAAGCAGCATTAAAGGCCGAAATTGAAGCTGCCGCCCGTGCTCAGGACAACTTACCATCATTAGTTGAGGGCAACCTGAACTCAGAGTCCCAAGATCACACCCCAAGCTCCGATTAAAGGCTAGCGCCACGCCACTATTTGGCCTGCAAAGAGCATGCGTGGCCAGCAAGCGCCGCCTGCTCTATTGCCACTGGCTTGCTAGCTATTGGGCTACATTTGTTGCAGCCAGACAAGCAGGGCGCAAGAGGGCGGTCTTAGTAAGATTGCAAGATGGCCATATGGCGGCCATATAGCTAGAAGGCCAGAGGGCTTTACGGTTGAGTGGCGTGATGTGAGGGCAATTGGGAATTATGGCTAAGCATGTTTGCTTTGCCATATAGAATATGAAAAAGGGAAGCTTAGGCTTCCCTTATGGATCTTAGCTATTTCTTATGTTTTTAAGATTGAGAATGAAACTTTGTTTCTTCTTAAAGGAAATAAACATAAAGACAAACATTACTAGCACTAAGATACCAGCAGTTAGCATTTGACCTACTAAAGGTGATGGGATCACTCCTTGTTGAGTGAGGCTCATAATGCATGGAATAGCAATAAATAAGAAGCAAATTAAGAGTACACGAATATAGCGTACCATGGCCTCGTTAGGGCTATTGCGACGAGCAACTTTAGTTGGAATAGTTAGTCCTTGACCTGGCTCTTGCTTATATTTAGGTCCATCAATAATGGCAGGACGAGCAGTATAACGGAATAAAGCTGCTTTAACGCCTGGTCTGGTTACCACTTCAAGCTTTAAATCTAATAAGCCATTAGCATGGCACTCAATAGCTTTTTCAATTAAGGCAGCACGGCATTCACGCTCAAAGCCACCCTCAGCTGCGATTAAGTAATTACGATCTTCTTTGATAATTTCATGCTCAGGAAAAGCGTTCTTAGTAGTAAGAGCAACTTTTTCATTATGCAGGTTTAAAGCTTCAATCTTAGTTAAGTTAGCATTGCCTGGACTAAAGAATGATGGCTTTTTCATAGCATCAAACTCACAGTCAGCGCCTACAGCTAGCGCCTCATCATTAGCAAAGCCCTCTAATGAGCTACGATAGGTTTCAGATAATTCGCTGTTATAAAGATCGCAATAGCCTTTATCTTTATTAATAGCAATGATAGTGCCTTTCATGAAAAAACTCCTTTTTGAATAATAAGATTATAGCATGCACCTATCTTAGGTGAGTGAGGATGCAAAAAGCAGCCTCTTATTGAAAGCTGTTTAAGGCCAACAGTATAGCCATAAATTCGATTCAATCAGCAAAGCAGTAATACCAGAAACAGCCATGATGGCCAGTGCCGCAGCATAGCTGGGCGCTGATACGTTCTTTTGGGCTACAAGCTTGGTATGGGTAAGTATGGGGATAAAACAATATTCTTGAGATTGTAGTGGTAGGGGCATTATAATTTTTGTCTTTACTGAGGCATTAGTTTACATAGTTAACTAGGGCACTCAAAACGCATTTTATGGGAATTGCTGGGCATTTAGTGTTATGAGATTGCTATCCTTATTTTCTGGCTGTGGTGGTATGGACATAGGTTTTGAGGGAGGTTTTTGGTGCCTCAAAAAAGCTATTAACTCAGCTATGCACAAGGAGTGGATCACTCAAGATAATGGTTCTTGGGTGAAGCTTGCTAAAACTAACTTTGAGACTGTCTTTGCTAATGATATTAATCCCTATGCCAAAGCAGCATGGGTCTCTTACTTTGAGCCTTTTAGAGCAAATGCAAATGAAATTTACCATTTGAATAGTATAGTTGACTTAGTAAAGAGCTATCAGCAAGGACAATTTAGCTTTCCTGATAATATTGATATGGTTACTGGCGGCTTCCCTTGTCAGGACTTTTCAGTAGCTGGTAAAAGACGTGGTTTTAACTCTCATAAAAGTCATTTAGGTGGGTTATTAGATAAGGATGAGCCTACTGAGGAGAGCCGTGGTAAGCTTTATATGTGGCTAAGGGAAGTGATTTCCATTACTCAGCCTAAAATGTTTATAGCTGAAAATGTCAAAGGACTAACCAATCTTGATAATGTTAAAGATATTATTGAGCATGACTTTGCCAGTGCGGCTAATGGTGGCTATCTTATTGTGCCCTCAAAAGTTTTATATGCCCCTGACTATGGCGTTCCCCAATCTCGAGAGCGTGTATTCTTTATAGGCTTTAAAAAAAGTGCCTTAACTAAAGAGGCCCTTTATGCCCTTAGTCAAGAAAGCATTGATCCTAAATACGATCCTTATCCTCTTAAAACTCATAGTGCTAAGGGTGATGTAAATTTTAATCACCTGGAGCCTATAGTAACTTGTAAAGATGCCTTTATTGACTTAAAGGAACCAGATTGCAGTGATGATCCTAGCCAACAAAAATACTCTAAGGCAAAATTTATGGGTAGCCACTGCCAAGGTCAGACTGAGGTTAAATTACATGATGTAGGGCCTACTATCAGATCAGAGCATCATGGCAATATTGAGTATCGACGCTTAAGTAGTGAGCATGGTGGTACTAATAGTCAGGAGCTGTTAGCTGGTTTACCTGAGCGACGACTGACTGTGCGGGAATGCGCTCGTATACAAACCTTTCCTAATGATTACCAATTTATTTTAGGGAAAACTGCCACCAATGTAGCTGTATCAGCTAGCAATGCTTATAAAATTATTGGCAATGCTGTGCCTTGTGTCTTAGCCTATCATCTGGCTAAAAATCTAGAGGCTAAATGGCCTTTATACTTTAAGGTTTAGTTATCAAGATAATGGCGAAAACCACTGTGCTTGCCGTGGGGAGATTTTATTATGCAAGCTATTAGTCAAGCTCACATATTGGCTTTTGCTAGCCTCATGGCTCGCACTGATGAGTTTTTAAATGCTGATGCTAAGATGCGTCCTGAGTACTACCAGGGGCGAGGTGGTCGTCTCTTAGAGGACGATGTTTGCCATGCCTTGGAGTATTGCGCTCAAGGAACTCCCTTTGCTGGGCAAATCGTAAAAATCTCAGGACAAAAATTTCCTGATATTGTGGTGGCTAATTATTTTGGTGTGGAGGTTAAAAGCACCAAAGATAATAATTGGACATCAGTAGGTTCTAGCATTTTAGAATCTTCTCGAGTAAGTGGAGTAGAGCTCATTTATCTTACTTTTGGCAAACTAGGCGGAACGGTTAGTTTTATCTCTCGCCCTTATGAGCAGTGTTTATCAGGAATTGCCGTCACTCATATGCCTCGCTATCTAATCAATATGCAATTGCCTTTAGGTAATACTATCTTTGATGAGATGGGGCTGAGCTATGAGCAGTTGCGTCATTTAGATAATCCTATTGCCCCAGTTTCTAATTTTTATCGTTCCCGTTTGGCTCCTGGTGAGAGTCTATGGTGGGCAGGTTCTAATGCCGATGAAACAGTATTAGATAAGATTAGATTATGGCGTAATGTGCCACTAGAACTTAAAAAGCTATTTAAGAGTTATGCTCTTGTTAATTTCCCTCAAATTGTTGGTGGCAACTATGATGAGTATGGGTTGTTTTTGGCTTCACAAGGCGTAGTTGATAGCCACTTAAGAGACCAATTTTCCTCAGGTGGCCAAATGGCAATCACGCTTAGCGATGGTTCTTTAATTAAATTACCTGCGGTATTTAGACGTATTTTTGAGCTAATTGATACTATTTTGCTGACCTTAGCCCAAGAGGATCCTAAACTCTTTAATGCCAGCCTTAGCCTAAGCTCAGCTCTCAATACAGAGCTCATTAGCGCTCGTATCAACCAATGGCTCGCTAGCATTATTCACTATAGCAGCATACCAACACTTGATCCCAATATCATCTATGACTTAATAAGTAGAGCCATTGCCTCTAGCCCTAATTACCTTGCTCTTACTAGTCAAAATCATCCCTCTTCTTACTAGCAATTGAGTTAAACTAATTTATCTTTAACAGATAGCTAAGGTTATTTTTCGCTGCGCCATATTCACCATCTTGCATAAGCTTACTGTGGCTATGAATAAGCTCAAGAAGGGGGTAAGGCCAAGCTCAGGGCCTGGCTCTAAAGCCCAAGCATTAATCCTTAGATCTGCTAAGGCTAAGGCCATGGCCCAGGGCAAAGCTAAGGCTTTAGCCGTGGGCTTGCCTGGGCTTGGGCTTGCCTGGGCTTGGTGGGCTAAAATTTGGTTAATTTGTGATCAATAATAATCAGACCTATCTTTTAGCTAAGGAATTTTTAGTACACTTAGCAATATCCATTGTTTCCATATATTTATGAGGTTGGTATGCGTATTTTGCTGTTCATTGCCATGCAGGTAGCCGTGCTCGTGGTAGTTGGCATTGTCGGCTCAATTCTAATGGCTGTATTTGGCATTAAACTATCTCCAGGAGCTTATTCTGGATTATTCGTAATGTGTGCCATTTTTGGCTGTGTAGGCTCAATGATTTCTTTGTTCATGTCAAAGACCATGTGTAAAACTGCCTATGGTGTAGAGATCATTACCCAGCCTCGCAACAATGCTGAAGCTTTCTTATTAAATGAGGTTGCTTCTATGGTTCAACGTGCAGGTATTGGAATGCCTGAGGTTGGTATTTACCATTCAGCTGAGCCTAATGCTTTTGCTACAGGTGCTTCTAAGGACAATGCTTTAGTAGCTGTTTCTACAGGCTTATTAAACAATATGTCCCAAGATGAAGTAAGAGGCGTATTAGGTCATGAAATTTCCCATATCTCTAATGGCGATATGGTAACGATGACTCTGTTGCAAGGTGTGTTAAATACCTTTGTTTACTTCTTCTCCTATATTGCTGCTCAGGCCGTATCTGGCTTTATGAGCCGCTCTGATAGTGAAGAGGGTTCAAGCGGTGGCAACTTCTTTGTCTTCTATTTAGTTAATAGCTTATTCCAAATTCTCTTTGGTATCGGTGCTACTTTAATTTCTATGTGGTTCTCACGTTATCGTGAGTATCGTGCTGATGCTGGTTCTGCTGACTTAGAGGGCACTCAGCGTATGATTGGTGCTTTGCAGGCTTTACAAAGAATGAAGTCTATAACTGTACAAAAAGAAGGTCAGTTCTCTGCTTTATGCATCAATGGTGGTGTGAGCGTATCTGAGCTCTTTATGAGCCACCCTCCACTTGAAAAGCGTATCGCTGCTTTAAGAGCACGTGGTCGCTAATTAGTAGTTAAGAATTTTCAAATTTTTAGGGCAGCTCTGGGAGTTGCCCTTTTTTTATGGAAAAATGGCTTAAATACAGGATCTTGTGCATGAAAATTTATTTCATTTATAGGAATAAATGTGTTGTTGAGTATAAAAGGGTAAAGAGCCCAAAAGAGCGGTAGTGGTATTTTAGCATCTAGCAAAGACATGCTTGCAATAGCCATTTTTAACTATGATCACGATCATAGTAAACTAAGATCTGAGTGTGATAGGGGCTTAGGTGCATTGTTCTTAAAGAGAAAATAATTTTCGACAAAATTCACACTTTGACTAATTAGTCTGTGTATTTTGCTATTAAGTGTAATAATCTGATAAAGCTGTCTTGTTAGTACTAACCAAAAACACTTCTAAGTAAGTAATACTAACATTGACTCTAACATGCTTACCTAAGCTGAAATTTTGTAGTTGATGGTATTAGAAATTTACTAAGGAAGATAGGTTAGATAGGGTAATGCTTGGATATATCTGATTGCTAAATTGGATCAATATATAGTAACAATTACCTGTACAAACACACTGCTTATTAATAATTTAGTCTCCCCTTTAGATTTGGTTGCTAATAGTTTTAGTTGGTTAGTTTGTAATATTAGTCCCATTTAGATCAGTAATAAGTCTTAGCAATTAAACAAGAAAGCAGTAATTAAATTTGAGGACAAGTCTGTGAAGAATTTAAAACTTAGCGCAACTGCCATTGCTTTGGGCGCAGCTTTAACTACTTTTGGTTCTGCTGCTTTTGCTGCAGGTAATGATAAGGCTACCGCCACCAATGTAGCTTTTGCTGACTTTACACCAGTGGAGTACACCACTAAAGATAAGCCAAACGTAATCGTAATTACTATGGACGATTTAGGTTATGGCCAGTTACCTTACGACGAGAGCTCTTTTGATCCAAAGACCATGGAGAATCGTGAGCAGGTAGCAACCTTTAAGATTACTCCTGAAAAAGCTATTGAGGCTGCCAGAAATTCAACTCCAACCTTACGTACCTTAATGGATGATGGTGTACGCCTCACCCAAGGCTATGTAGCTCACGCTATGTCAGGCCCTTCACGTGCTGCTATCATGACTGCTCGTCAGCCATCTCGTTTTGGTGTATATGGTAATACTGACTCTCAAGACGGTATTCCTACCTCCGAGACCTTCTTACCTGAATTATTCCAAAATTATGGCTACTACACAGCTTGCGTAGGTAAGTGGCACTTATCCAAGATCACTAATATTCCTGTTCCAGAAGATCAACAAACCCGTGATTATCACGATAACTTCGTAACCTATGGTGATGAGCCTGGTCAGCCTCAAAATCGTGGCTTTACCTACTTCTTCGGTTTCCACCCTGCAGGAACTGCTTATTACAACAGCCCAGCATTGTTTGAAAACCGTGAGCACGTAAAGGCTGAGGGCTATATCTCCGATCAGCTTACTGATGCTGCTATCAAGGCTGTAAACCGTGCTAAGGCAACTGAGCAACCATTTATGCTCTATCTTGCCTATAGCGCACCTCACTTACCAAATGACGTAGCTGCTCCAGATGTTTATCAGTCCAAGTTTAATACTGGCTCTCAAACAGCTGACAACTACTATGCTTCTGTTTACTCTGTTGACCAGGGCGTAAAGCGCTTATTAGAGCAATTAGATGCTAATGGTCAGTTAGACAATACTTTAATTTTCTTCACCTCTGATAATGGTGCGGTAATTGACGGCCCATTACCATTAAATGGTGCTCAGGCTGGTTATAAGTCCTTAACCTACCCAGGTGGTGTTCATACTCCAATGTTCATGTACTGGAAGGGTAAGTTAAAGACTGGTAATTACGATAAGCTCGTTTCTGCTATGGACTTCTACCCAACTGCTTTAGATGCTGCTGGTATTCCTGTACCAGAGAGCTTAAAGCTTGATGGTGTTTCCTTATTACCTTACGTAAATGGCAAGGACAAGGGCAATCCTCATGATTCCTTAGTTTGGTTAACCTCTTTCTCACACTGGTTCGATGTACGTAATATTCCATTCTGGGATAATTACCATAAGTATGTTCGCTTCGAGTCAGACTACTATCCACACAATCCAAACACTGAAAACTTAAGTGAGTTTACTTATACCGTTCGTACCAATGAGTATCAGTTAATCTACACTGCTGAGGATAATGCAACTCGTCTTTACGATTTACGTGATCTTCAGATGAAGAATGACTTAACCTTTGATAAGCCACAGGTAGTTGAGCAGTTAAAGAAGATTGCCCGTGATCGCTTAAATGAGTCTAAGCCACCTCTCATGCCAATCAACCAACCTAAGTATCAGAAGATTGTTGATGCTTTAAACAAATAAGTTTTACTAAGCTTATTTATGGTAGGTAGGGGGTAACCTCTATCATGCAAAGCCGAGCAGCTGTTGAGCCTGAGCCTAATGGTTGCTCGGTTTTTTGTGGTCACAACTAAGTTTTCAAAGCTAAATTTATTAGCTAGTAAGTTTAGCTTTGAAGGCATTAGTATTTGGATAATTATTTCTCGCTCTCTTTTAGATGCTTCCTGAGCGTCTGTTTAGAGTGATATGAAAAAAGGCAAGGATTAGCACCATGCACTTTACTATTAAACCTGTTTCTTTTACTTGTAATCTTGATTGCGACTACTGTTTTTATCTGCCAAAAGGACAAGAGCAGGGAATGCTCACTAAGGGCATAATGTCTGATGAGGTGCTTGAGGCCTTTATTGTTCGCTATATTAAAGAATGTCCTACCGACCATGTATATTTTACCTGGCAAGGTGGTGAACCTTTAATGGCAGGACGTAAGTTCTTTGAAAAAGCTTTTGCCCTGCAAAGTCAGTATGCCAATGGCAAAGTGATTGAAAATGCTATTCAGACCAATGCCACTTTGATTAATGATGATTGGTGCGAGCTGTTTAAAAAGCACAAGGTATTGCTAGGAGTGTCTATCGATGGTCCTGAGCATTTGCATGATAAGTATCGTAAAAATAAACATCAGCAAGGCTCCCATAAGGATGTGATAGCTGGCATTGAACTGCTTAAAAAACATCAAATCCCTTTTAATACTTTAACTTGTATTAATGAAAGCAATTATGAGCACCCTCTTGAGGTTTATCATTATCTAAAAGAGTTAGGCTCAACCTTTATGCAATTTTCCGAGGTAGTAGAAACTACTCCTGAGAATACTGATTTTGACCACATTGCTCCTAACTATGAAGTTAAACCATTTTCTTTAACTCCTAAAGCCTATGGCACCTTTATGGGCGCTATTTTTAAAGAGTGGGTAGCTAAAGATATTGGCAAAATCGTAATTCGCCAATTTGAGAGTCTCATTTCTCAAGTCTTAGGCATGGGCCATCACTCTTGCGTATGGGAAAATTGTTGTCCAGACAACTTCGTACTAGAGGCTAATGGCGATATTTACGAGTGCGATCAGGCTGTATATCCTAAATATAAGTTAGCCAATATCCTTGATATTGAAAAGGCAGCTAACTTAGGAGTCATTCCTTGTTCAGTCAATGGTCAAAAAGCAGCTAATGAAGAGAATAGCATTAGCAGCCTCAAGGCACTAAAGGCCTCTCGTTTAAGCGCTCATAAATTGCAATTATGTGATGACTGTAAGCAATGTACTTATTTAGTTTTATGTAATGGTGGTTGTATTAAACATCGTATCGACTTACAAAACGGAGTAAGTAAGAGCTATTTCTGCGAAGGCTATAAAGAGCTATTCAAGATCATGGTGCCATATCTTAATACTATGGTGTATTTGGAGAACAATAAGACACCATATATAGCCATCAAGAGCTTAGTCCCTCAAATCGAGGCTTCCCTAAAAGAAAATCCTCTCTAAAAGCAAAACTCTGCTAAGCAATCCC
>Bissell_p1__coassemble_736_pt1 | contig 19783 bp, 10 predicted proteins | sample Bissell_p1__metabat2_low_PE_026 | metagenome-assembled genome bin Bissell_p1 | reverse complement strand
ATCTTTACCAATATTGAGCGTATCTGCTAATTGCTTAAATAGTTGAGCAATCATTTAGGTTTAATCCTCATTAACTAAGAGCAAAAAGGCTTAAGATTTTCTCGAATCTCAGTAAAAATTAAATCATTTTCTAAAGCCTCATTTAAAAGCTCACTCCTGCCTAAGCACAATGATAGAGGAGCCAAGCCAAATAAGAGAGATATATTGGCCATCAGGGAATCATAAGTATACTCAGTATCAGTTGGTTCAAAGACATTGTTGTTTAAAGAGTAATGCATTAACTCTGTGGTAGCTCCCAAGATGTATTTAGTACGATTTAATACTAATTGGCTAAGTCCCAGCTTGGAATAATCAGCCATACAAGCATCATTTAAAGTAGCCGAAGATACCAATTCTTTAGTGCTAAAGTACATGGTGCTGCCCTGATAGCATGGGTACCTTGTCAAAAGATCGTTAACAATAAAGAACTCACTAATAAGAGGCATAGCATAGGCAAATATACTCTTAGGTTGGAGTTGAATGTCATGATAAAAAGGGTATGAAAGGTAGATACCAAGCTCTGAGTGCTCTTTAGATAAAGGCATTACATTATCACTATAGCCAGGAGAAAAGAGATTATCTACCACAGCAAATCGGCGACAGTTTTTAAGTGCGTGTTCAAACTCCATGCTCTTAAAGCTATCTGACAATAGAATTTGATTGTATCCTTGCTGATAAGCACCATAAGTAAAAGATGACACAATATGGTCTTTATAAGGCCCTAAAAGTAATAAAGGAATGCGGTAATGATGCATTACCGTTAAGTAGCAAGTAAGCATCTGACTTAACAGTGGGCTGATGATATTTTCACTAGCAAAAGAGCCATTGAGATTAGCACACACAGCTCTTAAACTATGTTCAGCTGTTCTATTGATATCATGAGAAACATAGTTAAGAGCTAATGACTGATAAGCTGTTTTTTCGGTATCACTTTCTTTGCTTTCTTTGCCTTCTTTAGGGCGTAAACGCAAAATAGTACGAGCCTTGCTCTTAACAATCTTAGTGTCATCTAAGCTATCGTTCTCGCTCAAGCTTTCGCCCTTGCTCTCGCCCTTACTCTCGTTCTCGCTCTTGCTTGCGTTCTCAATCGTATTCGTGCTTGCACTCAAGCTGGTAGTATTAGGAGCACTGGCTATTGGTTCTTGAGTTGAGATTTCCTCCTGATTGCTCAATTGTGCATCACGGCTTGGTAATTCCTCAATGCTTGCACCATCATTAGGGATAGTGCTCAAGCTATTGTTAGCTGTAGGGGTGCTATTTTGGATAGTGCTCCCCTTATGAGCGGGCGCATTAACATCACTATTGCTATTGGTTAGCACTGCTGAATCTAAAGAGCTGTTTGTATCTGTAGGCTTATTATCAGAGCTTTGCTCTGTAGCCACTGTAGATTCTCTAATATCATCAAGGCCTGAAGCTTGGCTATTATCGATAGAGGCTTCATCTTGTGTGATGCTTTCGGTATTAGGGCTTTGATTAGAGTTACTTGACTCAACAGCTGCTGATTGACCATTGTTCTCATGCTGATATAGATCTGCGTTGCTACTAGTGGCTGAGTTAACAGAGCTTGATTGGGTAGTAGTGCTCTTATCCTCGCTAGAGTTGTTGTACGAGTAGAGAGTTCTATCTTTTTGATAAGTGGCAGCAAGATCATCACTGGCAGCATTGGCATAAGTATTACTATAAGAGCCAGAACTAGAGGTAGCGCCATGGCCAGAACCATAGCTAGAGCTAGAGCTGGAGCCAATGCCAGAATTTGGGCTAGGGCTAGTGCTTTGGCTAGTGCTAGTGCTAGAGCTAATTAGAGACTCGTCTTGAGTAAGATCATTAATGATATTGCTATTGATAAGCAAAATACCATGTAAGAACTTATTGAGCTTTTCTGATGAACTATAAATGTCTTTAAGGCTTGAGATTAGCTTGGTATAGACATCAGGGCTCGTGATCATTTCTGGGGTTAAAGGCTCTGGAAAGAATGGCTGTACGAAATTAATAAACAAGTCTAACAGCTGTTTAGTTTTGGCTGTAGAGCAGTTAATAATGCGCTTAAGATTAAACAATACATTGGTTTTGTATTGTTTCGCTATAGCTTCATTAAAAGTGCTTTCTAACTCTGGCCAATTATCATAAGTTTGGTAAATATCAGTTTTTTGATACTTATGACAAGCAAAAGCCATATAAATAGCTATGTATAAGGCATTTAATATGTTCTTTTCAGGTCGTAAAACATAGGTAGCAGGTACGCCTAAATCGACAGTATCAACTAACATGCATTTAGGATAAATATTGCTTAAAGCACGATTAGGAGAGTATTGGTAAACAGGAATACTATATTGCTGATTGTTAATTTTGATGGTGCCTGAGGCAATATCTAAAATATTTTTACGACAAAGGATACCCAAGTTGTGTTTGTCTTGGGTAAAAGAAAACAGTACTTGATCTCCTACTAAAGGGCAGCCTAAATACAAGCCATCAAGCAATTGTCCAAAAAGAGTGTTAGCTTGTTTTACCGATTTGGAAACATCAATAAATTGGATAATACTGCTATTAGTGCGCTCTGCACTTATGACGTTAGAGCTCTGTTCAACCCACTCATCAGTAGCGCTGACACTCCAAGCCCATGAGTGTAATTCATTAGGAAAGTTTTTAGGATCCTGAGCATGGATTTCAGATAGGGTATGAAAAGCATCAATATGGTTAGGGTTAACTGCAAAGGGAACGAGCTTATTATTGACAATGTCAAAACAGCGATTTAGTAGAATGCCTGACTCATCTCTAGGGCTTTCTAAGAATACTGACTCATACTTATTGATAGTTTCCATAGTATTTTCTCTTATTCTGTTTTCACATAGGCCATAAGTTCACGCATTACCTTTTGGTTAAGCGTGCCTTGCTTTGCATGTAGCTTTAACCATTGTAAAGTCAAAGGATAGCCATAAAGTTTATCAAGCGCAAAGTTTACTAAGCGCCAGTTAAAAGGCTCAGTTCTAGAATAGGCATAACGTTTCTTTGCTAAGAGAGCTAGTTTCCTAATGGTTTGCTCATTGTTGTTAAACGATCCTACATCTAAGGACTGACAAATAGCATGTAGTTTTTTAATAAATTCTTCCTCAATTGCTTGTGGTATAGCTAATGTTTCCTGAGTAAGCTTCGGTGTGCAATTATGATTAGGCTTGCTGCTAAAAGTTGAATCAGGAGACTTATTAGTAATCTCTACCTCTGAATCTGAGCTTGCTGCTATTGAGGCTGCTGTTTTTATTGATGGAACTGTAGCTGTTACTTTATTGTCGGGCAAAGACACCAACTTGGGAGCTGTATAGTAGTGCTCATGAGAGACAAACTCTTGAGAGGTCTCTTTGATAGCCCCATAAGCTTCATATAGTGAGCTTAGAGAGTTTTTTAACTCTTTGAGCATAATGATTGGCGGTTTAGTACAGCTTTGGTTAGTTTGAGTTTTATTGGTTAAAGAAGCTAATAAACAAAGCTGGAGTCTCTGCCTTAAAGCTAGATCAAACTCATTAATTAATGAAGATTGAGGCGCTTGTAGGGAGCTTACAAGGTCTTTATTAACTTGATCATTCTTTGGCTTAGGATGTATGGATGGTGCTAATAATTCTAAAGAGCGCACTAAACTACAGCCATGATAAAAATCATAGCGCCTGCCTAAAGATAGCTCTCCTTTACTTAAGATAAGTTTATGCTCAGGGCCCGACTTTAAACGTAAGATGTTAATAAGCTTGTCTTGTTCATAAATTTTTAGTTTGCCATCTACCTCACTAATAATAGTCAAATCGCCCAAATCATCTATATTGTTAAAACGATCCTGCTCTAATGCTCCTATTAAGCTGCTAGTAATACTTAGTTGAGGAGCATTATTAGGGAGACTGCTACTATCTTGATTAAGATAAATAAAGCCTATGGCTCCATGCTCACCTAAAATTAAGAGCTGAGCCTTTTGATTAGGTATGACTCTAAAGATGGTGCCATGCTCAGTAGGCACACTAAGCAAGCTATCGCTGCCATGATGCTTAGTATGTTTAGGGTAGAGCTGTACTTTATCAGCAGGGCCATTTAAATAAAAATAAAGCTCACGAGCACAGTTAATAATTTGATTGGAGCTATAAATTTTAGGAGGCCAGAACTGATAGCAATCGGGTGCTTGCTCAGCTAACTCAATACCGTACTTTAAGAATAAATCGGTTGAGTTCTTATTGATGTGAGCAAGTCTAACTTTATAGACAAGCCATGACTCTTTAGCAGTTTTAAACTCATAGATTTCTTTTCTAATTACCTTATTGCCACTGGTATTAGCTAAGAACCAATTAAGGTGTTTATGAGAAAACAAGAATAAGAAATCATGATTGAGTGTGACCTTAGCCCCACGGTAAATTCGCTTTCCAGAACTGGCATAAAACACTCCGCCATGATCAAAGAAACCTTCAACCTTATTTGGCCAAAATTGGGCTAATTGATGAGGAATATTTACATAAGAGAGTAGGTATTCATCTAAGATAGTTGAACCAACACTTAGATAGGTAGTTTCTCCTGGAACGATTCTATCAACATAAAAGTGACGACTAAATGCAGAAAAAGGATTGTAGATAGAAATAGAGCCGTCTTTGAGATCACTAACACTAGTTGGGCAATAAAAACCAATTTCTAAACTAAAACCATTAGGATTAACCATCATTCTCATTGGCATTACATGTAAAGCCAAAGGAGATGCATCCTGATAGATTTGCGCTGTAAACTTACTACGATCTTCACAAAGCTGGTCAGCATTGATTTTTTGATCATAGTCTAGTGGTGAGTGGCGAAAATGACGCTCTTTCTTACCTGACTTTGACTCAGTCAATGTCACGTAATTACCACAGAGTTTACAAATAAAGATTTCACTATGATAGGACACAGTATGGGAGTAGCGTTCACATGCCTCTTCAACACTAATGGGCACATATCCTTTACCATCTTCCCAAATATGAACATTCTCTAGAGACATACTGCTCCCCAAATAGTGAAAGCTAAAAGTGATAAAACATAGCTCTATAGTTTAGACTTATTGAGCTATTACGGATATAAAAAAATAGGAAATATTGTAGGAAATAAGATGCTTATCAAGGAAATACACTAGAGCTTAGAGCCTCCAAAGCTATGTTTTAGAAAGTCAAATTTAGGTGCAGGCGCTCATTAAGCTCCATGGTTGTGCCAGTAAGGTACAGTTGTGGTCGCTTGCTTTGGTTATAGCTCTTGCTCTGGTTAAGGTGTTGGGGCGGGCGTAAAAAAATAGGTTATATAGTTTTATATCAATATATAACAAAATACGAAAATATTACCAAGACCTAAAGTCAGGTACCAAAAAAGCAAAATATGACTAGTTTTTATTGCTAAATTTTGATGGACTGAAAGCAAGAGTGGCAGTTGGGATGGTGAGCAGGTAATCAGGAGTGTTTATAGACAGGCAGGGTGGCTGGTACCTTGGCGCACTGCTCTTAGTGTTGCAAGGCTGTAATAATTAGTACTCAGTAGCTTTGCTTACTAAGTGGGCCTATGCCTTGGTTGGGAGCTTTGCACGGCAAAGTGTAGTAGGGCATGAGGGTAGCTTGAGCTTGAGCGCAAGCGTAAGCTTGAGCGCAAGCAAAAAAGGGGCGACTTTAGAAAGCCGCCCCAACTACAAACACTTTATGAAATAATGTCTTTTGGAGGAGAATCCTGTTTGGGGCTTGATTAGCCTTGAGCAATGATGCGATCACGCATCTTTAAGGATACATAGGATAATGCTACAGCGGCGATTAATACCATGCCCTTAACAACTTGCTGTACGTAATCATTAATATTGCACATCAACATACCAGTGGATAGTACACCCATGATGAGCACACCGATGATTACTAAGGATAATCTACCTTGACCACCCATTAAGCTTACGCCACCTAATACTACAGCAGTAATACTATCCATTTCGAAGCCTACACCAGCTGCTGGCTGACCAGAGTTGGTACGGGATAATAATACAAGACCAGCAACACCAGATAAGAAGGAGCAGAAAGCATAGGTGAAGATCTTTACAGCATTTACGTTTACGCCAGATAAACGGGAGGCTTCTTCGTTACCACCAACACCATAAATATGACGACCAATAGGAGTCTTGCTAAGAACAAAGATACCAATAGCAAACACTGCTAACATTAAGATTACTGGATATGGGATGCCTAATAAGTAGCCACGGCCAAATGGAGATAAGCCTGGACCGAAGCCGTAAACTGGTAAACCATCAGTAATTAAGTAGCCAGCACCACGCAACGCAGTCATCATACCTAAGGTGGCAATAAGTGGAGACATTTTAAAGAATGACACTAAGCAGCCACTGAAAATACCATAGCAAACGGCAATCATTAGGGTAACAATGATAGCAATAGGTATGCTAAAGCCTGCTTTTAGTAGCAAGGCCGCAGTGAGCGAGGAAATACATGCTACCGAGCCTACAGATAGATCAATACCTGCAGTTAAAATTACGAAGGCTGCACCTACCGAGATAATGCCGATGATGGAAACCTGTCTTAAAATTGAGGTTAAAGTACCAAAAGAGAAGAAGTTTGAAGATGCTATGGAGAAAATTAAAATAAGTAATAGCAAAATCAAAACAATACCGTAATCGAGCAACCACAAGTAGAGGGTCTTATTTTTCTTGTCAGCCATTTTTACTGCTCCATGAACTTGAGATGTAATTGTCTATTCTTTCTGCCTAAAGAAGCCTTTTCTAAGATGTTTGTTTGGTCAAACTCACCCTTCTTAAATTCGGCAGTGATTGTTCCTTCAGACATTACGTAAATTCGTTGTGACATGCCGATAAGCTCAGGCATTTCAGAGGAAATCATAATGATGGACTTGCCAGCATCAGCAAGCTTGCACATCAAGTTGTAGATTTCTTGCTTAGCGCCCACGTCAATACCACGAGTTGGCTCGTCGAAAATCAAAACGTCACACTCGGTAGATAAAATACGAGAGAGTACTACCTTTTGTTGGTTACCACCTGAGAGGTTCTTAACCAACTGGTTCATGTGAGGAGTTTTAATATTGAGATCTTTGATGTAGCCTAAGGTAGCATCACGCTCCTTCTTGCCATCAATAACAAAGCCATATTGTAAGTACTTAGGTAGGGAGGAGAACACAGTATTCTCTCTTACTACTAAGCCTAAGAGTACGCCTTGGCCCTTTCTATCCTCAGGGATAAGACCAATACCTACCTTAAGGGCATGGCGAGGAGATTTAGGAGTATAATTTTTGCCTTTATAAGTAATTTGACCACTCTCTAATGGGTCAGCACCAAACAGAGCACGGGCAACTTCGGTACGGCCTGCGCCTACTAAGCCGCCAAAGCCAATAATTTCGCCCTTGTGGAGCTTAAAGCTAACGTCATTAATATGAGAGTTGCAAAGATTCTTACACTCTAAAACCACTTCATCAGAGGTCTTAGTAGGCTCTGGGAACTCACCAGAAATTTCACGACCAACCATCAAAGAAATTAAGCGTCTCATAGTGAGATCTTTTACATCCTCAGTGGTAACGAAACGGCCATCCATAAAGATAGCGGCACGGTCGCACATCTGGAAAATTTCTTCTAGACGGTGAGAAATAAAGATAATAGTGGTGTTCTTTTCACGTAGCTTCTTAACAATGTTAAAGAAGATAGCTGTTTCCTTTAAAGTTAAAGGAGCAGTTGGCTCATCTAAAATGATGAAGCGTGGATCACGAGAAACAGCCTTTAAAATTTCTACGATCTGCTGATAAGCAACACCGATATCGCATACTCTTTTACGAACATCGATATCCATTCCCATCTCATCAAATAAGGCCTGAGCACGGCGGTACATCTCTTTTAAGTCTAAAAGACCTTTGCCCTTTAAAATTTCACGGCCATAGAAGATGTTTTCAGCAATAGAAAGATAAGGAATTAAGGAGAATTCTTGGTATACAGCTGCGATGCCTAATTCCATGGATAAAACAGGATCTAAGGTATCATAGGTTTTACCATCAAAAATGATTTGGCCGCTGGATGGTGTTTCAGCGCCTGTAAGCATCTTAATAAAAGTGGACTTACCAGCTCCGTTCTCACCACATAATGCGAGAACTTCGCCACGACGAATATCTAAAGTAATATCGGATAAGGCTCGTACTTTAGCGTAATACTTGGATAGCCCTCTTACAGATAGGATCAAATCTTCATTGTTATTGGTCATAGACGCATCCTAACGTGGCATAAGCAAGCAATAATACTGCTTTGCTATTGGCATGATGTTCCTTTGTTTGTTTGTGCCACCAAAAACAGTAGACATTAAGGACAAACAAAAGGGAAATGCTTAAAACTCGTAAGGGAGTAGTAAAGGATAGATTTCTTTATAAACTTGGCCTAATTGGCAGTCATTGTTAAAGGCCAAGTTGTAGAGCAAACTCCCTAGCAAGTAAGATAATGAGTAAAAGGTACCTAGAGCCAAGGAGATATATCCTTGGCCCATTACTTTTAAGAGTTATAAATCTAAGTCAGTACAAGCTACTCTAAAGGTACTTGCTATGAGTTTTAAAGGGGTGATGAGCTCACCTGCCTTAATGTCGTTTGCTAGAACTTAAGTTAAGTACTAGTAAGCTGGCTTGTACTTGCCAGATAAAAGGTCAGCCTGTGGTACAGGTACGTATGGGAGGTTGTCCTCTACAGCCTTAGATGGCTTGCCTTTTTGTACGATATCGTAGAGGTACTTAACCATCTCGTAGCCGCCCTTGAATGGATAGAGGTCAACAGTACCACGGTAGATGCTATCAGGCTCTTGCATTAGAGCTAAACACTCTTTAGTAGCGTCGCCAGAGAATACAGCACGATCTGGGCCTACAGCGTCGTTAGCAACCATGGCCTGGTAGCCACCGATAGCACCAGAGTCATTAGCACCAACAATTAAGTTTAAGTCTGGGTGCTGCTGTAAGATAGACTCGGTAATACGCATGCCAAGCTCTGGGTTATCGCCAGCCTGACGGGCAACGATTTGCATGTCTGGGCAGATATCACGAACAGCTTGCTCAACACCATCACCACGAACCTTGGTGGCTTCTACGTTGTCTTGGGTAATTAAAGCAACCTTGCCCTTGCACTTTAAGGTTTCCTTAGCCCAAGTTGCAGCTTGGCTACCGATGGTATAGCCATAAGCAAACTCTTCCATGCCATAGAGAACATCAGAGTTAGAAACTAACTGAGCAATAGAACCAGTTGCAATACCAGCCTTGTTAGCGTCCTCATAGGTGGCGAATAAGGCGTTAGAATCGATTGGAGTAGTGAAGATAGCATCGTACTTATCGTTAATCATGTTTTCGATATCAGATACTTGCTTATCAACACGGTACTGAGCATCAATAGCTACACACTTAATACCAAGCTCATTACAGGCTTTTTCCATACCAAGCTTAACACCTACGAACCATGGGTTAGCAAGCTGTGGTACAGAGAAACCAATCTTAATATCCTTTGGATCCTTGGCAGCATTAGCATTTACAGCAAAAGCGGCTAAACCTACGGCTAATAAGGCAGTTGATAATTTTCCAAGACGCATAGATAATCCCTCAATTATTTTTCATTTGACTTAGAAACGGCTAAGACCTTTTCATATTCGTTGCAAAGTACGTATTTGATAGGTTCGTCCTCAATAATTTGTGAGAAGCGATCGCCATTGTCTAAAAATCTGTTGTCGACATGGTCATCGTTGGTCTTTGAGACCTCCCAAGCCATGACTGATTCCTTTTCAGCCCAGAATCTGTGATAGACACGTGGGTTAACTCTAATAGATGAACCTGGCTTTAGACAGACTACAGAGCCAGGTTTAAAACATAGCTTTTGTCCGTCAATAGAAAGATGCAGGTCATTTACTTTGTCTAGCTCTTCCTCTTTAGTGGAGTTGTAAAGTTCAATCAGTAAATCGCCACCACCGCGATTAATGATGTCCTCCATTTTATGGTGATGGAAATGCATAGGTAATTCTTGGTCTTTACCTACAAATAGCATTTTCTCAGCATATGGATTAGGGTAGAGATCCTTGAGTACAGGTTTGATCGAGCCATTTCTAAAGTTAAATAGCACACATCCACGGGTTGAAAAATCATTGCCTCCGAAATCGGAAACATCCCAACCCAACTCGACATCAAAAACTTCTTGCCATTGAGCTAGATCTAATTTTTTCCAGTCTTGCAGTGTAAAGTAACCAAACTTTGGTAAAACAACTTGGTGCTGATGGATGAAATCGATGACGTTATCAACAATTTTGTTGATTTCAGATCGGTTCATAACGCCCATAAACATAACTCCTTTTATCATCCAAAGTTATCTTTACAACCGTTTGCAATAAAACTGGTTTTATTTTATAGGCTCCAATAGCTTATATACTTTGAGGTGTGTCATATTTTTGCGAATTTATATCATGATCTATGTCAAAAAATCGCAAACGTTTTAGGAAATAGTTAAAAAAATATTTGGTCAATGGCATAGCAAAGCCACTAAAGTGTGATCTAAATCGCTAATTTGTTTTGCAAATTCATACGATATGATGCGATAGGTTTAAAACCATCAAAAATTTATATCTAGAAATGCTGATAAATAAAAGCTTTGCAAGCCAAAAACATGTTCTTAAAAAAGCGTTTGTGCTCCCATGTCATCGCAACCGATTGCGATGCTTGCAAAAGGCCAAAAGCCATAAGGCAGGCAAGGTAAAGAGCAAAAGCGTAACCTAAACATTAAGACAAACAAAAAAAGTAGGTAGAGAGTAAACCAATAAGCCCATAAGACACTCTCTAGAGCAGTAATAAATTTAGGCAAGTTAGAGTAAGGAAAGGAAATGGAAGTGAAGGGCCCAAATGACTGCCAATATGGTGTGATAACAAGCCACCTTTTTAGCCTACCAAGCAAGGAACAAAAGTTGGTGCTCTTTAATAATTAAGCTGATTGGCACAACAGCGCAATCGCAATCGCAATTACAAATGAGGTTAATCTTCATGCCCTACAAAGATAGTGTTAAAAGCCACGGGGCATGCCTATGGAGGTTAGTTAGGGAGGCTTGAATTAATAAGAGGTGAGGTATACCAATAAGTCTAAGGAGAGCTTTGTTGTTAAGTGAGATGCTTGGGTACATTAAGTTAGCAGCTTAGTTGGTAACTGCTAACTTAAAAAGCCTTAAGGCTCAATTTTTCAATAAGCGCTGCTCCTGACTTCACCTCACTGCGTCGAGCTGCGCTTGGCTGCGTCACGCTGCGCTTGGCTTCGCTGGCAACGCCTGACTGCACCGCACTTAGTCAGGCAGCGCCACACCACAGTGTACTATGCCTAAGTGCGCTGCGTTGCCTGGCAGCTATGCTGCAAAGAGGGGCGATGCAAAGCATTGCTGGATATAGCTCGGCTGGGCACGGCTCTGCTGGTGCGGTGCAAAGTGGTGCGCTACAGCGCCCTTAGCCATGATAGAGAGCTTACTATTATGGGCTAGGGGCGCTAGTTAGAGCTGGGCTTAGCTTCTTAGTGTAGCGTTGCGCTGTGATGAGCTTATATTCATATTTTTTATGAATGGCTCTGATGGGACTTATAGTTTAAGAGCGCAATAGGTCTAATGGTTTTAGCTATAGGTTTGCGACATTGGGCAAAAGCATCATCTTGAGCTTGGTATTCTTTAGTCTGTACCTGCATAAAGCCTAAAATGGTGGAGAATACATTGTCATGAGACAACTCTTGAATGGTGGCCTTATCGCTAAGACATTGCTTATCTAAACCAATAGCTTGAGCAGTGGCGCTTGGGAGCCATAATTGCATTGGCACATGGGTTTGATGAACTGGGGCTACCAGATAAGGAGTTCCGTGTAAGAACAGGCCATTTTCACCTAAGGACTCACCATGATCAGAGATATAAAAGAGCGCAGGATTAATTTTGTCCATGTTTTGCTCTAAAACATCGTGAACTAAGGAGTAAAGTACATAGTCGGTATAAGCAATGGTATTATCATAGGCATTGCGCACTTCCTCTAAAGTACAATTCTCAACATCAGCTCGATTACAATCTGGGCTATAGAGCTTAAAGCTCTCAGGGTAGCGCTCATAATACTTTGGGCCATGAGAGCCAATTAAGTGTAAGAAAACTACAGTATCTTTGGTGGCATTAGCAGCAATAGCACGGGCCTCATTAATCATAATTTCATCAAAGCAAGTGCCATTTTTACAAAGCTTGCTATTGGTCTTAGGGTCAATGTTAATGGTCTTAATATTCTTGCATACACCCTTACAGCCGCCATCATTATCCAGCCATACTAAATCTAATTTTGCTTTAGCCAAGATATCAATAAGATTATCTCTCTTATCAGCCGCCTCTTTGTTGAAGTTAGAGCGCTTCATATCAGAAAACATACAAGGGACTGACTGAGCTGTAGCGGTAGCACATGAGCTTACCTTACTAAAGTTTATAAGTTTTTCTTGTTGGGTAAATTCATTGGTATTGCGTTCATAGCCTAAAGAACCAAAGTTATGAGCTCGTGCAGTTTCACCTAAGACAAAAAATAAAACTTTTGGCTTATCAGAAGTAGAGGCTAATTGAGCATCATCTCCTAAGGACACATAAGGATAGTGCTTTGGAAAGTAGGTATTGCGAGCGTACTTATAAGAAGCGATTAAATAAGAGACAGGTAAGATCTCTTTGGCTAAAGTATGGTTTTCACGACCAATAAAAGAATATAGCTGATAGTTAGGAGCCACAATGGCTAGAGCTAATAAGAAAGCACAGCTAGCAGAGGTCAAACGCAGCAAGCTGCTCTTAAGCATGCTAGTAGCATAGCTAATCTTAAGCTTATAAACAGCAATTGCTGGTATTACGCCTAAAATTACAACAAAAGCAACTAATGACCAGGAAAAATATGAAGTTGCCTCATGGACGTTAGTTTGCATGACGTTTTCCATCATGTCCACGTCAAAAATAACCTTGTAGTTAACTGCCATATAGCTTACTACTGAGGTGATTAAGCACAATAAAATAAGCGCTCCTTTTAAGATATAGCGATAGGAAAATAAAAGGATAAATATCACCATCATTAACAAGCTAATCGCTATAGGGGTGAGCACTTTAAAATGCCATGGAATTTCAGGATTATCACGATAAATTTGCGCTACATGATCCCAGAACGCCAGGTTGTAAACAGTAGCAAAAATAATTGCCACGATAGCAGTGATCACTAAGTAATGGTTAGCAAGTGATCTAAACTTTTTAAAGAAGAACAGCATATTTTTCATAATAAAAATAAAATCCAAGCCTCCCCAAGGAGTAAGAGGCTTTTGATGTCATATCAGGTGCTCAATGGCACCTAAAAACTAAAGAAGACACAAATAATTTAAGTCTTAGAAAAGTAGGCCTGCTTTTGCTAAGGCTTAAAAGCAAACAACAAAATTACCATCTAATATCAGGCTCAATATTAGTACTAGTTTTTATGAAAAAAACCGACCAATAGCACCTAAAAATACATAAAACATGGATAGTTGAGCTCAAACAGAAAAATTGCTTTGCTCATAGCCTTTGATATTACTATTAGTAAAAGGTTCCAAAATCTTTAAAAGTTGCGTTTTTTGCTCAAAAACTGCTTAATTTTTGGGAAATTTGTTAAATATATGTAAATTTTAGGTAATAAATGCTTTAACTACTCATCAACCACATCTACAAGAAATTCAATTTAAGCCAAGCTAAAAGTAAGCTCTTAGATGCCCTAAAGAAAGGACGGCTTTTTTTGCATTACCACCACATGAGAAAGCAAAGCTTGTAGCTTAAGACTGGCTTTCATCCTTAAAGCCAGCTAATAAAAAAGCATTAGTACTATTAGCAAGGCCAACCAATTACATGGTATAGCCTCTAAATTTAGAAAGTAATATCAAGTCCCATAAGTAAGTTTTCCCCATGTCCTCCCAAAGTCTAAATATGGCTATCAGTAGTGGTCTTAGTAGTTAATTAGCTTGGAGGTACAAGTGTGTAAGCTATCTATTTTGCTAGCAGCCAAACTGGCTAACATGCTGGCAAGCTGGCGCACTTACTTGCTGGTGGGCATGCAAGATAGTTAGAGGGTGTTTGAATAGGGGAGTTCTAGAGTAGGTGAGCTTGCAAGTAAAAAATGGTGTGAGTGGAGGCAGGACGGTAATTGTTCTGAGGAAGCCAGGTTTTGGCCCTGCCCATGGCCTTGGCTAGGGGCTGGGATGAGGCAAAAAAGAGGCTCAAATAGCTGATGCTGTTTGAGCCCTTTTAAGTTTAAGTCCATGATAAATGTTCACATGGATGAGGTGCTGTGAGCGTACCTTTTATAAGTCGTCAACTAAAGCAGTAGACTTAGCGTAGGCTGTGGAGCGAGCCTCAAAGAAGTCAGTCTTTACCATGTTGGCGTTGGAGTATTGGCTTACCCAAGACATGGACTCTGGCTCACTTTCATAGCGTGGATCATAAGATGGGAAGCCCAAGCTCATCCAGCGAATGTTACCTAAGTAGGAAATATAATCAGTGATCATTTCCTTATTAAGGCCAGGGATATTGTCACCAATTACATAATGACCCCATGCGATTTCCTGGCGTACGCCCTCTTGAATCATGGCACGAAGCTCATCAATAGTCTCAGGGCTAAAGAGCTCTGGATTTTCTTTTTGGAGCTCACGAATGATATTTCTAAATAACCATAAGTGAGTATTCTCGTCACGGTTAATGTAACGAATTTCCTGAGCTGAGCCTGGCATCTTGCCTTGACGGCTTAAGTTGTAGAAGAAAGAGAAGCCAGAATAGAAGTAAATACCTTCTAAGATATAGTTGGCCATTAAGACCTTTACTAAGTTTTCTGGAGATTGATTCTCTTGGAATTGGTTGTAAAGATCGCCAATAAAGGTATTACGAGCTAAGAGGTGCTCGTCATTCTTCCATTGGTAAAGGATGCGATTGCGCTGATCTGGAGAACAAATACTATCTAACATGTAGCTGTAACTTTGAGAGTGGATACACTCTTGGAAAGTTTGGATAGATAAGCATAAGTTTACTTCAGAAACAGTAATAAACTCGGCAATACGAGGAAGGTTTGCAGTCTGAATAGAGTCAAGGAATACTAAGAAACTTAGGATTTTGTCATAAGCCTCACGCTCTGCTGGGGTAAGCAGAGGATAGTCTTTAACATCCTGAGATAAGTTAATTTCCTCTGGAATCCAGAAGTTATTCATAGCTTGACGATACCAATCAGAAGCCCAGCGATACTTCATGTTATTGAAATCGTTGAGGTTGGTGGTATTACCGCCTATTAATCGCCAATGGGTAACATCAGTATCACCTTGGGGATTAAAGAGCTTCTTCTTAGTAAGCTGTTCCATAGTTCCCGACTAAACCTAATCCTAAAATGTAATAAAAGAACAAAACTCTATTATCAGAACCTGTTATCTGACATTAGAGCGTAAAAATAGCGGCCTTATTTTACAAGATTGTGACCACAAAATAAACCGCTAAATTAAACCTAACTACCTAACTAGTATACCAGAGTAAGCTATAACTAACTACTGTTTGTTTCGCACAACAAACAAAGCTAGCTCGCAAGCTAAATTACAGGCCTTATTGAGGGGTATGTTGCATGACTAGAGTGCACAAATCATGATTAAAAGCCTGATATTGGGTCTGAATAATAGTTCCCTTGGTTGTTAGCACAATCAATTTGTGTGCCTGAAAATCCTTGCGATAGGGTGGGTGGCGGTGTTCAAAGTTGTTTTGCACAAAGCCACAATGCTGATAAAAACGCAAACGAGCCCGAGCAATATCGTCAACTAAGGGATCAATCTCCAGCAATACGCTTTTAGGGCTCTTATTAATAAAACTTCGTAATAAGGCCTGCCCATAGCCTTGCCCTCTTAGTTCTTTAGCAATAGCTAAGTGCTCTATATACCAACAAGCATCTAAGTCCCAGAAGGCAATAAAGCCCAGTAATGAGCCATTACTGACAAAACATTGGAGGTGATATTGTTCTTGAGTAAAAGCAAACTCTTGTTGGGCTTGGGTTCTTTGTTCAAAAATTGGAAAGCTCTGCTCGTAAAGATGAGTAAAGTTGCTGTAGAGCTCATGTTGAGTGCTACGAATTTCTAAAGTGTTGATATTGGCAAGATCTAAACTCACCACTACTCTCCTCATAAATTAGCTTTGCTCAATCCGCCTTAATCCCCGCCATTTGGTGCTTGAGTGTGGTTGATTGCCCTTATGACATATTACTCAACTACAAAGGCAAGGAGAGTGAATCACTAATAAAGCGCATATGGCTTAAAGTGTTCATAATTTATCAATAAATAAGCCCCTAAAAAGGGGCCTATTTATAAAAGCATTAGCAGAGGCTATTGCTTATTAAGATTAAGCTGAGCAAGAGGCGCAGTCCTCAACCTCAAGTGCTTTGGAGCGTACGTAGTAAATGGTCTTTACGCCATTTTCATAAGCTTGCAAGTAGAGGTTTAATACTTGGCGCATGGTGAACTCATTAGTGATGTATAAGTTCATAGACTGAGCTTGGTCAATGTGACGCTGTCTTACACCACAGGCACGTACTGACCAGCTTTGGTCAATATTGTGTGCATTCTTATAGAGCCACCAGGTAGTATTGTTAAGATCTGGTGCTACACGAGGTAACATGCTGCCCTTCTTCTCCTCTAAGAAGTACTTGTTCATTACAGGGTCAATACCTGCTGTAGTACCTGCAATAATAGAGGTGGAGGAAGTTGGGGCAATGGCTAATAAGTAGGCATTACGCATACCTTGGTTAGCAACGATTTGACGTAACTCTTCCCACTTTGGAGAGGTGTACTTTCTCTTGGCAAAGTACTGACCTGTTTGCCACTCAGAGCCTTCAAATAAAGAGTAAGCACCCTTTTCGTTGGCAATATCAGAGCTGGCACGAATAGCAGCCATATTGATGCGCTCAAAGACCTTATCAACAAAGCTTAAGTGCTCTTCTGACTCCCACTTAATGCCATTTTTAGCTAGCATGTGGTGATAGCCACTCATACCAAGACCAATAGAGCGATACTTCTTATTAGTGATCTCTGCATAAGGGGTTGGGTAGAAGTTAAGATCAATTACGTTATCTAAAGCACGTACGGCAGTAGCAACTAAACTATCTAAATAAGCACCATCATTAACTGGAATGCGACCTAAAGATAGGGAGGCTAAGTTACATACTACAAAGTCGCCTGGTACAGTAGAGGTAATAACCTTGACCTGACCATCTTCGGTATTAACAATCTTAATCTCATCAGAGGCGATTGGGCTCATGTTTTGAGCAATCTCAGTGCATAAATTAGAAGAATAAATGCAACCTGCGTGAGAGTTTGGATTGGCCTCGTTAACTAAATCACGGTTAAAGATAAATGGGGTACCAGTCTCAACAGCTGACTTGATAATGAGACGAACAATATCCTTAATAGCAATTTGGCGCTTAGCAATACGTGAATCATGGATACAATCTAAATACTTGTGCTCCCACTCATCACCAAAGCAATCTTCTAGGCAGAAACCCTTAACCTTCTTAATCTCGTAAGGGCACATTAAATACCAGTCGCCATCGATATTTTCCTTTACTTGTCTCCAGAAGTAGTTAGGAACACAAATAGCAGGGAAAACGTCGTGAGCCTTCATACGGTCATCGCCGTTGTTGGTACGTAATTGTAAGAACTCTGGAAGATCACGATGCCACATATCAAGATATACGGCTACAGCGCCTTGACGTACGCCTAATTGATCTACAGCTACAGCAGTATCATTAATTAAGCGGATCCAGCGGATAACACCACCTGCGGCACCTTCGAAGTTACGAATAGCAGAGCCCATAGCACGTACTTTACCTAAGTACATGCCCATACCGCCGCCAAACTTACTTACTTGAGCAAAGTTGTTAATAGAGCGGTAAATACCATTTAAGCTGTCTGGTACAGTATCAATAAAGCAAGATGATAACTGGTGATAAGGCTTGCGAGCATTAGCCAAGGTTGGAGTAGCCATAGTGACTTCCATCTTGGATAACATGTTGTAAAAGCGCTGTACCCAGTTCATGCGGTTATTGGTCTCATTCATTGCTAAGTGAAGAGCAATACCTAAGAACATTTCTTGAGGGGTCTCAAGTGGTACGTGCTTATGATTGCAAATTACATAGCGCTTAATGAGTAAATCTAAGCCTGAATAGGTGAATAAATTGTCACGGCTATTGTCAATAAAGCTATAAGCACGCTCAATTTCCTCTTGGGTATAGGCTTTGAGAATGTATTGACCATATAAGCCATGATCAGATAAGTAAGATAACTTATCGTAAAAAGACTTTAAGTTAAGCTTGGTTAATTCTTGAGCTAAGTTTAAGTGAAACTTATGGGCTAATAAACGGCCTGCAATCATCTCAAACTTAGGTGCAGTTTGAGTGGTAAGCTCACAAGCTGCCTTAATAAGAGAGTTTAACTGCTCATTAATTGAGGCATTGTGACCTGCACTAATAGCAATGAACTTAGAGGCTAAAACAGTTAAAGAGTACTCAGGCTCTAAGTAGTCATTCTGAATAGAGGCTAAGGTTGGCTCTAAAGAAACATCGCCAGTGGCGGTTACTAAAGCTACACGAGCGGTACGTAGTTCAAAGCGCTTCTGACGGTAAAGAATAAAGCTCTTGGCTACTGAGTAGAAACCTTTCTCCATTAAGGTCTCTTCAACAATATCCTGAATATTCTCCACGGTCTTTTCTACAGCATTGGTAACCCTCTGCGTAATAACGGAGACCAAACTATCCTTCTGATTGTCATCGAGCTTCTGGCCTACATTAGCAAAGGCTTTGGCAATAACTACCGCAATTTTATTGCTATCAAAAGTTTCGGTTTGACCTGAACGTTTTATGATTTGCAAGGTATATCTCCAGCTTTGAGCACCTATAGAGGGTGAGAGTAAACTCTCCCTTTAAGCTGTAGGTGGTAAATAGATTAGATTAAACAAGACACAATATAAGCTATATATGTGCCAACCAAACACAATATAAGGATCTACAACCGACGAACAAAAGAACTTTGCACAGCCTTAAACTTCATTGCTGATAAAGATGAGATATGTAGTGTTGAACACCCATAGCTAATAAGACTGTTATGAGGATATTGGCTCTATCCTTAATAAATTGTGGGAGGGGATTGTACACCAAAGGAGAGTAAAAAATCCAATGTGCACTAAGGCTGATTTAAGGCCAAATGTTAATTAAAAACCCCATGATTATGCCGTTTAAAGAAAGCAAAAAAAAGTTGCCATTGCATATTTTTAGCAAGAGCAAAGCACGCAAGTTTAGCTGTCCAATATGCCTGTTAGCAGGCTTATTAGCTTATAAATTATAGTATTAATCCATAGCGTGCTATTTAGGTTAATTGATTTATAAATTACCTTTAACAAAGAGATTATTCTGTAAGAGTCAACAAGGTAAAAACAGCCAAGGCTAGGAAGATAAAAGCGGCACTGTAGTTTAGTTTGATGTTGAAGCTAGGGCTATTGAAATAGGAGCTCAAAGTTCCAGAAAAGAGAGCTATAGAACAAAACACTATTAAGGTCATAATTCCAAAAATAGCGCCCAACAAAGCCATATAAGCTGCTAATACCATGCCTTGAGCCGAGCTTGGTAAAAACTGAGGAAAGAAGGACAAAAAGAAGAGCTGAACTTTAGGATTAGTAATGTTCATGATAAG
>Bissell_p1__coassemble_648_pt1 | contig 21810 bp, 15 predicted proteins | sample Bissell_p1__metabat2_low_PE_026 | metagenome-assembled genome bin Bissell_p1 | reverse complement strand
TTATTATGCGCCAATTACGTCCACTTATAAAAAAAGCCCTACTAAATTTAGTAGAGCTTTTTTTAAATAACTTTTAATAACCACCTACTCCAGTATCTGGAATAAATCTACCCGATGGCAGACGGAACACTTGAGTATCAATGCCACCTGAACGATCACATCTTAAATAGCGCCATCCAGGGCCTTGCATATCAAGAGCAAAGTCATGTGAAAAAGGCTCAAACTGTATGGAGGTAGATGGGGTAGCAATATATCTTACTCCATTGAAAAACTGATCATATTCTTGGTGAACATGGCCGCTTAACACGAGTTTGATATTGGAAAAGTTGCTAATAAAGCTATTGAACTCATCGCTATTATGCATGGTTTGGGTATCAAGCCAACTACTATTTACCAATTGAGGTAAATGGTGCACTAGCACTACTGTGTTTAAGTGCGGATAGAGTTCGCATTGCTTCTTTAAAAAAGCTAATTGATCACGCTCCACCCATCCATGAGGAACGCTATAAACTTCTGAGTTTAAAAAAACAAAGTGCCAATTGCCACAAACTAATGAACGCTCGGTATGTACCCCAAAATCACCTAAAATGCGGTACATCAAAGGGCCATCATCATGATTGCCTGGAACAAAGAATACTGGTTTTTGCAAAGTAGCAATATATTGAGCAAAACGTTGATAGGAGCTTACAGAGTAATCCTGGCTGATATCGCCTGTTACTACTACAAAATCAAAATGGATATCTTGATTGATAATAGACTCTAACACAGCGGTAAATGAATCTGCTGTACGTACCCCTAATAATGTTCCTGACTCCTCAGCAAATAAGTGAGAGTCAGTAAGCTGCAAAACACTTATCTGCTCCTCATCACTTGTTAACTGCAAATTAAACGTAGTCATTAAAAAAACACCATTAAAAAACGGTACCTAATACCGATTGAACATGATTAAGTACAAAATAAAGAGAGTCTACTATTGCCTGTACGCAATAAAGTCAGCCTATCTTACTTAAGATTTAGATAAAGAAAAGCTACATTGTTAACAGATTGCAAATATTACTAGTATTTTTTGTTTTAAATTTGCAATTGGTCACAAATTAACATACGCAGTAATGAATTTTGCTAATGCTTTAGCTCCAAGCATACTAATATACTAGCACACAACCTATCTGTAAAACTAATTTTAGCGGCTCTAAATGGCTAGCCATCAAGTGTTTGTAACATTTGCATAAAAAAAGCTAAGACTGCTAAGCCTTAGCTTTTTTTAAAAATAGCTCGTTAAAAATTAGCTATTTTGCTTTAAAAATGAATTACGGATCTCGTCATAATAAATTTGTAAGTGCTGTAAGGTCATTAAAGCAGCAGCATTACAAATACGACCATTGCGACAATATTCAAAAGCTACTTTAGCAGGCATCTTAAAGATACGAATATCCTCTTCTTCGGCTTCTAAACCACCATGACTTAGAATATGGTCAGCCCTGATCTTACCAATGTATAAAGAAACACGCTCTGAACAACCACCTGGGCTTGGATATACAGCATTGATATAGTGAAGATCCTCTGGCTTAATAACAATACCTGACTCTTCTTGTAGCTCACGAACAGCAGCCTCAAGCTCACTCTCGTCTACATCAATCATACCTGCAACTACTTCTACCAACCATGGAGAAACAGGGTCTTTTAACGCTCCAGGACGAAATTGCTCGATTAATACTACTTCTTCGCTTACAGGGTCAAAAGGCAAAATAGCCACAGCATCAGTACTACGCTCAAAAATCTCACGATCTAAAATACGAGTAGTATTGCCATTAAATTTTTTATAAGAAACTCGATAGAGATCTACAGCAAAGTGCTTTTCAAATAAGCGATTTTTCTCGTGAATAACCACATCTCTAATAGTAAAACGTGGTGCAATCAATTCTTCATATCTATCCATGGAACATCCTAAAAGACACTAATACCATAAAGAAAAACAATATCTTGCTATATCTAGTATAGATAAGCCCAGCTCATTATCAAGAGCTATAGCTAAAGAATAGTTAATAAGCATGGATATCTTTCATCAACTTATACTTAGACCAAGAATATTTCCAAGCTAAATACAAGCATCATGAGCTAACTATTCAGTATGATCAATAATTAACTATTTAGCTAGCTAAATTTACTAGCTTTTGCTTATTTAGGTCATAATTGCCACAACTATCACTAATCTTTAATTTTTCTACGTCTAAAACTACAATCTCTTATGTATTCTTGGTAATGCTACAATAATAGCCTCTAAGGAGGCGTAATTGCCATCTGAATTAGTTTGGTGCACAACAAGACATAGGACAAATATCCCAGGTCAGTTTAACAGTGCTGTATAGGCTAAAAAGTCCATTAAGGAGATTTTTTTATTATGTCCAAAATTGTTTTAAAAAACGCAACAGTAATGACTGATAGCGGCTTTAAACAAACTCAAGTACTAATTGATGGCCCTTATATTGCCAAAATAGATCCTAATATCAATGATAGTGCTCAAGTTGAAATTGATTGTAGCGGCAAATTAGTTTTACCTGGTCTTATCGATGCCCACGTTCACTTTAGACAGCCAGGCATGGAGCACAAAGCCACTATCAAGACCGAATCAGCAGCTGCGGCCTTAGGTGGTGTTACCTCCTTTATGGACATGCCAAACACCTCCCCAGCTACTACCACTATTGAGGCCTTACACAATAAGCAAGCTCTTGCAAGCCATGATAGCTATGTTAACTATGGCTTTTATTTAGGTGCTAGCGAGCATAATCTTGAGGAGGTTAAAAGAGTAGATCCTCATGAAATTGCTGGTATTAAGATTTATATGGGCTCTACTACTGGCAACTTGCTCTTAGATGATGACAATGCCCTCTTTAAGATGTTTGAAGCTGCCCCAACTTTAGTGGCTACTCACTGTGAGGATAACGGCATTATTAACGCCAATACAGCATTAGCTAAAGAAACGTATGGCGATAAGATTCCTTTTGAAATGCACCACATTATTCGTAATCGTGACTGCTGTGTTAAGTCCTCTTTATTAGCCATTGAGGCTGCTAAAGCCACTAATAAGCGCCTCCATATTATGCACTTAAGCTCACAAGAGGAAGTTGAGTTACTTAGTCAATATGCTCAAGGTGACATTCACAATCGTCAAATCTCAGCTGAGGTTTGTATTCCTCATCTGTTCTTTAATGACACTGACTATCCACGATTAAAGGGCTTTTTAAAGTGTAATCCTGCCGTTAAGTTTGAACGTGATCGTCGTGCCTTAATCCAAGGTCTACGCAAAAGCATAATTACTACTATTGGTACTGATCATGCCCCTCATGAGTTGGCAGTAAAGCAGAGCGAAAATTACTTGAATGTAGCCTCTGGCTTACCTTCTGTGCAATTTAGTTTAAATGTTATTTTTGAACTCTTTAAACGTAAAGAGCTCAGCCTTGAAGAAGGTATCAAATCAGCTACTATTAATGTTGCTGAGCGTTTTGGTATTGAAAAGCGTGGCCTTATCAAAGAAGGTTACTTTGCTGACATTGCTATTATTGATCCACGTGAGCGCTACACTGTACATCAAGATGATATTGCCTCTTTATGTAAGTGGTCACCAATGCTCAATCAATCCTTTAGCTGTAAGGTAACCCACACTATTGCCTCAGGCAACCTAGTGGTAGCTGATAGCAAGCTATGCTCCGATAGCGGCAACGCCATGGCCCTACGCTTCAACCCATAGCCCCAGGCCCCTACCAGAGCCCTGGCCAGGGCCAGAGCCTGGCCCTGCCCATTGGCCAGACCCAGGCCAGGCCTAGCCTGAATTAGCTTAGCCTTGGCTAAGCCAAGCCATGAAAAAAAGCTCTAGCAAAATTAATTGCTAGAGCTTTTTTTGGTGAAAAGTTTGACTATTAAAGCTTAGTAAACTACGTAGCCAATCTTCTTGTAAACATCATCTAAGGTCTTTTGAGCACGCTCTTTGGCTCGCTCTGCGCCCTTATTGAATACTTCCTTAATAAAGGCCTCATCAGAGCGAATTTCCTTATAGCGCTGCTGAATAGGCTCTAACATAGCCACTACAGCCTCACCAACTTCACTCTTGAAGTTGCCATACATAGAGCCTCTAAAGTGCTCTACTAATTCAGGAATTTCTCTGTGAGTAGCAGCTGACATTAACTCTAAGAGGTTAGATACGCCTGGCTTTTTATCCCAGTCATAAGCTACTACTGGTGGATCATCACTATCAGTAACAGCGCTCTTAATTTTCTTTAAGATAGACTTTGGCTCTTCTAAAATTCTAATGACATTCTTTGGATTATCATCAGACTTAGACATTTTCTTAGTAGGCTCTTGCAATGACATAACGCGACCACCAGCCTTTGGAATAATACCAGTTGGCATGGTAAAGGTTGGGCCATAAATATTATTAAAGCGCTCAGCTACGTCACGGCATAACTCAATATGCTGACGCTGGTCGTCACCTACTGGAACCTTGTTAGCTTGATATAAGAGAATATCAGCAGCCATTAATACAGGATAGTTAAATAGGCCAGCAGTAATATTGCTAGCATAACGCTGAGCTTTATCTTTATATTGAGTCATGCGATTAAGCTCACCTACCTGGGTATAGCAGTTTAATACCCAACCTAATTCGCAGTGAGCAGGTACATGAGACTGTAAGAAAATAGTGGACTTATTAGGATCAATACCACAAGCTAAGAAAATAGCTAAGGTGTTTAAAGTATTGTCACGTAAAGTCTTTGGATCTTGACGTACAGTAATAGCGTGCTGATCTACTACACAGTAAAGACACTCAGCTTCATCTTGCATTGGCACCCAATTACGTAAGGAGCCAATGTAGTTTCCAATTGAAAGTTCTCCTGAAGGCTGAATGCCTGAAAAAATAATATCTTTAGCCATTGAAGGTTCCTATGACTCTCCTGTTTGCTTTATCAAGCATAATCAAGAGGGCTCACTTAAATAATGGTGTTGTTTCTCTACTAGATCACAGACACAGGACTAATGCCACATGGCATATGCCATAAGGCTGATGCCTTAAAGTCAAAGTTAGTAGAACAAGATATCCTATCATTATTCATGAGTTTTAGCTGATAAATTTGTAAGGCAACTCTAATTTGGGCAAGCAAACTACGCTTATCTATTCATTATTTGGCAAAGAGTTAATCAGCTCAGTTAGCTCACCAAAGCTATCAAACAAATAATCGGCCTTACAGCAGGTGCGAACATCATAACCACCGTCATAGCCATAGGTGAATACTACAGTTGGCATATGGGCATTTTGACCTGCCTTAACATCATTAATAGAATCACCTACCATTAAAGCTTGCTCTGGTGCTACACCAAGTTGCTCACAGACATGTAATAAAGGAGCAGGATCAGGCTTTCTCTTATCTAAGACCTCACCACCTAAAATACAGCCCATATACTTATCAAGGCCCATGTGAGCTAATAAAGGCACAGCAAAAACATGAGGTTTATTGGTTACTACAGCTAATTTAATGCCCTGATTATAAAAAGACTCAATACCCTCTTTAACACCTGGATAAACTTCAAAGTTTTTATCTAAACCTTGAGTATAGTACTTGGCAAATAACTCACGAGCCTTAGTTAACTGCTCAGGCTTAATGTCATTGAGAGTAATATCGTGACGCCCCAGAATGACACGGCCTAATAGCATGGCAACACCATTACCAACATAATTACTCATGCTCTCTAATGAAGGAGGCTCAATACCCATTTCTTTAGCCACCTCACTAGCAGCAATGCTAAGTTGAGGTAAGGTATGAGCTAAAGTACCATCAAGATCAAACAATATGGCTTTTGGCTTAGTTAATAAAGACATCTTCACTGCTCCTCAAAGGCAAGATTTTCTAATCTAAAGATTATCACATATCATCCTAGCAAGTACTAAGTTAATACCACCTCTCCAAGTTTTTATTACTCAGCTCTTTTAGCCCATAGCGCAGCCCACTATGCGCATAGCGCACAGGGCGCTTTGGGAGCTGTGCGTAGGCGGCATGCGCTGCACGCTGTGCGCCTTGCGCACTGCGCTATGTGCTTTGCGCTTTGGTAAGCTGAGGCTCTGATAGAAAAAAGGCCCAGTGAATACTGAGCCTTGGTGATTAAACTAAATATAAGTAATTACTTAAGAGCAGCATGGAGCTCATCTAAAGCCACTTTATAGTCTGGCTTATTAAAGAGAGCTGAGCCTACTACAAAGATTTCAGCGCCAGCATCAGCACAAGCACGTACTGTGTTAGGAGCTACACCGCCATCAACTTCAATAGTGATCTCTTTGCCACACTCTTTAGCTAAAGCCTTAACATCAGCAATCTTTTGCATCATAGCAGGAATGAGCTTTTGACCACCAAAACCAGGGTTTACAGTCATAATGAGAACGAAATCTAAGCGATCCCATAAGTACTTAAGGCAGCCAATATCAGTGCCAGGATTTAATACCAAGCCTGCTTTTGCACCTAACTCACGAATATAGGACAAATATCTATCCACGTGAGGGGTTGCCTCAGGGTGGAAAGAAATCATAGAAGCGCCAGCTTTTGCATAATCACTTAAGATCTTTTCATTAATTGGATCGACCATGAGGTGCACATCTAAAATAGCCTCAGGGAAACGACCACGAATAGCTTTTAAAAGATCTGGTCCAAAAGTTAGATTTTGTACAAAGTGATAGTCCATCACATCAAAGTGAATAATATCTACTTTGGCATCTAAGGCCTTTTGAATATCGTTACCTAAATCTAAAAGGTCAGCGGCTAAAATAGAGCCTGCAAATAAGTGCTTGTTATCCATAATAAAGAAAATTGTCTTTTAACCACATTAATATTGGTTGGGCGGATAGAAAAAAACAGAATAAGAACGTATCAGCTCTTAATCATGTTAGATACAGGGCAAATACCCTAATTCTCATTAAAGAGAATTAACTTTTGTGAGCACACTATACTATTTTTGAACCCGATATTAGGAACATAAATAGGATAGTATGCCTAATATAAACAAAGCCCTACACCAAATTTAAATTAAATTCCTTAAGTTTGATGCAGGGCTTTGATTTTTTTCTGGTCTAAAGCAATTAAGACTTATTGTCTAATTTCAGCCTTAGCGTCAGCAACACGCTTGGCAAAAGGAGTAGCTCCTTGAGACACTGAGCGTGGAATATTACGAGCAGCAGCGCTAGCTTCCTCACGGGAGGCATAATCACCAGCCATGAGAATATACCAAGGCTTACCATTACGGACACTAGGAACAATCCAATAGCGTCCAGTTAAACCACGGGCAGCAGCAGACACATTAGCACGATTGGATCCAGAAACAATCTGAATAGTAAAACGATCGTTACTTAAAGCCTTTAACTGTGCAATATCAGCTTCAAAGCCATTACCGGCTGCCTGAGGATGAGCCTGGGCCTGGGTTTGGGCCTGGGCAGCAGCGGCAGCAGCTGCGGCGGCAGCCTTAGCTTGTCTTTGCTCTTCGGCAAGACTAATTACCTGACCTGCCTTTAAAGGCTGGCGAGCTGGAGTTGGAGCTACAGCGGGCGCTTTAACAGCCTCCTCCTTCTTTACAGGAGCTTTGTCTTGCTTATTAGCAGCAGTTTGCTTGGCATTTTGTTCAGATTGTAAAGCATTCTTACGAGCTTGCTCACGATCTTGATTTATCTTATTAATTGCAGCTTGCTCTAAAGCAGTACGATCTTTGGCGCTTACCTGAGGGGCAGGGGCTGGTGCCTTGGAATGGCTCTGGGCCAGAGCCTGAGCTTGGGCCTGGGCCAGCTTATCTAGCTCGTTGGCACTTTCCTTTAGCTTGTTGGCTAACACCTGGTTTTGATCTACAGGAGGCACCGCTGGAGCAGCAATTAAAGTATGCTCAGTAGGAACATCAATAGCAGTGGTGGCTTGATTGTTGTTCTTATTTACATGGTTAAAATTATCACCACGACGCAATACAGGAATTTGCTGCTGATTAGCGTTTAGAGATCCTCCCATTCCCCTGGGATAAGCAGAGCCATTGGCTCCGCCTTCTATTTTCTCAAGCTCTTTGCCAGATAAAGTTACAGAGTGCTCAGTTTGTGGAGCACTAGTTTGAGCGTCAATGCCATTAGGAACGTTTTGAGGTAATAAACCCTCATCCATAGCAAAGTCTTTATTAAAGTCCTGAGAACCCTTGTCAAAAACTAAAGCATCTTCATTGGCTACCTGAGACTGCACAGAGCTAGTTTTGTTGGTATCCTCTGAGGAGAAGAAACTACTACCTAAGAAAATAGGGATCAAGCAGGCTAGTACGATAATAATACATACTATGGTTACAAAAATACCCACAGAACCGCTCTTTTTGCCTGACTTTGGCATAGAGACTTTGCCGTTTTTACGCACCTTTTCATTGCTAACTTGAGGTGCGGTAGGATCCTTCATAAGTTTCTCCGTAATTGCAATAATTTGGCTAATATTACCTTTAGCTGAAGCTAAAGCTTCTGGTAATTTGTTAGAAATGGCATTGTAAATACGCATAGTGTTTTGCAAAGCAAACATATGGCGAGATAACACCATAGCCTCTTTAATAGTTAAAGCAGGCATTTGCATAGCACTAATATCAGCCTTACCTGTATAGTGACTTAACTTTTCCTCAGCCCATAAAGGATGGCACACTAAGACAAAAGCAAAGCGAGCTTGCCCTAAAAATTGCTCATGCAAGGCCACAAGCTCATTGTAAAAAGCGCTAACTACGCTATCAACATCATCTACTACCACGAGAATTTTGTGGTTGTAAGGAATGTGAGCTTTTAATAAAGCGTCAGGTAAATTTAAATCAGTATCAAAAGAACTATTAGGGATAAGCTGTTGTAAAAAAAGCTCTCTTAATCTTTGTAATTGCATGTCTTTATGACATGGAATAAAGATGGCTCTCATCTTAGAGTCAGTTTCGTTAACGATCTGCTCGCAAATTACAGTACGACCTGAGCCACTATCGCCTGATAAAAGAATAAAGCTCTCGTGATCAATAACATTTTGCACTATCTCGTGACAAAAACGTTTTTGGCTTTCTAAAGAGGCTAATGCTTCTATGTCCATAATCAACCTGCCTTAAGCTAATATTGACAAAGCATGTTGCTTAATTGCAGTATCCTCCTTTAATCCATCTTAACAGGCTAAAGTCTAATCCTGCACAACATTTAGAAATTATGCTAAGTAAAATTCATGAGCAATTTTAGCCTAATAAGGCCTTTTATTAAAGTTAAGTTTCTTTTAATTAAAAAAGCCCATTTTGTTGCCAAAATGAGCTCTTAAGATTAAAGATAACAACATTTAATCTTGTGTATTTTTAAGCTCGTCAATGAGATTGCTAATATCTTGATCGCTACAATCATTAAATACTGCGCTTTTACCAATACTCTCTGGCAATACATAATTAATCTTACCGAGCTTAACCTTCTTATCATGGCGCATATGACTAATAAAATCAGCTCCAGTTAACTCTTTAGGAATAGCATAAGGTAAGTTATAGTAAGGAAGAATGTTCTTGATTCTATTATATTGCTCTAAACTTAGGCCTTTATTGGTCTTAGCTGCTACATAAGCTGCCACCACCATACCAACAGCTACAGCTTCACCATGTAAATAAACACCAAAGCCCATTCCTACCTCAATAGCATGACCAAAAGTATGGCCATAATTGAGTAGTGCTCTCATGCCCTTTTCTTTTTCATCTTGAGAGACCACATAAGCTTTCCACTCACAGCAACGCTTAACTACATAAGCTAAATCAAGCTTGGCTGTGCCTTGGGCTTGCTCTAAGTAGGTAAAGAACTCATCATCTAAGATCACGCCATATTTAATAACTTCTGCCATACCCGCTGCAATTTCACGCTCTGGCAAAGTCTTTAAAAAATCTAAATCAGCTATTACGATCTTTGGTTGATAGAAAGCACCAATCATATTTTTACCCATTGGGTGATTGATAGCAGTTTTACCACCTACAGATGAATCGACCATAGCTAATAAGGTAGTAGGAATTTGCACAAAAGCCACGCCTCTTTGATAAGAGCTAGCTGCAAAACCAGTAATATCACCTACTACACCACCACCTAAAGCTACTAAGCAACAATCACGACCAAAACCATCCTCGAGCAAGGCAGTCATGATTTGCATATAGCTCTCAACAGTCTTATAGCACTCGCCGTCTTTTAAAATACAGCTTTTTACTTTAAAACCTTGATTAGTTAAAGATGCCATTAAAGGCTCAAGGTATAAAGGAGCAATAGTTTCATTGCTAACTATGAGTAAGTCCTTAGTTTTAGGTAATGCCTCTTTCATTAGCTCAGCTATAGGCAAATTATTACCAATTAAAATGTCATAAGAATTGTCACCCAAAGCAATATGAACCTTGTCCATACTAATAAGCTCCTAATAAAAGTTTAATTCTAATTTTTCTTAAAAGGCTCTAAGACCTCTAGTGCCTGATTAACAATACTTTCTTTATCATTATTAGTATCAATAATGGATAAAGCAATTTCTCTAAATTGAGGATCACGCACGGAAAATAAATCACTAAGTCTGGTCTTAATATCACTTACATGAATCATAGGGCGATTAGTATCGTCCTTAACTCTGTCATATTGGTGCTCAACATCTAAATACAAATATAAACACAGACTATGCTCTTTGATAAGTTCTCTATTATCAGCTCTTTGGGCTATGCCACCACCACCAGCAATCACTAAAGGCATGGTGTCTGGCTTTTTAATGTGCTCATAGGAGCTATTAGGATTTAATAAGCTAGCTAAACACTCATGCTCTAGCTGTCTAAAATGGGCCTCACCATATTTGGCAAAAATATCAGGAATAGACATTTTAGCCTGCTCAATAATATAGTCATCATGATCTAAAAATGAACCAGATAAGCTTTGAGCTAATAATTTGCCTATGGTAGTTTTTCCTGCTCCCATGGGGCCTACTAAGAAAATCGGTTTAGTAAAAGTACTCATCTTTAAATTTAAAGCTACCTTTTAAGAAAATGCTTGATCATTACTCCCCATATCATCGCAAGAGCATGCCTTACTAAGCAAGCGATAAGAAAGTAATGCTTTAATACTTTAGCTGTAGCACAAGCATTTGCTCAACTACAGACATTTTTGCACTAGTACAGAGCAGCTAAAAGTACTAATAATTTTTGAGGCAAGTAATTTGCTTTAGTGTTGTTTGGGCATTAATGGCTTATTTTTGTTAAAATTACAAGCTTACAAAAAGTTTTGCAAGGAGCACAGTAGTGTTATTTAAGGCTATGAAGCTGGCTAAGCTAGCGTTTTGGGCAGGAATATTTTGCGCTGCCGCCTCAGGTGGTGTAATTGCATCTGCTTATTACTCTACTTTAGAGGAGCTTCCAGACGTTGATGAGCTTAAGCATGTAAGCTTTGAAACACCAATGAAGATCTATACTAATGATGGTAAGTTGATCGGAGAATTTGGTGAGCATAAGCGCATCCCTGTAAGCATTGAAGATATTCCTTTAAGAATGCAACAGGCTTTCTTAGCCATTGAAGACTCACGCTTTTATGAGCACTCTGGCATTGATCCTATTGGCATTTTACGTGCTGTGGTAGTAGCCGCCACCTCAGGTGGTGCCTCTCAAGGTGCATCTACTATTACCCAGCAGGTAGCCCGTAATTTCTTCTTAACTCGTGATAAGACTTTAGAGCGTAAGATTAAAGAAGTTTTTATTGCCTGGCGTATTGAACAAGTATTATCCAAAGACGAAATTTTGGAATTGTACTTAAATAAAATCGCTCTTGGCCATCGCTCCTATGGTGTAGTAGCCGCTGCTCAAACCTATTATGGCAAAACTTTAGAGGAACTAAGTTTAGCTGAAATTGCTACTATTGCTGGTTTACCAAAAGCTCCATCTACACTTAACCCAATTACCAGCCCTCAAAGAGCAAAAGATCGCCGTCACTTAGTACTGCAGCGTATGTTGACCTTAGGATATATCACTCCTGAGGAGTTTGATCTGGCTGATAGTGCTCCATCTCGTGCTTTTTTCCACTCTGCACCGCTTGAGGCTTATGCCCCTTACGTAGCTGAAGAGGCACGTCAGGCTGTAATTGCTAAATATGGCGAAGATGCTTATATCAAGGGCTTAAAGGTCTATACCACAGTAGACTCTCAGTACCAACAATACGCTCATGATGCTATCTTTGAGAATCTTACTGCCTACGACGTACGTCACGGCTATCGCGGCCCTCTACTTAATATTTTTGATAGTACCCGTGGCCTAAGAGGATCAGCTAAGCTTGCTACCGAGAAAAATGGTGCCCATGCTAACGCCAACAATGGTGTGATTATGGCTAAGAGGGCTGAGCTTGCTGAGCAATACGAAGCTCAAGGTATTAAATATGACTACCAAACCTTGGTATCAGAGGTAGATAAGCTAAACTTATTAGCCGCCCAAATTGCTAAAGTAGAGCAAGATTTTAATAATGAAAAGGCCTTAGATCTCATTAGAAAAGAGAATAAGTACCAAAGCATTGATCCTGCCTTAGTAGTTAGTGTGGACGATGAGAACAAGCAAGCTATTGTCTTACTTCCTAATGGTGAGCAAAAAGCTCTTACTTGGGATGGTATGTCTTGGGCACGTGCCTTTAAGACTGATCGTAGTCAAGGTAATGATCCAAAATATCCTAGCGAGTTCTTACAAGCTGGCGACTTAATCTTTACTTATGTAAAACAAGTAGAGCCAAAGAAGAAAGCTAAAAATAATGAACCTCAAGTAACTGAGGTGCTAACCCTAACCCAAATTCCTGATGTAGAAAGTGCCTTGATCTCATTAGATCCAAAGTCTGGTGCTGTTCGTGCTATGGCTGGCGGTTTTGACTTTGAAAAGAGCAAATTCAACCGTACTACTCAGCTATTACGTCAAACAGGCTCCAGCTTTAAGCCTTTTATCTACTCATCAGCTATTGCTTATGGTATTGCGCTCAATTCAGTTATTCCTGATGAGCCAATCAAAACTTGGGATGTGGGTTCTAGAACTTGGTGGCAACCTCGTAACTCACCAAATCGATTCGATGGCTTAATGACTCTTCGTGAGGGCTTAGCTAAGTCTAAGAACTCTATTGCTATTCGTACCATTCGCCATGTGGGTGTAGAAAACGCAGTTGAACACTTACGTAAGTTTAATATCTTAGTACCAAAATTCCAGCAAAGTGAAGCTATGGCCCTAGGCTCTGTTGAGGTAACACCTCTCCAGTTGGCTACTGCTTATTCAGCTTTTGCCAATGGCGGTTATAAGATCACTCCATATTTGATTGAGAAGATTGAAATGGAGAATGGTGAAGTTCTATACCAAGCTCATCCTAAGATAGCTGATCACTCCTTGCCTGATAATATTGCTAACGCTATTGATTTACGATATGCAGGCAACTATAAGCCAGATGCTCGTGATCGCACCTTAGCACGCTTTGTAAATAATAAGAATGAGACTAACTATCCAAACCTCAATTTGGACTCTTATGATGAGACTAACATTACCATTGGTGATGATATGCCTAAGCGTCCTGTTAAGGATCATTTAGAGAATATAGCCTTACCATCAAGTGCCAAACTCTCTATGGCAGCTCTGTCAGACTTGGATAGCTTAGCAAGTCCTAATAGTAACTACCCACATCCACCACAGATCTTAAGTCATACTCATGCTTACTTAATTTCATCATTAATGCATTCTAATGTTTATGGTGGTGAGGGCTTAAACGGTCGTTATTGGGGTACTGGTGCCAAAGCTGCGGCCTTGACTGGACGTGATGATCTCCACGCCAAGACAGGTACTACTAATAATGTTCATGATGCTTGGTTCTCTGGCTATAATGGCAATTTAGTAGTAACCACCTGGGTTGGTTTTGACAATGATCGTGATTTAGGTTATACCAGAGGTCGTGGTTCTGAAAGTGGTGGCGTAACTGCCCTACCTATTTTCTCGTCTTTCTTTAAGAAAGCACAAGAGGGCGTAGAGTCTGCTCAAATTCCAAGACCACGTGGCTTAAGCTGGACAACTAATCGTGAAATTACTGAACCTGCTATTCCAGGCATGATAGTAATTGATGATGGTTCTAGCGCACAAAGCATTAAGAATACAGGTATTGATAGTTCCGATGTAAACTCAGGCGATATTTTCTAATTTTTTTATACTTCAAACATACCAAGGCTCTCCTTTTAGGGGGGCCTTCTTATTTTTATACAAGAAGCCTCCTCAAGAAGCTCACAAGGTCAACTAACATGAACAATTTAGATCTTAAAGGACAATATGACCTAACAGTAGTAATCCCTGTTTTTAATGAGGAAGAAAGCCTAGAACGTCTGTGCGCAGCCCTACTTGATTATCAAAGCAAGAGCCTAGTTAAGGTCTGCTATTTGTTTGTCAATGATGGCTCATCAGATAACTCTTTGAACCTAATTAAAGACTTCTGTTCTAATCATGAGGGCTTTTACTATCTATCTTTACAAGCTCGTTGCGGACTAACTGGAGCCTTAAAAGCTGGCTTTCACAGCTCTAGCACTACCTGGACAGGATATATTGATGCTGATTTACAGACCTTTCCTGAGGACTTTAATCTCTTATTAGAGAAAAAAGACCAAGGTGATTTGATCTGTGGTATTAGAGCCAAGCGCCAAGACACTTGGTCAAAGAAAATTCAGTCAAAATTAGCCAACAAAATTCGTAATGCCATCACTCACGATGGTTTTACTGATACCAACTGCCCTCTTAAAATTATTAAAACCGATCTAGCTCAAGCCCTACCGCTCTTTTCTGGCATGCATCGCTTTTTACCAGCTTTAACCCTACTCTATGGTAGAAAAGTAGTTGCTATACCTGTTCGTCACCAAGAGCGCAAACAAGGCACCTCCAAATTTAATTTCTTTAATCGAGCCTTTTCAGGGGCCTTTGACCTCATTGCCTTTATCTGGATGCGCAAGCGCTACATAAGACCAACAATAGGCCAAAACAACCTCAACCTCCCACAATCCCACCACATCGACTAGCCCCAAGCCCAAGCCCAAGCCCAAGGCTCCCGCCCTTGGGCTTGGCCATGGGCCATGGGCCATGGCTATCGGCCATTGGCCCCTTAGACAGGCCAGACCAGCGCTTAGCAGGTCATCCTCCATGATGGTTGATATTACTTACTGACATTTTGGTATTAATAGCGCTGCTCTTTATGCCTAAAAAAGCTATAAAAGTGTAATTTTATGGCTGAAAGTACCACAAAAGTGGCTAGCACCCTATGATAGAATTTTTACTAACCTTTTTTGTTTGGTGTTTGCTTTTAGGTTGTATTTATGTCTATCAATCCAGTGCATAAAAAGCTCATTCTCTCTAATCGTATCGCCTTTTTAATTGCGGGCTTTGCAATTGCGGCATGGGCTCCAATGATTCCTTTTGTCAAAGAGCGTTTTGCTCTTGATGAACATTCCTTGGGCTTATTATTGCTTTGTGTTGGTATCGGCTCTTTTGTATCCATGCCAACATCTGGATATTTTAGCTCTCGCTTTGGCTGTAAGATTCCTATTTATTGTGCCACCATCTTAATATCGCTCTGCCTCATTGCTATTCCTTTTATTAATAATCTCTATTTAATGGCGCTAGTGCTGTTCTTAATGGGCATCAATGCGGTATTAATCGACGTGGTGTCTAATATTAATGGTGCTTTGGTTGAGCAATATACTAAGCTCAACATCATGTCAGGCTTGCATGGCTTGTATAGTGTAGGAGGCTTTTTAGGCTCATTAAGTGTTACCTTCTTATTGAGCGCAAACTTTCCTTTTATTTACAGTGGCATTTATGCAGCAGTAATCCTTATTGCATGCTTAGTATTAGGCGGCAGTAATCTGTTTAATACTGTGCACTTACCACAAGATAGTGAGCAAGAAAACGACTCAACTGAGGCTACTAAAGCTCAAAGCAAGTGGAGCTACTACACCAATCCTACTGTAATCTTGATTGGCTTTATGTGCTTTATCATGTTTATGACTGAGGGCTCTATGCTTGACTGGTCAGGCGTGTTTTTACGTACTGAGCACGGCATCAGTCTTGAGCATGCAGGTTATGGCTATGCAGCTTTTGCTATTACTATGACTATTTTCCGCTTAACTGGAGATAAGATAGTAAGTGCTTTTGGACGTGGCCGTATTATTGTTTTAGGCACTTTATGTATTGTGCTGGGCTTTGTAGTGGCGGTGGTAATTCCTCACTACTTAGCAGCATTTGCAGGCTTTGCTTTAATTGGCGTGGGAGCCAGTAACGTAGTTCCTCAATTAGTATCCATCACAGCACGTATTAAAGAGGTTCCTACCCACATTTCCGTAACAATTGTAAATACCATTGGTTTTACAGGTATTTTAGTTGGCCCTGCTCTTATTGGCTTCTTAGCTCACGCCATTACTTTACCTTACACCTATTTGGTACAGGCTTTAGGCGTACTGTTTGTCACCATAATGAGTGTTATTTTGATTAAGAGCCTAAAAAAGAACAACCACGAGCACTAAAGGCCCACTCTGGCCGAAAACCAATGCGCACCTCGGCCAATTTCCCTTTCACCATAAGCTCTAGCCAAGCCAGGCTTGGCCAAGCCCGACTTGGCTTGGCTAGACCTGGTCTGGCCTTGCCAGACCTGATGAAGACTAGCAGCTGTCAAAACCACCTAAAACCAAGGATCAGCCCCCTGCCAAAGGCAGGGCAATGCCCTGCCCTTGGCTGGGCCGTTCGTTAGTTGCGGTAGTAGTCTTGATACCACTTATAAAACTCTTTTAAACCATCTTCTAATTTAGTTTCTGGCTTAAAATTAAAATACTTTTGCAACTTAGAGACATCGGCATAAGTTTGATCAACATCGCCCAGCTGCTTAGGCTCTAACACAATATTGGCCTTAATGTTAGTGACCTTTTCAATAGCTTTAACAAAATCGAATAACTCGACAGGATCACTATTACCTATATTAAAGACATCAAAAGGCACAGCAGCATGATCGTGAATCGATGGGCTATTAATAATGCTTAAAATACCTTTAATAATATCGTCTACATAAGTGTAGTCACGGCGCTGTTTGCCCTCATTAAAAATATGGAGCTCTTTACCCTCAATAATACGCTTAGTAAAGATAAAAGGAGCCATATCAGGGCGACCATAAGGGCCATAAACAGTAAAGAAGCGCAAGCCAATGGTATCAATTTTAAATAAGGAGGCATAAGTATAAGCCAAGGTCTCATCCATTTTTTTAGTAGCAGCGTAAACTGATACTTGGTTGAGATCGGTATTATCCTCACTAAAAGGAACCTTAGTGCAATCACCATAAACAGAGGAAGAGCTAGCAAATAGCAAGCGAGGCTTAATCTTATTATTGTTTACGTAAAGGTTCTTAATGGCATTAAGGACATTGAAAAAGCCATTAACATTAGAGGCTAAATATTGCTCAGGAATAGCAGTTGATAAGCGCACTCCAGCTAAGGCTGCTAAGTTAACAATAACCTCAAACTCGCCATTTTCAATTAACTGCCCGAGCCTTACATCGTCAGTTAAATCCATGCGATAGAAAGTAAAGTTATTGCAAGTTAAAGCCTGATCGCTACTTAAGCTCTGTGCTATGTGAATATCAATATTAAGACCTAAATTTCTCAGTCTTGATATTTTCAACGAACTCTCATAGGTAATAGAGCTAAGATTATCTATACCCACTACTTGATGATTAAGAGCAACCAAAGCTTTACATAAGTGCATGCCAATAAAGCCTGCTGCTCCAGTAACAAGGATCTTCATATTATTATTTTGCCCATTAACACCTACTAAAGCTTATGAACCAGATTTAAGCTTCAACTCTACTGGTAAGCCGTCTACCTGACCATTACTAAAGTTAAAAGGTAGCTTAGCCTCTGGACTCTTAGCAGGTAATACTAAACTTTCACCTATAGTATAAGCTCCACGAGCTCTCATTTGCTCGGCTATTTGAGCATGCTCTTTAATGCCTTTACGATTGAGCACTATAGTGGCATTGTCCTCTAAGCATTTATCAAGAAGCTCAGGATCTTGGATAAGATCAATACGCTTATCATAAAACTTCATATCTAAGCCATTACGATAGCGAACCATACAAAGCTTATTAGAGGCTCCTGTATCAATAGCTTGAGTGGCTACTTTTGCATACTCTCCCATACCTAAGAAAGGATTGAGATGTGGTATTGCAAAGCCCAAAATAAAAACAAAGCTTAAAGTACCTACTCCCAAAGCTGCTAAAGAGAAAATGAATAAGCGGCTTAATAAAAAGAATAAAGCAATGACGCTGGCAAAAGATAAAACACCAAAACTAATACCAATAATGGAGTTTTGTAATGCAGGCACCTTCTCATAAAAGAAAAAGTAAGCCCCAAATAAAGCTATATAAACCACTAAAGGAAGCGCAAAAGCCAAGCTTAACAGCTTAGGTAATTTAGTACGCTCACCTACAGTATTAATGCCCGAGAGAAAATAGCCCTGACCTATAATTTCCACACCTTGATGCCCAGATCTATGGTATCTAAATATAGATTTATCCTGACCATCCTCTAACTCATAGTCGCTATCACTATCGCTATCTTTGCTCTCACCAGCATCTTGCTCCCTAATAGCCCCATCAGCGCTAGCTGCGCTAGCAGTGCCAGCAGCACTAGCTCCGCTTGCTCCGCTCGCTACACTCTCAGAGCCCTCTAAGCCTACTGCGCCAGCAGTGCCAGCTGCGCTGGCAGTGTCCTCTGCGCCCACACTCTGCTCAGTGGTCTCTTGGGTATTATTGTGATGCTGAGGTTCATTAGCACCTACCAAATCACAAGGCTTTACGCCCTGACGCTCAGATAACTCCACTAGGGTAGGACTAATATTTGCTTTGGCATTAAAGACCTTAGCACTCTTTACACTTTTAGTAGCGCTAGCATCAATTTCCACCTTATGAGGCTCATTGAATACGACCATCTTTTTAGTTTTTTGATCTATGGTAGCCTCATCTTTATTTACTGCTACAGCATCGCCCTGTACTGAATCTTTTGACTCCAAGTCAGCAGCACTATCTTTAGTAGCAGTCTCATCTTGCTTGGCTGAGCTCTCACTATCATCCTGAGTAGCAGCACTATGCTCGCTAAGTGAGCTTTGCTCATTAGTCTGCTCATCATTTTGATGATCCATTTGTAAAATGGACTGCAAGCGTAGCTTTACAGGGCTAATACTCTCGCCACTATCAGCATCATTTTGCTTGTCCCCTGAGGCACTAGCCTTACCTGAGCTAACTGCATCACTAGCACTGGTGCTAGCTGCGCTGGCACTGGCAGCGCTGGCGCTAGCTGAGCTAGCGCTTGCGCTAGTGCTTGCACTTGCGTTTGGCTCTTTAGCTGGGGTGGACTGTGGGGAGTCAAGCTCAGCTTGGCTTTGAGGTGCTTCCTCAGTGCTTGGGGCAATAGAGAAGCTGGCCCTACCATGGGTGGTAGAGTCGTTATCTTCTAATACTTGTATAGCCAAGGTTTCGGACTTTAGGTCACGCTCAGCCTGGGCAGCTTTTAGTTGAACCTGAATTTCATGAGCTTCGTTTTGTTCATCATTAGCTAATACTTGCTCTTGATTGGCCTTCTTATTTAAAAGAGCTTGTTCTTTTTGATTGGCTAGATCTAACTGTCTTTCTAAGGCTTCAAATAAAGGTTTGCTACGCTCAAGCTGCATAGCACGATAAGAGAGCATTACATAGTAAAAAACCATTGGTAATGCTGGCAATAAGTAAATCTCAAGCTTACTTTTAGGAATAGATAAGACCACTAAGGCCACTAACACAAAACTTAAACAAGCTTGAATCTTGATATCTAAACTTTCACGCAAATAAAGTTGGCGAGCCATAAAATAAAGAGCACATAAGCCAACAGGCAAAGTCATGACTAAAAAGATTTTAAAGAAGAAATAAAATGGCTCTTGATGAACAATACGTACGCCCTCAATAGCACCTAAGCGCTTAGCACTTTGTTCAAAGAACAAATTATTGAAATAATCAGCACCACCCTCAAGATAAACACATAAGCCCCATAAAGACACTAGCAATAAGACGATGACAAAATAGTGAGGTCTTACTATCGCAAAATAACGCTTATAGTCATGGTTTAAAGCCATAAGCACCAAGATAGCTAGTAGCGGGAATAAAATACCGTAAGGGCCTTTAATAAAAACTGCTAAAAATAATAAAAAAGGAATAGACAAATTACCGTACTTAGGACGATGGTTACCCTCTTGATGGTCTAATTCTTTTAGCAGGATATAGCGCTTCATCAGCTTTAAATAGGCAAGTAGCATGACCATGGAAAAGAGCATATCCATGCGACCTACTAAAGCCAAAACATCCATTACCAGCATGGAGCCCATGCCAAGCATAATTAACAAGCGCTCTTGATGTCTAAACTCATAAGCTAAATAGCGATCTAATAAGGAAATTAAAGCAATAAAAGGTAGTACCGAGGCTAGCAATACCAAAGGCATAGCATGAACACCAGCTATGGCTACAGCTAGCATGCAAATCCATAAATATACAGGAGGCTTATCAGCATATGGAACTCCATTTTCATAAAAGGCAAACCAGCTGCCACGCTCTAAGGCCTCCTGAGCTATACCAAGATAGTTAAGTTCATTTAGAGCATTAAAGTCTCTTAAGAGCAATGCAGGAATAAATGCTGCAAAGATACTTAATAAAACATATAGATAAATACGATTGGAGTTCATAAGATTATGCTCAATGAAGGCAAAACTATCATAGTGTTTGCCCATTTAAAATATTTTGATATTTTCCTGGCTCTTGTCTTAATCTTGAGCTTGTTTATTATTCTTGTGCATCAACATAATATTGCGCACATAGGTTACCATGCCACCTACCTGACCAATGATAAGAACTATATCTAAACGATAAACACCATAGATCTGTACCATAAGAGCAGCCATCAGGCTGATATACCAAAAAGCATCAGGCAATACTGATTGTTGTCTACGATGCGACACTACCATCTGGTAGACAAAGCGGATAGAAAATAAAGACTGGCCTACTAAGCCAAATACCATCCAGCCATAAGGAATATTATGTCCATCTAAAAAGCTATCAAAGAAGCTTGAAAAATCTTTTAACTGTAAACAAAGCAGTAGGATAGGCACCACAATAATCAATAAAGCAATTAGTTTACCAAAACGATATAACTCTTGTTTAAGCTTAAGATTATAGATGTAGATATAGAAAGATACTAATTGAGCAAGCATAATGGCAAAGTCTTCACGCAAAAAGCCATAAAAGCTCATTGCTAAAGAACCTACCAAAGATAACCACCAAAATAATGCAGGATTTACTACTTTCTTTGCTCTTTCTGACATGATCCATTGAACTAACATGCGACCAGCAAAAGCTGCCTGAGCAAACAATCCTATTAAGGTATACCAGCTAATAATAGCCATTCTATAAACCCTTTTAATGCTCAACTAAAGTGAAATTTCCTCATAATAGCTAAAGAGCACTGAAAAAGCACAAATTTTACAAAAAAATATTTGCAGCCATAAAAAAAGCCAAGGCCCTTAGAAAACTAAGAGCCTTGGCCTTTTTAATTATTTAGTAATATGAGCTTTAGGGGCAAATTACATCATGCCGCCCATGCCGCCCATACCACCCATGCCGCCCATGCCTGGAGCCATAGGAGCGTCATCCTTCTTAGGAGAATCAGCAATCATGCACTCGGTGGTGATCATTAAGCCAGC
>Bissell_p1__coassemble_626_pt1 | contig 22221 bp, 14 predicted proteins | sample Bissell_p1__metabat2_low_PE_026 | metagenome-assembled genome bin Bissell_p1 | reverse complement strand
GGCATACGGTTTTGGGGGAGGAAAGTCCGGGCTCTATAGGACAAGGTGCCAGGTAACGCCTGGGGGGTGTGAACCCACGACCAGTGCAACAGAGAGCAGACCGCCGATGGCCGTAAGGTACAGGTAAGGGTGAAAGGGTGCGGTAAGAGCGCACCGCGCTTCTAGCAATAGTAAGCGGCACGGTAAACTCCACCTAGAGCAAGATCAAATAGGCCTCCGTATAATGTTGTCCGCATTTGGGGGCGGGTCGATTGCTGGAGCTTATTCGCGAGGGTAAGCCTAGATGAATGATTGCCACTTAGAAATAAGTACAGAACCCGGCTTATAAGTCAACTCACATACTCCTTACAAAACTCTCACCTCTTATTATCTTCACCACCAAAGCTCTAATCCCTTTTATAAGAAACTAGTAGCTACTAGCAGCTCATCCTCTTTAATGAATCAGATCTATAGTAGTTTCCATACTAAAGATGCTATTTATCAGCTAACTACTACATTGTAAGCCCAGATACTCACCATACTGGCACCCGTCTTAGCCATTAAGCTTTAATTGCCCATGACTGGAACCATGCCCATGCCAAAGCCAATGCGCAGGCCCTGGCGAACTCTCATACCCATGCGGCTCAATTAGCCATAAGAGAAGATAGGTAAATAGGCCAGATAGCAATCAGGCAACAGCGCAAGCATGTGCAAGCTTTCAAGCATGCATGTTTGGCTGCTTGCAAGAGATCGGGCGGGCGTGCAAGAGATTAAGGGGGCGGGCGAACAGGTATGCAAGCTGGCAGGCAGGCAAGATGGCATGCTGGCGAGCTAGCTGGCGATGTGGCTTGCTTTAGTAGTGGGCCATAGGCAATGGGCAATGGTAGAGACGGGTAATGGGGTAGAGGTTGATATATTGCTAAGAACCATTGAGAGGTGGGGCTGAAACAATATTTTTCTTAAACTTATCATATTGTTAGTTTTTAGGATGTTCATAAACAAGGTAAAATAAATTAAGATAGGTAAGTTGTACTATAGTTTTACCAACGATTATTGTAGTTAGCACCTCAAAAGATTTTCATGCCTTATTAGATGATCTTTAACAAATGGAGATTAAGGCGGTTTTGTCGTTTATCCGCTTAATGATATTTATGAAATTTTTGTTAAGTACCGCTTTGTTAGTTAGCTTATTAGGATTAAGTGTAAGTATCCCACCTGCATGGGCACAAACAGCTGTTAATAGTAGCACTCAAAAGATTGGTAATTGTCAACGTCCCCCAAAAGCTAATTGCTTTAATACTCCTTGCTATAGTGAAAGTATTAATCTGGCCAAGGCTGAGCAAGATTATTTAAAGATTGTAGGCAATTATTATGATCAAGAGGCTGTATTCTATAGTTCAGATACGCCTCATGCCCAAAGTTTATCCAAGAGCATTAATCGCCTTACTAGTCGCTACAATGCCAATGTGGGCTTTGCTGTTTTTGATGCTAATGGGGTAGCTTTTTTAAAAAATAATAAGCCTTTTCCAGTTGAGAATATGAGGGGCTTTTATGTTTGCTATGCAGCCGCAGCTAAATTAGCTAAAGAAAATTTACCTTTTGATTACAAGGTAGAGGTTCCTCTTAGTGAGTTTGCTTATAGCAAGAATTCAAACTTATATAAGGCTATTTTAAGAAGCACTTTCCTTGACGAGATAAAAAGTGGTTCAGCAACTATAGAAAAGCTCGTTGATGTTAATAAACTTCAAGACAAGAGCAGCATCGATGAAGATAGCTCTGATGATGAGCACATTAAGGCTAATATTAGTAAGTTTAATTCTTTTTATAATTTAACTAGTGATGCTACTGTTGAGCAATGGCTTATCAAGGGCTGGCTTGATATTGCTAATAAAAACGGCATTAATAGTATTAAGTTGCCCATTAGCGATTTGATTTACTATGGTATGAATGAGGACGATGCCTTTGCTATTCATATTCTAGTGAATTGCTTTTTAAAGGGTGAGGATGTTGTAGCCAAGTTTTTAAAAGATAAAGGCTTAAAGATTGAGCCTTATACCTTAGTCGATGCCTCAGGACAAAAGAGTCGTCCTTATAAAGGCCCTAAAGGCTATCACTATGCGATTAACAATTACCAAAATGCCCGCTTCTTTGGAACTTTAATCAACGACCAATCTTTAAGCGTGGAAATTAAGGATTTAATATTACAATCCATGCGTTTTGCTCCTCGCAGTCAGGGCTTTTTTAGCGAAGGCATTAAAGATAGTGTCGATAAGATGCACAATAGAGAAGAGCTTTTTTCCGAGCTTAAGATTTTTGATCTCAATAGTTTTACTAAAGGCCCAGACCATAGATGGACTGCTACTACTTTAGCTTATGTTGAGTTCTTAGGCCGTCCTTATGTTGTCAGTATTGGTATTGATAATATTGTAGGTGAAGAGGGCAAAAGCAAAGAGCAGGCTCAAATCATTTTGCAAAAGATAGGTACCATTATCTTTGACCATTTGCATTTACCAAGATGTTCTCATGGTACCTTGATTATTAGAAATCCTGTCTAACAGCGATAGAAAGGGCACAAAAAAGCCATACTTATCATGAAAAAGGCCATACTTGGTATGGCCTTTTTCGTTAGTCAACATTAGGTCTATCCTCAGCTAAGACAACAGGAGAAAGTATAGTTTGTCCTGAGCGGTCTAAAGTGAGATTAAGTACTGTACCTGGAGTGGTATTGGAAATAATATCAATCAACTCACGTACATTGTTAATAGGTTTATCATTTACTTTTTTAACAATATCGCCCACCTGAATATTGGCTTGAGCTGCTGGTCCTAAAGGATCAATATAGCGCACTAGGACTCCATTAATAGAGTTATCAGCCACCATATTGTCATTTTCATCACTAATACCCAAATAGCCTCTTATTACTCTGCCATGTAGAATGATCTCATTCATTACACGTACCACCAATTTAGTTGGAATGGCAAAGCTAATACCATAAGTTCCATAAAGGTTTTGATTAAAAGATGCGGTGTTGATGCCTACCAAATCGCCATTAGTATTTACTAAAGCACCACCTGAGTTGCCTTGATTGATAGGAGCATCGGTTTGGATAAGATCTTGTAGTCCTTCTCTAATATTCATAAGCTCTCTGGTTAATAATCCAGAGCCAGTACGAGCAGTGGCTGAAATAATGCCATGAGTAACAGTTAGTCCTAAGTTATTAGGATTTCCTATAGCTAAAACTACATCACCCACTCTTGGCTGGTAGTGAGGGTTGATGTTAATAGGGTTAAGATTTTTTGCTTTGATTTTTAACAGCGCAATATCAGTACGGCGATCAAAGCCCACAATAAAGGCTTGACGTAACTTACCATCAGGGGTCTGAGCCCAAACGGCTCTATTAGGCTCATTTAACGAAGGAATAACATGGTAGTTAGTTACTATATAGCCATCAGAAGACATAATGACACCTGAGGCTGAGGTGGTAATTTGACCAGTCTCTTTGGACATGCCTGTGTAGTCGCTATTAAGACGTGAGACATAAATATTGACCACACTAGCAGAGGAGCGGGCGACTGCATAAGAGTAGGATTGAATGTCTTTGCTAGATGAGTAAATTTTGTTGCCAAAAGACTCGCCTATATTAGGAGCAAGCTTAAGGATAACTAATGCTGCGACTAAACCCACCAGGACTGGGAGCAGCAACATGGTAAACCATGTCTTTTTATAAAACTTAGTCCTGTGAGGCATAAATGGATTCCTAATTTTTTCAAATCAATCAATAACACTATTATTCTAACAGTTTTAGAAAATACCTTATGAGTTTTACTGCCAATTGCTAAGCAAAAAAATTTTTGTGTTAGAAAAGAGCTTGTATATGGTATTTGTTTGGTAGGCTGCTTATTTTTTTCTAGCATATCTTACAGAAAATTAAAATTGCTAAGTATTTGCTAAGCATCACATTTTAAGATGAAATTGTTGACAGAAATTAATTTGCAAGATTGTCACAAATTAACAAGTAACACTTAACTTTGTCTAAGCTTAGCAGCCTTACTGCTGACCCCTTAGTATGAACTGCTAGGCCTTAGATGATAAGGATGAGTGGTTAATCTCTGACAATTTTGACCAGTTAAATACTTTTAGCTTGGTAATTATGAGCTCACCTACCAAGAAATTAGTTTTAATTAATTTTACAGTTTTATGGTTTAACACGAATCTTACTCATATGCTTTGGAAGTGATTCGTGGTGTAATTTGGTGAATGACTTATGAAGTATTTTAAGCGCTCTGCTGCTGCCCTAGCTATTGCTACTTTAACCATTTTCTCCTCTTCTTTTGCTACCAATGCTGTTGCAGCTGATGCTCAGCCTTTAATTAATGCCATGCAAAATGCACAAGGCGAACCTTCTTTAGCTCCTATGCTTAAGAATGTTATTCCTGCGGTAGTGAATATTTCTGTTAAGGGCACTAAGGAAGTTTCCTCTCCTATGTTTAACGTTCCAGAGGAATTCCGCTTCATGTTTCCACAGCTTAATCAGCCAAATCGCCAAAGAGAGTTCCGTGCTTTGGGCTCTGGTGTAATTATTGATGCTAAGGCTGGTTATGTGGTAACCAATCACCACGTGGTAGAGGATGCCTCTGAGATTCGTATTGCTCTTTCTGATGGCCGTGAGTATGAGGCTAAGAAAATTGGCTCTGACCCACATACTGACTTAGCTTTATTACAGTTAAAAGATTTTGAAAATTTAACTGCCTTACCTTACCAAAGCTCTGAGAGCATGGAAGTAGGTGACTTTGTGGTGGCTATTGGTAACCCATTTGGTTTAGGTCAAACTGTTACCTCAGGTATTATTTCAGCTTTAGGTCGTACAGGCTTAAATATTGAAAATATCGAAAACTTTATCCAAACCGATGCTGCTATTAACTCTGGTAACTCTGGTGGTGCTTTAGTTAATTTACGTGGCGAGTTAGTTGGTATCAATACCGCAATTTTAGGCCCTAATGGCGGTAATATCGGAATTGGCTTTGCTATTCCAGTTGATATGGTTAAGACTGTAGTAGCTCAGCTCAAAGAGTTTGGTGAAGTTCGTCGTGGCACCTTAGGTGTAGTTGGTACTGAGCTTACCCCAGATCTGGCTGATAACTTCGGTTATAAGGGTAAAGCAGGTGCCTTTGTTAACGAGGTAGTAGACAATAGTGCTGCTCAAAAGGCTGGTATTAAGCCAGGCGACATTATTACCTCTATCAATGGTAAGAAGATCTCCTCTTTTGCTGAGTTACGTGCTGTGATTGCTACTTTAGGTTCTGGTGCTGAAGCTCAAATTGGTATCTTCCGTGATGGCAAGAATATTACAGTAAAAGCCAAGCTCCAAGAGCCTGACACCATGGCAGGTAGTGACGCTGGTATCTTATCTGAGTTCTTCTCTGGTGCTATGCTCGCTAATAATGATACAGGCCCAGGTGTAGTAGTTACCTCTGTAGATAAGAGATCACGTGCTTACTCTATCGGCTTGCGTGAAGGTGATGTGATTACCTCCGTTAACCGTGATCAAGTAAAGGACTTATCATCCCTTAAGGATAAGCTCAAGGATGGCAAGAGAAAGAGTACTGCTATTCGTATCGAGCGTGGTGATAGCACTTTATACTTAACCATTCGCAACTAATTAGAATCTTGATTATTAGGGAGCTCAAGCTCCCACATAAGCGGGGGCTTGAGCCCCTGATTAAGGGGAGCGTAAGCTCCCCTTTTTATTGGCTCTATAAAGGCTTTTGTGTGTATGGTGTTTCATAAGGGCGCTGCTAATGCTCAAAAATGGTTAGAAACAATACAAATTGCACCAAAATAGATGTTATTTAAGGAAAATGGCTTATATATCAGCCTAAAAAGGCATATTTATGCGATGAGCGCCTCAAGTTAGGCTTGTTTACTTGAAATTTGCTAGTCCTTAAATGAAAATGACAGTGCTCTAATAAAGAGACACTGTTGTTTAGGATGTTTTTTTAGTGCTAATAATTGGTTTTAGTACTGACTAATGTAGGCTAAAGCACAAGCTTTATTCCTTGTACTGAAAGTTTAAGTTCTAGTTTTATGGTTAAAAGCTTGAGCTTTAGCCAGCATTAGATAGCTCTATATAAGAACATCCTAAAACAAGTTTACTTCTTCATTTTAGGATTAAACTATGAAGTTATTTTCTTCTAAGACTCTATTAGCTACTGCTATGTCAGTGGTTTTTGCAGTCAGCACTTTTAGCGCTGCTAGTGCAGCTCCAATGTCTCGTAAGCCACAAGACAACCTCTTTTATGCTACCTCTACTGAGCCTTTAGGCTTAGATCCAGCTTTAGTTGATGATAATGATTCTGGCAACATTAACTGCAATATTTATGAGTCATTATTAAAGTTTAAGGCTGATAACACTGAAATTGAGCCAAGCTTAGCTGAAAGCTGGACTATTAGTGATGATGGTCTTACTTATGTATTCAAGCTCCGTCAGGGCGTAAAGTTCCACGACGGCACCCCATTTAATGCTCAGGCTGTTAAGTTCAACATCGATCGTCAGATGCCAGAGAACTTAGTGCCAAAGATGTCCTATGCTCCATTAGTATTTGGTGACGTTCAAAGCACTAAAGTAATCGATGATTACACCATTGAGATTAAGTTAAAGAAGAGATCTACTCCTTTCTTACGCAACATGGCTATGTGCTTTGCTGCACCTATTGCCTCCCCAGATGCTCTTAAGAAGTTCAACAACAACTTAATGGAGAATCCAGTAGGTACTGGTCCATATAAGTTAGTTGCTTGGGATAAGGGTCAACAACTTATCTTAACCACCAATGAGGATTATTGGGGTAAGAAGCCAGCTGTACAAAATGTTATTTACAAGATCATGAAAGAAACTTCTGCTCGTGTAGTAGCTTTAAACAATGGCGAAGTTGATATTATTAACGGTATCGATGCTAACGTAATCGACCAATTAAAGCAGGGCGGTTCTAAGATTTTCGAGGCCGAGGGTAATAACGTAAACTACATGGTTTACAACTGCCGTGATGGTTATGTAACAGCTGATCGTGAAGTTCGTAAGGCTTTAGCTCAGGCTATTAACGTACCAGAGATGGTTCAGTCCTTATACAAGGGCTATGCCACTTTTGCTCCATCTTTCTTCCCAACCTTTATGTCTGGCTATGATCCTAATGTTAAGGCTGTAACTTATGATCCAGAAGCTGCTAAGAAGTTCTTAGCTGAAAAGGGCATCAAAGAGTTACGCATCTTAACTTACTCCAACGCTCGTTACTACAACACTGTTGGCGGTCAAGTATTAGCTGAGGCTGTTCAGGCTTACTTTGATAAGGTAGGCGTAAAGGCCAAGGTTGACGTATACGATTGGACTACTTTCAAGAGCAAGCTATTAACCGATAAGTGGGATATTACCTTCATTGGTTGGGTTGGCGATAACGGTGATCCAGATAACTTCATCAACATCTTAGCTGCTAATGACCCAATCTCTAACCAGGGCTTATGGCAGAACAAAGAGTTCATCGAAATTATCGAAAAGGCTACCCATGTAGCTGATGGTCCAGAGCGTATTGCTTTATACCAAAAGGCTGAGGCTGTATTAGCTGAGGACGTTGGTGTATTACCAATCTCCCATGCTAAGACTTTAGCTGCTTACCGTCCAAACATTGAAGGTAAGTTCACTCACCCAATCGGCTTAAACTTCTTTGATCAAGTAAAGAAGAACTAAAATTAGCTGATTAGTGCTAAATTGAAAAAAGGGCAGAGAGTATTATATTCTCTGCCCTTTTTGCGTAATGAAGCCAATAAAATCAGTACTTAGAAGTGCTATTGCACTAAACTTGTGCGTAACTTAATATTAATTATGATATATATCACAAGTTTAAATAAAAAATTGTTTTTTGCTAGACATAGATGTCTTTCGATAAGAGTTATAAAGCACTCAAAACAGTTTAATCAAATATTTTTGTGTGAGTTTGGCGTTTAATCAAGCTTTTATGAAATAAAAAAGTCAGAGCTGTGAGGAGCAAATTTCAAGAGTAATTAGTGAATTTGTGCTTATGTAAGAGCGCTTTTGTAAGTAAGCACAGCTAATTTATGAATTTTTGCTCTAAAAGTAATACGTAAGTATCTATAAAAATCAGTCAAAAAGAGCTGATAAACTCCGTTAGAATCGTGTTTTTTAATATAGGTAGTTTGAGATCTTTAACATAATAATTTAGAATGCTCCTTATATGTGTCTGCATAAGCCTACAGTTATTTGTGTGGCTGATGTAAATCACAAGATAACCATTTCTAACTGTAGTTGTTTTTAAGATCAGTTTACTTGGCAAAGTTTAGCTTTGCTAATTTGTGGCAGTGGTTAGTAATTATTTATAGTTTTAACCATTTAATTTAATCATGGCAGCAAGGTCATAACTTATTTTCAATAGCAATCATAAATAAGTTGTGCTCTCTCCATGGTTTTACAGATTTTTTTATAAAGTGCTTGTTTGTTAGCACTTTTGCTTTGCTTGTTTAAATAATTTTAGGTGGCATTAGGTAATTATTACCTGTATTTTGCTAGCTACAAATCCTAAGTATGAATCTTAAAAGCAAACCAAACTATAGTCAGTATTCATGTTAAGCAAAGTCTGATTATTAACATTAGAAAGTTGATGCTAAGGATTGATTAATGGCTACTTTCTCCCACATCCCTGTTTTATTGCATGAGTGCATTGAGGGCTTAAATATCAAGGCTGATGGTGTTTATATTGATGGCACTTTCGGTCGTGGGGGTCATTCACGCCAAATTTTAGCTTCTTTAGGTTCAAATGGACGTTTAATCGGACTGGATCGTGATTTAAGCGCTATTGAAGTAGGTAAGGAATTAGAAAAAGAAGATCCTCGTTTTACCATTGTTCACACTCCTTTTTCTCGCTTAAGTGAAGTTTGTCAGGAGCTTGATTTAGTTGGTAAGGTTGATGGCATTTTGCTTGATATTGGCGTGTCCTCACCTCAGCTAGACGATGGTAGTCGTGGCTTTTCTTTTGATAAAGATGGCCCTTTGGACATGCGCATGGATCAAAGTGCACCAAAGTCAGCACAAAGTGTCATTGCTTCTTATGATGTTAAGCAATTGGCTTATATTTTTAAGGTCTATGGTGAAGAGCGCTTTGCTAATCAAGTAGCCCGTGCTATTGTGCGCCGCCGTGAAAATGAGCCTTTTACTAGCACTAAAGATCTAGCTAATGTCATTGCTGGCGCAATTCCTGGCAAGCCAACTCCTAAGCATAAAGCAACCAGATGCTTCCAGGCTTTAAGAATTGAAGTTAACTCAGAACTTGAAGAGCTAAAAACTGCCCTACAAGGCGCTGTTGAGGTCTTAGCCCCACAAGGTCGACTTTGCGTTATTTCCTTCCACTCACTAGAAGATCGTATTGTGAAAACTTTCTTTAAAGAAAGCTCTCAAGGTCAAAAAGTACCTTCAGTAGTTCCTCTTACCAGTGAGGAGCTGGATCGTATTAGATTACAGACAGCCACTTTAGATTTAATTGGCGGCGCTATTAAGGCCACCGATGCTGAAATTGAGGCTAATGTACGATCTCGTAGTGCTACTTTGCGCGTTGCGCAACGCTTATGTAAGGGAGAATAAGTATGTTTGGCTTTACTCCCAAAACCCGTAAGCATGACCAATTAGATAACAGTGAAATGATTTCACTGTTAGGCTCTAGTGTTGATAATGATCAACTCAATGGCGACTTGCTTAAATTTGGTGCTTTAGATAATGGTGACGAGTTTAATCAAGAAAAAGTAGGGGCTTTTGTTGCTGATGCCTCTATTTATAAAACTGCCTCAGCTGATAAAGCAGGCCCATTAGCTAAGACCAATACCACAGAAACTCAATATTTTGATATTGATAGCCTCGATGACGACTTCTTAGATGACGAATACCTCGAGGACTTTGCCGCTCAAAAGACCTCTGCTCCAGCAGCGTTAGCTGCTAGCGCAGCGACAGCAGCTAATGCTGCTAACGCTGGCGCTAGCAAGAGTGCTAGCTTAGCAGATGGCAAACTAGAGCCGATTGCTGCTACATTGGAGGAGATTGCTACTAGCAGTGAGGAAGTTATTGACTGTAAAGAACAAGTGCTTGATAACGACTTGTTAACTGATGATAGTGTCAATAATGAACTTTCTTTTAAGGTCGAACAAGTAAGTAGCGATGATACTCCGCCTAAAGCTGTGATTTTAGATGAGGCTGAGGCTTTACGAGAGGCTAAAAATCAAAAGAGAGTTAGCGCTCAGGTTAATGACATTCTTAATTTAGATAAAGAAAAGAAGTCTAAGACTAAATTTGCTTTGATTGGCCAGAGTCTTTATAACGTACAAAAAGATGAAGATAATCTTTTAAGTAACGAAAAAGAAGAATTTGGCAAAATTGAGGCTGAGGACTTTATTACTGGCAATGTGACTGTAGTCAGCCAAACCTTGCGTACTGGTACTGATAATGTAGTAATTGCTACCTCAGGCGCTTTAGATAGCTCTTATGATGAAGAAGAGAGCGAAACTAAAGAGCAAATCCATGACGTTGATTATGACAGCCACTCTCAACGTTGTAGCATTACTTTAAGTCTGCCAAACGACAATCAAGAGCAAAAAGAGCCTCGTTTATTGCCTCTGTTATTAAGAGACTTTGGCGTACATTGGATTACTTATGGCTTAGCCATTTGTGTGTGCTTGTTATGTCTGTTAAAGGTTTATCAAGTACAAGACACACGTGATCTTACAGCTCGTTTAAATGAGGTGGTCGCTACTAATGCTGATTTAGAAAAGCAATGGTTGATCTTAGTAGCCTCAAGACAGAAGCTCTCAGAGCACTCAGAAATTCGTGCTGTGGCTAGTGAGTCTTTGGGTATGGTTTCACCAAAAACAGAAAATGAGAAAGTAATTTCTCTGCATAGAAAATAGTTTTTATTAAAAGGCCGCATAAGCGGCCTTTTTCATACCTTGATAAACATAAGTCTAAAGTTGAGTAATATTTAATTTTTCTTATAATTATGAGATCTTTTAGATTTTATAGATTAGTTAATCAATGGTAGTTATGAATGTCGATTTTTAGCAGTTTTAAAAAAGCCAAAGATAAGCGCTCTAAAGGAGGGTTATCCTATCGGGCTAATAGTAAAGTAGGTACTGCTAATAAGCCTAGTGATGGCTCTGATGTCTATTTGCTTAGTAATTTTCGTCTTTCCATAGTTTGGCTGGTCATTTTAGTCTCAATAGGCTTTTTAGTAGGCCGCTTATTATGGATTCAGGTACTGCATCCAGAGCGCTTAATTAAAGAAGGTAATAGCCGTATTATCCGTAACTATACCTATGAGCCAGCACGAGGACTGATTACCGATCGTAATGGTAAAATTCTCGCCTTATCCGTTCCTGTAAAAAGTATATTTGCCAATCCTCGTGAGATGAATGATAAAAAAGTAACTCACAATCCTGAGTTATTAAGGCAAATAGCACAAATTATTGATGTATCTCCCCAAGAGCTGTTTGACAAGGTCAAAGATAGCTCTCGTCGTCATGTGCGTTTAAAGCAATATTTACCTATCAATAAAGCTCAAGAGCTAGCTAAGCTTAAAGTTCCAGGTATTTTTATTGATGATAACTACCAGCGCTATTACCCTACTGGAGCAGTAAATGCCCAAATTGTAGGTATTTTAAGTGGCGAAGGTACAGGTGTATATGGCGTAGAAAAAAGCTTTGATGAGTTTTTGTCTGCTGAGAGCATGTCTAAAAAGGCTAAAAAAGATCTCAGTGGCCATATTATTGAAGATTTGGGCGTTACCGAAAGGGGTAAAGTGGGCGGTAATTTAGTACTTAGTATTGATGATCGTCTTCAGACCTTTGCCTATGAGGCTTTAGAAGAGGCCGTCAATAAACATGGAGCAGAGTCTGCTAGTGCGGTAATGATGGATGTTAAAACAGGTGAGGTTTTGGCTATGACCAATTACCCTAGTTTTGACCCTAATGATCGCACCTACTTTGATTCTAATCATGCTCGTAATCGTGCCATTACTGATGTGTTTGAGCCAGGTTCTACTATTAAGCCTTTTGTAGCTCTAGCAGGATTAGAGTCGAAACAAGTCAAATGGACAGAGGTGTTTGATACTAGATCCTTTAAAGTTAATGGCAAGTGGATTACCGATACCAAAAAAGTAGATAGCTCTACCTTATTTGAAGTTATTAAAAACTCGTCGAATACAGGTATGGCTCAAATCTCCATGAGAATTGGCCCTGCCATGGTTCTTTCTATGTTTGAGCGCTTTGGTTTTGGAACTAGTACTAACTCAGGTCTTTCTGGTGAAGTGCAAGGCAATATTAATAGCTCACGAACTTTCTGGTCAGAAATTGATAAGGCTACTTTAGGCTATGGTTACGGTATAACTGTAACTTCGCTCCAGCTGGCCTCTGCCTATGCAACTTTAGCTAATTATGGAGCCAGAATACCAGTCTCCATTTTGCGTCAGGTAGAAAAGCCATCCTACTCGCAAGTAGCTAATGTCAATGAAATTAGGCGCATGCATAGTGTGCTGGAAATGATTGTAGATCAAGGTTCTGGTAGTAGAGCGGCTATTAATCGCTATCGTATTGCAGGTAAGACAGGTACGGCTCATATTGCCCAAAAGGGTGGTTATGCTGATGAATATGTAGCATCCTTTGTTGGTTTTGCTCCTATCTCTAATCCCCGCTTTGTATTATCAGTAGTGGTATTTAATCCGCAAACAGGAAGCCACTTTGGTGGTGCTGTATCTGGCCCGCCATTTCACTACATTATGACCAAGGCGCTACAGCTTTATAATATTCCACCTGATAAGAAAGAGTAGAGTGTTTTAAAGCTCTGAAAAATAGTTAAAATAAGCGCTTGCTATTAAGATTTACTCTGATATTAAGTTTAATAGGAAATTTCTAAGTTAATTAAGCCATACTTAGTAATGATATTAAGATAATTTGGCTTTGAGGTTTATTTAATGAAATTTGAAGGTACCTTAGAAAGCGTATGCGACTATCTTGAAATCACTCCTGTATTGAGTGACAGGATAAGACAACTGTTAAGCAAAATTAAAGTTACCAATATTGAGTGTGATTCTCGTCGTGTAACTAAGGGCACCATCTTTTATGCAAAAAAGGGCGCACACTTTAATCCTTTTGAGCATTTAGAAGAAATCAAAGCCAAAGGTGCAGTTGCTATTTTAATTGATGCTCCTAGTGAAAAAGAGCAGCAAGATGGCTGGCAATCAGTACTTAATTACGCTCAAGTAGGTAATCAAATTAAGCCTAATATTGATACTGATGATGGTGGTGACTCTAACGTTGTAAGCCAAAAAGTGCGCTCAGGCAAGGCTGTGGTCACTCGTTATATTAGCGATCCTATTTTAGCGCAACAAGAATACAAAGCATCTCAAGAAACTCCAGAGGCTAAAGCTATTGCAGATGCTAAGATGTTGCGTTTGGTATTGCCAAGCAACAAGAGCTTAAGTGCTTTGGCTGGCTTTATTTATGATAATCCATCAGAGAAGTTACGTCTTATTGGTGTAACAGGAACTAATGGTAAAAGCACTATTACTAGCTTAATTGCTCAAATGCTTAATCGTTGTGGTCATAAGTGTGCGTTATTTGGCACTTTAGGTTATGGCTTTTTAGATGATTTGCAAGTTAGTGCTAATACTACTTTAGATGCCATTTCTCTACAAAGAGAGCTGGCTCATTATGTTGAGCTTGGTGCTGACTATGCGGTCATGGAAGTATCATCAATTGGCTTTTGTGAAGGACGTGTGTCTGGTTTAAGCTTCTTTGCTGGTGCCTTTAGTAATTTAAGTCGTGATCACTTGGATTATCACCAAAATATGGGTGATTATTTTGCTTCCAAGTTAAACTTCTTAAAAATGATCCCTGAGCGCTATTTGGTAGTTAATTGCAACAATCAAGAAGGTAGCAAAATTGCCAGTGAAATTAGCAATTGCTATCAAGTAACTATTCAAAGTACAGCCTCAACTGCTTCTATTGCCTCTCAACTTAATATTCAAAATATTAAATATGAGAGCTCTTATACTGAGCTGGCCATTAATGTAGGTGCTAAAAAGACTTTAAGCACTAAACTTGGCCTATTAGGTAAGTTTAATGTAGAGAATTTTGCAGTAGCTTTAGGCGTATTAGTGTCTATGGGCTATGACATTAAGTTCTTAATGCGCAATGCCTCTAAATTAAAGCCTATTACTGGTCGTATGGAGTGCTTCTGTCTGCCTGAAAAGCCACGTTTGATTGTTGATTATGCTCATACTCCTGATGGTGTAGAGCAGGCTTTAAGAGCAGCACGCAATCATACTGATGGCAATGGCCGTATTTTTGCCATTGTAGGTTGTGGTGGCGATCGTGATATGGGCAAGCGACCAATTATGGCGCTTAAGAGTTCAGTATATGCTGACTATGCTATTTTCACTGCTGATAATCCTCGCTCAGAGAAGTTAGATAACATTATTAACGATATGCTCTTAGGTGTAGAAACTGATCCTAGCGAAAGTGCACGTTATGTATTGTTAGATGAGTATTACCAAATTACTTTGTTATTAAAAGATCACCAAGACATCGTTGACCAGGCCTTAGCTAAGATTAATGACACTCACAATCCTGACTACACTTACTGTGAGGCAGTTTTAGCTCAAGCAATTGGCAAAAATAAGCCTTTTGAGGAGCTTAATACTGAGCTTGAGATTGTATGTCATGAGTCTAATGATGACTTGTTCTATGAGCATGCTAGCGATTATGTAACTCAAGTTCTCAATTGTTGTGCTCAGAGCTTAACTTTCGAGCAATATGATGCGCTACGTGTTAAGTATGATAAGACTTTAGTCAACCATGCTCTTAAAGGCGCTTACTATCAAGCCCATCAAGAAATTTTTGGTATGCCTGTATGTCTTATCAAAGACAAAGATGTTATTCGCAATGTCTTTGTTATTAAAGACCGCTATCAAGCTATTCGCTTTGCCTATGAGCATGCTAATAAGAATGATTGTGTGGTCATTGCAGGTAAAGGTCATGAGGATTATCAAATCTTTGCAGATAAAACCATCCACTTTAGTGATCGTGAAATCTGCTGCGAGCTTTTAGGCATCAACGAAGATGGTCAGCCCCTAACAGCCCTCAACCGTCTCGACATGGCCGCTGCCCTCAACCCAAGCACCACCAAGGCCAAGTCCAAGGCCCCAGCCGCCGCCAAGGCCCCTGCAAAAGCAGCAGCCCCAGCTAAAGCTGAGGCCTCGGCTAAAGCTGCTGCAAAGACTAAGGCTCCTGCTACTAAGGCTACAGCTAAGGCTCAAGCTCCTGTGGCTAAAGTAGAGAGTGCTAATAAGGTAGCTGCTAAGGCAGCAGCCCCTAAGGCGGCTGCTAAAACTACCGTAAAAGCTGCGGCAAAAGATGCTCTAAAGGCTGCTCCTAAGGCTAAGGCCAAAGCTGCGCCTAAGGCCAAGGCTCCTGCTAAGGCCAAGGCTGAGCCAAAGGCTCAGGCAAAGGGCAAGGCTAAGAGCTCATAGAGTGCTAAGGGAGAATAACTATGATTGCTTTTTCTTTAAAAGAGCTAGTACAAAAGAGCAAGGGCCTTTTACACTTTGGTGCTAAGAGCAAGCTTAATAGTGACGAGGCTTTAATTAAGAGTGTCTCCACCTCATCTAAGAGTGCTGATCAAGATACTTTGTTTATTCCGCTTAAAGGCGAGCGCTTTGATGCTCATGATTTTATCGAAGATGCTTTAGATCACGGTGCAGGGGCAGTAGGCTCACATAGATCCTATGATGAGCTTAAGGGTCAGGTTTCTTTAGAGAAATTAGAGCGCTGCACCGTAGTTGAGTGCTCTGACACTTTAAGACTATTGGGCTTATGTGGCCAGATTGTACGTCACAAGAGTGGTACTTTAATTGGCGCTATTACAGGCTCTTGTGGTAAGACCACAGTTAAAGAGATGTCAGCCTCTATCTTGGCCCAAAAAGGTAAAACTTTGTTTACCGAGGGTAACTTTAACAATGATGTGGGCGTGCCTTTAACTTTATTGCGCTTAGATAATAGCTTTGAGTATGCCATTGTTGAGCAGGGTGCTAGCCATTTAGAAGACATTGCCCGTACTAGCGAGTTTGTTGAGGCTGATTTTGCTTTAATTACTAATGTAGGCGAAGCTCATATTGAGGGCTTTGGCTCTAGTAAGGGTGTTTATCAGGGTAAAAGCGAGATTTTAGATAAGCTCTTTAGTCTTTATCCTGTAGAGCAAAAAGACTATACCTCAACAGGCCTATTAAAAGGCATTGCTATTGTTCCTGCTGATAACAAGTTTATTGACTGCTGGAAAGAAGATTATTTAAGTGCTTTTGAGCAAGGTAAATTGTTAACCTTTGGCACCTCTAGTTCTGCCACTATGCAGGTTAGCAATATTGTTAGCACTAATAATGTGTTGTCCTTTCATTTACATAGTAATGATGAGCGCTTTAAGTGTGATGTTGACATCACCATTAATTCCTTAGGCCGCCACAATGCTATTAATGCCGCTGGTGCTGCATTATTAGCTATGGCTATGGGTGCTAGTGAGCAAGAGGTAGTACAAGGTTTAAGTACTACAGAAAATATGAAAGGCCGCTTAACTCCAATTAGCTATGACCATGGTTTAACTATTATTGATGATGCCTACAATGCTAGCTTTAATGCTGTGATTGCTGCTATTGATACTTTAGAGGCCTTTGAGGGCAATAGAGTATTTATTTTTGGTGATATGGGTGAGTTAGGCACTCAAGAGGTAGAGCTTCACCAGAAGGTAGGTGCTTATGCTAAGGATAAGATTGATTTACTCTTATGCATAGGCCCTCTCTCTCAGTACTCGGTTAGCGCTATGGGCCATAAATCACTGCATTTTACCAAGCATGAAGATCTGATTGATTATTTAGAAAATTACCTAACTAAGAACTTACAAGATCAACATAAGGTGACCTGTCTTATCAAGGGTTCTCATGCTATGCATATGGATATAGTGGTCAATGCTCTAAAGGATTTTGCTAATCAAAAAGCTTAATAGAGTTAGTTTTTTAGTTTATCTAGCGCTTAATGGTTGTTTGAGGGAATTGAGCGCTTGTTTTTTGGGGAAATTATCATGCTCATTATGTTGGCTGATTGGCTCACTCAATATGTGCCAGCCTTTCGTGTCTTTGAATATCTTACCTTTAGAGCGGTATGCGCCTTACTTACAGCCTTATTCTTATCATTATGGCTAGGCCCTAAAACTATTGCTAAATTACAAGTTTTACATTTTGGTCAAGTAATTCGTAAAGATGGACCAGAAAGTCACTTAAAGAAGCAAGGTACTCCTACCATGGGCGGTATCTTGATCAATGCTACTATCATTGTGTCCATTCTTTTATGGGCTCGCTTAGATAACGTCTATGTGTGGTATACCATAGCTACTGTCTTTGGTTATGGTTTAATCGGCTTTGTAGATGATTATTTAAAAGTAGTAAGACATGATCCTCGTGGTTTAAGAGCTAAGTATAAGTACTTTTGGCAGTCTGCTATTGCTCTAACTTTAGGTTGCTGTATTTATGGCTTTGCCACCTCGCCAGCTGAGACTACTTTAGTAGTTCCTTTCTTTAAGAGCTTCATGCCTGATATTGGCTTCTTAATTATCCCTCTGGCTTATTTTGTAATTACTGGTTCTTCTAATGCAGTAAACCTAACTGATGGTTTAGACGGTTTAGCCATTATTGTTACTATTACCGTAGCCAGTGGCTTAGGTATTATTGCCTGGGTAACTTCCAACTATAATTTTGCAGAATATCTTTATATTCCATATGTGCCATTAGCCTCTGAATTGGTCATTGCTTGTGTATCCATTGTTGGTGCTGGCTTGGGCTTCTTGTGGTTTAACACCTATCCTGCTGAAATCTTTATGGGCGATGTCGGCTCCTTAGCTTTAGGTGCAACCTTAGGTATTATTGCCGTATTGATCCGTGAGGAACTCTTATTATTTATTATGGGCGGTATCTTTGTAATTGAAACTTTAAGTGTGATTTTACAAGTTGGTTCTTTCCGCTTACGTGGTGTGCGTATTTTTAGAATGGCACCAATTCACCATCACTTTGAAAAGGGTGGTTGGCCAGAGCCAAGAGTTATTGTGCGTTTCTGGATTATTACCATTATTTTGGTGTTATTGGGTTTAGCAACCTTGAAATTACGTTAGGCCTTAGATAGCTAGTTAAAAAAATAACCAAATATGGTTGAGGGGAAATAGCTGTGGATAGATATAAGGGAAAAAAGATTGCTGTTGTCGGTCTTGGTATTTCCAATATTGCAGTAGTGTCATTCTTATTAAAGCATGACTTAAAGAAATTATCTTTATTTGATACTAGACCAAATCCTCCTTATGCAGAAGAGGTTCCAGGTGGTGTGGACTTCAACTTAGGCCCACTTAATGTTGAGTTGCTTAAAGAATACGACATGCTAGTAGTAAGCCCTGGTCTTTCTATCAATATGCCTGAAATTAAGGCCGCAGCTGATGCTGGAGTTGAAATTGTAGGTGATATTGAGCTGTTTGCTTTTGAGGCTAAGGCTCCTATTGTTGCTATTACTGGTTCTAATGGTAAGTCCACCGTAACAGCCTTAATTGGTTATATGCTAGAAAAAGCAGGTATTAATACTGCTATTGGTGCCAATTTTGGTAATCCAGTTTTTGATATTCTCTCTGATCGTGTTGAGGCCTATGTTTTAGAGCTTTCGAGCTTTGAACTTGAGACTACTAAGAGCTTAAAAATTGAAGCTGGTGTCATTTTAAATGTATCTGAGGATCACTTAGATCGTTATGATGGCAGCTTAGAGAAGTATGCTCAGGCTAAGCGCCGTATCTTTACTAATTGCAATAAGATTATTGTTAATCGTGATGATAAGCGTACCTATCCAGTAGTAGCAGAGCAAAACGAGCGTATTTTCTCCAGCTTTGGCTTAGATAATAAGGAATATGGTCGAGAGGTAACTGATCAGACCACTTATTTATGCGTCAATGGTAAGCGTGTTATGGATGCCCGTGATTTAATTATCTGTGGTATTCACAATGAGCTTAATGCTTTAGCTGCTATGGCTTTAGCTGATGCTATGAATATTCCTCGTGAAGTGCAAATTCAAGCTTTAAAAACCTTTAGTGGTTTAGAGCACCGTTGCCAATTAGTACGTATTTTAGAGGGTGTATCTTTCTATAATGACTCTAAGGCCACTAATGTTGCCTCAGCCGAGGCTGCTATTTCAGGTTTAAGCCCACGTCATAAAGAAGGCATTATTTTATTAGCTGGCGGTATTGGTAAGGGCCAAGATTTTACCCCTCTTAAGCGCTATATTGGTAAAGAGGTCAGCAAGGTTTATTGCTTTGGTCGTGATGCTCAAAAAATCTTAGACTTAGATAGCAAGCGCTGTGTTAGTGTCTTAAATATGCGTCAGGCTATTCGTCAGGCCTTTGCTGAGTCTAAAGATGGTCAGGCTATTTTATTAAGCCCTGCTTGCTCTTCCTTTGATCAATTTACGGGCTTTGATGAGCGTGGCAGAGTGTTTGTTAATTTAGTTAACAACCTTATTAGTAAGGATGATCTTGTCTAGCACCACCATCCTAGGGTGGGGTAGCTATTAGTAATTTTCCCTAGTATCTAAGTTAAAAACACCGCTTATTGGTTAGGGGAGATAAAAATAAGGGCTGCGCATAGCGCAGCCTTTATTTTAAAATTCTGTGAGGAAATCTTAATTAAAAGATGTCCTTGACCAAGCATTTTGTAAGTATCGCAAGGTGTGATCAGATCAATTATCCTCAATAAGACAATATAAGTCTTGCTCTTTATTTATTGGGTTATATATGGCAAAAAGCGACAATAAAGTACGAAAGGTAGCAATGTTTGATCGCACCATCATCTTTGTAAGCCTGCTCTTATTGCTAATTTCCATTGTGTTGATTTCCTCAGCATCGGTTCAAGAAGCTTTTAATAAAACTGGTGACACTTATTTTTATCTCAAACGCCAAGTTGCTTTTACCGCAGTAGCAGTAGTTTGGGGCATATTAATGACCTCCATACCAAGTAAAACCTGGTTTAATATTGCTCTGCCCTTGATGGGGGTGGCGATGGCGTTATTAGTTTTAGTGTTGATAGTGGGCAAAGAGGTTAACGATGCTAAACGATGGATTGGTATTGGCCCAATTAATTTACAGCCTGCGGAATTACTAAAACTATTTTGGATTATTTATTTTTCCAGCTATACCTGTCGCAAAATAGAAATGGTGCGACATATGCTATCGGGCTTTATTAAGCCTTTGTGCTTTATTGGTTTTATAGCAGGCTTGCTATTAATGCAACCTGATTTTGGTTCATTAGTCGTAGTGACAGCCATAACTTTTGGTATTCTTTTTGTAGCGGGCGCTGGCTTATTAAAATACGTAAGCACCTTATCTCTAGTAGCCCTAGCTGGAGCCATAATTATCTGGGTGCAGCCTTATCGCTTAGCTCGTATTACAGCCTTCTTAGATCCGTGGCAAGATCGCTTTAGAACAGGTTATCAGTTAACACAATCATTGATGGCTTTCGGTAGAGGTGGCTTAACAGGAGAGGGTATAGGTAACTCTATTCAAAAGCTAGGTTATTTGCCAGAGGCTCACACTGACTTTGTTATGTCTATTATGGGCGAGGAGTGTGGCTTTATTGGTGTCTGTTTTGTTATCTTGCTGGAGTTTATTATTGTAGCCAAGGCTATTATGCTATCTGCCAAAATCTTAAAACAAAAAGTAATGTTTCAAGGATATGTAGCTTTTGGTATAGGTATGTTCTTCTGTTTGCAAACAGTAATTAATATTGGTGCTGCCTCTGGTGGTTTACCTACTAAGGGACTTACTTTGCCTCTTATTTCCTATGGTGGCTCCTCTTTAATTGTTTGCATGTGGGCGCTAGCTATATTATTGCGTATAGATTATGAGTGGCGAACGCAAAAACTAGGTGAGTTAAATTACAACTGTTAGAAACCCTAGCGTTTTAGTGATATTGGAGTTGGGCATATTATGAGTAAAAGAGTTTTAGTAATGGCTGGTGGCACTGGTGGCCACGTGTTTCCTGCTTTAGCTATTGTCAAAGAGTTACAAGCTCGGGGTCATAGTGTAGAGTGGTTGGGCACTAGAGGACGTATCGAAGAAAGGGTGGTGCCTAATGAGGGCATTAACATCCATTATATTGATGTCAAAGGAGTACGTCGTAACGGTCTTATGTCATTACTTAAGGCTCCTTTTATGGTGATGCATGCCATTTTACAGGCTAAAAAGGTTATTAAGACTTTCAAACCTGATGTAGTTATTGGCTTTGGTGGTTATGCCTCAGGTCCTGGCGGTATGGCTGCCTACCTTAGCGGTATTCCATTAATCTTACATGAGCAAAATGCTGCTGCTGGTATGACCAATAGAATTTTAGCCCGCTTTGCAAGTAAGATTTTGTTAGGTGTTGGTCAGGCCTTTGAAGGCCCTAAGGTTGAGTCAGTAGGTAATCCTGTACGTAAAGAAATCTTAGAGCTTTTTAATGAGGAGCGTACCTTTGTTCATGAAGATGGCAAAACTCATATTTTGATCATTGGTGGTTCTTTAGGTGCCCAAGCTTTAAATGAGCATGTCCCTGAGGCCTTAAAGCTCTTTGAGAGCGATGACATTGTAGTATTCCATCAATGCGGTAAGGATCAGAGTGCCAAGACTGCTGCCTTATATGAAGGCGCTAAGTTTGAAGTTCAAACCTCTGACTTTGTTGAGGATATGGCTAGCGCCTATAGAAATGCTGATCTTATTATTTGCCGTGCGGGCGCTTCAACCATATCAGAGGTAAGTGCTGCTAAGTTACCAGCTATTTTTGTGCCTTTGCCAACTGCTGTTGATGATCACCAAACTAAAAACGCCTTATCATTGGTAAATATTGATGCCGGCAAGCTCTTAAAGCAAAGTGAACTTAATGCTAATTCTCTTCACGATTTGATTGCCTCTATGCGTGATGTTGCTACTTTAGAGTCTATGTCAGAGCATAGCGCCCAAGCCGCTAAACTCAATGCCACCCAACGAGTTTGCCAAATCATCGAGGAGCTAGCCAACAAGTAGCCCTCCCATGGCCATGAGCTGCCGCTCATTCCCATGGCCCATAGCCAGGCCTATGGCCATAAGCCATAGGCTCAGGC
>Bissell_p1__coassemble_538_pt1 | contig 24326 bp, 13 predicted proteins | sample Bissell_p1__metabat2_low_PE_026 | metagenome-assembled genome bin Bissell_p1 | reverse complement strand
TTCTTTGGCACTTGTAGCAAAGTAAGCTCTATCCCTACCTTAACTGTAGAGCAAAGTGAGCTTAACTCTGAGAAGGTTATTGCCTTTTTACAAGCTCAAAAGCCAAGCTTAGTGCTTTCTTATGGCTGTCATAAGCTTAGCGCCGAACTAATGGCCAGTGTAGCCCCTTGTCGCTTTTGGAATACCCATGGCGGCTTCTCTCCTGACTATAGAGGCGTGGCCACTCATTTTTGGCCAAGCTATATGTTGGAAGTTGAAATGACTGGTATGACTTTACATGAGACTACTGACTTTATTGATGGTGGCTCAGTAATTTACCAGACAGGCTATGATTTGACTAAAGATGATACTTTACACATGGTAGCTGGTCGTACCGTACAGTTTTATACCCAAAAACTAGTATCTTTCCTCAAAGAGCTAGACTACAACCATCTACCTCAAGGCATTGTTCAAAAGAGCTCAGGAAAAGTTTGGATGAGTAATGACTGGCGACCAGAGCACTTAAGACTGATTTATGATTTTTATCAGGATAATATTGTAAATCTCACCATTAATGGTGAACTTAAAGGCCGCAAGCCTAAGCTGGTTAATGCTCTAAGCGAGCAAATTAAGATTTAACCTTACAAAATTACTACTCCCTAAGCCCATTTAACTGTATCTGGCTAAATGGGCTTTTTTCATTTAGTGTAGCTACTATGGCGGCTTTAATAGGTAAAAGCGTGATTAAGCTCAATTAAGTACATTACAAACTATTACAAAACTTGTTTTAAAAAACCATAAGCTGCACAATGAGGGCGTTTTGTTTTAGTAGTCAGCTATTATGTTAATTTCGGTCAAGGAGTACATTTGTGAGTAAGCATGCTGTAATTTTATATACCATAGGATCACCTTATACCTTAACTCCTGCCTGTACCAGGGATTTTTTAAACCGCTTCTTATCTGATAAGTTAGTAGTAAAACTTCCTAGATTCTTATGGCAGCCTATTTTACAGACCATGATTTTGCGCTCTCGCCCAGCTCGATTAGTTGACCGTTACCAAAAAATTTTTGTTGATGGCAAAAACCCTTATTTAGCTGATATGGAGCTTTTATGCTCTAAGCTCAAAGCATATCTGGAAAACTTACCTCAATCCCCTAAAGATAACGACGAGCTAGCCTCTGACCCTAGCTCTGAGTATACAGTTGTTCCTGCTTATGCTTATACAGGTGAGGGTCTTAGTGCCATTGCTGAAAACTTTTTAAATCAGGGCATTAACAAGATCACTGTTATTCCGCTTTTCCCTCAATACTCTGATACTACCTCTAAGCGTCCTCGCCTAGAGTTATTGGATTTAAAGAATACCAATCCTCAGGCCAATTTATCTATTGTTCATAGCTACCCAACTAATGACATTTACATTAAGGCTGTAGCTCAAATGGCTAAGAGCCATTTAGAAGACGAGCGCACCCACTTACTTATTACTTACCATAGCTTGCCTCAAAGCTACATTACAATGGGTGATCCTTATGTCAATGAAACTAGCGCCACTACCAACGCTATTGTAAAAGAATTAGGTTTACCAAAAGAGCGTTACTCTGTAGCTTTCCAAAGCAAGATGGGCCCAATGCCTTGGCTTAAGCCATACCTCGAGGATCATGTTGATGATATTCAAGCTAAAGGCGTTAATAAGCTAGTGGTACTAGCTCCAGGCTTTAGCACCGACTGTTTAGAAACCCTTTATGATTTAGACATTAACTTAAAAGAGCAGTTTTTAAATCATGGAGGAGAGAGCTTTACTTATGTTCCATGTCTTAATGCTACCGATGAACAAGTAAAGCTAATGGCAGATTTACTGTTAAATCACACAACTAAGCTGTAGTATTAAAAGAATGCGACATATCTTACTGTTAGAATGTCGCATTTTGTTTTTTGGGGTGGTTATTGCTAATTGCCACGCTCGAGTGACTTTACATAGCGTCGGCTTAGCTCATCAGCCTGGGCTAAATTATCACAACTTACAAAGATAAAGCCTCGATAGATGTCATGGCCACAGGTCATAGTGCCATAGCTTTGCCCTAATACTAGATTATTTTCATAATCTACTACCAATTTTTGCTCTTGCTCATTAAAGACAGAGCTTAGCTTGCCAAGCTCATTATCTTTAGCCTGCTCTTGGTTGCGGCCATAGATTATTTCTTTATCAAAATCAAAGAAGCGTACACAAGCTGGCTTAATAGTCTTATTAAGCACCAGTTCTTTTTTATCCACTACGCAGCGCTTATAAACGGCTAAAGGATTGTTTCCTAAGTAGCAAATAAGTTGTAAAACATTGTTGCCAGTTAAACGAGGGGAAATATCAATAATATAAGGCTTATTATCCTTTCCTACAAAGGCATCTGCTGATAAGAAACATGACTTTAAATTAAGCAATTTGGCCACTTCATCAAATAGCTCTAAGAGCTTAAGACCATCTTTAGAATAGTCATCTACGTAATACGCTGTTTCCTGGCGATAAGGCGGCTTAGTAATATCTTTTTGGAAGAGAGCTAAAATATGGCACTTCCCCTTGTCATCTACAAAGGTATTAATATTGTATTCGGTACCATCAATATATTTTTCTACTAACAAAGTGTCGTTAATAAAGCGCTCTGGAGCCTGGTAGGCTAAAAGCTCCTGGCGATTATTAATCAATGCTGCGCCTAATGATCCTGAGCCATAGGTTGGCTTGATAATCATGGGATAGCCTAAAGTTTTTTCTATAAGGTCAAGTTTTGCTTTTCTTTGCTCAATTGAGCAATCTTCTAGCAATACATAAGGGCAATCATTGAGCTTATACTGACTACAAAATTCATGAAATTTGTTTTTATCAGTTAAAGTATCAATTGCTTTAAAAGAAGGGCCAGCAATATGGCATTGCTCATTAATGGTTCCTAAGTGAACTAGAGCACGACCTACTGGAAGAGCAATAGAATGAGAGATATGTTCTTTAGCCACTATCTCTATTACTTTTTGCGTATCAGAAAAATCAATAGGATAGCAAGTAAGCTGGTCTTTGTGCAGCTCAACGTAATCATTAGGTAGCGCAATATTTTTATCAAAACAAACTACCGATAAGCCTTCTTCCATAAGCCTATCTAAAAATGGTACAAACTCAGCACTTGCGCCTAGCACCAAAACTTTAGGCTGCGACCGTTCAATAGGGCAAATAGTACTCATAGCGCATCCTTAAAGAGATGCACTCTTTGTTTTCCAATAAACAACATTTATTTCCTCTATATACACTAGCCCCCTACTGTTAACTAATAGTCTTATACCTATCATGGGGGCTATGTTTGCTAGCATGTAAAGATAGCGCTCATGACCAATAATTCACGAGGCACAAATCTTGATGCGCAAATTGCATGTGATCTAGTAATTGAACCTACTACATCACCTTTCCTTTATATATACGCTTATATGATACTGTAGAAATATGCGCCAAATAAACTTATTTGCAAATGTTGTTAGTTAGATGGGTTTCGTCTTTTTTATCGCTTTGTTGAAATAACAGCTTGCCGCAATAGTAATAGGCAGCTATGGCACTAAGAGCTTGCCATGATCTTTGCTAAAGATACTATTTTTACCTAATAAGACCCAATGGTATTGGGCCTTATAAAGTACTAATAGCTTTTTTCAGCCATTGGTAACTTCTAATACGGCTTCTTAAAGACATTGTTAATATCAATGCTTGGAGTGCTTAGGCTGGTAGTATTAGCCTCTTGCTCTGAGTTTGAGCTTGCACTGTTCTCAGGCTCCTGAGCTTGCGCCTGCTCCTGCGCTGGCAGCTGCTCTGGCTCTTGGGACGGGCTGTTAGCTTGAGCTGGTGATAGAGCTGCGCTAAACACAGAGGCAGCGTCCTTAGCACTGTGGGTAATGACAGTGGCAGGATCTGGGCTGGATTTAGATTCTGTGGCGCTGTTGGTTTTAGCAATTGCTTGAGCTTGTGCAGCAGAGAGCTCTTTGTTGTAGTCTGGTAGTTGAGATGGGTTAAACTTCAAGTCTTGAGCTTGCTCTAGAGCTGAGGTTGGTGAAACCTCGACCTCTTTTTCCACTGTCTCTTTGGTTGACTTGTGCATTTGATCGCGCTCTTGTTGAGAATAGTACTCTAAGCGGCGGCCATCACGCATAGAGACAGGGCGACCTTTACGCTTTTCTAAATATACTTTTAGCTGAGCATAGTTTTCTTTACGATGGGCATCTTTATAAGCCTGCATACGCACATCAGCACGCTCAATAGTAGCATGTAAGGTGTCTTGTTCTAATTCGCCCAGCCAAGCACAGCCAAAGCCCACAAATGTTGGCATCACATTTTGTGAACTGTTATGGCGGTCTATATAGTCAATCAACTCTTGCATTAAGGCCTTACATTCTTGCTCATCACAATTGGTCATAATAACCACAAACTCGTCACCAGCTAAACGCATAATATCGCATGGACGGGTAATAACTGTGGTTAAAGCCTCTGTTACTGTCAGCAGTAAAATATCACCATCGGCATGGCCTAACACATCATTAGTGATTTTTAAGCCTGTAACGTCAGCATAAATTACACCTATAGGCTTAACCTTTTCATCTTGCCACTTAGCGCTATTGTTTTGGAAATAAGAGCGGTTTTTCAGACCTGTTAGAGTATCGGTATAGAGCATTTGCTTGATATTATCGAAATTATCTTGCACCAGATTAATATCAGAAAAGCTACCAATCAAACTGAGGGCATAGCCCTGCTCATTACGGGCTAAAACAATACCCCTACCTATAGTCCAAATATAGTGGCCATCATAATGACGTAAACGCAGGCAAAACTCAAAACTATCGCCATAACGAGGAGATTCCATAATATGGCGCTCTACAGCCATCATATCTCTATCGTCAGGATGAACAATATTAGCCCACTGTTCCCAAGTTTGAGGAAATTCCTGTTCATCATAGCCTAATAAATGGCAATAATTTGCTGAAAATCTAAAACGGTTGGTTTCAAAATCCCAAGAAAAGAAATCATCTCCAGCAATTTCACGAGCAATAAACTCAGAGAAGGTACTTTGAGCATTAACCATATAGCCTGTAGCATGTTTTACTTTACCATCAGAAAAACGTGCTAACACCGATCCATTAATCACATAGGCCTTTCCTGCATTAGGGCCACGAGTAATTAAAACATCCTCAAAAATAATGCTACCTAAATCATGAGTGTCCATTACTCTAAAGAAGCGCTCCATATTACGCAGAGTAATGTGCTCTAAGATTTCATCTTGAGAAATCCAAACATTGATTTTATTTATGCCGAAACTAGCAGCGCAGTTTTCATCCAGCATAAACTCTCTAGTGTCACCCCTAAAAATCCAATAGCCAGGAACCTGCCTGCCATCAAGTAAGTTTGGCTTTGTATTCTGACTATTGTTCATGGCAACCTCATAATTTGTCTAAATAAACAATCATTGGGCTCATAAATGATGAGCATTTTCTAGGGGCTTATAGCTTGTGGCTTACAACTTATAGAGCTATTGGGGTTTAGCATCCTGAAGCTTATTTAAGAAGGCTTGGGCCTCATGTAAAGCACTTTTTGCCTCATAAGAGGAAACCTGCTCACCAACTTCTAGCGTAGCACTATCTCTAAGATTAGGGCCATTATCGATTTGATCGCCATCTTGCAGACGAGCAGCTTTAGCAATCTTATGGGCTTTATCTAAGATCTTACTCTCTTTGTTGAGATCGGAGGCTCCCACCTCTAAAGAACCAAAGCCAGCTATTAAGTCATCAGGCATGGTAACTGAGTTTTGAGCATATCTCATATCATCCAAGGCAGCTTGCTCTGCTGCTAAAATTAATAAGCGCTCTTGCTCAGCACTAATCTTAGATTGAGCGCTCATAGAGCTTGTATTAGCGTTATCTTGATCCCAAGACATAGTAAGGCTATTTTGGTTGACCAACTCATCAGGGACAGAGCTTTTAGCAACCTGATAGACATCACCTGAGCCATAAGAGCCTTGAGCTCCCTCTGATTTAATGTCAAAGGCAGAGTTTTCCTTGAGCGGCTCTTTAATAGCACTAGCACTATCTACTAGACCTACCTTTTCTTGAGCATCATTACGAGCATCAATTTGTTTTTGAGCTTGGGCTAGCTCTTGGGCAAAATCAAGCTCAATCTTTTGTAGGCCAGCCGCCATAAACACCTCAGCTGAGGCCTCTGCATGTCCTGGCTGATATTGCATGCGAGACATAGCCGCTAGAGGTGACTGCTTATGGAAAGTATTATTGATATAAGAAGACTCACTAGCTACCTTATTATTTTGAATAGTATCAATATTACTATGCTTAGCAAACTTTAGTTCGTAAGCCTTCATAGCCTTGAGCTGTTGCTCAGCAAGTTTATTTCTTGCCTCTAGTGATTGCTCTACTTTGGCTGCACTAGCAATTAGTGATGGGTGAACACTATTAAATCTAACTCCATAAGGAGAGCCCTGATAATGCGGTACTTTACCTGATGAGCCAAAAGAAGGCACTAAACCTATAGTTTCAGTATTTGGGGCATTAAGCTTACGCTCTTGCTTGTCCTCATCCTTAAGCTGATTGCTAGGCACTACATCAGGCTGATCGTTCTCTTCCTTATCTAAGTACTCTAAACGACGGTTATCATTAAATACAACCTTTTGACCAAGAGCATTTTCAATGAAAGATTGCAACTCTCTATAAATGCGTGTTCTATGGGCAGTCTTATATTCTTGCAAGCGCACGTCAGCACGAGCTTCACAGCGCAAGAAAGTATCACCATCATCAATTTCATTTAAAGTAGCAATACCAAAACCAAAATAAATTGGTAAAGGGAACTCACGATTGCGATTACGTTCATCTAAGGTACAGGCAAACTTATTGATAAAGCTCTTACACTGCTCGTCAGAGCAATTAGTAAAGATCAATAAGAACTCATCACCAGATAAGCGTACGACCTCATGATCCAAATAAACATCATTAGAGAGGATTTGGGCTGATAACTTAACCAGCTCATCACCCTTAGCGTGGCCTAAATAATCATTAATAACCTTAAGACCAGAAATATCTACATATACTAAGGATAAAGGCTGACTTTCCTCCATAGTAAAGTACTTATAACGAGTATTAAGGTAGAAGCGATTATGTAAGCCAGTTAATGGGTCTTGGTAGATAGAACGCTTTAAGCGCTCAAAATTAGAGCGCACCACATCAATATTGGTAGTAGTACCAATAATACGAGATGCCATACCTGAGCTCTTACGCTCAATTACTAAGCCTCTATCGATACACCAAATATAATAACCACCACTGTGTTTAATACGATAAATACTTTCGTAATAATCACCTAAATTTGGGTTGTAGATAATATCGTTTTGCTTACGATATACCATGAGATCTTCAGGGTGAATAAAGTTTTCTTCAAACTGTTTTACTGTTCTTGGCATGCAGTCATTATCTTCTAAACCTAGCATGACATGATATGCAGCGCCGTACTGAACTTCACCAGTAAAGGTATCAATATCAAAAGAAGAGGAGTGATTCATAAACTTACATAAGCACTCCATATACTTAGATTGTACTTGAGTAAAGTAACCTGAAACCAACATAGCAATGCCAGTATCATCTCGCTGAATCACAGAGCCTGAAATATAAAGACGCTCGCCTTTATGAGGGCCTTGTTGAATCTTTACATGGGAAAAGATCTTATTACCCTCTGATGGATTGAAAAAGACACTAAACAGCTGCTCTTCATCAATTAAAGACAATTGATTATTAATATAAGAGCTCGGGATCCAATCTCCAGTGTAAGTAATACCAATGAGACGGCAACTACCCTGATCAAGCAAATAGCGATCTTCACCATTATCATATAAGAAGTAGCAAGGCATATAGCCACCACGATAGTGGGACATACTATTGTCTACTATCCTATGATGGGAAACTAATCCTTGTACTCCCAAGCGCTCATGAGCACTAACGCCAACATCAGCAACATCCACATGTTTATGCATTTTAAATGGAATGTTATGCTCATTATGGCTCTTAGGCTTAATGCCAGGCACGCCAAGGCATTTTACTTGGCTAGAGTTATTGTTTAACACCACCCCGTCTTCTGGGCCATCACTAGAAAAGGCACTAGCTGGCAGAGTGCTTTCCTCATGAGCCTCGACACCACCTTGAGCCCAATAGCTAGGATCATCATGGCGTACTTGGCTTTCATTAACATCCTGCTCTAAATCAGACTTTGGTGTATCTACCAGCGCTGCTAGTGGGTCAAATGGGGTGTCAATTTTGCTCGGATCCAGTCTCTCGTCATGATGCTCTACAGGCAAATGATGGTTATCGCCACCAAAGACATCATCATAAGCAGAGTGGCGCTGTGTTACCCCAACCACACTATTGCCATTAGCACCAGTGCCAGCGCCAGCGCTAACGCCAGAGCTAGTGCTAACGCTAGCGCCTGCTCCAGCAGCGCTAGCGACTAAAGCTGCCCCAGTGTCCTTACTCTTAGTAGCTAAACCTTGGTTTTCTTGGGTAGAGCTGAGGTCTTTATTTGCATAGTTATTAGCATGAGAGGTAAAACCAGCCCTAGTGTCGCCATGAACTGAATCAATATAAAAACGATCTTTAGGCACAACTCGCTCTAAAGAGGTTTTGATATAGGAAAAAGGCGACTTGGTGCTATTAAATTGGTAAGCACCTTGGGAACTTATATTAATTGGAGCCTTACTGTCATCAACTTGGCACGTAATATCTTTAGTAGCAGCTTCGTTATTTTGGGCAATAGACTGCTTATCAATGCCATCTTTCATAGCTAAGTCAGCTATAGCTTTGGCATTTTCAAACAAAGCATCCTTGCGATCTTGAGGTTGGGCATTGTTCTTAAATTGAAATTCACTATCTTCAATCAGCTCGTGCTTTTTCATGGCATTAATACGAGCTTGCTCAATAGCATTTTGAATTTCATCTTTAGAGTGCTCAGCAAAAGGATCGAACTCAAAATTATCACAAGACTCAGCAATATTTTCTTTAATATCTTGATCTAAAGTTGATAGCTCTACTTTCTTAGGGGTAAGAGGCTCACTTACAGTAGCATGCGTGGTTAGTGGTTCTTCTTTTAAAGCAATCTCAATATTTTGCTCTACTTTCGGATGCTGGGCACCTTGAAAAGCCTTGGTATGATGCAAAATCATCAATGACTGTGCATTATGTTTTAAAACATTGCGTGCAGATGGCTTTAACAAGTCAGGCAATGGCTCGTCTATATTATTTTTTGAGCGCTCACAAGTATCGACCTTGCCAGATACACTACTGGCAAAGTTAGCTCCTTTATCATCAACAATTTTAGAGCGATTTTGTGAGTCAGCCATGACGCTCTCCTCTGCTAGCATTGGTAGGGTAGCTTTGTTACAAAAATAATTTTAGCTACGAAACTAAGGCTCTAAGCCTTTGATTAGGCTTAATAAAACAACTATAAAACGGCTTACACCTATTTTAACTAAATTACTGCTCAAGACTTTAACCTTGTGCCTTGGCTACTTTGGACGGACAACACAATCCAACAGCACTAAAATAGCTTGTCTCCCCTAGTGTTTGCGACTAATAAAAGCTTCTAAAACAAACAAATTTTGAGCTAAATTAGCTCTCAGTCTCAGGACATTGTGTAGTCCTTGCTTAGTAAAAGATGTAAGGTGTCTTATTATCATTATAGCAACTCGCCCTTTAAATGGCTAATTATATGCGCCACCCTTAATGGCTCTACGTCAAGGACAGACGTTTGAGGCATGATAGGCTTTTGATCTTAATCATCGCTATAATCAATCAATCAATCAATCAGTGACCTCTCAAGTAGGCTAAAAGTTGGTTTAACACCAATATTGGCTTGTCTAGCTTAATAAGCACACCAACTAAGTTAACCCATAGCCCCTACTTTTTTCGTATCATATTAAAGTGTTGGGCATTTCTTTTTTGTAGGGCAAGTTTCGTTCTTATGAGCTTTGAGTTTCGTGATCCTGTTACGTATTGCTATGACAAGGTCTATTTATTAGTAGACTGCAATAACTTCTTTTGCAGTTGCGAACGCTTATTTCGCCCTGATTTAGAGGGTCGCCCGCTCCTAGTTCTATCCAATAATGATGGCTGTGTTATCGCCCGCTCTCAAGAGGCGAAAGATTTAGGCATTCCTATGGGCATAGCTGTCTTTAAGATTAAAAATCTTATTAGACGACATCATATTGTAACTTTTTCCTCCAACTTCTCTTTGTATTTGGATATCTCAAGACGTGTTATGGAGGTGCTAGAGCATCTTTGCGATGATACCCAAGTTTACTCGGTTGACGAGGCCTTTTTATGCTTTAAACACATCAGCGAAAAAGAAGCTTTAGATAAAGCAATCTTAGTGCGTAATGCCGTATTTAACCTCATAGGCATTAATGTCGGTGTTGGTATTGCCCATACCAAGACCTTAGCTAAGCTTGCTAACCATCATGCTAAAAAGCATCGTCAAGAAACTTACGGCTTGTACTCCATTTTGCAAGATATGCCTAGGATTAATTTACTAAAAAACAATCCTATCTCAGAGGTATGGGGCATAGGCCGTCGCCTTAACGAACGCTTAAATGAACAAGGCATTCATACTGCCTACCAGCTATCGGTGCAAAATTATGAAGCCATTAAAAAAGAATACAACATTGTCCTGATGCGTACGGTACAAGAGCTCAATGATTTAGATGTAATTGAGGATGAGTCTGATATCAACCACACTATGCAAATTATGTGGTCTCGCTCCTTTACCAAAAGACTTACTACTCTTGATGAGCTTCACCAGGCCTTGGCTAACTTTGTAGCCTCTGCCTGTCACAAATTACGTAATCAAAATAAGTACTGCTCGCAAATCACTGTCTTTATTAGAACCTCTTACTTTGGCAATGATCCAAAATTTGCTGCCGATAAAACAGCCAACTTAAAGGTTCCAACCAGTGACACCAGAGAAATTTTGTATGTAGCCACCCAGCTGTTAAAAATGATTTTTGCCCCTGGCTATAAATACAATAAGGCAGGAATAATCTTAGGCAATCTCACCGCTACTCGCAGCTTCCAAAGTGATCTCTTTACCAAGGCTAAAACCCCACAAGAGCAAGAAAAGTCCGATCAACTAATGAAAGCTATTGACCAAATCAACCACCAAGGCCACGAGCAAAACATCTTTATTGCCTCCCAAGGCCCACAAAAGGCCGAAGCCTTTTCCAACAAAAACTCCCTCTCCCCAAGTTACACTACCTCTTGGGATGACTTGCCTAAACTAATATAAGGGCCTAAGGGCACAAGCCCAGAGGGCTAAGCCCAGGCTTAAGCCTCAAGGGGTGTGGCCTTGGGATGGGGCTATTAGCTTGCTTTAGACTTATGGAGTTTATTACTTTTTAGGAAATATTATGAGGTAGGCCTATGATTTACTAATGAGTAGTAGTCTGGTACGTGCTATTATTTAGCTTACAGAGGTTGTATTAATTGTTTCTAGCAACTCGTGATTAACTAGGGCTGCTTTTTTGTCTTCTTTTTTACCCTCTTAAGAGTTTATGTTTCTTTGGTTGTCGTCATATTTAGGAGAGAATCGTGCATAGTTGGAACATGGGATACGATACAGGCACTAATTATACCTACCATTTTTTTAGCCAACTTAATCCCTATGGTCTGAGATTTAACTTTTTATCTCAAGGTTTAGCCTTTCCTAAAATTGACCACAACTTTACAGCCTGTGAACTTGGTTTTGGTAATGGCCTGAGCATTATCATGAACCAAGCAGCCACTCAGGCTCAATGGTATGGCAATGACTTTAATCCCTCTCAGGTAAACTATGCTGACTTATTAGCTCAACATGGAGCAATCAAGGTTCATCTTAGTGATGATGCCTTTGATGAGTTCTTAGGACGTGACGACCTACCTATGTTTGACTATATCTGTTTACATGGTATTTGGTCATGGATTTCTCCTCAAAACCAAGATGTAATTGTTGAGTTTGTCAAAAATAAGCTCAAAGTGGGCGGTATTTTGTATGTTTCTTACAATACTACAGGCTATTTTGACAATCTAAGACCATTTAGAACCATACTAAACTCCTATATCCAAACCTTAGGCGATCCTAATAAGAATAGTGAAGAGCAATTGCCTGATGCTTTAGCTTTTATTGACAAGCTACTGGCTACTAAGCCTGCTTATATTAAAAAGGCTCCTTGGGCACAAGAGAGCTATAAGAACTTGATTTGCCAAAAAGACCAGCGCTATGTCGCTCATGAGTACACCAATGATTATTGGTTCTTAGAAAACTTTGATAAGGTGGCTCATAAATTTGAGCAGGCCAAGCTTAGCTATGTTTGCCAGGCAAAATTGGTCAATAATTTAAATAGCTACTACCTTGAGCCTAAGCAGTTTGAGGCTTTAAAACCTTTTATTGGCACCCCTATGTACGAGCAATTGCGTGATTTTATTAGCCGCAATAATTTCCGTTCAGATGTTTATGTAAAAGGCGCAGTCAAACTAAGCACTAAGCAGCAAGATAAGGAGCTCGATGCTACCTACTTTATCTGTGATAAGAATCTTAAGCACGAGAACTTTACTGCCATGATTCATGGCTTTGACAAGAAAGTTGACCTGAAAGAAATTGAGCCTATCTTAGGCATTTTTAAGGACAACAAGTGCCACTCTTACCAAGAGCTAAGAACTACCTTATGCTCTGAGCAAGATAATGGCACCACCACTCTTACAGAGGAAGAGCTCTTTTGTAAGATGGTCTATGCTGTATCCCATGGCATGCTACAAGTAGCTGTGCCTCCTGAGCAAATTACTAAGGAGCTAGTAGAGCGCTGCTTAAAGTTCAACTACCACTTATTAGGTGGCAACCAGAATGAAGATATTAGAGCCTTAGTATCTCCTGTATTAGGTGGCGGCGTATTTGTTAGCGACTTAGACAAGGTACTACTTAGCATTGCTCTTAAGCGTAAAGATCTCAGCATTGAACTGGTTACTGATGTAATTTTGGAAATACGTGCTAGTTCTAATCCTGATAGCAGCATCACTTCACAAGAGTCTTATGATTTAGCGCAAAAGTATGCTCAGGAATTTATGCAATTTTCTTTACCTTTGTATCGCACATTGATGGTCATTTAACATTAAGGGCACCATAATTGCTTACTAAAGCTATACTTTAAGTAGGTGATCATGTTTTTATCATAAGATAATTGCGCCCTTTGGCTTAAACATCTACATTGTTAACTTACTAAATTACGAACTAGCCTTTTAAGAGCAAATACTTAAGAGGCACAGAATTTACTATTAGTCATAATATAGCCAGACATTTTTTTAGGAGAGATAGCTGTGCACAGTTGGAATATGGGTTACGACACTGAGACCAACTATAATTATTTATATTTTGGTCAGTTAAATCCTCACCGCATTCGTTTTAACTTCATTTCTCAAGGCTTAGCCTTTCCTAAAATAGATCAAAACTTTAATGCTTGTGAATTAGGTTTTGGTAATGGCCTAAGCATTATTTTGCATAGCGCAGCTTCTATTGAAAGTTGGTATGGCAATGACTTTAACCCATCTCAGGTTAATTATGCTAAGCAATTAGCCAAACATGGTGATGTGAACGCTAATCTTAGCGATGATGCCTTTGATGAGTTTTTAAAGCGTGATGACCTACCTATGTTTGACTATATTTGTCTACATGGTATTTGGTCATGGATCTCACCTGAAAACCAAGATGTCATTGTTGAATTTGTTAAAAACAAACTCAAAGTAGGCGGTATTCTTTATATTTCTTACAATACCAAGCAGGTTTACTCTAGCATTGAGCCTTTCCGCTGCATCATTAACTCCTATATCCAAAACTTAGGAGATCCAGCCAAGAACAATGTACAAAGCATTCCAGATGCTCTTGCCTTTGTTAACAAACTTGTTGCCACTAAACCTGGCTACACTAAGCATACCCCATGGGCACTAGATCGCTATACCAACAATGTTATCAAGCAAGATCAAGAATATGTTGGCCACGAGTATGCTAATGGTTATTGGCTTTTACAAAACTTTGAGCAGGTGGCTGCCAAATTTGAACAAGCTAAGCTTTCCTACGTTTGCCAAGCTCACTTGCCTGATAATCTTACTGACTATTTCCTTTCTGATGAGCAAAAAAAGCTCTACAAGCAATATGTCAACACTCCTCTTGCCAATGAGGTCTTAGATTTTATCAGCGAAAATAGCTTCCGCTCTGATATCTACGTTAAGGGTGCCGTAAAGCTTAGCACCAAGCAACAGTTAAAAGAGCTTGATGATTCTTATTTCATCTGCACTCGCCCAATTGATGGTGATGATTACCAATGTAAATTTAGAGGCCGTGATCATAAGATTGATTTAAAGCGCATTGAGCCTATCATAAACATTTTTAAGGACAATAAGTGTCACTCTTACAAGGAACTAAGAGAAACCTTATGCTCAGAGTCTAATACTAAAGGGAAGAATGCCCCAGTAATCAGCGAAGGCGAGCTCTTTTCACAAGTAGTATATGCAACTGCTTGCGGTATGATTTTCCCTGCTACTAATCCAGAATTTATTAACGAGCAAATGGTTGAGCGCTGCATTAAGCTCAATAAGTACATTCTCAACGGCAATCAAAACGAGTCTATTATGGCTTTAGCCTCACCTGTCTTAGGTGGTGGTATCTCTATTGATGATGTTGATAAGGTGCTTATGAACTTAACCCTTAAGCTTCAAGACATCACTCCTGAGGTATTAGCTTTTGCCATTAAAGATATTCTCATTGATAAGAATAGTGACGAAAGCGAACAGGCAAAAATTGAAGAGCAAGCCATTATTTACGCTACCAATTTCTTGAACTTTAAGATGCCTCTTTATCGCACCTTGATGTTGGTTTAATTTAATCCAACACCTAAGTAAGCTAGCTTACAGATATAAGCTAGCTTGCTGATAGCAGCTTTTGAATATTTGTCTACTAAACGCAAGGATTGTTTTCTATGAGTAGTTGGAGCATGGGCTATACCACGGATACAAGCTACGAGGCTAAGTATTTTGGTATGCTCAATCCTTATTTATTGCGCCTACTCTTTTTATCTCAGGGTTTAGCTTTTCCTAAACTAGGGGCTCAAACTACAGCCTGTGAACTAGGTTTTGGTCAGGGGCTTAGCGTAGTACTCCATGGTGCTGCTACTAAAGTACAGTGGTATGGCAATGACTTTATGCCTTCCCAAGTGCTCTTTGCTAACCATTTAGCAAAGCAAGGAGAGGTTAAGGTTAATCTTAGTGATGATGCCTTTGATGAGTTTTTAAAGCGTGATGACTTGCCTATGTTTGACTATATTTGTCTACATGGCATTTGGTCTTGGATCTCCAAGTCTAACCAAGACGTAATTGTTGAATTTATCAAGAAAAAACTCAAAGTAGGTGGTGTACTTTACATTTCCTACAACGTCACTGCTGTTAACGAAACTATAGAGCCAATACGCTTTCTATTGAAAAGCTACATTGACACTAAAGGCTCCCCTAACTTAACCAATGTCCAAAATTTGCCTGCTGCTTTTAACTTTGTAAGTGAACTTATTAAGCTTAAGCCGCAATATATCAAGCACAATCCTCACGCTAGCGACCTCTTCCAAAACAAAATGTACTCTAGAGATCACAACTATATTGCTCATGAGTACCTTAATAATTCATGGCAATTAGAAAGTTTTGCTAAGGTAGCTAAAAAGCTTGAGAGTGCTAAATTAAGCTATGTTTGTCAGGCCTTGCCTTTAGAGAACATGGATAACTTGCAATTTAGCCCTGCTGAGATTGCATTATTTAAAGAGCAAAGTGATCTGGGTGTACAACTGCAGCTTAAAGATTACTTCCGTCAGGCCTCTTTCCGTACTGATGTTTACACCAAGGGCATAGTCAAACTTAGTGCTAAGCAGCAATTAGAACAGCTTGATGATACCTACTTTATCCTAATACACAATCTAAGCAGTAAAGAGCCTAAGACCATTAACTGTAGAGTTGGTAACAATACTAAAGTTAATCTTGAAGCCTTTAGACCTATTCTTGACCTAATGTCAGATTATCAAGTGCATTCTTATAAGGAGTTGCGTCAAGCCCTGTGCCAGGAAAGCAACCCTATTATGAGCACGAGTGAGCTGACTGATTTAATAGTTTATGCCACTGCTGCCAGTATTCTTGATGTAGCCATTAATCCTCAAGAGATTGATGAGGCTACTATTGATAGTTGTCGTAAGCTCAATTTGTTCTTAACTGAACACAATAGCCAAAGTAGTATTGAAGTTTTAGCCTCACCTATTACTGGTGGAGGTGTTTTTGCCGACAACCTAACTCAAAAACTATTACATGCTTTTATGCTCAATGAGAACCTTACTAAACCTCAGCTAATTGAGCTTATGAAAGAAAGCTTAAAACAAAATAGTGACAATCAAGATCTCGATCTTGATACCCAAGCCATTACCGATACTTTAGATGAGTTTGCTCAGACTTTCCTTAAGTTTAATTTACCTTTATTTAAGAGTCTTAAGATCATCTAAAGTCAAAGAATTTTTCTAATCGTTTTACCATTATAGAGAGATCGTTGCATGTCTAACTGGAACCAAAAATACAAGTACGATTTACCTTCTACTTTTGCTAGCAGCAAAGAAATAAATCCTCTTTACTTGCACTATGTACTATCTTCAAAAGGCTTTGCTTGTCCTGATTTTAAAGAGGGTAATACCTTATTTATCGGCTGTGGTAATGGTTTATCTTTAAGCATGCACACTGCCTGCAATAGCTCTCACTGGAAAGGCATTGAGTTTAACCCTGTTTCAGTTAACTCAGCCAAGAGACGTGCTAAGCAATGCCATATTGCTATTGATTTATGCGCTGACGATTTGGAAGCATTGGCCAAACGAGATGATTTGCCAAAGTTTGATCTTATCTGCGTACCTGCTGTATGGTCTTGGATTGCCAAAGAAGATCAAGAGCGCTTAATTGATATTATCTCCAAGCACTTAAACGATGGTGGTGTGTTATTTATGTCCTACAACTGTACTGTAGGTATGATTAACTACGAGTCAGTTCGTGAATTACTTAAGCTCTATGACACTACCCATCACATTGATTCTTTAAACGACCAGGAAAGAATGATGAGCTTAAGCAAGTTCTTATTCCCTGTAGTGGAGAAAAACGCAATTTTTGTGTGCTCTCAACCTGATTTTTCTGATCGCTTAATTGAGGCCAACCATAATCCAAAGCCATTTTTATCTGAAAGCTTAAACACCTATTGGTCTATGGATCACTTTAGTGAGGTATCTAAGCGCTTAGAGCGTGCTGATGTAGGCTATGTTTGCTCTGCTAACAGTATTGATAACTTAGATAACATTAATTTAACTAAAGAGCAGCGTGATTTCTTAGAGCCTTTATTAGGCACCAACTTATATGAAGAAACTCGTGACTTTATGGTCAACCAGCGCTCTCGCTTTGATATTTATATTAAAGGAGCTGTACCTTTAAATCCTAATGAGTACTTAGCAGAAGTGTCCTCCCACTTTATCACTCTTATGATTGATATTAGTGGCTTTGACTATGTATTAGAGGGCAATCAAGGCCCAGTTGAGCTTGATAAGAGTATTTATGAGCCTTTATTAGCTATCTTATCTGATAATAGCCCTAAGAATATCGGCGCTATGATTGATGCTATGCTCCAGCACAATGCTGAGCTTAATATTACTGACATTATTGAAGCTATTAATACTTTAATCTTTGCAGGCGTTTGCTCTTTAGCTCAAGATCCTCGCACTATTAGTGAAGAGACCTTAAACCAGTGCTTAATGCTTAACATCAATACCATCAATAACTTCCAAGAAAAGGAAACTATTAACTTATGTTCTCCTTTACTTCAAGATCTTGTAACCATTGATCCTATGGATGCCTACATGTTAAGAATGGTAATTGCCAATCCAAATTGCAACTACCTCCACATTGTTGAAGGCCTCCTTACCCTCAATGTACAAGGTGTTATTTCTATTAACTCTCAAGACGATACTGTCAGCGAAGACCAAATCATTGAAAGTGCCACTAACCTCGCCCAGACCTTCTTAGAGAACACCTTAGTGACCTACAAGAATCTAATGCTCATCTAAACCAAACCAAAGAGTGAGCCTCTGCCCATAGCCCAGCTCCTGGTTCTATCCTAGAACCAGGCGCTGAGGCAGAGGCAGAGGCAGAGCTAATACCTATAGCAGAGCTACCCTACTCTTTATCCCATACGCTCAGGACTACCAAGCACCACTTGCTAGTCCTGAACTTTTTTCTCTCTTGCCTCTTGCCTCAACCCACCTCTCCTAGCACTAAGTGCTTAGCGCCTGCACCAAGGGAATAGCACAATACGCCCTGTGCATAGCCACCGCACAGCATGCTTAGCGCCCGCACCTACAGCTTGGATGCCCTCTATGACCAAAATTGACATAACTTTAGGTATTAACAGGCAGCTAAGCTTAAGCTGATGCCTACTTAAAAGTGCCATATAGTATGGCTAGGCTACTTTTAGGTTTGAAGTTTGAGACGCTGGCTCACCAGCAAAGGCATGGGAACAAAGCTTTGTGATTAACCAAGCAACTAAACAGCTAGCGAAAGTTTCCGAAAGTTCGTTTACTGTCTAAAACAACATCATTAACTATAATGCCTGCTACAATGCAGGTATAGTTGTTAACGAGCTTTGGGAAACTTTCGCTAGGCTTTGATTTTGTCTCTATTGAAAGAGCAGTAAATAAGAGGCATGGCTATAACCTAAGTTTTAGCTAACTAATTAGCGCTAGTATACTGTGCTAGAACCTATTAGAATTTTTGCTTAAATATTTTGGCTTAGCTCAAAAAAAATGCTTTTAATTGGCATTTTTTAGCAATAATTTGCGATAATGCTACGATATTTTTCTTTTTTAATTTTCTTTAAACCCTGGAAAACCAATGCTCGCTAAGATCTTAGATTTTGCACCTGCAATTGCCTTTTTTGTCACTTACCGTTGGTCTGGAGATCTGGTTTTAGCCACCAGCGTGATCATCGCCTGCTGTTTACTATCATTTTTAACTCAATACATTTTGTGGCGTAAAGCCTCACGTATGCAGGTCTTTTTAACCATTGCAGTATTACTCTTTGGTCTGCCTACTATTTTGCTAAAAGATCCAGCCATTATTATGTGGAAGCCAAGTATTGTTAACTGGATTTTAGCTGTTACTATTTTTGTCTGCCAATTTATCCTACATCGTAATCCATTTGCTTACTTATTTGGTCGTGAAATGCCAATACCTGAGCACATCTGGTTTAAACTTGGTACCTACTTTATGGTGTACTTTGTTTTTGCTGGCTTGCTTAACATGGTAATTGCCTTCCACTTACCACAAATCTTTAATATTGATGCCAAGACCGCTGAATCTTATTGGGTAGACTATAAGACCTTTGGTAGCACCATTATTAATGTTACCTTTACTCTCTTTGTCTTTATGGTAATTATGCGCCGTCATCCTGAGGCTTTAGCAGCTTTTAAGGATGTTCATAAAGCTAAAACAGCCGCCGCTCAAAATAGCGCTACTACCAATAATCCAGCAGAGTTTGATGCTAATGCTCCTATTGTTAACAACTCTGATGCAGCAGCTAATAACAATAAAGAGCGCAGCAATTAAATTTATTTTTATTTCTCATTAATCACTAAAGGCCCCTCAAGGGCCTTTTTAATGATATTAGCCATATCATTGTGGCATAATGTAGGAAGATAGATATTTGTAATTAAAGGATGGATTTATGCCTGACATGAACTACGGCAACATCAAGTATGCCATTATCCCAGTTGCAGGTTTAGGAACCAGATTACTTCCAGCTACTAAGGCTATTCCAAAAGAGATGATGCCGCTAGTTGACCGTCCTTTGATCCAATTTGTGGTTAATGAGGCGGTAGCTGCTGGTATTAAGAATATTGTATTAGTAACCCACTCCTCTAAAAACGCCATTGAAAACCACTTTGATACCTCATTTGAGCTGGAAGCCACTTTAGAGAAGCGTGTTAAAAGACAGCTCCTCTCTGAGGTACAAAACATTATTCCTAAAGACGTAACAATTATGCACGTTCGTCAAGGTGAGGCAAAAGGTCTGGCTCATGCCATTATGTGCGCCTACCCTATTGTGGGAAAAAATCCTTTTGCTGTGCTCTTGCCAGATGTGATCCTTGATCCTATTCATGCTGACTTACAGAAAGAAAACTTAGCCGCTATGGTTAAGCGCTTTGAAGAGACAGGCGTTGCGCAGATTATGGTCGAAAAGATCCCTCACGAGGATGTTTTTGCCTATGGTATTGTTGATGTAGGTGGCAAGGAGTTAGCCCCAGGCGAAGATCTTCCTATCAATAGCATTGTTGAAAAGCCAGAGGTTGAGGAAGCTCCTTCTGATTATGCTGTAGTGGGCAGATATGTCTTACCTGCTGAAATTTGGCCACTATTTAGACGTACTCCTTTAGGCGCAGGCGGCGAGTTCCAACTTACTGATACTATTGATTTGCTTATGAACATTGAAAATGTTCATGCCTATGCTGCTGTAGGTCATAGCCATGACTGTGGCAATAAGCTTGGCTATACTCAAACCTTTATTGAGGTTGCTTTACGTCACCCAGACATTGGCCCTCAAGTAGCAGAATTTATCAAGAACATTGCTAAAACCTTATAATCCTTTCACAGGCACTCATAACGAGTGCCTTATTTTTGATAACAAATAATCTTAGCTATTTAACAAATCCCGCTTTTTTACTAGATATCAAAACACAATATTTTGTTAAATTCTATTATTTATCCCAAACTCCCATAACCAAATACCACCACAGCAGCCGCGACCTCAACACCCGACTCCTCTCTCTATTACAATGCCAACCTACCAACCTAGCAACACCCCTACTACGCCCAATAGCTTAACTATTAGCTCTAACACTTTGCACTACCCTATAAGCTAACACTACCCCTACCAGCGCTAGCCACCTATGAAGCTCAGTTTAGATACTCCTAAGATAAATATTTTATTGCAGCATTTAGACATTACAGCCTGAGCAGCTCTCTTAGATTGCAACTTGCATCCTCTATAGCAACTGCTAAGCAGACTTTACATCTTTACCATGCTGTTGGATTGTACCTTTACTGCTTAGTAGCTGCTGTAGCAACAATTAAGCTGATATTACATCTTTGCTCTACTGTTGGATTGAACCTTTACAGCCTTGCTGCATAGCAGCTACGGGATCATTTTTAGGCTGGTGGTGCAAGAGCATAGCTCCAAGAGCGAAGCCCCAAAAGCGAAGCGCCAAAAGCGTAGGTCATGGCTGATGGGAGTTTGATTGAGCCTTGGTATTTTTTGAGGCTGAGGATGATGATTGGGGAGTAAACTTTGCAAAAGTTGCATGAAATTATCTATTAGCAAAACTTAATTAAGTAAATTGTTTTTCTAATTATTTGGCTTAAATATAGGAATAGCTCATTATTGGTATTAATTAAAGTTAATTTATTAAGCAATTAAATAAACATGGTATCAGAGCAATATTTGCTGATTTTTAATGGTTTTTAGCTGTTTTTTGAGAAAAAACTATCAATTTCGCGCTACTTTTACTGTTTTTGACTGCAAAATAACTTTTTTAGGTATTTTGTTCACTACTACTATCATAAAATTTTTAACTTGTGGTTATCTTAGATTCAACCTCTACTTTGTAGTGAAATAATAAGCTTGCCTAATTTTTAGGTTTTGCGCTTGTAATCAAGCTTTTAGCACTTGGCGTATTAATTAGCATCTATTAATTTTTTAGCTTTAAAAATGTGAAATATGTCTTAACTGGTATGTAAGATGGGATATTTTTGGATATTTAGTAACTTGTAGAAGTTTACTGACAATTATCTCTATTGTGTCAATTTGCTTGTTAAAATCCATGCACACTATTAATACAGTTTCTCTTACAGCTGTATACAAACATGCCATCAGAATAATTAAGGACTTTTTTTATGAGCACCCCAAAATCTGAAAATTTTAATGAGTTAAAACCTAGTAGCGAGCATATCCAAACTAAGGAGCAATATGCACAAGCTTTTAAACAATTAGATGCTGAGGCTCGTTATACTTTTTTTGCTGCGCTAATCGTAACTATTGTCTTTTGGCTAGCAATCTTTTTAACTCACGATCTTAATGTCAGTGTTTTCCACTTACCTCTGTGGTTTGTATTAAGCTGCCTTGGTGGCTATGTCTTTTCTGTAGTGGTTGTCATTGTATTAGTTAAATGGTTTATGAAGCCTTGTCCTTTAAAGGTTACCTCTTTAAAGCATGGCCAATCCTTACCAGAAGATAATCAAGCATAAAGGAGCTAACCATGAATAATATCCTACCTTTAGTTCCTATTGCGCTCTTCTTTATTGTGTTACTAGCAGTAGGCTATGTGGTTTCCTATCGTGCCAATAGCGCTACAAACTTTAAAAAAGAATATTTCTTAGGCTCTCAAAGTCTAGGTGGTGTCGTTTTAGCCATGACCTTAGTGGCTACCTACGGCTCAGTATCATCTTTTGTTTCAGGCCCTGGTATTGCCTGGAATTTAGGCCTTGGCTGGGTGGTCTTTGCTGCACCTCAAATTATTACTGCCTTCTTAATTTTAGGCATATTAGCTAAAAGACTTACCTTGCTCTCTCATGCAACCGATAGCCTTACCGTTATTGATCTAATTTATGAGCGCTTTAAGTCCAAAATAGTATCTTTAGTATTAGCTGTTTTGCTGATTGTGTTCTTTATTGCCATGATTGTAGGACAGTTTATCGGTGGTGCCCAAATTTTTGCGGGTCTTACTGGTATTAACTATGAACTAGGATTGGTAATTTTTGCTCTGGTAACTGTACTCTATTCCTCTGGAGGCTTTAGAGCAGTAGCTATTACTGATGCTATTTGTGCTTTCTTAATGTTAAGCGGCATGGTGCTTTTAGGCTATGTCATTATTAGTGAAGGCGGTGGTTTAGCTAATGTAATGGACACCATTGCCTCAGTTAATATTAATAAGGCAACTAATATCAGTCGCAACCTAGAATACAATGCAGGCGGTGCCCTACCTATAAGCTTGCTCTTTTCTACATGGATTTTAGTAGGTTTTGCTACTGTTGGCCTTCCACAAAGCTTAGTACGTTGCATGAGCTACAAATCTAGCCATGAACTGCATAAATCAATGATTATTGCTACCTTAGTTTGTGGTGCTCTCATGATTGGTATGACTATGCTTGGCGTTTTAGCTCGAGCTGTAGTAACCCAAATGCCATCAGGTGGTACTGATACTGTAATACCTACTTTAATTGCCTCTAAAATGCATCCTATTATTGCTGGTATTACTATCTTAGGCCCTCTAGCAGCTACTATGAGTACTGTTAGCTCCCTATTAATTGCTGCCGCCTCAGCTGTAGTTCGTGACCTCTTTAAATCTTTGCATAAAGATAGAAATCACAACAATCAACCTAGCAACCAAGAGCCTGAGTTAATTCAAGATTCCGTTAAAAGCAATCTTAGCTATCATGAAAAGCTCATTGTTAAAGGCACTGCTATGGTCATGGGTATTATTGCTATTATCCTAGCTTTATTCCCTATGGATGTAGTAGCTTGGATTAATCTCTTTGCTTTTGGTGGTTTAGAAAGCGCCTTTGTATGGCCTATTATCTTAGGCATGTTCTCACGTCGCTTTAATACTTGTGGACTGTTAACCTCTATTGCATGTTCTATTAGCGTCTATGCTATTGGTATGATTTTCAAGATCACTTTCTTTAGTGCTCATGCCATTGTGCCAGCGCTAGTTGCAGGCCTAATAGGTGCCATTATTGGCTCATACGTAGGCTCCCATATTCTCAAGCAGAAGATGGATCGCTCCACTCACGAAATTTTCTTCCCTCACAAAAACTACTTAAGCTAACCAAGCTTTAAAGCTAGCTACGCAAGCTTCGCTAGCTGCGCCAGGCCAGAGGCCAGAGCTTTGCTCTGGCCCTGGTCTGGCCCTATCTCCGCCCCGTTCCCGTAGCCTACTTTCTAGCAAGAGCTTAGGCTTAACCTAATACAGTTCCCAACCCGTATTTACCAGAATAGCCCTCCGCTACTGTTAAAAACAAAAATAAGCCATCAAAAGACTCTTGATAGTATCAGCGTGATGATGGGCAGCTTATGATGACGCATTGGTTTAAGCATAAGCATAAGCATAAGCTTAAGATTAGGCGCAATCTGGGACTATCCTTACCTTTTAAGACAAAGCTT
>Bissell_p1__coassemble_440_pt1 | contig 28619 bp, 18 predicted proteins | sample Bissell_p1__metabat2_low_PE_026 | metagenome-assembled genome bin Bissell_p1 | reverse complement strand
CGTCCGCCAGCAAGGTAGCCTGCTAAGCTTACTAAACCAGCAAGCTAAGCCAGCAAGCTAAGCTTGCAGGCTTAGCTTGCTGGTTTAGTAAGCTTAGCAGGCTACCTTGCTGGCGGACGGGCTGGATGAGAGGTGTTTTTGATTGGTTGGGACAGCGTGGTTGAGATGTTAAATATTGCTAAAGCTAAGTTAGCGTTCTCTACTTTGTGGCAAGGTTCAAGCTTGTATTATGATTACATTGACAATTTTATAGTGAGCTCTCAAAATGCTTGTAAATATTTTTTTATGTGAATATTTTGCATTTGAAATTTTTCTATCATTATTGTGCCATCTTATCTAATTACAGCTTGGCAAAAGTTTTGACCTCCTCTTGTTAAATTTTTGGGGATCAAAACTTTTGCTATAAGCTCTTAGAAAAGTCTTGTAAGGGAGATTCGCTCTAATGGATAGCGCATATCTTGGAATTATTGAAGGTTTTTACGGTCGTCCATACAGCAAGGACGAGCGCAATTACTTCTATTCCTTTGCTAAAAAAAATGGTTATAGCTTCTACATCTACGCACCAAAGGCTGATTTACAGTTACGTGATGAGTGGACTAAGCCTATTAGTGCCGAGTATGAAAAGGAGCTGTGCTCCTATGCAGCTGACGCTCATAAAGCTAAGTTAGATTTTGGTGTTGCCTTATCTCCTTTAAATCTTACCTCTAACTTTGAGGAGCAAAAGGATTTACTTTTAGAGCGTGTACGTTCTTTATGCCAAATTTCTTCTTGTGAAATTTTCTGCTTACTTTTTGACGATATGTTCAAAGACTCAGAGCATGTTGGCGCACAACAAAATGAAATTATTAAGATTGTTGAGCAGAACTTACCTGAGCATGTAAAGCACTTTATTATTTGTCCATCCTACTATACAGATGATCCTGTGCTTGATCGCATCTTTGGTGAGCGTCCAAAGAGCTACTTTGACGAGTTATTAAAAGATTTACCTCAAAGAGTAGAAATATTCTGGACTGGCCCTAAGGTATTATCAGACGATATTACTGTTGAGCATATTGAGTATGTCACTAAGTTATTAGGCCGCAAACCATTTATTTGGGACAACTATCCTGTAAATGATGGCAAGAATATTTGTAAGTTCTTAAACTTAAGCAAATTCAATGGCCGTACTAACCTTCAAGGTTTAGTAACAGGACATGCCGTTAACCCAATGGTACAGCCACTGTTATCTACCCTACCTGCTATTACCCTACCTTTAATTTATCAAGGCAAGAGCAGTGAGGAAATTAACCAAGCTTATTTAGCTCACGCCAAAGAGTTATTCGGTTCTATTTTTGCCATGATCTTAAAGTATGACAATTTCAACCTACTAACTCGTTTTGGTCTGGATAAAATGACAGAACGAGACAAAACTCGTTTCATTGAGTTTAGTGTGGTAAATGATCAGCCAGCTTTACAAGAAATTGCTGACTTTATCAAAGGCTCACAACGCTTTGATCAAGCCATTATTAATGGCACCCACGTCATTACTCAGAACCAATAATTTAAAAAAACATCAATTAAAAAAAAGCTCACAAATTTGTAATCTGTGAGCTTTTTTTGTGTCTTTAGTTCTTATTGAACCTTGTTATATACGCCATTTTCGTCACGTAAGCTTAATGGTTCAACCAAGGATACAGGAGGAACAAAATCACTTACCTCATAACCATTAGGAACTTTTGGTGCTTTTGGTCTTGGCATACGAGGATCAGCGGCAAAACTTACCACACCAGTTGATGGAGCATACTGAACAATCACTTGAGCTAAGCTAGGATCAAGTATGTTCTTACCATTGATATTAACCTTATTAAGATCAGTAACTGAGGTAAAGTTTAATGAACCAAAATGGTTCTTAAAGGTTGGAGCTAACTTATCTACAGATTGATAGAAAGTAAATGGACGCTCCATAGGCTCTAAAGTTGTAGGATCCAAAATTTCTAACTCAAAAATAGGATCACCCTCTTTATAAGCAATATGGCCACGTAATACTTGGTTAGCCAAGACCATAACCTGATCTAAAATTTGCTCAGCAGGTACACGCTCTTGTAATAAATCGATAATCTTTTGGGCTGGAGGGTAAATATTAGCAATGCTAATTAAATCATCAAAGCCTTTAGAGAAGGATTTTGGTACACCCTTACCAGACATAAGCATTAAGTCATAAATAATACGTCCAGAGAGATCATGCTGTTCTAAAGCTGCAATTTTCAGCCACTGTACAGCTCTATCTAAAGAGTCTGGAGTATTGGTCTCAGTATAGGCAAACACACCTAAAGCGCTAGAGGCAGGTCCATAACCTTGCGCAGCAGCACTAGAAAAGAACTTAACAGCTACATTACTAGTAGAAGTAGAGTTACTACGTAAAGCAATTAAACCTAAAGCATATTGAGCTACAGGATCATGATTAGCAGCAGCACTAGAGTAAAGATCAAAGGCAGTTTGAGGATCACGCTCTACAGCATAACCATGCCAATAAGCACCAGCTAAACGAACATAAGCTTGATCAAAGCCATTGTCCATAGCTTGCTGCCAATACTGCACAGCAGACTGGGCATTGGAGGCGATTTTATTATTACCCACAAAGAACATATCGCCCATAATTAGCTCTAAATTCTTAGCGCCTTTCTTATTAGCTAGGAGAACAAAATCAACAAAGTCTTTGCTATTAGGGATAATTTGTAAAGCGCGATAAACCATGCCAGAGAATAAATCAGTAGCACGATTTCTAATATCGTCAGGCATCATAGTGGCTGGATCGCCTTGGAACCATTTATCAGTAACTAAAGTACCTGCCTTAATAGCAGCAGCCTCATCATTAGCAATACGAATAGCGCCTTGCTCAAAATAGGAAATAGCAGCAACTATGCCCTTAGCCTTACCAAAGCCTAATAATGCCAAATCACCTAAAACTTCATAAGCTGCATGTCTTCTAAACAAGACAGCACGCTCGGCATATTTAGCTGCTTGCTCATAATTACCAGCACTAATTGCATACCAAGCTAAGAACTCAGCAGCATAAGGATCATCGTCTTTATCAGCCTTTTCTAAATAAGAGACAGCACGTCTAAAATCAGAGTAGCTTAAAGCCTTAATGCCATTTTCAACAAGCTCACGACGGGCTCCTTCTGCATGAGAGGTATAAGCCCAAATGATGCCGCTAAAAATACCAATGAAGAATAAAAAGCCAATTGTTACCACAGTCAAGCGCTGACGATAGCGAATTAGCTCTCTTCTCTCCATCTCCTTGATCTTTTTTAACATGTTTGCCATAAGCGTTACTCTTTCTTTGTTTAATTAAACTAGCTTACAAAGCAAAACAGCAGGGGCCCACCACCCTTTTTAAAGAGAGTGAAACGCACTGCTGTTTTAGCGCATTAAGATCTAAAAGTCTTGAAGTTTGATAATGCTCAAGACCCTAGGCTTAAAGATATTAGCTATTCCCAATTTTCAGGTACACCAACATCAGGCATATCAACTTCCTGGCGACGATCAACCTTAAATGGATCACGTTGCAGCTCTACGATAGCTTTAGATGATTGTTGACGATCTGACAAGGTATAACCAGTAGTAGCTAACTGCTCATCACCATAAGTCTTAATATCAATAAGATCCTTACTAATACCTGCATCAGTGAAAATCTTAGCAATTGATTCAGCACGACGCTTAGCTAAATCTAAATTATCAAGATTGTCGGTATTGCCAGAGCCAAATGATGAAATGATAATCTTATTAATAGAATCATCAATCTTGGCATACTCAATTTGCTGCTTTAAACGAGCATCAGAAGAAGGAGTGAGTCTATTCTCTTGCTCATAGAACATTAAGGCTACTAAGCCCACATCGGTATATCCAAAAGGTAATAATTGAGCAGAGCAGTCTACAAATTCCTTATATGGGGATGAAAAACCCATTGGACTTAATACAGGAATAATACTTTCGGCATAATTTGGGTGCTCACTAATATATGGGAAGAGCACACGATTGCCGTTATGTAGGGCTCGTAAAATGGCCCAAGAAACGGAATCACCAATAAAAGGTCTAAAACCACGATAAAGCTGAATTTGACCAATATCAGTCTCTACACCCTGAGGACGCCACTCTGGAGGAGCTGAAATAATGCGCATAACACTCTTAGAGTTAACATCCACTGATGGGAAGATCTCTAAACTTAAGCGTCTTTGTGCACCTGACAATAAGGTAAAGTCAGCTCGACCATAACCACTAATATGGGAGGAAAGTATGCATGAAATCCTTGATGACTTAGTCGACCAATCTTTGGCATTAGTATCGCTCAAAGAGGCTTCATAGCGTACCTGAGAGTGCACTGGTAAGGCAAAAATAGTGGCCACAACAAAAGCAGCTAAACCCATGCCGAATCTTCCAGCTTTTCGCATACCTACTAAATCTCCTGACAAAAACCTCAAAGGGTTCTAATAATAATCTGCACTATCCCAGCTTTAAATCATGCCCAGGAAGCCTTTTTTGCTTAATGCTAACCAAGCTTATAAATAAGTTTTTAGGGAAGCATATTCAATAAATCTAATTATCCACGCATGCTTGCCCTAAGGAATCAAACAATATCTCTCTCTTTATTTAACCCTCTAAGCGCATGCAAAACCTGTTTGCAGTTAACCATGAGAGCTTTAAATTATGACTTAATCTGAAAACTACTAACAGCAGTTTTAGCCAGGTCAAATTACCAAAGTTCCAAACATACGTGGATTTTACAGGTGCTAACATTTTGACGTTAGTCCCCGCTAGGCCACAATGCAAATACTTAGCCAACATTAAATTTTCTTTAGCTAACAAATACACAGCATGTTTGGTGGAAAGAATTGTGCTTTGTCCTAGTTAAAATTGTATCACGTCAATGCTTGGCTGATACGAAGTTGTTAGACTCATCTCAATTTTTTGTAAATTATATACAATGCTTTTTGCTAAAATAGACTGCATTGTTAGTAACGCAATCAAGTACTATTTACAAAAAGCAAAGTTTAACTTTGCTACAAATGAAATAATATATATTTAGCAATCAGCTTCAAAAATTTAAAAAAAAGCTATTAATTTTTTTTGTTTTCCGACTATCGTCATAATTAAGCTCTAAACATTAGTTTATGCTTAGCTATAGATTTATGGCTCTTAAATAATTCACATACTACATGCTTACAGACACCCTAAAATCTACGATGTTTATTCTTGCTTGTAATATTGCCTAATTTATACCCAAGATTATTTGAGAGTCTGACTCAAGGTTTTGTTTTTATAAGATAGCTACCTTAGGCTTATGTAAGGACACTGTACCACCTTGCTTAGCTCTTAGGCTGCTTATTAATTTTTTTTAGCTGCTTATACCCAAGTAGCAATATTATGGTTTTTAGGAGTTAGGAATGAGCTTTTTAAATAAGTTATTTGGCAGCAAAAAAGCTGAGGTTATTACTTTAAACTCTCCATTAAATGGCGAGATACTTGATGTTAAAGCAATTCCAGATCCTACTTTTGCTGATTGTGTTTTAGGCCCTACCATTTGTTTTAAACCAGGAGAGGACGGCACTATTTATGCCCCTTGCGATGGCACTGTAACTCAAATTTTTAAGACTGCCCATGCCATTACCATTACCTCTACTGATAAGGTTGAGCTGTTAATCCACGTAGGCATTAATACTGTTGATCTTAAGGGCGAAGGCTTTGAGGCCTTTGTTAAGGACGATGATGTAGTTAAGTGCGGCCAGCCTTTAATCAAATTTGATCAAACAGTAATTGCCAAAGCAGGTTTAAGTAATTTAGTTCCTGTAGTAATTTGCAATGCTATGGACTTTAATTCAATTGAGTTTGCAGGCACACGAAGTGTAACTACTGCTGACAAGTTCTGCTTTATTACCCCATCGGAGAAATAATTCGGAGTAACAATATGTACCAAGGTAAAGGACGTTGCGCCTGTGCTGGTATTACCTATGGCAAGATCTTGCACATCAAGACTCCTGACATTACTCCAGCTGCACTTACCTGCCAATCAGTAGACCAAGAGCTATCTCATCTTGATATAGCTATCAATAAAGCTCAAATTGAGCTTGATGGCTTAATTGAAAAAGCCCGTGTTGAGATTGGCCAAGAACAGGCCGAGATTTTTGAAATCCACCGTATGATGCTTGATGATCCTGATATTGTGGACAATATTAGGGATATGATTAAGCAAGGTGGTATTAGTGCTGCTGACGCATCCATTGCTGTGGGCAAAGAGCAAGCTGCTATTTTCGAAGCTCTTGATGATGACTACATGAAAGAGCGCTCAGCCGATATCAAGGATGTTACAGGTCGTTTAGCTCGTATTTTACGTGGTGGTGAGACTGTTACCTTAAGCGAAAGCTGCGTTATTGTAGCTGACGATTTGCAGCCATCACAAACAGTAGCCATGGATCGCTCTAAGATTTTAGGCTTTGTGTTGCGCAAAGGCACACAAAACTCTCATGCCTCTATCTTAGCCCGTACTATGAATATTCCTCTTATCATTAACGCTAATTTACCTGCCGATTTAACAGGCCAGGGACGAGCTGCTACTGAAAGCGAGGAAGTCTTAGATCTTAGTGGTCATACTATTGCTCTTAACTCTGTTAAAGGCGTGTTCTACATTGATCCAGATGAGGAAATTGTAGACAAGCTCAAAATTGATAAGGATATTTTTGAGCAGCAAAGATTACGTCAGTTAGCTTTACGTGGCTTACCAGGCATTAGCAAAACTGGCCATCGTGTTCATACTTTTGCCAATATTGGTCAACCAGATGACGTTGAACAAGTATTAGAAAATGATGGCGAGGGTATAGGCTTATTCCGCTCTGAGTTCTTATATTTAGGTCGCAATGATCCACCTAATGAAGAAGAGCAATATCGTGCTTATGCCAAAGTTGGCTCCACCATGAATGGTCGCTTAGTCATTATTCGTACCTTAGATATTGGTGCCGACAAGAAAGTTGATTACTTCAACTTGCCAGTTGAGGAAAATCCTGCCCTAGGCATGAGAGCTTTACGTATTTGTTTAACCAAGGTAGATATCTTTAAGACTCAATTAAGAGCTATTTATCGTGCCGCAGCTCGTGGCAATATTGCCATGATGTTCCCTATGGTTACTCGCCTTAAGGAAGTTGAGCAAGCTAAAGCTATCTGTGCTCAAGTAGAGCAAGAACTCAAGGATGAAGGCAAAGAGTATGCTGTACCAAAAATTGGCATCATGATTGAGACTCCAGCAGCTGCTATCTTGTCTGATCAATTAGCCAAGCATGTTGATTTCTTCTCTGTAGGCACTAATGATTTAAATCAATACACCACAGCTTGTGATCGTCAGAACCAGGACTTGGGTGATTTTTATGATCCTCACCATGAGGCCGTATTAGAACTCCTACGTTTAATTGCTAAAAATGCCCACGCTAACGGCATTCCAGCAGGTATTTGTGGTGAGTTAGCCGCCGATCCAGAACTTACCGATCTCTTTATTGAGATGGGCTATGATGAGTTATCTGTATCCCCTGGTGCTGTGTTAGCTTTACGTGAGCGTGTTCGTAATTCAGAGGCTAAATGCCTTAATGAATTAACTAACTCACGAACCAGTTTAGAGCCTCAGAAAAAATTCTAAGCCAAAAGCTAGCTGCTTAGCTAAGCATTAACTAAATTTTATCTATTTTACTTTTAATAGGAGGAGCAGTGCTCATGGCGCTGCTTTTGATACTTTATGAAGACTATTACTTATCAAATCACTGATCCACGTGGTATTCACGCTCGTCCAGCTGGCCAATTAGTTAAATTAGTTTCTGGTTTTAAGAGCTCTTGCCAGATGGGTAAAGAGGGTGCCTTAATTGATGGTAAGCGTCTCTTAGCTGTAATGAAACTTGCTATACAGCAAGGTGAAGAGCTAGTTTTACAATTTGAAGGTGAAGACGAAGAGCAAGCTTGCGCTGCTGCTGAGCAATTCTTAAAAGAGAACCTCTAAAGCTAGCTAAACTTTCGCTAACTTAAAAAAGGCGCTTTATGCGCCTTTTTTATCCCCTCCCTAAGTAAAGCCCCACCCCTCATTACTAAAGACCACAAGCCATTAGCCATTAGCCATTAGCCATTAGCAGTATTGATGTTCATGAGGCTCAAGCAATAAGTCTGTGCTCCATAGCCTCCTACCACTCCATGCTTTACCCAAGTCTTATAGTGCCTATAGCTTAACTTAACTTAGCTTAGCTCGGCTAAGCTTGGCTTGGCTTGACGTTGCTGGGCTGCCCTACTCGCTCTTAGTTCACCAACCTTTTTTAACTAAAGGAGCGTAATGCCTAAAAGCTTTAGGTCTTATCACTTTTTATCGTTTGTGCTTATGATCATGATCATAAGGCCATGAGTACATATTTTTCCTCACAAATATGATATTTAAGCAAAGTATGTATGAAACTTTATTTCATTGCTTACAAATTACTTATTACAACTCAAAAGTGCTTTGGAACGCTTTCATGCGCCATTTTCTCAACACTAAAATGGTAGCAAAATCCTATAAATTAGGTATTTTTCGTGATCAAAAAGCAACTAATTTACATGACGACCAAACTTGCAAAAAATTCTTTATTTTGTGATGTATGTTGCCATATCATGAAAATTTATTACATAAATGTGCTTAAGTGCACAATTTGCAAGTATTCATTTTGCCCAAAGCTATAAGCTATTGGATAATTTAAGTACAAATTTAAGACTTGCCCTTGTTGTGTCTTATTTTTGTAGATGGAAAGCTCATTAGCGCTACTAAGTAAAACTTACTAGCTCACATGCTCAGCGATATTTAGACTTACTCTTTTAACCTAACATGTTCTGAGGTCAAAAGAGTACGCCTGATAAAGCCCTGCACTACTCTCCTAAAATGATTAATGGATGCTTTTTTAGGAAATTAGTAGTTGTTAGTAAATCGTCACCAGTAAATGCTAAAAACTTTCTTTGGGATGTTACTTTTGGTTGGATGATCGCTTCTATGATGAAATATCTTCAGCGACTTGGTAAGTCCTTAATGCTACCAGTCGCATGCTTGCCAGTAGCAGGCATTCTCATGGGTTTAGGCTATCTGCTTGCTCCTACTACTATGCAAGGTGGTAACGCAGAAGCTTCTGTGGCTTTAATTCTTGGTACCTTCTTCGTGAAGGCTGGTGCTGCCATTATCGACAACATGTCCGTATTATTCGCTATCGGTGTTGCTGTTGGTATGGCTAAGGAGCAAGATGGTACTCCAGCACTTGCAGGTATCGTAGCATGGTTTGTTATTCAAACCCTTTTAAGCCCTGGCTTTATCGGCGTTTTAACTGGTGGTGAAGTTGACCCAGCATTTAACAAGGTTAACAACCAGTTCATCGGTATTATGTCTGGTATTGTTGGTGCTACCTGCTATAACCGCTTTAGTGGTACTAAGCTTCCTGACTTCTTAGCTTTCTTCTCTGGTAAGCGTTCCGTAGCTATTGTTACTGCTTTAATTTCCATCGTACTTGCAGCCATCTTATTCTTCGTATGGCCACTCATTTACAACGCATTAGTACTCTTAGGTGAGTCCGTAATTTCCTTAGGCGCTGTAGGTGCAGGTATTTACGCTTTCTTAAACCGTTTATTAATCCCAATTGGTATGCACCACGCATTGAACGCAGTATTCTGGTTCGACGTTGCTGGTATTTCTGACCTTACTAAGTTCTGGGCAGGTACTGGTACTTACGGTGTTACTGGTATGTACATGACTGGCTTCTTCCCAGTTATGATGTTCGGTTTACCAGCTGCTGCTTTTGCTATGTACCAATGTGCAAAGCCAGAGCGTAAGAAGGCTGTTGTCGGTTTATTAGCATCCGCCGCATTCTGCTCCTTCTTCACTGGTGTTACTGAGCCTTTAGAGTTCGCCTTCATGTTCTTGGCCCCAGGTCTTTACGTCCTCTACGCTGTTATGACTGGTATTACTGCCGCCATCACAGTTATGTTGCCAATCCGTGCAGGCTTCTCATTCTCTGCTGGTTTCTTAGACTTATTCTTCTCCTCTCAAACTCCATTGGCACAAAATCCATGGATGATCATTGTAGTAGGCTTAGCTACCGCTGTTGTTTACTACTTAGTATTCCGTATCGCCATTGTTAAGTTTGACTTCAAGACCCCAGGTCGTGAAGACGAAGATGTCCCAGTTACTACTGATCTCAAGGGCGATGCAGCTTTCGTAGCCTATGCTGAGAAGGTATTAGAGGGCTTAGGTGGTAAGGAAAACATCACCTCTGTAGATAACTGCATTACTCGTATTCGTTGCGAGGTTGTCGATAGCTCCAAGGTTAATGACAGCATCTTAAAGGCTGCTGGTGCTAAGGGCGTATTACACCCATCTAACACCGCCGTTCAAGTTATCGTAGGCACTCAAGTTCAGTTCGTAGTAGATGAGTTAAAGAAATTACTCAAATAATTTACTAAACTGCCAACTGACCTATATAGGTCAAAACGAGGCCCTTTAAAAAAGGGCCTCCTCTCAATATAAAACGGTACTTTTTCAAGTACCGTTTTTTGTTTACCTATGACTAAGAGCTAGCTTTTACTAAGCTTTTAGCTTTTTGAGCGTGAAAATATTATTAAGACGCTCTAGAGCTGCTTTTAAGGTTTCGTCTTTTTTAGCAAAATGGAATCTGATGTAATTATTAACATTTTCCTTAAAGAAAGAAGAACCAGGAACAGCACCTACGCCAACTTTAGCAGCTAAATCCTCACAAAACTCAAGATCGCTGCTATAGCCAAAATCACTAATATCTACTAAGACATAATAAGCACCCTGAGGGCTAAAGTAATTAAGGCCAATTTTGCTAAGACCTGAGCAAAATAAATCACGCTTATGCTGATATTTTGCTTGTAGATCTTGGTAATAGCTATCAGGCAAAGTAAGTCCAGCTACTAAAGCCTCTTGTAGCGGGGCTGCAGCACCTACAGTAAGAAAATCATGAACCTTACGTACAGCCTCAATAATATGTGCAGGCCCCTGTACATAGCCCAAACGCCATCCAGTAATAGAATATGTTTTAGAAAAAGAGTTGCATACCAAAGTACGCTCTTTCATACCTGGAAAAGTAGCTAAATACCAATGCTTATATGGCTGATAGACAATGTGTTCATAGACTTCATCAGTAATTACAAAAGCGTCATATTTTTTGACTATATGACAAATAGTCTCTAATTCCTCTTTAGAAAAGACCTTGCCACAAGGATTAGATGGGTTGCATAAGATTAAGGCTTTAGCACCTTGAGCAAAAGCTTGCTCTAATTCCTGAGCATCAAAGGTAAAAGTAGGAGGCTTAAGTGGTACATAAATAGGCTGAGCATCGCACAATATAGAGTCTGCTCCGTAGTTTTCGTAAAATGGAGAAAACACCACTACTTTATCGCCAGCATTAACAGTTGCTAAGACACTAGCCATCATGGCCTCAGTTGAACCACAGGTAATGACCAACTCACTATTAGGGTCTACTTTTTGTCCAGAAAAATGCTCAATCTTGGCTGCTAAGGCCTCTCTGACATTTTGAGCTCCCCAAGTAATGGCATATTGGTGAGGGCCAGATAAAGCTACCTTACTTAGGGTTTGGGTTAATTCTTGTGGCGGATCAAAATCAGGAAAGCCTTGAGATAAATTAATGGCATCGTATTTCAGACACACACGAGTCATACGACGAATAATAGAGTCAGTAAAAGACGCTGTTCTTAGTGAAGTTTGCATAGTAAAAAATCTTTCTTTCATTCAGGCCCTAAAGGCTCAGCCCTGGCATAAGGCCAGGGCTAAGCCTAGGATCAAGACCCTGGCCATGGATCTGGTCATGGCCAGCCCCCAGTGCTTAGCACTGGGGTTTGGGCCATGGCCTGGGTCAAGGCCTTGGTGGCGACAAATAAATAGCAAGAGTTGCTTACCAGATTGATAGCCATAAGCATTATGGCTCTTGCTATCGCTCCTTACTTGTTAATTGTTAACTGTTAGTTAGCATAACCACTTTGTGGGTTAAAAAGATTATTAGGATCGATGGCGGCTTTAACTGATCTCATCAGAGCAAGCTCGTCTTGGTTAACCTCAGCCTCCCCTAACTTTTGCTCACTATAGTCAATTTGAGCAATAGAACTTAGCGTCTCTTTCCCAAAATTATTAAGAGGACTTATTACCTGACCGTGCTCTTTTATCTTTTTGATACAGGCACTATAGCCAAGAAAATCTAATATTTTGCCAGTATCTTGCTCAGCTTTTCGTATGGAAATAATAAGGTTGCCCAAAGGCTTGCCGCCTATATATTCAATACGCCCGCCCAAAATACTAATATCAGCATTAAAGCGCCTAATAGCCTCAGCAATGACACTATCGTAAGCCTGCTCTTCTTTATAGGTGATCTCGTAAAGATTATCTTCCTTATCAATAAGCTCAGGAGGTAACAATAAGGCATCATGGCGGGCAATCATTGCCTTGCCATACTCACTGCTAGGATGAGCAAATAAATCATAGGTGCTGCCATGCTCTACTACCTTGCCATTAGCCATAAGAGCTACTTTATTAAATAATCTTTTGGCAACTTCCATTTGGTGAGTAATAAACAATACTGTCAGATTGCGCTCTTCTTTGAGCTTTTTGAGCAAGGAGATAATCTCATTAGTAGTATCAGGATCTAAAGCTGAGGTGGCCTCATCGCATAAAAGAATATCAGGATCATTAGCCAGGGCTCTAGCTATAGCTACACGTTGTTTTTGACCACCTGACAACGAGTGAGGATAAAGCTCTTCCTTACCGCTCAAGCCAACTAAAGACAATAATTTAGGCACCTTGTTAGCTATTTGGTCTTTGCTAGTGCCACTAGCTTTAAGATTAAAGGCAATATTGTCAAATACTGTGGCATTTTTAATAAGGTTAAAGTGCTGAAAAATCATACCAATACGTAATCTCAAGGCACTTAATTGCGCACTACTAATATTGGCACTTACCTGAGTATCAGCCACAATCACTCGACCTGAGCTAGGTTTTTGCAACATATTGACAGTACGAACCAAGGTTGACTTACCAGCACCTGACTGTCCTAACACCCCATAAAAATCACCTTTTTCTATATGAAGTGATACCCCATCTACAGCTGTGAAATTATTAAATCTGACACTTACATCCTCAAAGCGAATCATATTATTCTCCTTAAGCTAATCAGGAGCTAAACTACTTTAAACTTTATAGCTTGATCATCGTCAACTTATTGTTGTATCGTGCTTTTTTAGTGTGCTTTGCGATAGTAATTTGCCTGATAAAAGTGCGGTTTTGCTCATCTTTAGATCAATTTCATCAGCTTTTTCCATAATAATGCATCAAAACCAACCACTATCAATCTCATCCCCCTGCTTACCATGCAAAAGTCTATACCCATGCCTATGGCCATGCCCATGCCCTTGCTCATGCCTTAGTGCTGATAAAAGCTGAGCACTTGTAGCAAGTACATACCATCACCACCAGCTAATACAATAGCAATCACCAACTGACTAAGCCCATCGCCCCTCAACTTTTAAAGCGCACCACTGTTCTACAGCTCATAACTGTAAGCACCGCTCCGTCAATACTTAAAACTACCGCTACAGCTACAGCTACAAGCTTGTTAAAGGGAACAAAAGACAGTTTCAGCAGATAGAACATCCCTATATAAGAGTTCACCAAGCTCTGAGGTCTGAGCACTGAGCACTGAGGTCTGAGCTCAGGGCTATTGAATCTTGAATCTAACTTATGGGCTTTTGGGTTCTTAGCTTTGGGATTATTGGTTGTGGTCTTTACTCAAGCGGTGATATGGCACTAGCAAGGGCGCAGTTTATGCTCTGCTTAAAAGCTGTTCAAAACATGCCTAAGCTCTCAATAAAATTTAGCTAAGCTTATTAATATGAAAATAGATGAACTTTATTGAAAAAAATTGTTCCAAATAAAAAGATATATTTGGGAAATTTCACGTGATTTGGAATTTTATTTCAAAAAATGTGAGCTCTATTGATAATTTTTGGAGATTTTTTTCTAAGACCTCCTAAAAGGTTTATAATATGTGTCACACAAGCGCACTATGGTAGTTAACCTTTTTAGCGCTAAGGGAGTTAAAGCATGCTTACATTGTCTTTTAATGGTCCAAGTAATACCTTTGCCCTAGAACATCACTTATGGAACTGTGTTGTTAGACCTAAAACCATAGCAACTCTAGGGGTTAAAGAAGATGGTTTACATGTTCATTTTGAGGTAGAAGAAAGTAAACCACTTACTACAGCCCTAATACAACAAGAGCCAATGCTCATGGTTTGCCAAGATAGTGCTGTAGAGTTATTTTTGGCCTTTCCTGATGATGAGCATGATCAAAACTTTGCTCCTATGTTAGAGCAATGCTTGTACTTAAATATTGAAATTAACTCAAAAGGTATTTGTTATGCCAAACACGGCCATAGCCGCAAAAATCGCATAGCTTTTACTAAAGAGCAAATTGAGTCCTTGCAGATAAAAGCTTATGGCAATGACAATACTTGGTGCATTGATTTGGTGGTGCCACGTACTTTAATTAAAGAGCTGTCCCATTACGATGCCTTTAGCCCTGAGCACACTTTTGCTTTAAACCTATATAAGATTTCTGAAAGTAAGGATATTGAACACTATATTGCTTTTAATAAAGTTGATGTCCCTACCCCAAATTTCCATTTACCTCAATATTTTGCATTGTGCCAAATAGCCTAAAGCTACATTTTGCACAGCAGTGTTAACCATACAGAATTTTTGCTTAACCATATCAGGCAACTAATATCTCCATATTCTTTTAAACCTTATTAGCACCTGAATTAATATTTGAGCAGTTTTTACGGAGCGTCATATGATCCTTACTAATGCCAACATGTATACCCGTGATTTTCGTTTTGCTCCTGATAGCATGATTAAAATCGAGGGCGATCGCATTCAGCGTATTTTAGAGGGCGGCCAGCCTTTACCAGAGTGCTGCAAGAATGGTCTTCCAGAGGAAGGCACCTATGATCTTAAGGGCTTAATGGTTATTCCTGGCTTAGTTGATGTTCACTTCCACGGCTCTATGGGTCATGATTTAATGGAAGGCACAGAAGAAGCTCTTGACGCTATTGCTAAGTATCAAGCCTCTGTAGGTGTAACTGCTATTTGCCCTGCTACTATGACCATGGGTGAGGCTGACATTGTTAAGGCCTGTGAGAACGTTCGTGACTACCCACTTAAGGATGATGCTGCTGACGTAGTTGGCATTAACATGGAAGGCCCATTCGTTTCTCCAAATAAGGTTGGCGCTCAAAACCCAGAGTACGTTCACGCTCCAGATGTTGATTTCTTCCGTCGCTGCAATAAGGCTTCTGGCAATAAGATTAAGTTATTAGCTATCTCTCCAGAAGTTGAAGGTGCTATGGACACTATTAAGGAGCTCAAAGACGAAGTATTGTGCTCTATTGCTCATACCACTGCTACCTATGATATCGCTAAAGAGGCCATTGCTAATGGTGCTTGCCACTTAACTCACCTTTACAATGCTATGCCAGGTTTAGCTCACCGTGAGCCAGGTCCAATCGCCGCTGCTTCTGATGCTAAGTGGTGTGAGGCTGAAATTATCTGTGATGGTATTCATATCCATCCTGCTGCTGTTCGTTGTGCCTTTAGACTCTTAGGCGACGAGCGCATGATTTTAATTTCTGACTCTATGATGGCTGTAGGTTTAAAAGATGGCACCTATGAGCTTGGTGGCCAGGCTGTATACGTAAAAGATCGTCGTGCTACCTTAGCCTCTGGCACCATTGCAGGCTCTGCTACCAACCTCTTTGACTGCATGAAGATTGCTCACAAGTTAGTAGGCTTACCTCTTGAAACTGCTGTTCGTTGCGCTTCTTACAACCCAGCTCGCTCTATTAAGGTATTAGACAACTATGGTTCTATTGAGCCAGGTAAGGTTGCTTCCTTATTAGTAGTAGATCGTGACCTCAACTTAAAGGGTGTTCTCTTACGTGGTAAGTGGCTTCACAAAGATTTCTAATCCTCAATAATCACAAGAAAACTTAGAACAAAAACTAAAGGCCTTATCCTCACCGATAGGGCCTTTTTTATGGAGCAAAGTTAAACACCCAATTGAGCCAAGACTGTTACGAAAATAGGCTAACCTTGCTACGCAGGAACTCCATGGGCTTGCCCAAGGGAGTTGGTCAGAGTAGCTGCTGCCAAAAGAATAGCAGTTATTGCTAAGAATAAAAGCTTTGGTGCTAGCTTTTCTTGCTAAAGATAGTTCCTACTAATTCTGATAAGGTACCTACTAAGGCGAAGAGTAGGCCTGGGAACATATAGAATATGGTGAGCCATATATTCCAATCTTGGACAAAAGCCAGATAATAAAATAATAATGCGCACACTGCTATTGCGCCAAAAGGCAAAGATAAAACAAAAAAGGCAGCCATGCCTGCTAGGATATTGGTATACCAAGCGTCAGTATCAAAAAACCAACACGCCATGTCTACAATAAAAACGATAGCAGAAATAGACCAGACAATATAAGCAATAGCAAATAAGGGAGTCAGAGCTTTCATAATAAAACCTCCATTGAGAGTACACTAGCTTCAAAATATCATTAATCCATTCTTGGTTTTGTGCCTTAGTTTCCACTACCTAAAAAAGTAATTTTGGGCCTAATTTGTAATACAAGCACCACTTAGAAAAAACTTATTTGGCACTGCTACTTTGAACAGTTTGTATACCAGTTTTTTTAGTGCTTTTTCATGATGGACTTGCATTATTTTGCATAACAAGTATTGCCATTTTATGGGGAATTGTCTGTTTTTTGTTGATACTTGCTGCAATAGATCCTATAATCTGTCGCAATTCGTGTCTAACAAAATCTATCAATAAGCTATATTAGCTTGACCTGATAAATGACCTTAGTCTTTTATTGGTTCTTAGGCTAATCAATGCGCTTTTTTATACTGTAGATATAGGCTTATTAGATAGATTGAATGGACACGCCTTTAACAACTCCTTATGATAATTGCGAGTTCCTTAGCAAAAAAGCTTGCCATACCGTAGGCATGTTTGCTGTTCTATCTCCTCTATTAAAAGGCATAAACACCACTCTTTTCATTAAGAGCTGGTGCGTTTTTCTTTTTATTTGAGTCAATAAAACATATTAATTGCTAGAAACTGCATACTGCTTTTTTCTTTGTCACCATGCAAAAGCCAAACTCTGATCGTTTGATCCCAGCACTATTTTTGTGCTTTAAAGAAGGCTACTCGTTTGCCACCTTGCGTTCTGATTTGATCGCAGGTCTTACTGTAGCTATTGTGGCCCTTCCGTTAGCCATGGCTATGGCTGTAGCCTCTGGAGCTTCTCCTGATAAAGGCTTAGTAACAGCTGTAGTAGCAGGCTTCTTCATTTCCTTTTTAGGCGGCTCTAAGGTTCAAATTGGTGGCCCTACAGGTGCCTTTGTGGTGGTGATCTTTGATGTTATTGCCCGCTTTGGCCTGGATGGTTTAATTGTTTCCTCTGTAATGGCTGGCATTATCTTAATTATTGCAGGCTATGCTCGTTTAGGCAAACTCATTAAATACATCCCTTATCCTGTAATTACTGGCTTTACCACTGGTATTGCTGTAATTATTGCCTCCTCTCAGGTAAAAGACTTTTTAGGTCTTACCTACTCTAATGTACCTGCTGAGTTTATTGAAAAATGGATGTCCTATTTTGAGCATCTTAATGAGACTTCACTTTTTGCTGTAGGCTTAGGTGTATTAGCTTTAGCTATCATCATTGTTTGTAAGAAGATCAGTGCTAAGATCCCTGCCTACTTAGTATCCATCTTAATTGTATCTTTAATCTCATTTATCTTTGCTCTTCCAGTAGATACTATTGGCTCTCGCTTCCCTGATATGCCAACAGGTCTACCAGCACCTACTTTACCTCACTTAACTTTAGAGGAAATTCGTGCCTTAATTCCTTCTGCCTTTACTATTGCTTTCTTAGCTGGTATTGAGGCCTTATTATCAGCAGTAGTAGCTGATTCTATGATTGGCACTAAGCACTCTTTAAACCAAGAGTTAGTAGGTCAAGGTGTAGCTAACATCGCCTCTGGTTTCTTTGGCGGTTTACCAGCAACTGGTGCTATTGCACGTACTGCTACCAATATTAAGTCAGGCGGTAAGACTCCAATGTCTGGTGTTTTCCACGCACTATTCTTATTAGTGTTCTTATACACCATTATGGATATTCTTGCCTATATCCCAATGGCTGGCTTAGCTGCAGTGCTCTTTATGGTTGCTTGGGGCATGTCTGATATTAAGCACTTTATGCAAATTTCACGTATTAGCCCATCAGACCGTACTATCTTATTCTTAACCTTTGCGCTAACTGTATTAGTTGATTTAACTGTTGCTATTGGTGTAGGTGTAACCTTTGCTTCCCTACTCTTTATGCGCCACATGTCCAAGTCTATTGAGATTCACCCACAAATGCGTTTAACTCAATACGATGATTCAGATGGCGATAATGATGATCCTCAAAGCTCTGCTCGTGCAGCAAAGAATGAGGTGGTTGTTCCTGAGGGTGTAGCAGCCTTCCAAATCAATGGCCCATTATTCTTTGGTGTAGCCAATGAGTTATGCGATCGCATGCAAAACTTAGTAACAGTGCCTCGTATCTTAATCTTAAGAATGAGATTCATGCCTTACCTAGATGCCTCAGGCGAGGCCTCTATTGAGGAAATTGTTAAGATTTGTAAGCAACACCATAGCTTTATTATCTTTGCAGGTATGCGTAAGCAGCCATTAGAAATGCTTGATAAAGCAGGTATTAGTAAAGACTCTGAGGCTGCCTTTACCACTAACTTTGATGAGGCCTTAAAGCTTGCCTCTAAGCTCATGGCTGATCCTGAGTTTGTATCCAAACACCAAGATACAGTCTAACTAAAGCCCTAGAAGCCCAAGGCTTTTAACTAAATTTCAGCCCGCTTGGCACTCTTGCTAAGCGGGCTTTTCAATTCCCCAAACCACCACGACCGCTCTACCAACCTCTCTCTTAGCCCAACAAACCAACAAACCCTATCCCCCTACCTCAAATTTAATAGTCCATACTGTTAGTACTACTGAGCAACACCAATGGGCAAGCCCCTATGGTTCACGTGTATCGAGGTTGACCTATTTTCGTCACTAAATAAGAGGTTGTTTTTTGCCAAACTACACATCTTGCCTAAAAGTTCTGCACTTAATCCCACTACCTTCCAGTACCAACCTACTTCCTAGTCGCTATAAAGCAGCCAGCCTTGTTTGCAGGATTGCATACATGCTTGCAGGCCTACCAGCTCGCTTTGGCCTGAATGGTTTACAAGTAGGCATAATAGCATGCACGGTCTACAGTCTTCCTTACTAAAGAGCCATCTATCTACCTGCTAGCCAGTCTGCCTACCAGCCAGACTGCCTGCCTACTTGTCTGCCTACGCACATAGCTAACTGATATCTGGCCATATTGATTATCTCTACCTTCCAGACAAGCTTGGCTAGTAAAACTGTATTCAGGCATCAGGGTAATAGCATGGCTTAAACATGGGAAGGAAAGGCTTTGGTTTGGTAGGATGGGAGGCTCTGGGGTGCTTGTTTTGCTAGTGAGAAATTTTTTTTGGCAAATTTTGTTTTTGTATATTGTTGACAAGGTTTAGCTTTGTTAACATTAAATATATCTATTTTGGTTAGCCCTTGATCTTTATTATCCCTAATTTAAGCCTTATATAATGCCCTAAAGGAACTATTGATCCTTTTATTGAGCAGCCTTTATTGTACCTATTAAAAATAAATAGCTTACTAAGAACTTGCTAAGCATGGACATGCTAAGCTAAAGACAAGTATTAACCAGATTGCAAATTAACATGAGCATTTTATTTATCCTTTGTAGACTTTTTTTGGAGCCATAAGAAAAGCACAATTTTTGGAGGGGAGCTATGGTAACTAGAACTTACATCATGCGCAAGAAAGATATGCTCTTTCAAAATATTAATGCGCTCAAAACAGTAGAACACGTAATTGCTGAAATTGATCAAGGTCTAGGCAATAAATCAAGAACTATTAATACCTCCTCTATGCCTGAAGTTTTAGCAACTGCTCTAGGTATTGGCTCTGGTAGTGCTTTGAGCTTTGCTGCTTTATATTTAAGTGGCAGTGTTATCGGTGTATCGGCAGCTGGTGTAGCCAGTGCCCTTAGTACCGCTGGTGCTTTAGTTGGTGGTGGTGCTACTACTGGTATTTTCGTGCTCGCAGCCCCTATTGCTATTTTAGGCTTCTTAGGCATTAAAGTAGCTCAAAAGCGTCGTGCTCAAAGACTGATGAATGCTAAGATTTTCTGTTACAAGCGCTCCTTAGCTCACTTAGCCTCACTCAAAAATGCTATTCAAATTGAAAGCAAAACCTCTGATCCAGAGCGTATTGAATACTTAAGAGCACTATCCATTACTCTTCAGGCTGCGATTAAAGATCTTAAACATGATTTAGGCATTGTTTAGGCTAAGAAATTTAACTTAGTTAATACGTTGATCCCCAATACTAAAAGGCTGATAGGCACTATGGCTATCAGCCTTTTATTATTTTTACTAGCGTCACCTCTTACCTGCCTGCGCTTAGGCATCAATTGCAATTAAGGCTCAATTGAGCCCCCAAATTAAGCCCTAAATTAAGGCCAAATTGTGCTTAGGCCTCAATGATTTTGGCATTTTGTTTGCGCCACTGTTGCGGGCTGATATGCTCTTTTTCTTTAAAGATGTAGCAAAAGTGCGATACCGTGCAAAAGCCTAAGCTCTCTGCTATGTCCTTAATTTTTGTATTACTTTCGATTAACAACTCTTTAGCCATCTTGATACGCTCGTCAGTAATGTAGTTCATAATAGTTTTTAAGTGAAACTTTTTAAAAGAACGAGCTAAATGTTCTGCTGAGCAATCTACTTGTAGCGCAATGTCTTCTAGGCTTAACTTTTCACATAAGCGTTGCTGAATATAATAGCGGGCCTTTTGCACAAAGACAGGCTCCTCTTTGCCTAATTGACCTTGCTCTTTTAGTTTGTTCTTATGGGCACGTACTTGTTCAGTAAAGGCTAGCGCAACGATATAGCGCATATGTTTTGCTATCAAGGGATCACTTATAGCCTCTACTATTAAATACAATTTATCAGACAGTCTATATGCCTCCTCAGGAGTAATTCCTGCATCAATAGCAGCACGTGAGGCTAAGACATTTTGTAAGTGAGCATGATTTTGCCATGAGCGTAAAGGAGTAAAACCTAGAATGCCTGCCTGTCCTTTAGGAGGTAGATTATAGGCCCACTTAAGCTTATCCCTATTACCCTCACGCACCGCCTCTGAGGTTAATACTTCATTACGAAATTGATTATGATTTTGCACTGCACTAACAGTACTTATGCCTAGACTTTTAATAAATTGCTCTTCACTAAAATTAAAGTCTTCATTACGTATCGAACCATCATAAGGGTTAAAAGGCATACCAATAGCATTATTAATAGCGCTCATATCAAAGCTCATAGGCTTGAGCAAATCATATAAGCTCTTAATCTTAATATTGGCGCTACTATTAGTAGTGCTATCATCATCGCTATAGCTATAGCTACCACTTAAGTTGCGCTCCTTGAGCTTACCTAACTCAAGTTCTCCTTGCACTTGAACTTGCTCTTGCCCTTGCTCTCGGCCTTGGCCTTGGCCTTGGCCTTGGCATAAGTGGTCAGCGCCAACTACTGCCTCATGCTTAGCCTCTGCTAAGGCACTATTATCAGCACTAGGGATTGAGCTTGAGCTTGCGCTTGTGCTAGCGCTAGAGCTGGGGCTAGCGCTAGCAATAATACTTTCATGCAAGCCATTATTATGATCCTGCACATGCTCAGATAGATTATTAGTAGCAATATGTACTTGAGAGCGGCATAGATCTCTCATTAGGTTGAGCCACATATTACATGCTTGCAGCGCAGTGCGATTTTCAATATATCTGACTTGCTCTAAATTGATTTTTAAAGGCGTAATCGGGCCAATAAAAACATAGCTACCATTGAAAAGACGTATAGCACCTATATCACTTGGCTGGGTTAGCATAATAGGATCGCCAATAGCTCGTTGCCAAGAGGCTAATAAAGCTTGAGCCTGAGAGCGTATCTCATTGCGCTTATCTGAGTTTTTACCAGATCCATCTTTGGTTGTTTGATAGCCAAAACTAGATTTTCGAGGCCATAGTTCATAGAGCAATTCCTTATTAGCCCCAAAGACTAAAATAGGCGATTCAATTACACTAAATAGGCCCAAAAGATTTTGCTTATTTTTCATAATTACTCAATCAATACTTATTGCATGAAACGGCTGCAACAATTGTATTAAAGCCAATATATCAATCATAGACAATAATATTTTAGAACTAAGCTATTAGCTACCTTGATCTAACAGCATATACTGACTTTCCTATAAATATCAGCTTTTACCAATAAAGATATAGTCTAACCCTTAGCTATAAGTTCTAGTTTTAGACTGTCTATCAGAAAAAATGTCGTCAAATTGATAATAAAGTCAGATAAGCGTCTTGCAAACTATTAGCACTAAATTATTCATAAGTAGATCACAAAATTTCATCAAAGCAAAATCTATTATTAGACCCATCCAACGAGCTTGGCTTTTTAAGTCTAAGCATTTTGTAGTGGGAGTTGTCCTTTAATTTATTAAATTGCAACACCTTAATTATTTTTAGGATTTATCATCCAGCTTTGTAGTTTGTTTTGTAGTTGTTTAAGGTTTAGCAAGTTTTGTGAGGAAAACTTTTTAGGACAACTTAACTGTTTTGAGGAGTCTGTGATGAGTGAGATTAGCGCTTCAAACGAAATAAAAGTTAGTGCCAGTTCACGTCGCTCTGGTGAGGTTGATACCTCACGTATGAGCTTTATGGAAAAATGTGGTTTTGGTGCGGGCGATGCAGCATGTAATTTGCTCTTTAACCCAATTACCATGTTCCTTTCTTTCTTCTATACCGATATTTTTGGTCTAACCCCAGCTGTTGTAGCCACTATGTTCTTAGTAGTGCGTCTATTTGATGCCTTCTTTGATCCTTTCTATGGCGCATGGCTTGATAACACCAGATCTAAGGTTGGTCGCTATCGCAAATGGATGGCTGTATTTACCATTCCTTTTGCTATCTCTTGCCTCATCATGTTCTACACTCCTGATGTTGGCTATACCGCTAAAGTAATTTACGCTTTTGTAACCTACACTTTATTATCAATTCTTTATAGCTGCGTTAATATCCCATATTGCTCTTTAGGCAATGTAGTAACCAGCCACCCTATTGATCGTGTATCTTGCCAAAGCTTCCGCTTCATTGGCGCTGGTTTAGCCTCATTGTTCTGTACTCTTACCTTATTACCTTTAGTAGGTTTCTTTGGTGGTGAGGATAGAGCAAGTGGCTTCTTCTGGACCTTATCCTTATTCGGTACCTTATCAATCTTCTTATTCCTCTTCTGTTTCTTCTATACTCGTGAGCGTATTGTGCCTCCACAGAACGCCCCTAAAGAAGATTTAATTGGTTCTTTCAAGAAGATCATTCACAATGACCAATGGTTAACTTGCATCACCTTAATGTTCTTAGACTGCATGCCAAGCTTTATTCGTGGTGCTGTTTCTATTTACTTTGCCATTTACATTTTAGGTTTTGATGAAGTAGCTGCTTCTTTATTCTTAACAGTAGGCATTGTATCTGGCATTGTAGGCTCATATTTAACCTCTGTACTTACTAGAAAGTGGTGTAAGGTTACTGTTTACAAGGCCGTAAAGCTGGTTTGTATCGTTCTATCCTTAGTATTATTTGCTATTCCATCCGATCAAATCGTTTTAATTTACATCGTCTTTATCGTATTAAGCATTATTCACCAAATCGCTGCTCCAATCATTTGGTCATACATTGCTGACGTAGATGACTACGGCGAGTGGAAGTTAGGTCAAAGAGCTTCTGGCCTTTGCACCTCAGGCAACCTCTTTACTCTTAAGGTAGCCTTAGCTGTAGGCGGTGGTTTAGTTGGTTTAGTATTATCCGTTACTGGTTACGAGGCTAATGTTGCTGAGCAAAGCGAAACTGCTATTGCTGGTATCTACGCTCTTATGACTTGGATTCCTGCTATTGGCTACCTCTTAACCTTCTTAGCAACCCAATTCTTCTACAAGCTCAATCGTCAGACCATGGCCAAGATCTCAAAAGATCTCTATGGTGCTGTCTAATAGTAATAAGCCTTAACAACGAGAGTTAGCTAGTACCTGTGCAAATTCCAACTAGCTAACTACTCCCTAATCAATTTTAAAAAACTATCTTTTGCCTTATAAGATAGTAGATAGGATACAAATATCATGGCAATCAAGTACCTTTTCCAAGCTGGTAATTACATTTCTGAAGTTGAAGATACTCTTTATGGCAGCTTTATTGAGCATTTAGGTCGTGCTGTTTATACTGGCGTTTATGAGCCTGGCCATCCTTGTGCTGACGAGCAAGGTTTTCGTCGTGATGTTATGGACATGATCAAAGAGCTCAAGGTTTCTACTGTTCGTTATCCAGGCGGCAACTTCGTTTCTGGCTATAACTGGATGGACGGTATAGGCCCTAAAGAACAACGCCCTGTACGTCTTGATTATGCATGGCTTTCTAAAGAGACCAATGAATTTGGTATTGGTGAGTTCTACGACTGGGCAAAGAAGACTGGCGTAACTCCAATGGTAGCTGTTAACTTAGGTACTGGCACTCCACAGGAGGCTGGCTACTTTGTTGAGTACTCCAATATCAAGGGCGGCACCTATTTCTCTGACTTACGTAAACAACATGGTCATGAAGAGCCATTTAACTTCAAATACTGGTGTATTGGTAATGAAATGGACGGCCCTTGGCAGACCTGCCATTTAGAGGCTGATGACTATGCTAAGAAGGCTCTTGAAACAGCTAAGATTATGCACTGGGTAGACCCAAGCTTAAAATTAGTTGCTTGCGGTAGCGCCAATACTATGTTGCCATCCTATCCAGAGTGGGATCGTATTGTTTTAGAGCGTGTTTACAACGAGGTTGAAGCCTTATCTTGCCACCACTACTTTGAAAATGGCACAGGCAATATTAATGACTTCTTAGGTTCATTCGTGCTCATGGATAACTTTATCCATACTATTACCTCCACTGCTGACTACGTAAAGGCCAAGTTACGCTCTAAGAAAGACATGATGATTTCTTTTGATGAGTACAATATTTGGTCAATTGAAGGCGAGCCATGGATGGACTTCTTTGATCGTGATCCAAACAATCGCTTTACCAAAGCTCCTCCACTTTTAGAGCAACACTACACCTTCTTAGATGCCTTAGTATTAGGTGGTTTAATGTGTACTCTTATTAACCACAGCGATCGTGTCAAGATGGCATCCTTAGCTCAGTTGGTTAATGTTATCGCCCCTATCTTTACCAAGCCAAATGGTGAGGCTATTAAGCAGACCATTTACTACCCATTCATGTGGGCAAGTGTTTATGGTCGTGGCAAGGCTTTACGTTACTTTGCTAACGTACCTCACATTGAGACTATCCATGGTCAAACTAAGACCTTACAGTCTGCTGCTACTTACAATGAGCAAACCAAGGAAATTTCCTTATTTATCCTTAATATTGATCAAACTCAAGATCAGGAAATCTCCTTAGTATTAGATGGCTTTGGCAAGGTAGAGCTCAAGGATAGACAAGAGTTAGTAGGTTATGAGTTAAGCGCTCAAAACACCTTTATCACTCCAGATGCTGTAGTTCCTAAGCACAGAGCCTTTACTGACGCTGAGAAGCAGAGCCTCTGCGTCAAGATCCCAGCTCTAAGCTTCAGCTTACTCACCTTAAAGGTAGAAGGCGAACTCTAAACACAAGTTAGACACAAACCATAGCTATCATCACGAATAGCTATAAAACAACAGTGGCGCTAGACCTAAAAATCTAGCGCCTTTCCTTTTAGCACCCAAATGACCGCCCGCCCCCCTTGCCAAGCTCCATCCCAGCCAAGCCAAGCTAAGCCAGTACCAGCTTAAGCCACTATGAGCCAAGCTCCTTCCACGCTCAAGCTCAAGCCAAGCTCAAACTAAGTTCAAACCAAACAAAAGTTAGCCCTGAGCGCAATTACCAAGCTTGCCACTAAAATGGAAAAAGCCTACCCTACGCCCTAGTTTTAGTAAAAGTTGACCTTGTACAGCAATTTTTTTGCTCAACTAATCTACGGACACAGCCATATCAGATGAATTATCACTATCAAGATTGTTAGTAGCACTATAAAAAAAGTCGCCATTTCCCTTATTGCGCTTGCCCTTATTTACCTTATCATCCTTAGGAGGAGCTACATTGGCTGCTGTAGCTGCGGCATTAGAGGTGTTATTAGCAGCGATATTAGATGCAGCATTAGACTCTCTAAGCAAAATATACTCTCCTGAAGGCATATTAGCTTTATTCTCTGGCATCTGAGACTGTAGCTGTGGTTGTTGTTGCTGTTGTTGTAGCTGAGGCTGTACCTTAACCTCCTGACTGGTATTAACCACATTGCTTGCTAAGGCACCATTTGTAACAGTGCCAGCACCTGGTAAGACGCTAAAGCCATTGGCTTGATTTGCTATGGACTCTGGAGAGCCTTGCTCCTGTTGAGCGCTTATAGCCGCACTAGCAATAGCAGCATTATTGGCGCTATTGGCATTAACATCATATGTTTCTACTATAGGGGTGCTGTTATTAAAAGAATTAGTAAGTGCTGCATTAGTCTGGTATTCACGCTCTAACTCCTGCTCAATTAAAGAGGATAAAGCCTGATCTTGTTCCTTGGCCTTGCTAATTAAGACGTATAACTTGGCTAACTCATCACGAGAAAAGTTTAATCCCTTTTGCATTGAGGTATGGTCAGGAGACCAACAACGAATATCATACTTTCCAGGATGATCACTCCAAGAAGTAAAGGTAAATTCCTTAGTCCAGCCATTACGATCAGGCTCACTAATAGCTCCAAAATTGCGCTCAATATTAAAAGCAATCTTTTTACTGCCCTGATCCTGTCTAGCGCTATTATTGCCATCAGCATAACGAGAGTTATATGACTTATAGCCCTGCTTACCATAGCCACGATTGTATCCAGCGCCCGCTCCCGCTCCAGTGTTTGCACCAGCGATTGCACTAGCGATTGCACCAGCCCTATAGTCTGAGCCATCACCATAGCCAGCAGCCGTACCTGCGCCTGCCTGAGCATTCACACCTGCGCCCATACCTACAGCCTGATGGTTGTTAAAGCCTGAACCAGCAGCATTATTAAAATTTGGGCCTTGCATAAAAGCTCTATTTGAAATCATACCCTGATTTGGCATCTGATTTTGGTACTTAGGGACAGCCATATTTTGCACCTGACTATAAAAGCTGTTCGGCCCCTGATTAAAAGCAGGAACTTGTCCAAATAAATTGCCTTGATTAAAGTTTTGTCCCTGATTGAAGTTAGCGCCATTACCATAATAGTTTGCTGCCTCACCATTAGGCATGGTTGGTGATGCATAAGGGCTTGCCTCTGTTACATTATTGGAAGCATTAAAGTTATTCATAGTAAATTCCTTCAAAAGATGTACTTTCACCTAAAAGCTATTTCCAAGAGAGCTCTTTTATCAACTATCTTCTTTTCAAAGCTCTTATATCAACTCGCCTATAAAAGCTGGTATAAAAATCTATAGACGCAACTATTCTGAGGTTGCTTAAACAGAAACCACATAAAAAGGATTGATTAAAGGGAATTGATATTAAGAATTGAATTTAAGAAAGGATAAAGTGCTTACTACACTATATATATTTATAGCACCATCTAAAGAAGAGATCACAAGACCATACTTAAAAAATTTACCACCCCATCCCCAAAAACCGCTTATTTACCGCCTTTACCGCTACAGCGCCTGGCATCAGTCTTATAAAAGCAAAATCCCTAACCCCAAAAAGTTATCCAGCCTCTAACAGTATTGACTAACATGGCTTAAGCCCAAAAGTTATCCAGCCTCTTTCAGCATTGACTAACATGCCTTTAGCTCAAAAGTTATCCAGCCTCTTACAGGATTGACTAACCTGCCTTTAGCTCAAAAGTTATCCAGCCTTTAACAGGCTTTACTAACTGCCTTTAGCTCAAAAGTTATCCAGCCTCTTACAGGCTTTGCTAACCAGCCTTTAGCCCAAAAGTTATCCAGCCTCTTACAGGTTTTGCTAACCTGCCTTTAGCCAAAAAGTTATCCAGCCTCTTACAGGTTTTACTAACATCCCTTTAGCCAAAAAGTTATCCAGCCTCTTACAGGATTGACTAACCTGCCTTTAGCTCAAAAGTTATCCAGCCTTTAACAGGCTTTACTAACTGCCTTTAGCTCAAAAGTTATCCAGCCTCTTACAGGCTTTGCTAACCAGCCTTTAGCCCAAAAGTTATCCAGCCTCTTACAGGTTTTGCTAACCTGCCTTTAGCCAAAAAGTTATCCAGCCTCTTACAGGTTTTACTAACATCCCTTTAGC
>Bissell_p1__coassemble_395_pt1 | contig 30839 bp, 20 predicted proteins | sample Bissell_p1__metabat2_low_PE_026 | metagenome-assembled genome bin Bissell_p1 | reverse complement strand
AAACAACGTTAATTATTTGCTTTTTGTCTGACGAATCAAATTGTCGGTCTATATGAATAAACCGATAAAGATAGGCATTGTGGTACAATGAGCCCCCAAAAAAGGATAAGACTTTTAGTAAAGCTCTTATTCGTAATGTTTAACCATAATTTTAATGTTTTAAGCACTAGGTGTTGGCATGGCAAAGCGCAAGATTAACGGCATTTTCTTATTAGATAAACCAGAGGGCATTTCATCATCTTCTGCCTTGGTTAAGTGCCGTGCTATTTTTAAGGCACAAAAAGGCGGTCATACTGGTGCTTTAGATCCATTAGCATCGGGCTTATTGCCTATTTGCTTGGGTGAGGCAGCCAAGTTTTCCTCATTCTTTTTAGAGGGCAATAAGCGTTATTTAGCTCAAGGTACTTTAGGTGTAGTTACTACCACTGGCGATCGTGAAGGTGAGGCGGTACTAGAGCGTGAGATTGGCGATGCCGTGGAGAGACTCGAGAGCGTATTAGAGCAGTTTAAAGGTACTATTACTCAAGTGCCACCTATTTACTCAGCTATTAAGGTAGATGGTAAGCCTCTTTATAAATACGCACGTCAAGGTAAAGAAGCTGAGGTTGAAATCCCTAAGCGTCAAGTTGAAATTTTTGAGCTTAATTTAATTGAAAAGACAGCTAATACTTTTACTGTAGAGGTCTATTGCTCCAAGGGTACTTATATTCGTACTTTAATTGCTGATATTGGTGAGGCCTTAGGCTGTGGTGCTTATGTAACTCATTTGCGCCGCACCTTTGTAGAGGGCTTACCAGCAGGTCAAATGACTACTTTGGATGAATTACAAAAGCTTTCTAATGATCGTGAGGATAAATTAAACTTTAGTGATTTAGATTCACGCTTAATTGCCATTGAGGATGCTTTAGATAATCTCCCTCGAGTCGATATTCCTTTATCTATAGCCCAGCCGCTTAGCAATGGTGTGCGTCAAGGGCCAAACTTTGCCGAGCAAATACTATGTCAAGGTGGTATCAAGCCTAATGAAATGGTGCAGGTGCGTTATCATGACTATTTTATGGGAGTTTGTTATTTTACTGAGGACAATGTATTAGTACCTAAGCGCCTTATGGATCCTGAGCTCTTTAGAGAGTTTCTTGCTAAAGAGAAAAACCTAGCTCAAGCTTAAGCATAAGTAGCAGCGATATAGGTGTTCTAAAGGTATATAATTGCACTAGGAATTTAGCCCTCCTAGTGCTTTTTTTAGATATGTGGCATCAATATCTAAAAAAATATGAATAGAACTGGATTTTTTTTACAAAATTGAAAGCAATTTTAGAATTTTGCTAGCAAGATCTCTTTTGCTTAACAAAAGGCTAAACTACACTATTCGTTTAATGCCTTTAAAAAATGATAACAATTTAATCAATCAAGCAGGGCAAGTCTAAATTTGCAACTTAATTTTATTTTCGGTGAGAAAGCTCTTGCTTAATAAAAAGCACAAAATTTTGGTTGTAGATTTTTTTAGTTAGTAATAGTGCTAGCTAAAACAGTGCAAATATGGTTTTTGTGTAATCTAGTAGCACTTGCTTAGTGCGGAGAAGCGTTTGTGAACAGCTTTTTGCAAATTAAAAAGATTAGTGATCTAACAAGACTGTGCATATTGCCAGTAATGGTATTATCTATTTTTCTATCCTTTTTTCTCTATATTGATATGGAGAAAATCCAAGATAAGGCTCAGGATCTTGTAGATGGCGCTATTCCCCATATCTCTGCCGCTCAGCAAGGTGCCATTAGCTTGGTACAGCTTCGTCGTAATATTGAGACTTTATCCTCCTCTGTTGATCAACAGCGTTGCCGTCTGGCTTATTTCCAGGCTACTGCTGTGCTCAAAGACAATATTCTTTTTAATACTCCAAGCTTACAATTTAAAAGAGATGAGCTTTTAGTCGAAGTTAATCGTCTATGGAAGCAGCGTATTTTAATTGATCAATTACGCTCCAATGTTCACAACTCTTTACATTATATGGATATGCTGGCTTTCTTAATTGTAAGCGAGCAGCCTGATCTTTTCCGTGATATTGACCTTAAGCAAGGTGACTATATTGACTTATACCGCACTGGTATTTACAACCGTGATTTAAAAGATATCCATCACTATTACTACTCTATTTTTGCTGAGCGTCTTTCCCCTTCTTTTAACCGTAAGGAGTTTATTGATACTCACCCATATTTAGATGAGAACAATTTAAGTCCAGAAAATGAGCCTCAATTATCTTTTGCTAAGTCTAATTCTTTAACTAATGAGCAATTGCTATCCCAAAATCAACTCAAGGCTCAAGGACACGCTACAAGTAATAGCAGCACCAAACGCAATGAACCTGCTTTAGTTAACTCTAAAGAGCAGGCTGTGGTAGATAGTTTGGTGGGGAAATCTATTGCCCAGGCTGAAAAGCAAGCCTATGCAGAGGCCCAAAGTATTATTGAGCAAGGTAAGGCTAACAAAAATGAAGAGGTGCTACTTGGCAGGAATTTTGGCTCTGCTAAGAGTTATTCCCAGCGTAAAGAAATTGTTAATGAAGAGCTAAATGAGGACTGGCTTGATAAGTTATTACAAGAGCACGGAGTCATGAGCTCTCATAAGCATACTCGCTATTTTTCTAAATATGTTGATCATGATGTCTTAGCTATTGCCGCTGCTTGTCATAATGCTTTGCTTTTAGATTACTACGCTCAAGAGTTAGAAAGATTTGACCCTATTTGGGATATTTACTTAAAGCAACAGCGTGAGTACTCAAGTGATTTAATGACTATTGTTAGAAAGCTTGAGGCCTTAGCCGAGGACTTTACTTATAGTGAGTTGCACTCTTTACATCAAGAGTTATCAGACATTACTTATTTAGCCTCTGAAACTAAGCCTATGGTTATGATTACTATTGGCTTCGGTTTAATTGGCTTTTGGGTGGTTATTTACTTCTTAAATCGCTTAATCATGCAGCCATTACGTATTATTGCTCGCATTTTGATTAAGTTTAGATATACCAAAGAAGTTAGTCTGTCCCGTTATGAAGAGTTCTTTAAGCGTCAGCACTTAGTCGAAATCCGTGAGGTTATTGATGTTCTGCCTCAGATTTTCGAAGAGTTCTCTCATATTACTGAAAGCTCTAATGTGCTCAAAAAGCGCTATGACGAATTGGTAACACACTCTAAATATGATGCGCTAACTCGTGTCTTTAATCGTGGCAGTCTTAACGTATTAATTAAAGAGCTTGATTCTAATACCCCAGCTAACTTTGCCATCTTAATGATGGATATCGACTTCTTTAAGCTGCTCAACGATTCTATGGGCCACCAAAGAGGTGATGAAGTCTTATTTGCCGTAGCTCAAACCATTCAGCATAATCTTGCTAAAAAGGATTTGGTCTATCGTTATGGTGGTGAGGAGTTCTGCGTTATTCTCTCAGACGTTAATCAAGAAAATGCCTTTAAAGTGGCAGACCGCTTATGCCGTACTATTGAATCATTACAGCTGAAAAATGATGGTGTAGTAAGTGGCGTAGTAACTGTTTCTGTAGGCTTAAGCTTAGTTACTGAGCGTCCTAACCAGTTTAGAATTGAGGAGCTTATTAATCAGGCTGATAAGGCTCTTTATGAGGCTAAGAGAGGTGGTCGTAACCGTGTCCATGCTTGTGATGAGAGCATTGCTTTATCCACACAAGGCATTGAAGTTCCAGAAAACAAGAAAGAGAACGCAAGCAACGCCAATCCTACTGCTGATGACAGCACCAACAATGCTTTATTGTCAGATAAGAGCGATCCTGAGCTTGATAATAATGCCAAAGTGCTTTTAAGCGATAAAGAAAGCTTAGATGATATGGTTCATGCAATAAATAATAAGCATGATCTCTTAGCCCATGAAGTACAGGAGCTAGTACCATCTGAGGGCTCTTTCTCTATTGCCAGCTATGCTAATACCATGTCCACCCAATTAGAGAATGACAATGACAATGCCAAGGACAAAGCAAGTAATAGCACTTCATCTTTAACCAATAACGATGAAGGCACAGATAAACAGTCTATTAGAGCCAAGCTAGGTAAGTTTTTCTATAGCATTTTCCAAAATAAGTATAAGGAAAGTGACGAGGAATACTTTAAGCGGCAGAAAGCTGAGCTTGATAATTATAATAATATGCCAGCTTACTATTACTTCTTATCTAACATCAAAACTAAGAAAGAAGAACAAGAGGCATTAAAGGCTCAGCAACTTAAAGATGAGCTGTTAAAGCAAAGGCGTGAACGCTATAAAAAGAAGTCCTCTAAACCTGCCAATACTAAGCGTCATAGCCATAGCTCTAAGCTAAATCAAGCTAAGAGCTCAAAAGTTCATGATGGTAGTGAAGGCACTAAGAGCAGTATTAATGCTAACTTAAAAAAACAAGATGCTAGCAAGGAAATGATGGAAAGAAAGAATCCAGCATTCCTGATTAACACTGACTATTTCAACAAGATTGAAAGTGATGAGTTAAAGAAAAGTGTAAAGCTTAGCCAAGATGGTAGTGCTTATGAATTTTCTTTAACTGCTAGTGATTTGGCCAAAGAAGTTGAGTATAAAAAGGAATATAACGAAAAGCTCAATGAGGTATTAGCTGAAAATGACCCTCTTTATGAACAAGAGCAGTCCATAGCTAAAGTAAAATCGGTAGTGGTCAATGATGATGGTTATGCTGAGATTTCCATTGTCGCAGCCAAAGATCATCACGGTCAAGATCCTAATGTGTCCAGACCTGCTTACGAGCTCCTTTCTGGTGATGCCCAAGATCCTGACACCGTCCAAGGCTCGCCCGCTGAGCCAGCTTCGCAGGCCCTGCCTGATTCGCATTATGCGCAGGCTCAGATAGCTGAGCAGGGCCAGTCAGCTGAGCAGGACTTACAGGCTCAACAAGCCTCACAGGATGCACTGCCATCCTCTGAGCAAGATAAGCTAGCAGAGCACAAGCAAGAGCAAAAATAGGGAGGCCCTCTCGACCTCCTTGCAGTTAAGCTCTGTAAGTAGTGATGGTTAGCCAATAGCCCAAAGCTAGTTAGATACTATCTTTGGGCTTTATTTTTGGTTAGCTTGCAGCTTTGCTGTAAAGCAAAATTCCTAAAAATTTTTGGCAAAGTACTTTCTTGCCTAGCTCTCAACAAGAGCTGTTGTGCTAATAGGGAAAAAACACACTTTTTTTAAGTAAAGCAATAGCAAGCTATTTTTGGCATACAGGTTTTGTTTAGTAAGAACAAGTTTTGTATAGGCTAATAGCCCTGATTTTATTTAGTAGTTTATTAATCTAGTTTACAAAATTAAATAACACAAATAAGGTCATTTAAATGATTGTCTATCTACCATTGCGCCTTTAAATGCTATTTTTCGAATAAATTTAAAAATTGACGTTGCCTTATCTTTAAATATCTATGGTCTTTTGACCATTAATTTTACTCTCAACTATAGAAAAAAAGTTTTTTTATGGTAAACTTTGCACACAATTAAGGGCTTGTATGCTTGACATCAAAAGTAATAAATCCCTTATAAATCACGTTATTGAGCTTATAGAAAGTATCTCTAGATATGAACACTAGATGCAAATGACGTAACATACAAGTCGAAAATTACATAGCATGGATAACAGTTAATGTATTCCTGCTATTTTTTTTGTCTAAATAATGATTTAGACGAAATAAGCTTTTATCTTGAGTCGATATTTCTCTGTTCTATCATTCTTAAAAGCTAAAAATTTTTGTACTGATATTTAATGTAACATCTCATAGCAATGTAATTGCTGGTGTTACAGTCTTTAATGAGCACATGATACTTGTCCTGATAAAGTGTCACATGCTTAATATTAAGAAATCTTTGTATCTTTATAGGAAAGCAAGTAAGTGAATATGTGCTTAACATTTAAACTAAACTCAAACTTTTTGGAGTTCTTTTACAATGATCAATCTTCAGCGTGACGTTAATATCACTGATTTAGAGCGCTTTGCAAACTCTATGACCTCTCCAGAGGCTCAGCTTAAGAAGTTTATTCATGACACTCGCAAGTCCATGAAGCTTAGCCAAAGAGAGTTATCTAAGATGAGTGGTGTTAACCAGTCAAATCTTTCCAAGATTGAAAATGGCATTATTAACCCATCCATTGCTACAATTCAAAAGGTTGCCGCCTGCTTAGGTCACAAAGTTGAATTACGCTTTGTTCCAGACTTTAGCGAGGGCTCCAAAAAGTATTAATAGCTGACAAAATAGTTAGTTCTTAACACTATGGTTGTGATAACCGTGATACTTACTCCTTACAATCGTAGGTAAGAGATTTATCGTAGTGTTAAAGAGTAATTAAAACTCACCTCCCCATCTCCATAAAACTCATTCTCTCCTCCACAAACAAAACAAAAAACCAAAACTTACCTTCCCACTCATCACCTACTATAACTAACGCAGTAAACTTTACCAAACACTAAAAGCTGCCTCTAAGTCGCCTCTGTAGCCCCTAATCCCAAGCTCAACTAATGATTAGCTAACTAGACCTATAGTCAAAACTAATATTCATCCTCTTGCGCTTGCGCATGAGCTTCATTACCTTTGTTCTGGCCTTAACTCCTCAGGTCATGATATATGCCCAGGCATTTATTGAATCAACTAAAAACAGATTGCCCACTTATTCTTATGAGTAAAGATGTTGGTACAAGCTGGCTACTAATTTTACAAAGATAATGGAACAACAAGCTTTCCATTAAAGTACACGTTAATAGGCTTGTCCATAGCGTTGGCTAATAGCATGCGCCAGAGACGCTGCGACGCTGCGATGCTGCTAATAGCACGTGCCAAGCTTGGACGCTGACGCTGGCTAATGGCTCTTGTCCATAGCGCTACTTTATGGCACGTACTCTAACTCTAGTCCACACTGCTTGCCTGAGATGGCAAATTGACTTACTAGTGCCTCTTTAGTTGGTAAATCACCAGCTTTACTGCATTTAGACAGCATATGCTAAAGGTTAATAGCCTTAGACTGGAGGTCTTTTTATGAGTATTAATCCAGAGTGTAGCTTAGCTAACTTAAATGAGCACGGATGGTGCTTTTAAAGCTGTAGTAGTGTTGTGCGCTGCTTTGTTGGCTAGGGTGTTAAGGGCCGCTATAAGGTTTTATGGTTTGTATATTTATTTTGGTGGGAAGGGGTTGGCTTTGACCTTGTTAAGGCTAGCGCTGAGAACTTTTATTTTGGCAATAAAAAAGGCAGCCCGAGGAGTGGGCCGCCCTTGGAGGAGTTTACTAAATTGCAAAGCAATTTAGTTTTGTGAGGAGATTGTATTGTACCAAACACTAAGAATGAAAGAGGATATCTATTGCTAGTTGTGCTAAAAATAGCAACAAAAAACACACAATATGGTTTTAAAGCCTTTAACTGGCTAATTTTCCCTAATATTTCTGTTCTTTTAGCTTAATCCTCTTTGTTTTTTCTTGGGTTTAGCCTATTAAATCTGAGCCTTAGCTGGAGCATCACCTTGCTGCTCTTTAGGCTCTGCACTAGCAGTAGCACTAGCTGTAGCAGTAGCGTTGGCAGCGGCAGTTGCGTCTACAGCGGCGGCTGCGGTAGCAGGTGCTGCGTCAGCAGCTGTTGCATTAGCGCCAGCTGGAGCCTCTGCTTGAGCTTGGGCTGGAGACTGGGCCTGGGTGTTGGCTTGCTCCTGAGCCTTCTTTTGGAGGTGATCTGGGGCAAGGTCACACTTGAGGTTTGCTAATGGGTCAGCAAAGGCTTTAGAGGCTTTTTCGTAGGCAGCTACAGCTGCTGCTGCCTCTTCTTCATCAGTACGAATCTTGTGGGTACGAACTAACTCTCTGTGACTTTCGGTTAACTCAGCTGGTAACTTAACTAATAATGAGGCGATAATGGCTACTACAATTAGAGCGCTCATCATTAAGAAGGTCATGTTGTAAGATCCGAAAATAAAGGCGGCTGCATAACCAAAAAGGGAACCTAATCCAAAGCCTAAATAGAGTAAGCCATAGTTTTTAGCTAAGTTACGAATGCCGAAGAAGTCGCTAATAATGGATGGGTAAATAGTTAAAGTACCACCAAAAGAGAAAGCAACTAAGGCTACAGCAGTAAAGAATAGGGTAGGGGTAAGTGGGATAGCCACAAACATTAAAATAGCCAATAAAGATAAGCACTGATCAAAGGTGATCAAGCGAATACGTGGCAATCTATCTGAGAGCATGCCCATTACTAGACGGCCTGCAATATTAGCAATAGCCACAACGCTAACGGCAGTAGCAGCCTCGCTAAGGCTCATATCTAATAAAGCAGTACCTAAGTTAGAGGCAACACCAATAATGTACAAGCCTACCATGCAGTCAATAAAGAACATTAAAGATAGGAGCCAGTAAGGTAAGGTGCGAATAGCGCTATGTAAATCATATTCACGCTTGGAGTTATTGCTACTAACCACTGAGGCCTGTTGCATAGCATCATAGATTAAGATGCAGCCAAATGTTACTACCACGGCACAAGAAACGCCCCAAGTTAATAAGGCGGTAGTTAAGTCATAGTTGTATAGTAAGTAGCTATCAACACTCTTATAAACAAGCGAGCCTAAGCCGTAAGCACCAATACATAAAGCAGATACTAAGCCCTTATGCTTAGGGAAGAACTTTACGCAATTAGTAAGAACAAGCATATATCCCAGGCCATCACCAAAGCCTAAGAGTACGCCAGCGCTTAAATATAGTAAAACTAAATTAGGAGCAAAAGCAGCAATCATTAAGCCTAAGCCGCAGCAGACAGCACTAAGTGCTACTACATTTTGCATGCCTATGCGTAGTTTTAAGAAACCTGAGCTGGAGCTACCAATGGCTAAGAACAAGGTCATAATACCAAAGGTAAATGCAATAGCACTGATGTCTAATTCGTATTTCTCGCTTAAAGGCAAGTTGAATAAAGACCAGGCGTATACTGAGCCTAGTGCTAAGAGTACCAAAAGCGATCCAATGAGGGTCTTAATCTTAACCATAAGAAGAAGTTCTCCTGCTGAACTCTTTATAAAAATGTTGGTGGTATGAGTGCTGTATAGGCATGGCAAGCTGTTGCTATGGCAAGCCCCTTAGAAATTGCACTCATTGTACGCTGATTACTTAATAAATATTATCAGATGCAAATCTTAAGTAATTGTGACCTGTCTCACAGAATTTTGCAAGATTATTGATAAAGCACAATTTTGTCTTGGTAGGGAGCTATAAGGGTAGGAAAGAACAGGGTAGTTTGCGTATTGAGATTAATAAAACAGCCTGCTGTTAGCAGGCTGCGGTAAAGTTTAGATATTAATAGAGTTGATGCGATTTTTACGATCGCGCATCCATTTGCCCATATTATCCAGAGCATTTTTAATAGCAATTAAAAAGGCTAAAACAAAGAAGCCGCCTGGAGGGAGGATAGCAATGAGCATAGAGAAATCAGCACTATAAATAGTCATTTGTAAGTTAGCTGCCCACGGGCCTAAAATATCAGCTGCTCCTACAAAGAGAGTGCCATTACCGATAATTTCACGAATGCAACCTAGAGCAAAGAGTACTAAGGTAAAGCCAATACCACAAGCAATGGCATCTACAGTAGATCTAATAATATTGTTCTTACCTGCAAAAGCCTCAGCACGTCCCATAATAATACAGTTGGTAACAATTAAGGCTAAATAAATGCCTAATTGCTGATATAAAGCAGGGAAATAGGCTTCAATCTCAAAGCGTACTACTGTTACTAAAGAGGCAATAATTACTACGTAAATAGGAATACGTACTTCACTAACAATAAACTTACGGATTAAAGAAATAACCATAGAGCTTAAGACCATTACTAAAATAGTAGCAATACCTAAGCCTAGAGCATTGGCAGCTGAGGTGGTAACAGCTAGTAATGGGCACATGCCTAACAGTTGGCATAAGCCAGGATTATCTTTCCAAATACCTTTGATGAAAATTTCCCATAAAGAGCTTTGTTTTGGTTTAGCGTTAGGATCTAAAGCTCCTTCGACCACTGTTTTATTGCTCATATTGTTGATCCTGAAAAATTATTTCTTATTTGGGCAATCTTTAAGACTATCAAAGTCTGTAGAGTTCATTACTTCAAGAAAATCCTTGGTAGCTAACACAATAGCTCGAGAGGTCACAGTAGCGCCTGTAATATAGTCAAAGTCACCACCGAATTTCTTTACATCCCAGTTTTTTTCGTGCAAAGCTAAATTATCAAACTGGTCTAAATAATTACCCTTGCGACGTTCTACTTTATCGCCAATACCAGGAGTTTCTCGGCTTAATTGAATATCAATTTTGCTAATACGGCCATTATTGTCCATACCACCAATTAAGATGAGAGGATTGGAGTAGCCACGACTGGTAGAGTAGCTTGAGATAAAGCCCAACGTATTACCCTGTTCATCACGAGCAATATAGGCCTTCATATTTTTACCAATACGTTTGTCGCTAATGAGTTTGCATTGATAAGTAACTTTACCTTGAGCTTTAGCTTTAACCTCAGGAAGTAGAGTGTCAATAAGCTTTTGCTCAGTTTGAGCTCTATTTTTCTCAATAAAAGGCGCTGTGTCTTGTTCAACTGTTAATACAGCACTAGTACATAAAGCTGCAATAGCCGATAAAATTATGCCCGAGAAAATAGCACGTGCATTTGGTTTAGATTCAAACATTAGTCAAGGCCTCCTGGACGATAGCCAACACCAAATGGACGACGTTTAGTCATAACATCCATGAGAGGAGCTAAACAGTTGCCTAACATAACAGCAAAAGCCACAGAGTCAGAGTAACTACCTTGGACACGAATAACAATTACTAACAGACCAATGATGGCTGAAAGAATAATACGTCCTTTAAAAGTGCCACAAGTAGTAACAGGATCAGTAATGATATAGAAAGCACCGAGCATAGTACCGCCCATAATAAGGTGTTCTATCATACTAATGCAGGCACTTGGGTCTAAATAATGCCACAAAGCACCTCCACAGGCTAAAGCAATTAAGAAAGCCAGTGGCACTTGGAATCTTATAACTTTAGTGGCAATTAAAATAATACCGCCGAGCACATAGGCTGCTGCTAAATAGAGATAAGCTACAAAGCTTGGGCTTAGTAAGTCAATAGGGGCTTGAGAGGCAACAGCACCTGCTTTACGTGCAGTCTTAATGCTTTCTAAATAGGTAGCACCACTAAGAGCATCAGTAGTGAGATGATCTTGGCTAATGATGCTATCTAATTCATCAGTATCAGTGTTTTTTGCTTCTTCTTTTTCTTTATTAAGTAAAGACTGGTAAGCCTCTAACTCATTAAGATGGTTAAGGCTTTTAATTTCACTGATTAAAATTTTAGGATCATGGCCATTAATAATGACATCATAAGCTCTTTGTGGAGTAGCTACAGAAATGGCGTTATAAGTTGGTGTTACCCAAGTAGTATAGAAAATACCAGGGGCAGAAATTACCAAAAAGATAAAGCCAGACATAGCTGGATTAAAGAGGTTTTGACCAAGACCACCAAAGCACTCACGCACTAAGAGCATGGCAAATAAAGTAGCCAATACACTGTAGTACCAAGGTAATAATTGCGGCAAGGTAAGAGCTAAAAGGGCAGCAGTTACTAAGCCAGATGGATCTTTTAAGCTACGCTTAATTGATCTAGAGCGCATCATGGCTACTAAAACTTGGCAAAATAAGGCTGTGGCTGAACAAATGATTAGTTGAATCACAGTGCCAAAGCCAAAGAAGAAAGTCATAACTGCTAAAGCAGGTATTAAAGAGCCCAGAACAATGAGCATGATCTTTTCAGTGCTCATAGGGCTATGCAAATGAGGTGCTGGCTCAATACCAAGATTTTGCTTAGCACTTTGTTCATTAATTTGCATTGATAGTTTCCTGTAAACTCTATGCCAAAAATTAGTTATCTAAGGTTTTCTTTTTTAAAGCTTGAGGTAACTTAGCCTTTTCTTTGGCATCTTCCTCAGGGGCATATAAATAAGATTTGGTCTTAGGGCGGCTTTGAGGAATATATACACCCTCAGCAGGTGGGTTTTCCACCTTGCTCATATCAGGCTCATGTTTATCAAATACACGCCATTGATTAATAGCTGGAGCATGCTTATCAATTGCAGCCTTACGTAAAGAGTAAGGTAGCTTCTCTTGAGGCTCATTTAAGAGTTGCTCATGACCATTTAAGTTAGAGGTTTGCTCTTTGTTAGCAAGGTTTAAGTGCTTGTCTTTTAACATAGCACTAGTACCACCTTGAGCCATCATGGCAGCTACTAAGAGGCCATCTTTGCTCTGGGCCATAAATGCATTGGCCTTATCATGAGCGTTGGCAGCTTCAAAATTATTAGCCTTAAGACCTTTAATACCAGTAATAGCCATATTAGAGGCGTTATTAGTATTAGCTTGGGTAACTAAGTTGCTGTTATCTTGGTTGCCTTGAGCATTATTGGCAGTAGCATTCTTTTGCGCCAAGGCCGCACGCTTAGCAGCAGCTCTTTCACGAGCAGCAGCCACAGCCTCAGCTCGCTTCTTTTCAATCTCCTCAGGAGACATATTAGCTTCGGCTTCTTTTTGCGCAGCGGCACGAGCTTTGGCAGCTTCACGACGTTTTTGACGTTGCTCTTCTTCTTTAGCTAAGCGTTCATTACGGGCGGCAATACGCTCTTGTGCTCTTTGGTTACGGCGTTGATTATCATCAAGCAAACGCAAAATAGCTTTTTCTTTTCTAAATTGCGCAGTAAGAGTAATACGTGATGGGCAAACATAAGAGCAGCAACCACATTCAGTACAATCCATCATGCCACAGCTACTAGTTTTCTTGTGCATACCAGCACGAGAAAGAGCATATAGCTGATAAGGAACTAGTCTGCTTGGGCAAACACGAGCGCAGCGACCACAACGAATGCAGTTCATGGCCTCTGGCTTTTCTTCTAGTTCTTTGTAGGAAGGTACATAAACACAGGTAGCGCTCTTGGTAATAGGCACGTCAATGCTAGGCAGAGTAAAGCCCATAAAAGGGCCACCTAAAATAATTCTTTGACGACGCTCAGGGTTGAGCTTAAAACAGTTTAAAACAAAGCGCACTGAGGTACCTAAGCGTACTAAAGCATTGCCATTTTTACCTAAAGTTTGACCATCTACAGTGATCACACGCTTAATGAGTGGAATGCCATCGATAACAGCTTGCTTAATCGCAAATACTGTTTCTACATTATCGACCACAATACCGCACTCAGAGGTGTGCTCGTTGTAAGGAATCTCAATACCAGTACAAATCTTAATTAAGTTACGTGCAGCTCCTGATGGATATAAGGTAGGAATTTCTCTTACCATTACATCCTCAGCTACAGCTTCTTTCATAGCCTTAATAGCATTAGGCTTGTTATCTTCAATAGCAACAATAATGGCCTTAGGCTTAAGGATATGACGTACCACCTCAATGCCTTGAGCAATCTCAGCAGCTCGCTCTTGCATTAAGCGGTCATCACAGGTAGCTACAGGCTCACATTCTGCACCATTAACAATAAAGATATTGCAATCGCCAGTTGACTCCTCAAGGGCAGCGCCAATCTTAGCGGCTGTTTGGAATTGAGCACCACCTAAGCCCTCAACACCAAAAGCTCTAATACGCTCTAAAATTTCTTTAGGGTCACGCTGTTGCCAATCGGCCATTGGCTCATCAGGTACTTTTTCATCCAGGCCATCAGGTTTAATAGTAATACAACGACCCAAAAAGCCAGATGGGTGAGGCAGCACTTGCATGCCAATACCTATAATTTCACCTGAGGTAGAGGCGTGAAGAGGAACATTACGCTTACCACCTGGAATAGTTAAGGGTTGACCTGCTTTTACATGTTCGCCGACACGAACTAAAAGCTGACCACCATCACCTAAGTGACGATCAAGTGGTAGGGTAATTAAAGAAGGGATGGGCAGCTCTTCAATAGGGCTATGAGAGGTGCTCTTGCGCTCTAAAGGTTTAATACCACCAAAGAAGCTCCAGAGCTTGCCTTGGAAGATCTTTTCGAGCTGTTTAGAAAATGGCATTAGTTAGTCCCCTTAAAGCGAATAGGACGAAGTTCCCAGTTATAGTTAGCTAAAGTTGGTTCTAAGCGCACTAGTTCAATACAATTTTCTGGGCACTTATTAACGCACTCATTACAGCCAATACATTCATTTTCAATAATGCTATGTGCATTACGTGGCGAGCCTTTAATAGCATCTACAGGACAAAAACGGGTACATTTAGTACAACCTGTACAGAGGCTTTCATGAATAATAGCTACCTTACGTGGAGTAAAAATAGCATCTTCACTTTCGTCTGTTGGGACACTAACACCTAAAATAGAAGCAAGGTTATCGATAGTATCTTGACCGCCTGGGGTACATTTATTACATGATGCTGTACCATTAGCCATGGCCTCAGCATAAGCACGACATCCTGGGTAGCCACATTGAGCACACTGGGCTCCTGGCAGGGCTTTTTCCAGTTGGTTTGCTATCTCGTCATCACCGCCACCTTTAGAGCGGGCTAAGATGGATAACACTATGCCTAGAACAAATAAGGCAATAGCTCCGTAAATAATAAATTGGAGTGCGTCTGGACTAATATTCACAAGACTACCTCAATAAAAAATGTGTTAACTAAGTAAGCACCTAAAAATAAAGTTAGCTAATAGTATTTTGCTTAGACACTGCTGCCTGTAAATCCTGCAAAGCCCATAAAAGCAAGCGACATCAAGCCAGCGCTAATAAGAGCAATAGCAGTGCCTTTAAAAGGCTCAGGAACATCATTAAGTGCCAAACGCTCACGCATGGCTGCAAATAAGGTAAGCACTAAAGTAAAGCCAGCTCCAGCTCCCAAAGCGTAGACCATACCATTGATTAGGGAATGGTTTAATGAGGTATTAAGTAGAACTAAACCTAGAACAATACAGTTGGTGGTAATTAAAGGCAGATAAATGCCTAAAGCTTGATAAAGACTGTAGGAAGTTTTGCGAATTACAATCTCTACTAGCTGTACAGCAACAGCAATAACGATAATATCTACAATTAAATCTAAAGAGGTTAGACCTAAAGGAGAAAGTACATAGTTATTAGCTAAGGTACAAATAAGCGCTGATAACACTAAGACAAAGGTAGTAGCACCACCCATGCCTAAAGCTGCTGATAATTGGTTAGAAACGCCAATAAAAGGACAAATACCTAAAAAGCGCACTAACACAAAGTTATTTACAATGGCAGCGCTAAAAAATAGGATTAATGCGTCGATCATTGTTACCACTCAAATAGTTGGTGAGTAAGTTTCACCTATGCTAAGCATATTAAGGAAAAATATCTTACATGCCTAAGATGTGCATCCATCGCAAAAGACATAGTAGTAAAGTTAGCTCTGCCTTTTGCGATGTATACAAGGCTTGGGCGGGCTCATTTTACTGCAAATACGTAATTTTAGCTAACCAATGGCATTAAGATGCTTTTTTTGCGCAAATGATAAATAGCGTTAAAAGCTAGTGTTTAAGCCAAATTTTGGCTATTTTGTCGCCAAATCACATTAAAATAATGCATATTACGTCCTAGCTCATGAACCAGACCCTTTTCATAAAAGAATGTGATGCTTTCAGCATTTTTTAATAAAAGCTCGCAAATTTAGGCGATAAAAATATGTAGGTGATAGCAATATCATGTAATAAGAAACATAATCTATAATCTCTACTCGTTAGGTCAGTTCACTCAATAGGTAGCCCCTGTAACAAAACTACAAGGAGGTAGCCGTTAACATCAAAGTAGAGCACTTGTACTAAAAAAGAGCTTATCTTCTTTGATCTCATGCGGTTAATTGTTTATGCCAGTTTCCACTAAACCCCCATCATCCTCAAAATCCAAATCAAAGCCTACTGCTAAGGCTCCATCTAAGGCCCCAGCTAAAGCTACTGCCGCCAAGGCTAAGACTGCTGTTAAAGCCTCTGTTAAGAGTGTAGCGCCTCAGGAGGTAGTTGAGGTAAAGGCTGCAAGCAAGAAAGCCACAGCTGCCGCCACAGCTGCCGCCACAGCCACTGCTACAAAGGCTGCATCTAAGGCTAAAGCTAAAGTTTCCGAGCCAGCTAAGGTAGAGTCCAAGTCTGCTGCTAAGACCAAGGCTAAAGCCAAGTCTGCTGCTAAGTCCTCTGTTAAGAGTGCTGATCCTCAGGAGGTGGTAGAGGTTAAAGCTGCAAGCAAGAAAGCTCCAGCTAAGGTTGCTACTGCTACTAAGGCTGCCGCCAAGAAGGCTGCTACAAAGGTAGTTGCCAAGGCTAAGGTAGAGTCCAAGTCTACTGCTAATGCCAAGGGTGCTGCAAAAGCCTCTGTTAAGAGCGTTGAACCTCAGGAAGTAGTTGAGGTAAAGGCTAAGAGCAAGAAAGCTCCTGCTAAGGCTAGTGCTACTAAGGTGGTTTCCAAGACCAAATCTTCCGAGCCTGCTAAGGCAGCATCTAAGGCAGGTGCTAAGACCAAGGCCAAGGTAGTGGCCAAGGGCTATGAGGTGTATGCTGAGCCGAGTGAGGGTGTGGAGGCTGAGTTTAAGGATATTACCTTGCTTAATAAGGAGGAGCGTTATGAGCTCATGCGCTTATTGCAAGAGCAAAATCCTAACCCTAAGAGTGAGTTGGAGTTTAAGAACACTTTTGAACTCTTATGTGCAGTAGTGTTATCCGCTCAGGCTACTGATGCTTCTGTTAATAAAGCTACTCCTGCTTTATTTAATGCCGCACCAGATCCTAAGAGCATGGCAAAGTTTGGTGCCGAGGGCATTGCTCCTTATATTCAGAGCATTGGTCTTTGGAAAAACAAGGCTAAATTCTTAGCCCAGCTGTCTCAAGCTTTATTGGATAAGCATGATGGCAAGGTTCCTGGCAGTTTTGATGAGTTGGTGGCATTACCTGGAGTGGGCTCTAAAACAGCTAAGGTGGTACTCAATGTTGCATTTGGCCAGCCTTTTATTGCGGTAGATACCCATGTTTATCGTGTCGCTACTCGTACAGGCTTATGCTTAGGTAAATGCCCAGGCCAGGTTGAGGAGCGTATTAGTCCTTTAGTGGCTGAGCCATTTTTAAAAGAAGCTCATCACTACTTGCTGTTACATGGTCGCTATAACTGTACCGCTCAACGTTTTGAGGGGCATTGCGATAAGTGTGTAGTTGCTAAGTATTGCAAGCACAATTATGAGCGCAAAGAAAAATAACTAGCACTTAAGCTTAGGGATAGAAAAAAGGAGCGTAGCCTTTGTGGTTGCGCTCCTTTTTTACGTGGTGTTTTGAGGTCTTTAGTTAAGCCTACTTAGCCATTTTGAATGGGATGTGAGTTGATGGAGTGATGTTTTGCTCAAATTCGGCAATTAAATCATGCTCATCGCTAGAGGTGATCTTAACTTTTAGTAAGTCACCTTCACGTACACGCTCGCCCTTTGGTAAGCTTTCAATAGTAACAATACCGTCAATATCAGGAGCTTCGTACTTGGTACGGCCAATTACTAAGCCCTCTTCTGTGATAGTATCAACTAGCATTTCATAGCTCTTGCCTACACGCTCTGCAAGTTTTTGTGCAGATACTTGAGCCTGGGCTTCCATTACTAAACGGGCACGCTCTTGACGTACTTCTACAGGGACAACACCATCGTAGTCATTAGCTTGTGCTCCCTCAACGTCAGAGTAAGGGAAGGTACCAACACGGTCTAAACGAGCCTTTTTAATGAACTCTAATAAGTTTTCAAAGTCTTGCTCGGTTTCACCTGGGAATCCAGTAATAATATTAGAGCGAATGGATAAATCAGGGCAGATCTCACGCCACTGCATAATACGCTCATAAGTACGCTCAATATTACCAGGGCGCTTCATACGCTTTAACACAGGCTCAGAGGCGTGCTGGAGAGGCATATCAAGGTAAGGCAAGATCACGCCATCTTTCATAAACTGAATGAGCTCATCTACAATCTTGCTTGGGTAGACATAGTGTAATCTAAACCATGGGCGTGGATTAACAGTAGCTAAGCCTTCACAGAGTTTTAATAAGTTAGTGCCATCCTTAAGATCACCACCATAGTCAGAGGTGTCTTGAGAAATGATCATAATTTCTTTTACGCCTCTAGCACTAAGATCATTGGCCTCAGCAATAATATTGCTAATAGGACGTGAGCGTAAGGTGCCACGTAAATCAGGAATAATACAAAAAGCACACTTATGACGGCAGCCTTCGGCAACCTTAAGATAGCTATAGTGTTTTGGAGTTAAAAGTACACCAGAGGTTGGAACTGATTGACGGGCAATAGCAGGAGGCTCACCTACTAAGCGCTCAACAGCACGTAATACAGCGGCACGACGGCCAGGGCCAATAACATCAGCTACATCAGGGTATTCGGCTAAGACTTTTTCCTTTTGAGCACCCATACAGCCCATAACCACAACTTGTTGGCATTGTTGCTTGGCATCATAAATGGCATCAAAAGATTCTTCTACGGCTGGTTCAATAAAGCCACAGGTATTTACTAATACTAAATCTGCATTGTGGAAGTCATTTTCAAGGCGATAGCCTTTAGCTAGTAAAACAGAAATCAAGCGCTGGGAATCAACTAGATTTTTAGGGCAACCTAAGGACACCACGCCTACGCGTGGCACATGATCTAAATGTGGCTTTGATTGATCGTTTTTGATAGCCATTAACAAATTCCTCAACAGTTTGGTAGTCTTAGGCAAAAACAAGGCACTATCCTTAAGTGGTAGTGCCTTAGTCTGATTAATTAGTAATTTAAAAAAAATTAAGCTTTAAAAGCCTGCTCTAAGTTTGGAACAACTTGCTTCTTACGGCTCATTACACCAGGCATCCACATCTTGTCAGAAACAGTGGTGTTTAAGGCCTTGGCAATCTTCTGCTCATCATCAGAGCACATTAAGAGCTCAGAGCCCTCTTCCATAATGTCAGTAACAACTAATAAGGCAGAGTGACGGCCTTCGGCTTTAACCTTGTTAAGCTCGTCTTGTAATTGAGCCTTTAACTCTGGGGTGATTAAAGATAAGGAAACTAACTCTAACTGGCCAATACCAACCTTGGTACCAGACATATCAAAGTCCTTGAAATCACGGAAGATTAAGTCACGTGGGGTAGCACCAGCTAAGTTGCTCTTAGCCTTGAACATTTCCATACCTAAAGCTTGAAGATCTTCAACGCCAGCAATCTTAGCTAAGTCATAAGCAGCCTTCTTATCAGCCTCAGTGCAGGTTGGGCTCTTGAATAAAACAGTATCAGATAAGATAGCGCATAACATAGCACCAGCTAAAGAAGGGTTGATCTCAACATTGTAGTAGTCGTGTAACTCTTTAATTACAGTGTTGGAGCAGCCAACTGGCTTGATAGTAACTTCAACAGGGGAGTCAGAGGTAACATCACCTAACTTGTGGTGATCAATAATACCTAAGAGCTTGCATTGAGCAAAATCATCTGGAGCCTGAGCTAAGTCAGAGTAGTCTACTAAATAAACCTCTTGACCTGCTACACTGTGGCAAACTTCAGGAGCAGTTAAATTAAAGCGCTCTAAAACAAAAGCAGTCTCAGGAGCTGGAGTACCTTGAGCTACAGCCTTTACGTCAATACCGCGTCCACGATATAAATTGGTGGCAGATAAAGCTGAAACGATAGAATCTGTGTCTGGGTTCTTGTGGCCCAATACTAATGCGGTCATGATCTTTCCTATAAAAGAGAACAGTTATTGGTCTTAGAATCAGGAGCAAAATAATAAAAAAATATCTTCCTGATTATGTGCCATTCTAGCACACTAATAGATCCACTTTTGTTTGAGGGCCAAATTTTAGCAAAGCTCACAATTAAGATAATCGCTATGCAAAAAATATTCATACTTTTAGTGCAAAATAGGATGTATATCAGGTGCAAGACTTACTTAGCTGTTAAAGTTAAAGTTAAGGTAAATAATCAATCCAATGCTATACTAAAGTCATGATGATGAAAGTTAAAAGTATGGGGCTGGCATTATGCGGTGTGGCGGCTCTTACTTGCTTAAACTTGCCGCATACTATTGATCTACCTTTTGCTCATCAAGGCTCACCAAAGAGCTTTAACGAGCAGGGTAACTTATCTTTATTTTTGTCACCTGCCTATGCTGATGTGATTGCTCCTCAAGCTCCACCTGAACTTTCTGACACCTTAATTGACTTTAGAACCAAAGAGCAATTAAGTGAAAAAGTCTATATTGAGGGCAAAGTAGATCCGCAAAACTCGCTTAATATTCCTACTGTCCCTGGCGATATTGAGGCTAAAGTTATGCGCATGAGCGCTACTTATCAGGCTCAATATGAAATTGCTGTGCCTCGCCATGGCATATCAATAATACGTTTTTATGATCTCAATGGTTATCCTATGGATATTGTCTCTACCAAACTAGAGAACCAAGGATTTCTAGCTGAGACTACAGCCTCTCCATCAGAATTAGCAGTAAGACAGTTTCAAGGCGCTTCTACAACCTTAATGCAAGTTAGACTTAAGGGCATTAATAACAACTTTATTTTTACTTTAAAGCCTTTAACTTTAGTTAATCAGCAAAGCTCTGTTCGTACCTTGATTACCTCAATGACAGTTAATTATTACGTCGAAGGTACTAACTTTATTCAGCCTGTGCCTTATAAGTTTGGTCAGCCTAATCCTGAGGCTAAAACTATTAATTATGATAGTGTTAACCAAGATAAGCTCGAGCAATCTTTGTTAAAAGCCGCAGCTATTGCTATGCCTTTAAGTAAAGCAGAGCAAGAACAATCTAAAAAGAAACTAAAAGAGCTTCTAAACTAAGAGCGCTTGGCTGCTAGCAAAAGTCCAGGCAAAGCGCTAAGCGCCTTGCGCAAGGTGCAAAGCACCGTGCGCTAGTGCGCCAGGGCGCTGCTAAGAGCCACCTATATCTTGCACTATCGGTGCGCTGTGAGCTCTATACGAAGCTTTATAGGAGTAGCGCAAGATATGGGGTTGCACTAAAGCATATAGGAGGAGTGATGTATATGAGCCTAACTAGAGCTTTAAAAGTATTATTTGGCATCATGTTAACTTGCTCATTATGGTTTTATGGAGGGGCAGTTCATAGTGCCTCCATGTCTTGTAAAGTACAGGGCCATTGGCGAGATGTGGCTTATTTAGAGCCTCCTATGAAGCAATATGAGTCCTTAAAAGATTGTATTGCTTGGACTGCATATCAATTTAATTTGCCCGAAGAGCTGCTTTATTCAATTTTATATGTAGAGCGAGGCCCGATTAACGGCAAGTGTGGTACTAACCGCAATGGTACACAAGACTGTGGCCCTTCACAGATTAATGATGTTCGTCTAGGTGAGTTGCGCAAGTTTAAATTAACTAAAAATGATATTAAGTCTAAGCCTTGCCACAATATCTGGGCTATGGGTTATTTAATTCGTCGAGAAATTGAAAAGGCCGATGGCAATATTTGGACGGGCGTGGGTAATTATCACTATCACTATAGTGTTAATCAAAAAGTACATGATCGTTATGTCAACCGCATCAGACGAGCATGGCAAACACTAGTAAGTTCTACTTATGATTATTGCATTGAAGAGGGCTAATAATATAGAAAAATAGCAAGCGCAAAAGTTTTTGCTGTTTACAAGAACTGTCAGACGCAATAAGCAATTAACAGTTCCTAACCTCTATATACTCAAATTACCTAATAGGTAATTTGATGCGCAATCTTACTAACAAAAACCTAAGATATCGGTGTAGTTAGCATACTTGGAAAAAGTAATTTAAAGCTTGCTAACTACACCAATATCTTGGCTTGCTACTTAAGCTATATTAGGATGGCCCTTTATAAGAGCATCCAACCTCTATATAGATAGATTTTTTAGTCAGCAATTAAAGTGCCATGTGATTGATGGAGCGCCAGCTAAGCCAGTAATTTTGAGATCTTAAGGTTTCATGTTTTTTCTAGAGAAAGTTCTCAATGCTTTTTTTCTTTACATGCTAAAATAGCGCTGATATGGAGCTTAGTTCATATCAAAGATTGAAAACTATTTTGTAGGCAGAAAAACAAACCTTTAGAAGAATCAGGCTAATTTAGGTGAGATAGCTTAGCAAGATTAGGTTGTAAGTTTTAGCAAATTGGAGTTCTTAATTGAAAAAATTTAAGAAAATAATGGTAGTTATCGAACCCAAGCAAATGCGCCAAGTTGCTTTAGAAAGAGCTATGGCTTTGGCTCATGCTGGTGGTAAAACAAACCGTGAAATTATTGCTGTTATGCCTGTTACTGATTTGACTCGTGATCTCACCTCTGTCTTATCAGTAGAACCTAAAGAAGAGATCAAAGCTTCAGTTCTAGAAAAGAGCGAGAAATGGCTAAAGAATTATTTAGCTATTCATGCTATAGGCTATGAGGTTAAAACTCGTGTTATTTGGTCAAAGAGCGTTGGTAAAGACATTACCCGTATGGCTCATGAAGAGAGCGTTGACCTCTTAATTAAAGCCCATGAAGTTCATGGTATGTTTGATAGTGTCTTCTTTACTCCTCTTGATTGGCAATTATTACGTCATGCTCCTGTACCGGTATTAATTGCTAAAGACCATATTTGGCATCCAACTGGTATTGTTGCTATTGCCTTGGATTTATCAGATCCTGATGATGTTGAAGCTCGTATGCTCAATATGCGTCTCTTGCGTGAAGCTCAAGAGCTTTGTCGAGTTATGCATTGCCAAATTCACATTCTCAATGCCATTCCTCCACTACTTCCTCCATCTTCAATGAATTTACCTGGCTTTACTCCAGATTTATTAGGCGATGCTGCGCTTAAAGAAGGTTGTAAAGCTGTGCTTTCTTTTGCAGCACGTCATAAGATCCCTGCTGAGCATTGCCATATCCGTGAAGGCCAGCCAGATGATGTTATTCCAACCTTATGTGCTGAGTTAAAGCCAACCGCACTCTTTATTGGCACCTCTGCTCGTAAGGGTGTAGCTGTAGCGCTAGCTGGTAATATTTGCGAGCGTGTAGTAGACAACCTCGATTGCGATGTAGCCGTAATTACTCCTAAGGCTGTAATTGAGCGTGTACCAATGGCCTCCGAGGGCGTATCTGGTATTTAAACATATATCTTTACAGGTGCTAGTGAAACTTCACTAAAATTAGTTTGAAATCTAAACAAACATAATTATGGATAATGCCAGCTACAAGTTAGGCATAGTTAGAAACATAATTTTTAAAAAATTGCACCAGTATCCTTAATAGCAATTAAAAAGCCCCTTGCTATATTAGTTATAGTAAGGGGCTTTTATTATTTAAGCCAATTTAGTGCTTTTGCAATTACCTTTTCGTGCCAATCAACTTCATCTTTAGCAATCTGAGCATAAGATAAAGAGAACTCACAAAGTTCTTTAACCTTATTAGGAGTTGGTACGGAAGTGTAATTAATGGCAGATTCTACCATTGTTATAAAAATATCAAGAGCTAGAGGTATTACTACTGATTTACCATGATAGTAGCTAATATTGGTTTTATGCAACGAATAAAAGTAAGCAACACATGATTCATTTATCTTTGGTGCTATAAACAAGCAATAAGCAGGCTTGTTAAACTCACCTTTTATTTTTGCAAGGTGCCTGATTACCGACTCGCCCTCACTCTCAAATTGCTTATGTCCAGATTGCATTGTGACTTCGACTGTGACAAAAAATTCATCATAATCACAAAGTATGTCTGGCATATTTCCTGTTGCTGTAGATAAAGGCATGCCATTATCATCAAAATTAAGATTTGCCTTAATGCTGCCACCATTTAAAATGTTTAGGGCACGCCAAGTATTCCACTCAAGCATTAATGGTGTGTCGTATAAAGCGTTGTTCTTAATATCTTCAAAAAGGCCAATAACCTCTAATGTATTTAAACGATCTTTTAGAGATTTGACTTGCTGGCTAATTAAAACATGCTGTTTTTTAGCTATGCTATCAAATAGCGCCTTTTTAATATCAGATGTAGTTAATTTGGATATATTAAGCTCAGAAGATGTCCTATCTTCAAGCTCAAGCAACTTCCTCTCTAATACTGTGCGATCGTCGGTCAGTAATTGAGGGGTAGTATTATCAAATAAATAGAGTTTAAAGCTACTCTCATCATCTACAAATACTGGCTCTCTGGAGATGTTGGCTAAAATAAAGTCAACCTCATCTCTTTTGTCGGCTGCAATTGATAAAGAGTGGCCTCTATACGAGATATCAACTAATCCTGTTGCTCGAAGGTATCTAAAACAGGAGTCGGCATAATCTCTCATATTACTTGCTTTAGTAGACAAAAATTTTTCTACTGAAGTGTTAGAGGACTGTCTAGTTTTAGTTTGACCAGATTGAATCTCGCTGCGATAGATGTAATTCAACTCTTGGTCAAAATACTGTTTAACAAATAATTTATAGCTAATCTGACTATCAGCTTTAGCTTTACGAAATTCTTTAATTTTGTTGACAATAAGATCGAAGTCGTTAAAGTCGGTTAGTTGTAAGCCGAAGATTTTTAATTCATCAAAAGTTAGCTTATCTAAAGTAGATATTAATCTTAATATCTCTAAGAATGGCTTAATGAAAAATGATGTTGTTTGAAGCTCATCGGTTTGTTTAGGGGCCTTATGATAAGGAGATGGTAGTTGGAATTTTAGAAGTTGTCTTAATAAGGCTTCGGAGCTAAGACGTTCATCCAAAAAATCACTACCAGCATTAGTAAGCTTCACTACAGGGGCAAGATCAACAAAACCTAAAGCTTTTGGCCCTCTATTAATTCGATCTCTTGCACTTAAAGCAGGGTCTTTAGAGGAAACAGAGCTTTGAAAACTGTCAGATGATATAAGTAGCTTAATAAAATCAGTCTGAGTGCTTGAGTTCCATTTATGATCACTAAAATACTTGGTGAGAAGCTCTATCTCTGTAATCATCTTAAATGGAGATCTGGGAGAAGTGATAAAGAATAGCGTTCGTCCTTTAATTGTTGCCATTTAACTAACCTACATACGTTAATTTTGCTGAATTTAAATATTAATTAAAGAGATTAATTAAATAAAAAAATGAAAGCCCAGCTCAATTAAAACTGTTGCGAATCCTAAAACAACTGTTTTAATTGAGCCAAAGCTCTATTTCCTTAAAGAAAGACCTAAAACATACAATCTTAAGAAGATTAGAAGTTAGTAATAATAAGGTGTTGAGTTTGAGATTTAAATCTATTTCTGATATTCACAGAATAGCTTTTAAAGTACTCGTCCTTGATATACCCTTGATATAGGTCTGAAATTAAATTGGTTTTTCCTATTATCATAAGGGCTTTACAAGACAAGTTTTTAAAGTCAGCAGCTAAACGTCTATGTTCAGCTTCACCAAAACCATCGGCATACTCACTATTTCCATAATCACTGAAAATACAGTCGTATGGAGGGTCAAGAAAAATAAAATCTTCAGTTTTAGCCATATCAAATACAGCAGAATAATCTTTATTGTAAATTTGTGCTGTAGATAAAAGATTATGGTGCTCTTTAGTTAACAAAGAGGTATTAAAGTTTTTATACCTACCAAAAGGTACATTGTACTCCCCCAAGGAGTTGTACCGAATCATGCCAGAGTAAGCTGTTTTATTAATGAAAAAATAAAGAACTGAATCTAAATATGAAGAGTTAACTTTGTGGTTGTACATATCTCTGAGACTATAGTATAAGTCTTCATTGCAGTTCTTAATGTGAGTATCAGGAGAAACGTTCTTTAAGGTTTGATATTCTGCCTGATTGTTATCATACATTTCTTGTATAGAACGAAGTTGTTTAGAGACCTCTTCGAAATTGCTCTGAACTTCGTTGTAGAAATTAATTAGTCGAGTATTAAAATCATTAATAATGGCCTTTTTAGGCTCTAAGTGAAAGTAAAGAGCTCCACCACCAAAAAAAGGCTCAATATAAGTATCAAAGTTTTGAGGAATGTAGTCCTGAAAAAAAGGAATTTCCTTGGATTTTCCGCCACGATACTTAATTATAGGTTTCATGATCGCTCTCCGCTTTTAAGATCCGTTTGGATTGATAAGAACACATTATATAACTAAAAAATAACAATTTAAATGAGGATCTAAAAAAACATAACTATTCCTATTAATGTTCAATATGACTAAAAAACGGACATATAAGAGAATGGTGAGTGTGGGTAAGATAGGGCAATCAGCATTTAGTCATAGTAGGCTTAACCAATAGGCAAACCGAATGGCTTGGCATCTAAACTTTTTTAACATGGACTAAGCATGCTAAAATATGACCCCTAATTTTTTCACTAGTGCGTTAGCATGTTTATGAGGTTCTCACAAAGTGCGTGATGATAATGATTTACCGTCCAAGGCTGATGAGTATGGTCGCAAGGTTAGTCCTTATTTTAATATTGAAGATAAGGAAGCCAAATATAAGGCTGATAAGCTATTTAAGCGCTTAAGACGCAAAGTAGGTCATGCTATTGGTGATTATGGCATGATTGAAGAGGGCGATAAGGTCATGGTCTGCATTTCCGGTGGTAAAGACTCTTATGCCATGCTCGATATTTTATTATCCATTAAGCGCTCTGCTCCTATTCCTTTTACCTTAGTTCCTGTTCATATTGACCCTGGTTTTCCTGGAACTCCAGAGGGCATGGTAGAGGAGCATCTTAAGAATGTAGGCCTTGATTACTATGTACTCAAGCGTCCTGTTTATGAGATCTCAAAAGCCAAAGTAGGCCCTGATACTCGCTTGTGCTCTATTTGTTCTCGTATGAGAAGAGGCTTTTTATACTCTACTGCTCGTGAAATTGGTGCTACTAAAGTGGCTTTAGGTCATCATCGTGATGATATTTTGGCTACTTTCTTTTTAAATCTCTTCTATTCAGGCATTATGAAGACTATGCCGCCAATTTTACGTAATGATAAGGACGACTTAACAGTTATTCGTCCTTTAGCTTATTGCCGTGAGCGTGATTTAACCACTTTAGCTAAGCTGAAGAATTACCCAACAGTACCAAAAGGTCTATGCGGTTATGGCGAAAATGAAGAGCGTGCTTCTATGCTTAAGATGATTCGCCACTGGGAAAAAGAGCAGCCTAAGCGTCCTGACATTATCTTTAAGGCACTCAAGAATGTGGTGCCATCTCATTTATTAGATCGCAACTTATTCGACTTTAGCAAAATCTCTAATGGCCCTAAAGTTAAGTAAGTTAAAGCAAATTTAAATATGAACAAGCTCTAGTCAATTACTTTGGTTAGAGCTTGTTTTGTATTTGAATATTATCCAAAGCTGATAAAATTAGAGTGGTTCTTTAAGGCACATATTATTTTTGTGAAAGGATGAGAAATGTCAGATTGGCTTGATGTACTAAATGATGAGCAGCGTAATGCAGTTGAGCAAACTGAGGGCTATGTCTGCTTACATGCTGGTGCAGGAACGGGTAAGACTAGAACCCTGACCTATCGTTATGCTTACTTGATTAACGAATATGGCATTTCTCCACGCTCTGTATGGTGTGTAACTTTTACCAATAAAGCTGCTGTAGAAATGAAACAGCGTGTCCAACAATTGTGTGGCAATGCTATTGGTAATCCTTTTGTTACCACTTTTCATGGTTTTTGTGCGCTCTTTTTACGTGAAGAAATCATGGCTATAGGCTGGCCTAAGACTTTTACTATTTGTGATGTCTCTGATGTTAAAGAGCTGCTACGCCCTTTATACAAAGAGTGCGAAATTGATGGTAAGAAGCTGTCGTTAAAAAAGGCTTGGGAATTTATTGACTGTAAAAAAGAGACCAAAGATTACATTAGTGCTTTTATTGGCCCTGATAGTACCGAGCTATTAAAGCGCTCTGCTAGTGCTACTGAGGATAATCTTAAGCTCTTCTGGCGCTACTTATTTGCCCAGCGCACTACTTATTCTTTAGATTTTGATGATCTGATTTTACTAACTTTACATATTTTGCAAAACTTTCCTGAGGTAAGAGAGCGTTGGCAAAAGCGCTTAGAGTATATTTTGGTTGACGAATTTCAGGATATTGATCGTGACCAGTATATGTTAGTAGAGATCTTAGCTAACTACCACAATAACCTCTTTATTGTAGGTGATCCAGATCAGACCATTTACTCCTTTAGAGGTGCTCGAGTTGAGTATTTCCAAAACTTTGTTAATGCTCATGCCCCTCAAGGTATTAAGCTAAATTTAACTTATAACTATCGTTCTCAAGGCGCAATTTTAAAAGCGGCTTACTCAGTTATTTCCAATAATGTCGACCCTGATCGTCTGCCTTTAATTGCTAAGCGTGAAGATATCACTTTAGATGACATGATTGTCTCACGTGACCCTAACTTGAAGCTTGAGGAAAAAATGAGTCCTCAAGTGGTAGAGCATTTGGCCAAAAGCTCTTATTACTCCAATGCCAGGGCAGGCAATCATAAAGATCGCTTAGCTAAAGCGGTAGGCTTTAAAGCACAAAAGAAGTTAGAGCGTATTGGTTTAGAGCCCCGCCCAAGCGAACATAATTTTGCCAATCAAATTTCCCCTTGGGATCAGGTTTTACCATCTCAAGAGCAAGTTTACACTCTTGAGGATAATCAAGCTTATTGGTCATTACGAGAGCTGCTTAGTGAAAGCCCTAATAAGAAAGGCCAGGCCTTATCTTTAAAGCCTATCATTACTCATGCCTCTTCTGTGTACACTGAGGCTGATTATGTTGTGGATTGTATTAAGGAAATTAAGTATTTAGATCCAAACGCCACCATTGCTATCTTGTATCGAGCCCACTATGTGGCTATGCAGTTTGAAAATGCCTTAGTCGCAGCTAAGATTCCTTACAATGTGATAGGTGATTTGCGCTTCTTTGACCGTAAAGAAATTCGCGATGTTATTGCTTATATTCGCCTGAGAGTAAATCTTGATGACGATGTAGCCTTTAGACGTATAGTTAACGTTCCTCCACGTGGTTTTGGCAAAAAGCGTATGGAAAAGCTTGATTTGATTGCCAAAGCTAATAATTGCTCTTTATTTAAAGCTTTAATCTTAAGTAAGGATGATGAATTCTTATTTAGTCGTCAAACTAAGGTAGCTGACTTTATTAAGGTCATGGGTGATTTGTCCCAAGCGCCTTTTAAAAGCCCTGTTGACGACTTTGAACTTATTATTAACAACACTGGCTATGAGGAGTGGATTAAAGAATCTGGCGAAGATGAGCGTCTGGAGAATATTGCCACCTTAAAGAGCTATTTATCTGATTTTAAGAAAAATCAAGATGACGAGGTTAACCTGGCAGACTTTGTGTCTAATGTAACTTTAATGACCAGTGCTGACGAGAGCTCTCCTGTAAATGCTGTACGTTTAATGACAGTACATAATGCCAAGGGCTTAGAGTTTGACTACGTTTTTGTAGTTAGTGTCAATGAGGCTGTTTTCCCTAGCAAAAAGGCTATTAATGAGCTTAATGTTGAGGAAGAGCGCCGCTTAATGTATGTAGCCATGACCCGTGCTAAAAAGCAATTATTCTTGTCAGAAGCAGGAGGTATGCTACAAAACCGCCAAGACCCACAAGCTAAGATTCCACGCTTGCCATCACGCTTTTTAGCTGAGGTTAAAAAGGATGAAGTGGTAGAAATTGGTGGTTCTTATATGTCCCCTCTTGGTCAAACAGAGATCAGAGTTGGCAATGAGAACAAGAGCAATCTCATGTCAGTAGGCGAGCGTTTTGTCCATAAAATTTTAGGTACAGGCATAGTAAGAGAGGTAAGAGCTGTTGAGGGTGAGTATTTAGTTTTCTATGAAAAGCTAGGCCGTGAACGCACTCTAGCCTTTACCGCCAAATTTGAGCGCCTTAGCCCCTCATCAAACCAAGCCCCAGCTGGAGCTATCGCCCCAGCTGTAGCCTCACTCCAGCCTCAGGCCCAGGCCCAAGCACCTGGCTTAGGCCAGAGCCTTGCCCTTGGCCAGACCATGGGTCAGCCATGGCCTCAACCACAGCAACAGCCATGGCCACAAGGACTTGCACAGCCTGTATCCAATGCCTATCAAAGTAATATGAATGGCGCTGTGGCTGCTAATGGTTTTAACGCTCTCAATGCCATAGGCAATCAAGGACAGAGTCCTTTTAATGGGGATGCTTGTGCAAGTGCAGAGCAGGGTACAAATACTAACAATAATGGCATGATGTCTTTTGCTCAATTTTGTGCTCAAGGCGTAACACCTCCAAGCGCCCCAGAGGTTAATAGCTTGGGCAATGGCTTTGGCAATGTCGTCGAGGCTAACAAGATTGCTGAGCCTTTAATTAGCACTGATTATCAGCAAATTGATGATGATTATGTTGATGATGATGATGATGAGGTAGCTTTTGTTCCAACCGAGAGCTTGCATCGCCCTAAGTTTAATGCCTTTAATGCTGAGAGCGCTCCTACTTTTAGCAATAATGTGGTCAATAATTACAATATTGATATTGGTCAAGGCTATGGCTTTAAAGGCCATAATCCTATGGCAACCTTCAAAGGTAACAGAGGCAAAAAGTCCTCTACAGAAGGTGAGAGCTAACTGTGCAACAACTACCAGCACCAGTAGCATTAATTGGTAGTTTTTTGCTATTAAAAGCCCCTGATAGGCATTAGAAAACCTGGGCTTAATAAGTTTAAAAAAATACAGGCTGATATTTCTTAAAAGCTATGCTTTTGGAGTGTCAGCCTGTCTTGTTCTTAAAGTCTTACTTTAATTTAGTGCACCAAGCTTTGTCTTAAAAGGTAAGGATAGTCCCAGATTGCGCCTAATCTTAAGCTTA
>Bissell_p1__coassemble_384_pt1 | contig 31560 bp, 20 predicted proteins | sample Bissell_p1__metabat2_low_PE_026 | metagenome-assembled genome bin Bissell_p1 | reverse complement strand
TAACCAAGCTCATCAAGTTGGGCTTTGAGGTTGCAATTCAAGCAAACGCAGGTGCCGACGCCAGCTTTGATGACGCTGCATATAGCGCAGCTGGTGCTAAGGTTTTACGTGGTCGTGAAATTTGGCAAAGCGACATTATTTTCAAGGTTAACGCTCCTACTGATGACGAAATCAAGTTATTAAAGGAAGGCCAAACCTTAGTAAGCTTCATTCGCCCAGCTCAAAACCCTGAACTCGTTGAGAAACTTAATGCTAAGAAGGTCAATGTTCTTGCTATGGACATGGTACCTCGTATCTCTCGTGCTCAGGCATTAGACGCATTATCCTCAACTGCCAATATTTCTGGTTATCGTGCTGTTATTGAAGCTGCCCACAACTTCGGTCGCTTCTTTACTGGCCAGGTAACTGCCGCAGGTAAGGTTCCACCAGCTAAGGTATTAGTTATCGGTGCTGGCGTAGCTGGTCTTGCTGCTATTGGTGCTGCTCACTCCTTAGGCGCTATTGTTCGTGCTTTCGATACTCGTTTAGAAGTAGCCGATCAAATTAAGTCCATGGGCGGTGAGTTCTTAAAGCTTAACTTCGCTAACGAAGATGGCGGTTCATCCGACGGTTACGCTAAGGTAATGTCTGATGAGTTCATCAAGGCTGAGATGGAGTTATTCGCAGCTCAGGCTAAGGATGTAGACATCATCATTACTACCGCTGCTATTCCAGGTAAGGCTGCTCCACGCTTAATCTCCAAGGAGATGGTTGAGAGCATGAAGCCAGGCTCAGTTATTGTTGACTTAGCTGCCGCTACTGGTGGTAACTGTGAGTTAACTGTAGAGGGCAAGGTAACTACTACCGAGAACGGCGTAAAGATCATTGGTTACTCTGATTTAGCTTGCCGCTTACCAGCTCAGTCTTCACAGCTTTACTCAACTAACTTAGTAAACTTAGTTAAGATCTTATCTCCAAACAAGGATGGCAACATCAACATCGACTTTGAAGATGTGATCTTACGTAATATGTCTGTTACTAAGGATGGTGAGATTACCTTCCCACCTCCAAAGATCAGCGTTTCTGCAGCTCCTGCAGCTCCTGCTGCTGAGGCTCCAGTACAAAAGGTTGAGCAACGCCAAATTTCTCCACGCTTCAAGGCTTCTTTAGTAGGTATCTTGATTGTGGCTTTTGCTTTAATTGGTATTTACGCTCCAGAAAAGTTCTTACCACACTTCACTGTATTCGTACTTTCATGTGTAGTAGGTTACTACGTAGTTTGGAACGTAACTCATTCCTTACATACACCTCTAATGGCTGTTACTAACGCTATTTCAGGTATTATCGTTGTTGGTGCCTTGCTCCAGATCAGCTCTGGCAGCATCATTATTGGCGCACTTGCCTTTATCGGTGTGCTCATTGCTTCCATCAACATCTTTGGTGGCTTCGCCGTAACACGTCGTATGCTATCCATGTTCAAGAAACAGCAGTAAGGATCAGGAGATATTAAGAAATGGTAGCAGGTCCTATACATATGGCCTATATTTTGGCCGCACTGCTCTTTATCATGGCCTTAGCAGGCCTTTCTAAGCAAGAAACTGCTAAGTACGGCTGCTTATCTGGTATGGTTGGTATGGCTATCGCCTTAGTTGCCACCTTTGCCCAGGTAGACAGTGCAACTGGTTTCTTACTTATCATTTTAGCAATGGGCTTAGGCGCAGGTATTGGTATCTACGTAGCACGTCGTGTTGTTATGACTCAGATGCCAGAGCTTATCGCCTTCATGCACTCTTTCGTAGGTTTAGCTGCTGTATTAGTAGGCTTTAACTCTTACTTAGAGCTTGGCGCTGTTGCTCCAGACACTGTAACTATCCCACTTGACGCTTCTCAAGCTACTATCGTTGCTTTAATGGATGCTGCTGCTCAGGCTGCTGCAACCATGGGTGGCGAGCACGCTATGAGCGCTGGTGAGTTAAACACCCACTTAATTGAGATCTTCTTAGGTATCTTCATTGGTGCAGTTACCTTCACTGGTTCTATTGTTGCTTACGGTAAGCTCAACGGCTCCTACAAGTTAGCAATCTTTAAGTCTGCTCCTTTAATGTTACCAGGTGGCCACTTCTTAAATTTAGGCGCTATTATTATTTCCGTAGTGCTCTTAATTTGGTTCATGGCTGCTGATGTACCTCCAGTACTTCCATTAATCTTAATGACCTTAATCGCATTTGCCTTTGGTATCCACTTAGTGGCTGCTATCGGTGGTGCTGATATGCCAGTTGTTATCTCCATGCTCAACTCCTACTCTGGTTGGGCTGCAGCTGCCTCTGGCTTCATGCTCTCTAACGACCTCTTAATCGTTACTGGTGCATTAGTAGGTTCTTCTGGTGCTATTCTTTCTTACATCATGTGTAAGGCAATGAACCGCTCCTTCATCTCTGTTATCGCTGGTGGCTTCGGCAACGAAGGCGCTGCTGCTTCTGGTGATGAGGAAGTTGGTGAGTACCACGAGCTTAAGGCTAACGAAGTTGCTGAGTTATTAAAGAACTCTTCTTCTGTTATCATCGCTCCAGGCTATGGTATGGCTGTATCTCAAGCCCAGCAAGCTGTTGCTCAGTTAACTGAGAAGTTACAAGAGCGTGGCATTACTGTACGCTTTGCTATTCACCCAGTAGCAGGCCGTTTACCAGGTCACATGAACGTATTATTAGCTGAGGCTAAGGTTCCTTACGATATCGTATTTGAAATGGACGAAATCAATGATGACTTCGAGAATACCGATACCGTATTAGTTATCGGCGCTAACGATACCGTTAACCCAGCTGCTTTAGAGAATCCAAACAGCCCAATCGCTGGTATGCCAGTATTAGAGGTTTGGAAGGCTCGCAACGTTGTCGTATTCAAGCGTTCTATGAATGCTGGTTACGCAGGCGTTCAAAACCCATTATTCTTCAAGGACAATTCTTTCATGCTCTTCGGTGATGCTAAGAAGACCGTTGAAGATATCGTAGCTAACATCTAATAGCGCAAGCTTAACGATGTGATCCCAACTTGTTGGGACGATACAAAAAGGGGGCTAGCTTTTTTTAAGCTAGCCCCTTTTTTTTAGTTCGTATCACTTAAAATTTGATTGAGCGTATTGATTTTTTCAATGCCATATTCTCGGCTTCCAACTCTGCATTACGCTGCTCTAACTCTCTTATTTTTGCCTCAATCTCAAGATCCGTTAACTTAGAGTACTTGTTAGCCGCTCTTTTTCTTTTGGTTTGAGCATCACTATTATCAAGTTTTTTCTTTTGCTTAATATCATTCATAATTTCGAGCAATAAAGTTCCCCCTATCCCCTATCCCATAGCTCTTGCCATCGCCACGCAATGAGCCTGCCATCGCCATGCCATGGCTCTTGCCATCGCCACGCAATGACCCTTACCATCGCTATGAATGTTCCTTGGGATAGAAAACAGGAGTTATTGCTATACACTTTGGACTTACCCCATATAAGTACAGTCCAAAACTTAAGCCCCATAGGAATGGGGCTTAGGTTGGAATTGCAGCTTATTTTGGTACTATGCCGCTGCTACTATTTTTTTAAGCTGATCCATAAGACTGGAGTATGACCTGCTAGGCATTTACCCGAGGCATTAGTCACGCGCTCTAAATCAATTGAGCTCTTGATAACTATCATGGAGGTAATGGTTGATTTTAAGCGGTTAGAGAGCAAGCGTGGGTCAGTAATAATAATAGGATCACCCTTTTTTACTTCATCGCCTAAATTAACCTTGGTAACAAAGCCTTCGCCTTTAAGCTCCATAGACTCGACACCAAATGTTACATAAACTTCTAAGCCCTCAGCCATACGGACAGCAAAAGCATTTTTAGTAGGTAAAAGTCGAGAAATAACACCATCACAAGGAGCGACTATAGTTTCACTCTCAGGTACGACAGCAACACCCTCACCCATTACCTTTTCTGAAATTACAATGTCTGGAACCTCCTCTAAAGGCAACAAGGTACCTGAAACAGGAGCAAACAAAGAAAAATCAGCTTGGATATTGTCTACAGGGGTTTCACTAGCAGATACGCTAGCTCGCTTAAATAACTGAGATAAAAATCCCATAATAGCTCTCCTAAACCTGCATAAAACACTAAACTCATAGTAATAATTTACCATACTACTATTGACTACCATTTTAAGCCTAGAGCGCTAACTTTAGCAAAGAATAAGAACAAGAAAAAAGCCTAGAGAGCTTACCCTCTAGGCCTTGTTTTTTACAATGAAAACTTATCATTAAACAATTGCTGTAAATCTCGAGCTGACGCTATATCCATGATTTGTTGATATAAAGACAAATCAAAATGAGGCTCAAGTCCACGATCATAAAGCCTTTGCAGCTCTTTTCTTACTTTAGATAAAGAGGCTGCATCGGTTGTGATATAGCTGACACCTAAAGATAAGTAAAAAGGCAATAGCTCAGTACGCATAGCAAAGCGACCTGCCAAGCCAACAGTAACGCCCTCATCATGGGCACCTTTACAGGCAATAGCAATCATTTTTGAAAGAGCTGGGGTAAAGTAATCCTCAGGTGGTCTAGGAGCAGCTGCATACTCAGCTAAAGAGCTAGTACCAATTAAGAACATATCACCATATGCCGCAAAGGCACGAGCTGAGAGCACGGCAGCAGGTGTTTCAATCATTAAAGCAACTTTAGCCTCTCCCATAGAAGCGCCTTCGTGTTGTAACTCTTGTTTAACCTGATCGAGCAATTCATTTAAAGCTTTAGCTTCACTAATACGAGTAATTAAAGGGAAGACTATACAAATCTCACGGCCTTGAGAAGCAAGCAATAAAGCACGTAGCTCATTTTTTAATAAACGAGAACCTACCTGAGCACCGTATTTTCTAAGTGGGCCTACCTCATCCATATCTAAGGTAAATAATGGGCGCTTATCTCCTGCAAAATCAAAAGTGCGAGCAGTAAGCGGAGCATTCTTAGGTATTTTGTCAAAAATAGACCTAAAGGCAGTTACCATCTCATCAACACTAGGCTCGTGATGCAGATTTAAGAACAAAAACTCTGAGCGCAATAAGCCTAAACCGTGGTTAAAATAACGAGCTAAACGATCAACCTCACCTATAGCACCCATAGAGCCTGCTACAGTTACGCCAATATTAGAGCACTCATCATCACCATCATCGTCGTCGGCAAATAAATCTTGTTGTGCAATTAAGGCTTTAGCAGTATCTACAGGGGGTTCGACCAAAATAGAGCCACGATTAGCATCAACTAAAACATGCTCACCATTTCTAATGGTCAGTGCCCCTTTAACCCCATAAATGGCAGGAATACACAAGTCTCTAAGCACAGTGCTTAAGTGACTAGATGATTGTCCGCCCTCTAAAATAACAGCCCTGACCAGCTCTGTATGCAAAGATAAAAATCTAGCAGGACTAAGATCACTGGCAATAATTACGCTTGGCTCATTAAGGCGAGGCATATCAGAGGTTAATTCTTTTTTAGAGCCAATAGTACTAATAAAGTCACGCATTAAAGATTGGAGTTCTTTAGCACCTAATTGCATTTCCCAATCATTTTCATAATCCTCACGGGAGCGCTGATCCAAAGCCCCACCAGAGGTTAAATTATCAACAGTGTCTTTATAGTTTGAGTCTTGATTAGTAGTGCCAGGCTCATAAACTTGAGCGCTTTGAGTAAAGCGCTTGATTTTAGGAATTAAGATACTTTGTGCTGCATCTAAAGCGGTATGGCCCTCATAAATGAGCTTATCAATATCTTTAATATTGTTAGCATTGGTAATGTATGAAGCCACAGCACCAAAGAGATCTCTTACCTTATCAGGTACAGTACCCGAGGCAGCATTGTTGAGCTTGTTGGCAAATTCTCGGCTAGCTTGACGGTACTTAATACTCTCTTCGCTAGCGCTAAAAGAGGCTACTACGTCTACTACATCCTCCTCATTACCATGACTAATAACAAAGGCGCGGCCTTCGCTCACACCCTCTGACACAGTAACTCCTGACATGGTATACATTTTATTAGCCCCTTTTAAGTCAGCCTTAGACCAAACTTACGGCCCAAATAATTAAACTTATTTGAGCCGTATAATTTCTTTTCAGTAAATCGCAATATGCTACTGACGTAAAGCACCATCTAAAGTGTAGCGCTTTTCCATTTCTACATAATACTTAGTACCAGCACAAACAGCTGCTGGAGGAATAAGAAGATTTAATAATGGAATAGTCATAGCTAATGAGATTATAGCGCCCATTGAGAATGTAGCTAAGCGTTGTTGTGAAAGATCGTGACGCATTTGGGCAAAAGAAATTTTATGGTTGTCATAAGCGTAGTCCACATATTGAACTGACATCATCCAGGCAGCCAATAAGAACCAACAAATAGGAGCAACAATATTCACTACAGGAATAAAGGAAATGATAAGACAAACTAATACTCGTGGTAAGTAAAAGCCCATTTTTTGAAGCTCACGCTTAATAATACGTGGTACATCTTTAACTATATCAGCAAAAGAATCACCATTATCCAAAGCAACGCTATTACCTCTAATCAAGCCTTCTGCTTTTTCAGCTAGAAGTCCATAAAAAGGTGAAGCAATAATGGTAGCAATGGTAGAAAAGATGTAGCAAAAGACAAAGCCCACTGATGCTAATAGCAAAACGTAAATCACATAGCTTAAAAAGCTTAACCACTGAGGCAACATGTCTAAATAATTTTGTAGCATGCCATAGATGGTTTGAAACATTAAGTAACCACCTAAAATCAAGACTACAAAATTGATTACTATTGGAATAATGACAAATAAACGGCACTCTTTAGACAAGGCTAAATTTAAGCCCGATCCTAAATAGCCAAAGACACTAAATGGTGAAATTGTTTGATTTACGCTATCTTTTATCATCATTAACTCCTAGGTGATAAGCCTTATAAGCATAAGTAATCCTTATAGCCTTAATCTTATACTATATAGTTTAGCTACAACTTAGTTTACTAAAAAAAGTAAAATTAATTCTCAAGCCCCCCTACCAGGCAACACCTAGCATCACCTGACACCGCCTGACAGCTGCCAGGCGCTGTCAGGCTCTGCCAGGCTGCTCCTAACTATTCCCCTAAGCGCTGCAGAGCATTTGCTGTGCAGGCATGGCTATTAGCTTGCCCATTGCCCCTTGCCACTTTGTACTTTGTACTTTGTCCTGGGGTGCCCTGTTGTTAGGCATCTTATACAAGATTGATCGCCAGCTTTAAAATAAGAACTGGCAATAGCATATAGACTTAAGTAGTAATTGTCTTTGCTGACCTAAGTATTTGCTCATTGTATAATGAGATAATAATCGCTAAATTAAGCGCAATCTTATGCTTTTATATTATTGCCTGCCAAGTAATATCCGTTCTTTATAAGGTTGCATGTCTATGCAGAATATACTTGGTAAGTATTCTAATTTCCCTGAGGTGGCTGATGTCTGCTTTTACCGATCCTAGTTCTATCGTTTTAATTGTCGGTGCAATCTGCATCTTCATCTTTATTATTCATGGCTTATGGTTTTCAGGTAAGCCAAAAAATCGCAAACTACAAAAAGATAACGCTCGTGATCAAGAAATTAGCAAGTCATCACATGTAGGCAAAGTGCGTATTGTTACCAGTGAGCTTAGTGACCATGATGATCTTGAGGATAATATTGAAATATCGGTAGGCAAGATTAACAAATCTACTCCAAGTTCTAACTCTTATACTAACAATACCCGTCATATGTCTTTACCTGAGGGCTTTGATGACAGCTACGAGCAATTACAAAACTCTGCTGCTGTGAGCGTTAATCATAAGCCTCGCAACACCAATGATGCCGCTATGGGTGTAGAAGAGGTAGCTTATGATGGCTCTCAATACAATAACTCAGAGCCTGTTCAAAATGTTGAGCCTCGTAATGTATATGAGTTAATTGTTTCTGCCGCTCCAGGCCATCCTTACTTAGGTGAGGATATTGAGGATATTTGCAATCAAAAAGGCTTTATTCAGGGCTTTATTAAGGATAATCTCAAGATTTATTTTGTGTATGAAAATTCTAATACTAAAGAAAACGAAGTATTTAGAATTTGCTCTATGGAAGCACCTTATTACTTCCCAGAGAATATGAAAGATTTCCAAACCTCAGCCATTGCTCTTTACATGACCTTACCTGAAAAAGGTAAAGCTTATGCTTATTTCAAGGCCTTGCGTATGGCTACTGAAATCTTTATTGATCAATTAGGTGGACAAATCCAAGACCAGCATCGTAATCCACTAAGCTCAGAGCAATTAGATATGATTGCTGCTGAATTACAGCATTATGATGGCGGTTTAAATACCATTCACTAATTTTATCAGCGCTATCTAAGGCCCAAGGCCAGGGCTTTAGCCCAGGCCCTGGCCAAGGCCAAGACTTTGGCCTGGCCTGCCATTGACATGGCTACATGCCAGGGGCTGGGGCCTAGGCGTAATGCTTATGGGTTATTTTTCTAAAGCACTATCACAGTGCTTTTTTTATATTACTCGACATAGTGCAGCTGCCTTGTAGGGTTTGCTTGATTTAGCTATGTTGTAAGATTAATCATTTTTGCGGATGTAATGTTATGAGTGATCTTTTTGCTTCACTTGCTCAACAGCCAGATGATCTAAGTTACGAACACTATCGTGAGTTAATTGATACTTTAAATCGTTACGCTCGAGCCTATTATGTACTTGATAATCCTATCGTTCCTGATGTTGAGTATGATCGCTTATACCGTGAGTTAGAGGCCATTGAACTCTATAGCGAGTTTAAAGATGCCGACTCCCCTACCAGACGTGTAGGTGACGCTATCAATACTAGTTTTGCCCCTGTAGCCCATAAAGTGCCCCTAATGAGCCTGGGCGATATTTTTGATGACGAGGAGCTAGTTGACTTTAATAAGCGCATGTTAGAGGCCACTGGTAGCGAAGTTGAATATTGTGCCGAGCCTAAGCTTGATGGCTTAGCTATTTCTTTAATTTATGAAAAAGGCGTTTTAGTTAAAGCCGCTACTCGTGGTGATGGCACTACTGGTGAAGATATTACCGCCAATGCTAAAACCATTAAGGCCATTCCTCTTACCTTACATGTCATGAAAGATGACATGGCCCATATGATTGATGCCTCTTTTGCCGCTCAGTCCATTCCTGACTATTTGGATGTTAGAGGCGAGGTTTTCATGCCTCGTGATGGCTTTAAAAAATGGAATGAAGAGGCTAAGGCTAAGGGACAAAAAGTATTTGCCAATCCACGTAATGCAGCAGCTGGCTCTTTACGACAACAAGACTCTCGCATTACCGCACTTCGTCCTTTAACCTTTAATGCCTACTATATTGGCCAATGTGATTTTGAGAACGATAGTGATCATTTACCTGATAGCCAATATGGACGTTTGCAATTTCTCAAGAGCTTAGGCTTGCCAGTTAATGAGCATATTAAGGTAGTTAAAGGCATTAGCGGCCTAAGATCCTTCTATGAAAGCTTAGGAGCCTTACGTCCTAGCTTAAACTATGATATTGATGGTACTGTGCTTAAGGTTAATGATATAGCTACCCAAGAGGAGCTAGGATTTACCGCTAAAGCACCACGCTGGGCTATTGCTTATAAGTTTCCTCCTGAGGAGGCCATGACTAAGCTCTTAAATGTTGATTTTCAGGTAGGACGTACGGGCAAAATCACCCCAGTAGCCCGCCTACAGCCTGTTTATGTAGGTGGTACTACTATTTCTAACTGTACCTTACACAATGAAGAAGAGCTTAAGCGTCTTGATATTAAAGTAGGCGATACTGTCATTGTTCGTCGTGCAGGTGATGTAATTCCTCAAATCTCAGGCGTGGTTAAAGAAAAGCGTGATGGCAGCGAACAAGAAGTAGTCTTCCCTAAAGTTTGCCCAGAGTGTGGCTCAGCTTTAGAAAGAGAAGATGGTGAGGTGGCCTATCGTTGTACAGGTGGACTAGTATGTCCAAAACAACAATGCCAAGCTATTGAGCACTATGTAGAGCGTGCCGCTATGGATATTGATGGCCTGGGTGAGCGTATTGTTGAGGCTATGGTTAGCAGCCAAATGATTCACAATATTGCTGATTTATACAGCTTATCAGAAGAAACTTTATCTAAGCTCATCATTGATACTACCAATGAAAAAGAAGAAGAGGGTAAGGTACGCCTCTTAGGTAAAGTTGTAGCTAAAAAGATTATTGCCAATATCGATAAGTCACGTCAGCGTCCTTTAAATCGCTTCATTTATGCTTTAGGTATTCGCGATGTAGGTGCCACTACTGCTAAGATTTTAGCTGCTAACTTCAAAACAATTGATGAGCTGATGCAGGCCTCTTTTGAAAAGCTCACCTCGATTAACAACATTGGCGGAGTAGCTGCTACTCATATTATTGATTTCTTCAAAGAAGAACATAATAGAACAGTAATTGAGCGCCTCTTAACTGAAGCTAAACTTGATCTGCAAGCTTGTGAGCAAGTATCTGAGATGTCTGAGGATACTAAGCCATTCTTAGGCAAAACTTTTGTTTTAACTGGTACTTTAAGCACTTTAAAAAGAGATCAAGCAAAAGAGCTTTTAGAGGGGCTAGGAGCAAAAGTTTCTGGCTCAGTATCCAAAAAGACTTATGCTGTTGTAGCGGGCACTGAGGCAGGTTCCAAGCTTACCAAAGCCCAAGAACTAGGCATTCAAGTCTATAGTGAAGCTGAGTTTATTGAGCTTTTAGGACAGTACAACATTACTCTTAGCTAATAAGAACCTCTTACCCTCTAGCCCTAGCCATGTGCCTACTAGGCCCATGGCCTAGTGCTCTGGCCTGGCCAAGGCCAGGGCCAGGGCCAGCTCTCAGGCCTTGGCCTGAGGCTGGGCCTGAGCCTGGGGCCTAAGGACAAGCCTTAGGGCTTGTGCTTTAAGCTTGCCTTATCATGCCTATTGATGGCTATGGATAGGGGGTTAATTTTTATCTAAGTTGATCACAAATATCAGAAACACTCTACTAGATAGATAGGCTGTGTGTTAACTTAGCTTTACAGTCTTACACAAGCTCCAGAGAACAATGTCATTATTATGCAGATTCAGCAATTACGCTACTTTATTACCTTAGTTGAAAAGCATAGCTTTACCGAAGCTGCTAGTGAGTGCTTTATTACTCAATCAGCACTTTCGCAACAAATTAAAGCTCTTGAAAAAGAGCTAGAGGTAACCTTACTCAATAGAAATGGCCGCACTTTTACTATTAGTCCTGCTGGCAGGTTACTTTATGAGCGCTCTTTATCCTTAGTCAAAGAAATTGATGATTTATCCAAACAAGTACAAAGGGTTTATCACAATTTAGGCTCTACTTTAAGACTGGGCCTACTAAGCTCTATGGATAATAAAGAATTGCCTGAAAAGCTTAAAGAACAAGTATTAAATCGTACTGGTTATGATCTAAGTATTCTCTACGGCAGTCATGATGAGCTTTATGAGCTTTTTGGTACAGGTTGCCTTAATGCTTTTATCTCTTATGAAAATAGACTTAATGCCACTGAATCTTTTAGCAAGACTAGGCTGTTTGCTACTAAGGTGTATGCCGAAATTCCTAAGAGTATAGAAATACCTTCTTATAGTTATAGCAAACTAAAAATTGATGTTGAGGAGCTTAGTAAGTTTAAATTGATCTTAGTGTGTGAAGAGGAGCATTTGCTTGAAGAGCAACAATACTTAGCCACACTGTTCAACCAAAACAACCTCAACTGTCAAACTACTACCAATATTCAAGACGGTCGTAAGTTGATACTGCAACAACCTAATAGTGCCTTAATTGTTGATCGCTCCTTATTAAGAGGTGATTTAAGCACTCACAATAAGCTCTTTAGATATGAAGTTATCAGTCAGGGCAAGGCTATTAAGAGACCATTAAGCTGCTTTGCTCGTAAGAATTTTAGCCAAGAAGAGCTCATGGAACTGTGCACTATCATTATGGAATTAGGTCAGAAAAAGGCCTCTTTAGAACAAGCTAAAGACGATCTCATTTCTTATCAAGACTCTAGCGATAAGCTCAATGATAAAGAGCTAAGCTACCACAAACACCATATTCCACTGTAAAAAACTAAAAAAGCTCCCTAATTTTCATTAGAGAGCTTTTTTTCTAAACTTTTTTCTTTAAAGCTTAACCTGGTAAGTTTCGATATGGGCAGTAGCTAAATCGAAATTGTTAGGGTCAATGCTCTTTAAACCAATAGCTCGCTCAAAACGTAAAGCATTCTCCATTGGTACTAATAAACCATGAGGCTTGGAGCTATTTAAAGAATCAGTTAAATAACCAGCATTTAAGTGCTTTAAGGTCTTAAGGTCGACACCTGCAAGCTTGGCAGCCTCACTCATGGAGTTAACACGACCCTTAGTAGGAATGCGCTTAAAAGCAACACGATTATCTACCGCAGGATGCTCAACACCGAAAGCTTCTGGGTGCTGTAAAATAGCGGCATAAGCCTTAAAACGCTTTAAATAAGTACGAGCAGTACGGCTTAAAGCAACAGTTTGAGCATTAATACTCTTAACACCGCCTGCCTTAGCACGACGAATTAACTTCTTAACACCAAACTCACCCTGGTTATAACCAACTAAGGCCAGCTCCCAGTCTTTACCTAAAGCATTATATAAATGCTCTAAATAAGTTAATGAGGCCTCGGTAGAAGCTACAAAGTCATAAAACTCATCATACTGGTCGGTTACTGATAAGCCAAAGCTTTTACCAGTTTGACGGGTGAATTGCCAAGGGCCATGAGCATTAGCATGGGAACGAGCACGAGTCTTAAAGCCGCTTTCTACTAAAGGAACAGCAGCTAATTCAGCAGGTAAGTTACGCTCTTTTAACTCAGTTAATAAATAGTGCATAAATACCTTGCCACGCTCCATATGAGATTCAAAGGAACGTGCTAATAGCTTAGCTTCTTTTTGCTCTTCTTTATTAAGCTTAATATTGAGCTTAAAACGCTTCTCATTGAAGAGATCACTATTCCATAAAGAACCATAATTCTTATTAGGATTGTAATAGAGATCTTCAATGGCTAGCTTTACCTTGGAGCTATCATGAGTCTTACTATCAAGAACAGCATTGCCAATAGGGCCAGAGGCTAAGTTCTTATTCTCAGTGACTGATTCGCTAGAGCAGCCTACTAACAAAGATAAAACTAAAAATGAGCTAAGTAAAACAGTAAAGGTCTTCTTAATCATTCCATATTCGCTTGGCATAAATGCCATTTGTTAAACACGCTAGAGCCTCTTTTTTACCATCAGGAAAAAAGGCCATAACAGAGCACTATCTGCTTAAAAGTTCGATAACCTAAGCTAAATTATTCATTGAGGTGCTGCTGTTGTAAGTTAGCTATGTTTAAACTGACCTGTAGCGTACCTAAGTGACCACTTTTAGGGCAGTTGCCTATAAGAAAAATAAATTCTTACAGTTACGAAACTTTTTTACCAACCCCTTATCTAAATGAAAGGTATAAGTTTATTTCGTAATTTCGTAATAAGCTAACCTTAGTGGCTCTAGTTAATTTCACCTCTGCTTGGCGGCATATAGACGTAAATTAGCTAGAGCGAAAAATCTTTGACCATCATTGTTAGCCTGTATTCACAGGATAAGCTTAGATAGGGCAAAAAACTTTCATTTGTCCAGAAATCTATCTTATGCAAGTGATCCTAACTTGCATATTCATTACTACAACACATATGGCGTATCTTATACGCAATCAAAAATATGAGACTAGCAGTAGTTGAGCATCAAGGTTGAGTGTCTTCGTTACGCAAAGCTCCATATTTACCTGAAGCAGCGTTACGAGCTAACTCATCACAGCGCTCATTTTCTTGATGACCACTATGACCTTTAACCCAATGCCATTTGATGTCATGAACAGAGCATAATTTATCTAAGCTCTTCCATAAGTCAGCATTTTTCACAGGCTCTTTACTCTTTGTGACCCAGCCGTTTTTCTTCCAGAGTGCAATCCATGACTCAATGCCATTTTTTACATACTTACTATCAGTAGTAATATGTAACAGGCAAGGCTCTAAAAGACACTGTAAGGCGCTAATCACAGCCATGAGTTCCATACGGTTGTTAGTCGTATGTTGGTAGCCTTGAGACAACTCCTTAGTATATTGCTTGTATTTTAGGACTACACCATAACCACCAGGGCCAGGATTGCCTAAACAAGAACCATCTGTATAAACGAATACTTCTTTCACAAGCACTCCAAGACAAATAATTAATCCAGTTGTTAATAGTTAAGCTGTGTATGTGTCTCACAGCAAGTCTCTCAGTAATATTGTTTGGAGCCATACTAACTTAATGGCCTACTATTAAATTTTTAAACCTTAAGCTAATGTTGCTAAAGAGCACGGTAATTATATCAAAACCATATTAAATATGAGCAAAACCAGCTAATTTAACATGAATCTTTTGCAACTATAAAGCCTAGCAAAAGCCTTTATACAAGCCATTTTATCATATAAAAATCTTGTATACCAGTAATATCTATAGTATGATAGCAAATACCGATTTTATGCTATTTTTACGCTTTTCTGATACCGCAAATTATGAGATCTAGCTCTCAATTATTTAGCGATTATCATAAAATTAATATTGATAAATAATATCTCAATAATCAGATTGGCTTATTTATGGGATTCTTATTAGCATTCAATTGTTAGTAAATCGCAATTTAAAGGCACTTTTACCATTACTAGTATACAAGTGTAATTATTTGCAAAGCCCGTAATAATAGCTATCTCAATTTATTTAATGTTTTACTTAAATAGCTTTAATAAATACCTTGGCTCAACTATTTGATTAACCTGCTATTTAGTAGCCGTAAGCAACAAGAACCAAATCCCCTTAAATATCACTGTTTGACCCTCTAAAATTCGCTCAACTGATAATAAATAATCAACAAAATATGGGTTTTTTGTTAAAAATGACGCATGAAATTAGCACAAGCTAACTAAAAATAGTATCATTTGGGCTTTTAGATACTTTCAGCTAACATTAACTATACGTAGTATTATTACTAATACTCACCTGCTTTATTACAGGCTTGGTTATCTTTTTTCCATTTAGACGCACGAATTTTCATGAAAAGACAAGTAGCATTAGATACTGAAACTACAGGTAAGTCCGACGACGGCACTCCTGGAGATCACCGTATTATTGAAATTGGCTGTGTAGAAATTATTGATCGCAAAATTACTGGCCGATATCTACAACTTTACCTAAACCCTGAGCGTCCTATTGATGAGGAAGCTACCAAGGTGCATGGTATGACTTGGGATGATCTTAAAGATAAGCCTACATTTAAGGATGTATATTTACAGTTTATCGATTTTATTCGTGGCTCTGAACTCTTGATTCATAACGCAAAGTTCGATACCTCCTTTATGGATAAAGAGTTTGCTTTACTAGGCCTCCATGAAACCACTAAGGACATCGCTACTGTAACTGATACTGTGTCAGTGGCAATGACTTTACATCCAGGCCACCAAGTTAACTTAGATAATTTGTGTAATATTTTCGGTGTGAGCAACAAACACCGTGTACAACACGGTGCGCTATTGGACGCTCAATTGTTAGCCGAAGTCTATTTGGCCATGACTGGAGGTCAAACTGACTTTAAATTAACCATTGATCACTCTACAGGCCATATTAGTGAGTGGAAGCGACCAAATGGTTGTAAGCTTAAAGTAATGAGTGTGGAAAGAGCCCGTCACGCTCAGCACGTCGATACTATTTTTAATTTAGCCCAAAAAACTAAAATTGCCAGCAATGAAGACGGTGGGGCTGTAGCTGGTAGTAATTGGGGCCCTCAATTTAATATGCCTTTTTTAGAAAAGGGTAAAGAAGAGGGCAAAAAGGAATATCAAAACCGTCTTAAAGAACAAAAAGAATCTTTAATTGGTTCTTTATTAAGCGATCAAGAACAAGAAGCCTTGGCTAAAATTCAAAAAGAAGATGCTTTTGCCTATCAACATTGGGTTAATAGAGTGCAAGGCAAGGCTTAATTTTTTGCTAAAGACTTGAGGAAACATGCTATGGATATGCTGTCATTTAACGTACTAGATGATTTAAAAGAAGCTCAGCAAGTATTGGCTAACTACTTACAAGCCCCTGATACTAAGGAAAAAATTGAACAAGCTATTGATATGATGGCTACATCCATTAGCAATGGCGGTAAAGTAATTAGCGCTGGCAATGGTGGCAGTATGTGCGATGCCATGCATTTTGCCGAAGAGCTTACTGGACGCTATCGCTTAAACCGTCCATCATTAGCAGCAATTTCCATTTGCGATCCTTGCCATATTACCTGTGTAGGCAATGATTATGGTTTTGACTTTATTTTCTCTCGCTTCTTAGAAGGCGCTGCTTTTAAGGGTGATGTCTTTTTAGGTATTTCCACCTCAGGCAACTCCCAAAATATTATTGAAGCCTGTCGTGTGTGCAAAGAAAAAGGCATTAATAGCATTTGCTTACTAGGCAAAGATGGCGGCAAGCTCAAAGACCTATGCGACATTCCTTTAATCGTACCTCATGATGGCTATGCCGATCGTATTCAGGAAATTCATACCATGATTATTCATATCTTTATTCGTGGTATCGAAAACCTCATCACCGATCCATCTTTAGGTCGCTAAAGCGCCCCGCCTCTCATCGCCCCCTATTCATAAGGAGCAAGCCCACCATTACAGTTACAGCTCTTGCCCCTTAATAGGGGCTTTTGCCCCACTGTAGCACTGCCGTGCACCCAGCGCTGCACCAGCAATGCATCAGCGCTGTGCCAGCGCAGCTCTGGCACTGCGTTGGCACTGCTCCTTACTGTCCACACAACGCTACAAGGTGGTGCTGTGCGCAAACGATCACGCAAAATTGCGAACTTAATCGCATTATTATTGGTCAAATTGCAAAGATCACGAGCACAGTATAATAAGTGCCTTATAATGCAAATAATATTTTGCAACTTGTCACAGGAGGAAGTGCTTGTATGTTGTGCAATGGCATATAAGTACTGTTAATTTTCTATGAAACTAAAGTCCGCATTTACTGCCTTATTAGGCTCCACTTTATTATTAGGCGCTACTGCCGCTATGGCTGACACTCAAATTAAAGTTTGGTGTTGGGATGATCACTTCAACGTACCTGCTGCTCGTATGGCTGCTGAGCGCTACGAGGCTAAACACCCAGGTGTTAAAGTAAAAGTAGAATCAATTGCCCAGCCTGATATTATTCAAAAGCTAAATGCTTCTTTAGGTGCTAATAACACTCGTACCCTACCTGACGTAGTTTTAATTGAAGACTACCGTGTTCAAAACTTCCTTATTGGCTATGAGGGCTTTTTAAAGAGCTTGGATGGCACTATTGATGTGTCTAACTTTGCAGATTATAAGACTGCTGCCTCTAGCTATAATGGCAAGCACTATGGCGTGCCATTTGACTCAGGCGTAACTGCTACTTTCTTAAGAATGGATCTCTTTGAGCAGGCTGGTTATACCCTTGATGATTTCCAAGACATTACTTGGGATCAGTTCATTGAGATGGGTAAGAAAGTAAAAGAAAAGACTGGCGCATACTTACTTGGTTATGATCCAAGCGATTTAGGCATTGTGCGTGTCATGATGCAATCTGCTTCTTCTTGGTATACCAATGCCGACGGCTCTAAGGTATTAGTAACTAATAATGCTGCTCTTAAGGAAGGCTTAACTATTCTTAAGAAGCTGCAGGATGCTGATTTAGTTACTTACTACAATGGTTGGAATCAGTTATTAGCTACTTTCCAACAGGGCACTGTAGCTAGCGTAGTTCAAGGCTGCTGGATCACCCCTTCTATTCAGGCTAACAAGGATCAATCAGGTAAGTGGAGGATTGCTCCACTACCAAAACTCTCTACCGTTGATAATGCTACCCATTACTCTAACTTAGGTGGTTCTCAATGGTACGTAAATGGCTATTCTAAGAATGCCGATGTTGCTATGGACTTCTTAAAAGAGACCTTTGCTAGCGATGAGTCCTTATTAAACGACTTAGTAACTCGTATTTCTTTAGTAAATTCCTTAAAGGATACCTCTAAGATCTCTAACTACGATGTAAAAGATGAGTTCTTTGGCGGTCAAAAGATTTACTCTGATTTTGCTCAATGGAATAACCAAATTCCAGCTATTAGCTATGGCCCACACACCTATGCTATTGAAAGCATTTCTACCGAAGCTTTACAGCGTGTTTTAGGTGGTGAGGATATTGACAGCGTATTAAAAGACGCCCAAGTTAATGCTGAGATGCAAATCGGTCTCTAATTAATTCATTCATTAAAGCTTAATTTTCACAACAGGCCAAAAGATTTTGTCTTTTGGCCTATTTTTTGTCCTTATGCTTTTTGATTACCAACTCTACACCGCCACCGCCAAGCTTCACCTCATCATAGCCCTTAAACACAGCAATAACTAAGGCCAAGCCAATAGCTGAAATAGCAGCAATAGCTGTTGCTGTTAAAGCCGCTCCTAATGTACCCATAGCAGTACCTGCCGCACCTAAAGATACACCACCTGTAAAAGGTGCCAGCAAAGCTGCTCCGCTTAGACATAAAGCTAAAGTATTTAAGGAGCCAGCTCCAATAGAGCGCAAGCCTTTTAAAGCCACTTTTAGTTTTTCAGCAAGCTCACCTTTAACAACAATGCGCTCAGCCCTATCTTTTTGTGCTTGGGCAAGCTCCTCTACGGTATAAACCACTATAGGCGCATAAAACTTAGGCTCATCACTATCACTAGCCCCAGCACAGGCCTCAGCACAGGCCTCAGTATCAGCCCCAGCCCCATCTGACTGGACCGATGGCTCCATCAGTTTTGCCTCTTGCTCTGCACGAGCTCTAGGAGAGTCCTTGAGCACAGCCTTTAAGCGCTCAGCAACACTCTCAGGCTCCCGCTCATCTTGCAAATCGTTTTTTATTAAAGCGCTCAGTCGATCTTTAGCCAAGGCACTACTATTACAAGACTTATCTTTACTAGTCTTAGACTGCTGTTTCTTACCCTTGGCCTTTTGGTGGCAGTGCTCGCTACTAGCACTACTAGCGTCGCTAGTGCTGACGCTGGCGCAGCCTGAGCTGGCACTGGCACAGCCAGTGCTGCCAGCGCTAGTGCTGGTGGTGGTGCTGTTTTTGCTGGTGTCTGAGCGCTTAAATAGCATAATTCTTCCCTCAAGAGACAAGGCCTTACAAAATCTTATCCCTATTGTCTCTAAATTTTCTTAGCTCAAACTTATTTTTAGATACGAGAGTAAGGATTATCTTTGCCTTTGCTTTTACCCTTTTTAATAAATGGTCTTTTAGTAGGAAAATCACGAGGTGTACCATTATATTGAGTAGTTGCTTGCATGATTAAAGTTTGCGTACCACCATCATAAGACACGGTCTTGTAGCGACAACGGATACGATTAACCATACGAACTGAAATATGGGCAAGAGATAAAAAGATTAAAGGCAAGCAAAATAAGGCAATCAATCCTCCACAAATAATGGCTGATGGCACCATAATGGAAGGATAGTACATAGAAGCAAATAAAGAAATAAAAAGCAGAATAATACAAACTACTAATCGTGCAAAACTTTTACAGCCGTAATAAATACTAGGAGCTAATGATCCTGTAATTTTAAGGTCTTGAGCATCTTCATATAAAGCCATAGTTAACTCGGCTGTATTAGAGATATTTCTATAGTTCTTGGCCATAAGATCACCTCCTAAAAGTTCTTATATGTATATATAGCACATATACAAACAATAAAGGCACAATCTAATCTAGACTGTGCCCTTATCTAACTATACAAAACTATAAATAAATTTCTTTAGTCTTGCATGTTTAAGATATTTACTTGCTTAGCGTCAGAGCATGGCTTGGTCTCAATCTTACCAGCAATCCAAGCATTCTCACCTTGAGCCTTTAAGACTTCAACGCACTTGTCGGCCTCAGCGGCATCAACTACTACAAACATACCTACACCACAGTTAAAGGTACGGTACATTTCGTAAGTAGAAACATTGCCCTTGTTCTTTAAGAACTCAAAAATCTCAGGCCACTGCCAAGTAGAAGCATCAATAGTAGCAACAGCATCAGCTGGTAATACACGTGGGATGTTCTCCCAGAAACCACCACCAGTAATATGAGCCATTGCGTGAACGTCTACTTGCTTTAATAACTCTAATAAAGGCTTAACATAGATTCTGGTTGGCTCCATAACTGCGTCAGCTACAGACTTGCCAGAAGGTAACTTGTCCTCGTTTGGCTTAACCTCAGCTACCTTTAAAATGTGACGAATTAAGGAGTAGCCATTAGAGTGAGGGCCGCTAGAGGCGATAGCAACAATAGTGTCACCTGCCTTTACCTTGGAACCGTCGATGATCTTAGAGGCTTCTACTACACCTACGCTAAAACCAGCTAAATCGTAATCACCAACTTCGTACATGCCTGGCATTTCAGCGGTCTCACCACCTACTAAAGCACAGCCAGCCATTTCACAGCCATTAGCAATACCAGTTACTACAGAAGCAGCAACGTCTACATTAAGCTTACCTGTTGCATAGTAATCTAAGAATAAAAGTGGCTCAGCACCTTGTACAATCAAATCATTTACGCACATTGCAACTAGATCTTGACCCACAGTATTGTGGCGCTCTAAATCAATTGCTAGACGTAACTTAGTACCTACACCATCGGTTCCTGATACTAAAACTGGCTCAGTATATCCCTTTGGAATACGAGTTAATGCACCAAAGCCACCTAAGCCGCCAATAACCTCAGGACGGGTTGTGCGCTTAACAGGGCCTTTAATACGCTCTACTAACTCCTCACCAGCATCAATATCTACACCAGCATCTTTGTAGGTTAAATTGGTTGCCATGTTCATTGCCTCAAATACATCAAGAAAAAATTGATGGCTAATTATACAAGATATATTGCAATATAGAGACATAAGTTGCCAAACTTATCGGCTTTTTTAACATAAAAACAGCAAAAATGCTTTTTAAATTGATATCTTTAAATCTCAAAAGCAATTATGGACTGTAAGTCATGATAATAATGGCATTGTAATTGCCTAAAATTCAAAGTTGAATTTACTCGTATGCTATTATTAGCTCATATAGCATTGTTTACTTGCCTTGCACTATGGCCTGCAAACAAGTAATTAGATTAGTTTACTTGATCCCTACAGCGACCTCATAGAGCACCTTTTATCTTATGAGAATAATTAAGGAAGCACTAATATGCTTAACTATAAGTTAACACTACTTGCCAGTTCACTTACTCTAGTGCTTGGCTCTTGCGCTGCAGCAAGTGCTCAACCTACTAATTATCAAATTACTTCTGTTAATCAAGAGCAAGCCAACTACACCATTGAGATGGCCCAGCAGCCTCAAAAAGCACAGATACAACCTGCCACTCAAGCGCCCGCCCCTGCTCAGGCCCAGACTATGCCTCAGGCTCAGGCTCAGGCACAGCCTGCCCAGACTGCCAAGGCAGCTCAGGCACCTGTAATGGAGCAGATTGCTCAGCCAAGTCAGGCAGAGCTCAATAATCGCTCTTATGTAAAAGACCAGCTTTATCCTGCTACTAATGACAGTTATGGCCGTGGCGCTTTTACACCTGTTAACTCTAATGAGCAGATGAACAATAGCCAGCCTGGGTTTACTTTTGAAAACCAAAGTGCACCTAATGCCAATGCAGCTAATGCTAACAATTTGGGCCCTGAAAATGCTGAGACCTTAGGCGTATTAAATGGCGGCTATGCTACTGAGCGTATTCAAGAGGTCAGTGTTCCAATTTTAACTACTTTTGATAATGCTGTTTTAGATGGCTTTAAGAGCTTAGAAAGTGGTATTACTTTAGGCATGGGACAAATTAGCAATCTAACTATTGATGAGATTGCCCCTGCTTTACGTAGCTTTACCTCAGATGCTGATGGTAATTTAGTCTTACGTTTTAGTCTTCCTATGGCTGAGGCTATTTTAAAGAAACAAGGTGCCGCCTCCTGGCAAGGTCTATCTAATCCTGTATTAGTATGGATGGTAGGCTTGGATGGCCAAAGCAATGGCACTAATATGAGTGTAGTTAGTGGTCAAAATCTCTCTAGCTTTGCTCAGGCTATTATGGCAGCTACTCCAGATTACAAATACCGCCTCATGTTCCCTATTTTTGACTTAGAGGAAATGAATAAGGTTAAGGTCACTACTATTCTTGATCATGAGGATGAAGTGCTAACCAAAGCCTCAGAGCGCTATGGCGCAGACTTCTTTATTAGCGCAGCAATTAGTAGCGTTCCTAATGAAAGCGGCATGACTTTTAAGTGGAATTTATTTAATCGCTATGGAGAAAATATAGCCCAGTCTTCTATTTCTGGCTTAATGGATGAGGTAGCATCCTTAGGTGCGGGCGATATTGCACGTGCGCTAATGACCTATCAATCTAATTTAGAGGAAAAAGAGACTCCATCAGCCTTACGTCAAAACAATGTAGATATCGATATGTTAGGCCCTGGTGAGGGTTTTGTACGCTTACGTATTGCTAATGTTAAGAGCCTCCAAGATTTACAACATATTAGACAAGCCTTTGTAACTTATGGCTTTGATGGCGATATTCGCATTGTTGGTTATGACAATAATATGTTAGTAATGGAAGTTGCTACTAACTCCAGTGCTGATAATCTCTCTGGTACTATGCGTCACTCAGGTGAGTTCCAGTATATTTCTCCTTGGATCTTTAGCTTTACAGGCAATGAGTATATTCGTCCACCACATATGAGCAATTTAGGCCCTGCCAATAAGGCTCGCCCTAACTCTCAAATCAACCCAGACAATGTAACTCCAGCCTATAGCATCAATATCAAAGATGCTCGTGATGTTGGCCAAGGCGAAGGCTTACCTAATCGTAATGCCCCTGCAATCCAAGGTCGTACCTTGTAATAAAGCCTACAGCCTCAAGCTAACAGCTTAACAAAAGGGGAGTGAGCATATACTCACTCCCCTTTTGCTTATTTATTAATTAAAGATTCATCAAAAGCACGTTGTACCGAAATTTGCGAGACTCGAGCTTTAATGCGTTCACGGGTCAGCATATCAGAGCATTCTCTTAAAGCTTGAGAATATAAACTAATAGACTGCTGATAGGCAGCACTAAGCGCATAAATTTCACCTCTGGTTTGCATAGCAGCGCATTTGTCTCTAGTTTTACTTTGGGCATACTCAAGCAAGCTTAAAGCTAAGACATCCTTAGGCTTTTTGTTAAGATAATTGTTTAGCAATTTGATGGCCTTATCAAATTGAGCTGTCTCATTATAAGCACTAGCTAAATTGACCACTACTACTTGGTTGTTAGGCATAATGCGATATTGACCAAGCAAGCGATCAATAGCAGCTGAGGCGTGACCTCGCTTTAAATCGATATCAGTTTTTAAGTCTAAAACAAATAAGCTATGGTTAAGAGTGCTAGGCAATTTATCTAAATAAGCTAAAGCATTTTGATATTGCTCCAACTCAAAACTTACTAAAGCTAAGGCATAGTTAATATAAACAGAGCTCTTCTTATCAAGGTTTTGCTTTAAGACCTCTAATAATTGCTCATAATCAGCCTTGGTACTCAAGCCCTCATAACGCACTAAAATTCTAGCCTGAGCCATATCATAATCAGGATTAGTGGAATTCTTTCTACTTGGATATTGGCTAGCACGTGTTTGGGCCTCAGCAACACGAATCTCAGATAAAGGGTGATCTATGAGCAGCGTAAATACAGGATTAATATTACCCTGTTGTGAGAGCAGGCGCTTAAACATATCCACAGCACCATAAGGATTCATACCTGCTTTATACAAAAGGGCTATGCCGATACGATCGGCCTCATATTCATTATCTCTCGTAAAATTAATACGGCTTTGTAATTGAGCTCCCATGGTAGTGGAAACAGCGGCCATACCTATAGCAGGATTAACAATAGACATCACTACTGCACCTATTAAACCTGCCATGGACAATTGATTAGCTACCACCATACTTTCTACAAAGCGGGCAATATGTCTTTGAGTAACATGAGAAATTTCATGAGCAATAACTGAGGCAAACTCATCTTCAGTTTGTGCATATTTAAATAAACCCGTATGAATAGCTACCTTACCACCTAAAAAGGCAGAAGCATTTAAAGTGCTATCTTTTACGACGAAGAAGTTAAAAGGAAAGTTTACATTATCAGCATGAGAGAGGAGTTTATTACCTAAAGTAGTCACATACTCATTAAGCACAGGATCATCTAAAACAGGTAAATAAGCTCTAGCACTGCGCATAAAGAAATCACCAAGAGCCATTTCTTTAGGCACACTAATACCTCTTACACCAGCTGTGCCTAGTTGAGGAATCATAATATCCTCATATGAATTGGCATAAGCATTAGTAGCAATAGAGCTTAAGCCCAAACAACTAGCCACACTCAAGGCAACTACTTTAAGCTTAAGAGATTTAAATGTTCTTAGTGCTTTGTGCATAAATCCACCACCTGGCCTAAAAGCAAAGACATTGTCTTAATTATACAAAGCTTTTTCTTAGCAAAATCAACAACAGCCCTAATGGGGCACGCCCCTTAATAATAGCAATCATAATTTAGCCACAAGACAGCACCTAACATACTAAGCTCTTAAAGATGACAAGCTATGGCCATAGAGCCAAATGGCCAGATGGCCAAAGGCTATAGTCCATAGGCCATAGAGCTCAACGGCCCCTAAGTCCCTATGGGCTATGACTCCATGGGCCTATGGCCCTGCTTACAAGCTTTACCAGTCTTTGATCTGTACTAGCTATATAGATAGATAGCTTAAAGATGGCTTTATTTAAGCCGTTTTTACAGCAAGTACTATTAATATTGCTGTTAGTAAGATAGACTATCATTCGCTATTTTGTTTCATTTATCATTAGTTTTTTATACAAAAGCTGTAATTTTTAGAGCCAGGAACTCTCATTAGGCATGTTCACTCTATTACAACGCTGGTATCAGCGACACTTTTCCCAACCTGGAACGATTGAGTTTGCTCTTGTTTTAATTGTTAGTTTTATTATTGTTTACTACTTTATGTGGCTAGTAGGCCCTATTGTGGTAGCGCTGTGCTTTGCCTTTTGCTTAGACTGGCCTGTAGTAGCCATGCAAAATCGCTTTGCTCTTTCTAGAAAAATAGGCTCTATCATTGTTATGCTGGTTTTTAGCTCCTTGCTAACTTTAACCACTATTTGGTTAGTACCAAATGTAGTTAAGCAAGGTGCTGAGTTTTATAACTCTATTGTGGCTTTTAGCATGGATGATGGCTCACATAAAAGCAAAAACCATAATGAAGTAACAGGTGCAACCCCTGTCAGCTCCAATAAAGAGCTAGTCTTTGATGAGAGTAATATCAGTCCTAAGATTAATAAACCATTAGCCACTGGCTCTCTTGGCGGTGCCTTAGCTCAAAACGATCCCAAACATTTAGAAAGTGCTAATAGCGCCCGCTCAGCTAGCAGCGCCGCAGGCAGCGCTGCAGGTAACCCTGCTAGCAACGCCACTAGCAGTGCCGCAGGCAGCGTAGCAGGCGATGCTTTAGCTAGTAACAAGAGTGATAGCCAAATAGGTAAGGACAAGGCTGAGGATAAAGCTGAAGCTGGAGCTACAGTTGAGATTATCGCTGAGGCTAAAGCAGGGGATGGGGATGATAAACAAAGTGCCAATACCAAAAGAGAGACTACTATTGTTTATATAGCCCCTACTAATAATGACAATAATAGCCATAATTTGAACTCTAATGAGCAAATGGTTAAGGCTGTAGCTAATGCTGCCATGGTAGCTGCTGAAATTGAACAGGCTAAAAAGAAAGAACAGACTTCAACAGCATCTAGCGATAAAGACTCAAATGAAGGCCCTGACTACCATATTACTTTGATTAATGGTGCAGGCAATATTAGCTTAGATAGCAATGATGTTAATCAATTTACTATGACAGCCAACGATTTTGATAATCGTCTGGCTAAACAACTCTATGATGTAGTGCTAAGTATGCCTGAGCCTCTGCCTAGCATGTTAACTTTAAATTTGATTAAAAATAGTGTTCGATCTGCTCGTGTGGCTGCTACTAATAAAATGGCTGATGTGATGCGCACTCAATTAATGCCATCAGTAGTTAATGCCTTTACTTGGTTAGTCTATGCTCTGATTGTGCCTATTTTTACTTTCTTAATGCTCTATAACAAAGAACTACTACAAAATAGAGCTAAGATCTTTATTTTGCCTAATAATCAACAATTAATGAGAAAGTTCTGGCCAAGCATGCATGCTCAAATTGCAGGCTACATTAGAGGCAAGCTCATGCATATTACCATTATTGCTATAGCTAATACTTTAGCCTTTATGCTTTTGGATATGAATTACGCTCTGTTATTAGGCGTAGGTGTAGGCTTATCAGTAGTGATACCTTATGTAGGTGCTGTGATTATTGCTGTACCTGTAGTGATGGTTGCTATCTTCCAATTTGGCTTTTCTAGCACTTTAATTTGGGTACTAATCATCTACACCATTATTCAATTATTAGACAGTAATGTCCTAACCCCTATGCTCTTTTCTAAAGCCATGAATTTAGATGCTTTTTCTATTTTGGCTGCTATTTTAATCTTTGGTAATTTATGGGGCTTTTGGGGCGTATTCTTTGCTATTCCTTTAGCAACCTTTGTTAAAACTCTGATTGTAGGTTGGCCAAATGCCGAGCCCAGCCACCCAGACGAACAAAGAATTTAGCGCAAGGTCTAAGCCCTAAAAGCAGCGCCTCTGGGCGCAGCTGAGGCGCAAGCGCCAGCGCCAGCCTAGCGCCTGAGCCTGTGCCAGCTTCTAAGCTAGCGCTGGAGCGGGCGCTGGTAAGAAAAATAAAAGCCCGTAATACTTAATAAGTAATACGGGCTTCTTTTTAGCAAAGTTTTAGCCTATTAATACATAATGGTATAGAGCTTACGACGGAAGGCGCTTTGGTTTGGATCGCCATCCATGGTGCTTAAAATATCCATAAAGGTCTTTTTAACCTCTTCTTTAGCTAAACTAATCTTAAGCTTAGCAAAGAGAATATTTAAAGCCTCTTCTTTCTTACCAGCATCAGCAAGGGCAATAGCATAGGCTACCGCATTTTCATCAGAGTCATCTTGCTCAAACTTAGCTTGTAACTCTAAAAGCTCTGGAGAGTTTTGGGCTTGCTCTGCCAAGGTAAGAGCAGAAATTAACTGCTGGTACTCAGGAGATTGTTTCTCCTCACGACCTAAATTATCTAATAACTCATGGGCAGCCTTGGTATTCTTAACGCCAATGAGCATACGAGCATAAATAAAGCGATAGCTTAAATTAGAGTTATCAAGATTAAAGGCCTCACTAGCTTTAGCTACAGCTACTGATAAATCACCAGAGGCCTCAGCTTGTAGTGCCTCTCTCATTAAGAGATCGCCTGCACTTGGAATAAATTGATTTAAAGTCTCTTGTAAATTAGTGATGATATCCTGACCCTCTAACAGAGCAGCAGGCATACCCTGATCAATAACTACTAAGGTAGGAACAGTACGTAATTGTATTTGACTAGCAAAAACTTGCACCATGCGATCTTGCAGATCGCACATTACTAAAGACACATACTCATTAGTATCAGAAATAGCAGAGGTTAAAGCTGTTTTAGCACTATCACAAGATGGGTCTTGGTCAAAGAATAAGCAAAATAATGGCTTTTGCATGGAGGACTTTAAAGTCTGCTCAAAGTTTTCCTGAGTTAAATACATTTTTAGTTTAAATCCTATATTACTATCGTAAGAAACGGTTAAGATCGCGGGTAGCCTCAATCAAATTCTCTAAATTTGGCCGTACTTGCAAACGCTCGCTATGACTTTCTACATAAGACTCGCCATCTTGAGAATAGATTACATTATCATCTTTACCCACTAAAATCAGCATTTGAGAGTTATCTACTATCAAGAACTCTCTTTCACCTAAATTCTTTAAATTTAAGCCTAAAGTATAGTTACCAGAAGGAGTAGTAATACTTACTACATCCTGAGCTACAGTAGCAAAAATATCAATATGAGAAGATAAGATCTCGTTATTGCGAGCCTTTCTTTGCTCATCTGGCCACAGCACGATCATTGGTACATGTTGTACTACCCGATCAAAGCGCTGATTACCACTCTTAAGTAAGCTATTACCCTCGGTTGAGGTTATCACTACAGTGGTATTTTTTAACAGCCCACTATCCTCTAAAGCCTCAATAAAGGTTCCTAACATGGCATCTACATAGCGTAGATTATGCTCATAAATAAGCATAGAGCGAATTTGTGCATCGCCTGCAAATAAGTAATTATCCTCTGAATAAGCAGGAAGCTGACATTGAGCATTTTCAAACCAAGCGCCATAACGATCAACAATAGCATCGTTAGAGCTTAGGTGCTTATTAGTATCTTTAAGCACTTTTGGCTCTTGTTCCTTGGGCAAGATTACAGGGTCAATCACATTAATATCATGCAAAAGCTCATCTTTAGTAGTTAAAGTTTCCTCAGTTAAGACATTATCTTTAACAGGTAAACAATCTTGGAAGAAAGACTCCTCTTTACGCAAGTCATTTACTACCAAAGTCATAGCAAATGGCCTTGGATCTTGCACGCTATAAGAATGGATCTGCTCTAAAGCATTAATAAACATCTCTTTAGCATTATGATTAACGCTTAATTGTGGAGCTCTCAAGGTAGAGTTGTTCAGCAAATTACGATAATAAGCGTTTTTCTTTACTAAAGGATTAGCCGTATCATCATTAGGGCTAAGAGCTTCTAAGCCTTGCTTGTCACTAACTAAAATACGTCGTACATAATCTTGGCGATACATTTCATCTACAGTAACAGGCAAGATATTAGATGAGAACAAGGCACGACGGTATTGCAGCGGCAAGCCATAATTTAAAGAAAACACATTATCAAGCTCATTAGGATAGAGTAAATAATGCTCCTCGAAACTTTGACCCTCATCTTTAAGAGCTAACAATTTAGGAGTATTTTCACTACTCATATCGCCATAAGAAAAGCGATTGATAGTAATAACTAATAAGTTCTGAGCTTTAGCACTATCATCAATATTAATAGCTGATAATGGATAGCGAATGTACTCACCTTTGGTAACAGATTCGTAATTAAGCTCGTCTTCACTAAGCCAACCATGAGAGCTCAAAAATGACTTAGCTGTCATTGGATAATGAGCTGGGAAGGTTGAGCGTAATAAAGTAATACGGTCATACTTGTAAGCATCAGCCCAAATATGTATTAAATGCGAGCTAATAAAACAAGCACCAAGAATTAATAAAATAGATTTTACTAATTTTGGATGATGGGCCTTATACAAAGAATGAGTAGTAATCTTGGCAAAAGCATACTCAAGACCAGCAACAATAGGCACAGCTATGAAGAGGAAATTGTAATTTAGTCCTGTATCAAAATTTAACTCGCGCAAAATGAGGTTAATGGCCGTATAACTCAAGTGCACTTTAACCATTAAATAAATCTTGAGATCAAACAAGACTACAGCATGGCAGACCACAGCTAAAATTACTGCCAATACTCGGTAATATCTAAAATTGCCAATAAAAGCCAGGGGAAAGAAGATCACCAAAAAGACCACAATAGTTAAAAAACTCATGTGGCCCAAGCAGGTCAAAACCAGGTAAACAAAACTTAAAAAGTTTGGTGATGGTGGGGCGGCATATACATAGCCAAAGCCTAAAAAACAGCTTAGCAGTATATTGATAAAGATAAAGTAATGCCCCCAAGAAAGCGAACGTGAGACCTGCTCTCTATAGGAGAAACGTTTAAATGGGTTTAATTGTACGGCCATAGCAAGCAAATACCTTTGCTCTATTTTGATAAGCAAAACCAAACTACAGCCTTACCTAGCTGTAAGTGTTCTTTGCATGAATTTTAGCACAATTAATCTAATAGCTAAGCTTAGCAAGCTGACACAGGTCATACGTTGAACAATTTAGATAGTGTCTAAACCTTACTTAGTTCCTAAGACTAATATTCATATTATTCTATATATCTGCTTTAGCACATAAGCTAGTTAACCTTTGATTTGCGCTTATCTAGGCCAAAAATCATCCAATTAAGCAAAACGTGATCTACTAGACATTTTTTTATAAAAACACCTACCAAGCCTTATTACATCAGGCTGCGCTCGCCAATTTCATACCTATACTTTTAATACCAACCATAGCGTGCTCCCAGTCCTGCTCCCACCTCCTTTTTACAATGGCCAGATAGAAAAAAGAGTAGAGGCTTGTTTGATGCATTTACAAGCCTACTTTTAAGTTATCAATACTAAAGTGGCTTTAATGGTGCAGCTATGTCTTATTTAAAAACTATTGAAGAAATTGCCTCTAACTATGCTCGTAAACTGGGAGTAAATGTTAAATTTGCCTCCAACTTAGCTTATAGCACCCAAGATACCATTGTTTTACCACGATTAGAGCAGCTTGATGGCATATCAGAGCGCTTGTTATATGGCCTGATGACACATGAGGCAGGACATATTCACTATAGTGACTTCAAAGTATTTGGCACCATTACTAATCCTATTTTGCAAGAAATGGTTAATGCCTTAGAAGACTGCCGTATTGAATATCTGATGGGAAAAAACTATATCGGAGCTTTTGAGAATTTAAACTTTGTTAACCAATGCATATACTGCAAACAATGGGAGCAACATTTTAAGCAAGCACCTAAGAGCAAAATTAAGCTTATTATTTTGTATTTAATTGTCCAAACTCAAGCTTATAGCCTGCACTATAGCAATGCTGATGAATTAGCTTTACTGCTAAAGGAAGAACTAAGCTGTTTAATCAATCCTGAAAAAGTAGCGCTCTTAGAGGACTTTACTCATGATGTGGTGGCACAAGCTGATACTAATGGTATTTATCAGCTTGTAAGTGATATTTATGAGCTTTTTGCTACCGAAAACTTCTTTGTACCTAATTTTGAGCGCTTTGTACTAGCCAATAATACTAATAGCACCTTTGATCTCAATAATGCTAAAGCCTTAGCTAAGCTGTATGGACAATCATTTAGCGCTCCTACCTTAGGGCCACAAAAAGAAGCTTTAGATATTTGTTCTTGTGAAAGTCTCATTGCAAAATCAGGTCTTAACCTTAGTGAAAGTGAGGTCAACGAGCAATTTATTCCTGAATTTATTGCCCCTTCCATCCCTGAATATAACGACGATATCGTTAATCTTAAGTACATGGTGCAATGTACCTCTCTTGATGATATCAACCAAAGCCATGAGCTATCTAATAATGCTGTAGGTAATTTGCAAGAAGCCTCTTTTTTATGCAAAAGCACAGCTAAACGTGAGCGCATTTACAACCAGAATTTTCCGCTTGCCAGCTTCACAGACCAGCTACAAACATTGCTTAACCTAGACGAGCAAAACTCAAGTACCAGC